>ERZ779913.20-NODE-20-length-81180-cov-5.16749_pt1 | contig 81180 bp, 70 predicted proteins | sample MGYA00511547_ERZ779913 | MGnify/ENA primary metagenome ERZ779913 (study PRJEB29588, sample SAMEA2149539) | human gut metagenome | biome: human gut; feature: human-associated habitat; material: faeces | place: Denmark | collected 2008/2010 ...
GAGAGCCGGTGACGCTCGACATGACGGAATATCCCGCACCGCCTACCGACGACGAGGCGACGATGTATGAGAAGGCCGTGGCCTCCGACTGGACGGTCCGCGCGGCACAGGCAGCGGTGCTCGCCGCCGAGCAGGACGTGAAGGTGAACAAGCAAGGCTGGATACCCAAGCTGGAGGTCGGATACCGGCGCAACACCGACGGCAGCAGTGCCAGCAACGGCTTCCTGGTAGGCGGCTCCATCCCCCTGTTCTCAAGCAGGAATAAGGTGAAGATAGCGAAGGCGCGACAGACGGAGGCTGCCATGCAGCAGGCCAACGCCCGCATCAATGCGGAGAGCTCCGCCCGTGCGCTGATCAACCAGATGAGACAGCTGAAGGCATCGGCCGATGCCTACGACGTGCCGCTGATGCGCCAGACGCTGAGGCTGCTGCGCACGGCAGTGGAGAACGGGGAGATATCCATCACGGACTATTACGTGGAGGCTGAGAACATCTATAAGAACATGACGGCATACATGGACATAGAACGCCAGTATCAAGATGTCGTCACCGAGATATACAAGAACGATCTGTAAAGGTAAAGGCCGTCTTTCATATAGGGAAAAACGGCCTTTACGTGTATTTGGAATAGGGGAAAATCGGAACCTGACATGGGACGACATTCAGATATATGATCTTATCTTTTCAAAATTGAGATACCGGTCCCTGAATTTCTCATATACGGCAATGTACCGATCGGGAAGGTACTGGATCATCGCATCGGTAAAGTCCTCCAGGGTGACGGAAGCGAGCTTATAGGCATATTCGGGCTTCAGATAATCTGTGACGGACGTGATTTCGCGACTTGTCGACGGATGGTCCTTAGGCGACAACACGATGGAGTAGGAGTCGTTGAGTCCTTCGACCATTCTGTATCGCTCGGTAAGCAGGATATTTCTGTAAATCTGTGTAAGCTTAATCTTACCCTCCTTGAGCAATCCGCTGAACTCGTCTTTAAATAGTCGCGTGTCGATGAGCAATTGCTTTTGCTCCTCACAGTGGCGTGCCTCATTGATTCCTAATGTGTCGGTATATTTGGTTTCAATCGCAATGATATTCAGTCCTCCCTCGTGGTCGATGAACTTGACATAGGCATCCATCGCTGACTTGTCCTTGGTATATTTCTCGATGGGTGTCGGTATGAATTCAAGACCGATATCCGTCACCTTAGATATGGGAAGATTCTTGAATGCCGACTGAATGGCAAGGGTCACTTTTCCGGCATCCTGCTTCAACAATAGGATGAGCGGACAGAAAAGATTGAAGGCCATGGGCATGCTTGAGAGCAGATTGTTGAATAGCCTGAATCCGTCGATCGTCTCATGAGACTTTTTGTGACTTACTCTTTCCTTAGCATATTCGAAAGTTTCCGGCATTAGAAAATTTGCGCCGGAGACATCGCCGCCACAGATCATGTTGCCGTAATATCTGTGGGAGTTCTTAGTCGGTCCTGTACCCTCCTTTTCTCCCATTTCCACGCGGTAGATGGATTGCAGCAGGCGCGCTTTTTGGGTAAAGGAGAAGTCGCTGTCGCATTGATGGCCGAACCGCTCCGTTATAATCCGTTTATGTTCTGTTTCTTTGGTCATAGGATGATGTTTTTGAATAGATGGCAAATATAATGATTATTATCTGAATATACTACTGCTCAAAAGAAAATCAGAAATGATTTTTCTTGTTTTCTCGTTGGACATTTTTGGATCGTTGCCAAGGAGTGGATGTCCCGAAATGAAAAAGTCTTAGCAATGTCCGGTTGCCGGTATTGCTAAGACTTATAAGAGGTTGTTGCCAATTCTTTTTGTCCCTTGTCTTTCTGTTGTGTTAGTGAGCTTTTGTAGGACAAGGAAATTCAATCTGTGATTTGTCAGAAGTCAATCTTACTTCCTACGCCCTCATGCTGGGGTGCGAACTGGATTCCAAGCAATGAAGCGATTGTGGGAGCTACTTGGTTGTTGTGATATTCACCGGACGTTAGCACACCCTTAGCAGGAATTCCGGCACCGAAGGCCATGAGCCAGGTCTGGTCTGATCCCGGTATCTCACGGCTATGATGGAACCAGCCTTTGTTCTCGCTACTGCCCCGTCCATGATCGCAAAGTACCAGAAATGTGGTCTTGCCTTTATAAAAGGGATCTGCTTCGGCAGTCTCCCAAAGCTCTTTCAGGAATCTGTCCACATTGTGGGCAGCCTCAAGATAGAGCCTGTAGTTACCGGCATGTGCCCATTCGTCTGTATCACCGTAACCAATGAACATCAGCTCCGGATGTCTGGTCTTCATGGCTTCGATAGCATATTCGTGTGTGAACACATCAAATCGCTCTTCTTCCCAATAGCGGGGTGTGGCATCCTGTAATTTATTGACATAAAGTTCACGCTGAGTAGGTCGCTTGGCAAGAGAGTGACGATAGTTGGCGTTGACTTCAAGTCCACTTCGTTTTTCGTTGAAGATCTCAATAAAGCGAGCCCAACTGCCGAAGACAAGCACCTTGCCTTTGTATTGTGGCGTATTATTCGCAATCTCAAACACCGTCTTGTTGGGATTTTCCACAGCATCGTTAGAATGAATATTCTTATCGTCAGCGAAGCCGCACAGTGACTCATTGTAACCGGGATAAGAGAACCACATGCCATTGGTGACACTCATGTCACAGCCTTTGTCACGGTCACCGATCATAATGCCATTCTTGACGATGTGAGTCCATGTGAATGGCATGAGTGTCTTACGGCGTTCGTCAACGGAGGTGCGCCAGAAATCTGACGTCATCATCTTGGTAGAGCCGAATTCTTTGTTGTTGACAAGCAGAGAATCAGCACCGCGGTATAATTCCTGCCAACGGTAGCCGTCAACCATGACTACGATGACTCTGTTTTGTGCAGACATTACCGATGGTATCATAAGCATGGCCATCAGCAGACCTTTAATAATCTTTTTCATTATATATAATATATGGAGATGAAAATTATTTGCTGTTGAAATCGGAAGGCCAGTTTATTATATTTTTCACAGTGCCGTCACTCATACGTATCCAAGTCTTGAACCCTCGTTTGCCTTCAGTAAGTTCGATCACACGGGCGCCCCGCCGGCCGTCGGTGTAGGTAGTCTTGCCTCCGGTGAACTGGCCGTAGCAGAGGAGAATGCCGTGCCATGGAGTAACGTAGTTATTGACATGATCATGGCCCACGAAGGTTCCCATGACATCACCGGCTTCGAGCATGGCTGCAAACATTCCTGTATTGATTGCCGGGGAGCAGGCATTCTCACCGCGCTGACCGATAAGTGGATTGCTGACAGCCGTTGCGGCTTCATTGTATTCAGGGAAGGGAATGTGGAAGAAAGCCAGTGCAGGCAGAGGTTTGCCACCGTTCGCGTCGGTCAGCTCAGCACTTTTTTGAGCATACCAGTCGACCTGATCGCGCCGGAACCATCCATAACCTTTCAGACTGTCTATGGTGGAATATGCGTTGCTGTCTAATATATAAAGGGCGGCTTCGGTCTTTTTGCCATTGGCCGATAAGACAGAGATGACAAAATCAGGATGCTCTGCCTGAGCGTCAAGACAGTTTTTCTTGGTCTTTACATAGGTGTATAGCTGTGGTCGTGTGAGATCCTGTTCATCATCGTGGTTTCCAAATGTGATAGCAAATGGTATGTTGCGGCTGATAACGGGTTGGAGAGCCTTGTCAAGACCTTCGGTAGCGGGCTTTGCCGTAGTGACATCGCCAGTATAGATCACAAGATCAGGTTTCTCCTCATCGAGCACTCTGTTCATGTTGGTGGCCGCATCGGCTGTTGCGGGATCGCCGGCCCGCCAATGGACATCAGTGAACTGCACAATCTTCAGCTTTCCCTCTTTGTTGAAGCTGACACTCTGTGCATTTACTGTGATCATGCCTGCCATGCAGGCTGCTGCGAATAAGAATCGTTTAATCATATATTCTGCTGTTTTATTAATGAAGGAAGTTATAATGGAGAACCGGTGAAAGAATTACCCGATTGTGACAGACTCCAGTCGGTAGCATTATGACTGGTGCTTGAATATGCGGAGGACAGAGGAAACGGTTTCCTTAACTGTAGATGATTGAAAATCTTATATTGTTTCAATGATATTATCTGAGTTAGGATAATCCTAATTGTCATTAGACAGCTATTTATTTTTTGCTTAGCTGATGTCTTCCACCCTCTTGCCGGCATTCCGTTCGATGCTTTATCCTAACGTAGTTCGTTGCGCCTTCGATAAAGATGATAGAGGGGATTGTGCGGCGGTCGTATGAAATTCTTCCGGCTCTCTATGTGATCTAGAATAAAGTAAAGAACAGGAACGGTCTATAGCAATTACCGTCCTGTTCATATATGTAAGGGGTATGCCATCAGTCTTTGAGCCACCAGGGCATAGCTGTGGTGCGGTCGTTGTTGGCACCGAACTGGCGTGTGATGGCTTCCTCTACATTTTCGGTATTGTATCGGTACTCTGTATCAGGATACATCCAGCGATAGGGGATAGGGTTCTCGTCCAGATGTGCAAATCCGGGATAGCCGGTACGGAGATTGTCAAAGTAAGGATCCCATCCTCCCTGATAGAAGCTCACACAGTATTTCTGGAAGATGATCCGCTCAATCTTTTGCTCCTTGGTCAATGTGTCGTCAAATCTTACAAGATCGTGATTGAGATAGCTGGCGGCAGAGTCGGGTGTCACATACTGTGAATAGCTAGAAGCATAGTCTTCGTAGAACTTGAAGGAAGCTTTCACTCCGTTCTCGTAATACTCCTTGGCATCTCCCTGAATCCAGCCTCTTACAACAGCCTCGGCCAATATCTGTTGCAACTCTGCATAGCCCATGAGCATTGTCGGCTCACCGATAGGATCGGTACGGAAACGCGAGTTGATCTGGGAGATACGTCCCATACTCACAAGGGTGATATTGTCGCCATAAGGAACGGTGGGATCTCCGCCTGCGTATGCAGAGAAGTCGTTTGTGGCCAGACCGGCATCTGCAGCTTCTGTCGTGGGCAGGCAGAACAGGAACAGGCGCGGGTCGCGACGCTCGGTCATGCGGTCGACATAGGTCTTGTCCATATAGTATCCGGACCATTGTGCGTTGAACTGAGGATAGCGATTGCCTTCCTGGTCGAGATAGACGAGCTGTCCGTTGTCTGCGTTGCTCTCCATGAGCGGCAACTGAGCAACACGGGCAAATTCCTGCTGTACGTTCCGGCCATCTACGCTGGTCTTATGCGATAGGGTCATGAGCACTTTCAGATGGAAAGAGTTGATCAGTCGGCGCCATGCCATCTTGTTGCCGTCATAAATGATGTCGCTCTCTATCACGTCGGCATCCGGCGAGGAGGCTAATTCGGTCTCCGCATCATCCAGATCGCGGAGTATTCCTGCGAACACATCTTCCTGTTTGTCATATTTCGGGGTGTAGTTAATTTCGCTCTGTCCCTTCATGGCTTCACTATAAGGAATATCACCGAAGCGTAGAGTCAGGTTATAATAGTAATAGGCGCGGAAGAATTTATAAAGCGGTATATATACTGTATCATTTGAGCGTTCAGCTTCCTCACGCATCTTCTCCACCTGCAGCAGTTCATTATTGTATGTATCGAAGCTGCCACGGTTCCACTCGAAGAATTGTTCAGAGTTGTGGCCATCGGTCTGGATCACCATTTTGTCGGCATACATTCCATCCGTACTGCGTGTAAAAGCATCTTCACACACCTTCGGCAACAGCAGGTTGGCTGGGACTTGAGTCGGCATATTGGGATTGGTGTTCATCTCGCTGAAACTCTCGCAAGAGCAGAGGGTTGCGACGGTTGCAAGAGTGAGTAATAATATTTTGGATTTCATTATTGTAATCTGGTTGATTATAATTTATTAGAACGTCATGTTAATACCGATACCGACATAACGGGCTGTCGGATCGTTGGCACCATCATTATCACTGGAATCACCGCTGATGTCGGGATCGATCCAGGGAGCCTTTGACCACAGGAAGGCGTTATTACAGAAAACAGTACCTGTGAGGCCTTTTATAGGCGAGTCCTTACTAAGCAGTTTCTTAAAATCGTAGCTTAGTGATATCTGGCTGATCTTAAGATATGTACGGCTGAACGTGTTGGCGAAGAACTTGTCCTGCTTATCGGTGACCGTTGCACGGTAGGGATAGTTCTGGCACCATGACTGCCAGTCGACAGCCTTGTCGTATTTCTTGAACACCCGGGTGTCGCTCACTACGTTTCCGTGTACATCATAGGTTACTTCACCACTTACGACAGTCACGGCATTGGGAACATAAACGGGAACAGGGTTGCCGTTAGCATCGCGGTTGGCATATTCCTGATCGCGGTACATGGTAGAGTTAGGATGCTTTCCTCCCCACCAGAGCTTGGGACTGAGTTGTGAGTAGATGAGTCCGCCGATAGCTGCGTTGAGGTTGATGGCGAGTGTGAAGTCCTTATACTTAAATTTGTTCTGCATACCCAGACGCACGTTCGGCTCATAGTGGCCCACATTACGTTTGTAGGGATCTTCCAAAGGCTGGCCGGTAGCGTCTACAATGACGCGTCCTTCCGGGTCGCGCTGCCATACAGTGGTATAGTAGGCATCGGCACGGTCGCCTTTTTTCAGATTGCCGAAATATTCTTCACCGCCATAGATGTCAGTGAGTTTGCGTACACTATGGCTGGCATTGAGATCGAAGTACCACTTGAAGTCCTTGGTATCGATGGCTTTCACATTAGCCATGACCTCAAAGCCATTGGTCGTATATGTGTTACCGTTGATTTTCCGGCTGTCGAAGCCTGATGCCTGCGAGATGAGCATATCTAGGATCTGGTTGCTGTCGATGTTGCGATAGTAGCTGAAATCGAGTGATATGCGGCCTAAGAACGATGTGGAGAGGCCCACCTCCCATGATGTTGTTTTCTGTGGCTTGATGTCATAGTTGACCAGTGCCGACGGATAGCTGAAGGTTGGTAAACTTCCCCAGTTGCTCTCTTTGGTGTAAACCTGCTGTATCTGATAGGGGTCAAGGTCACTGCTGACGGTAGCCCACGATGCCATCACCTTGAGGTAGTCTATGAACCTTGGCATCTTCACATAGTCTGAGATGACAGAGCTTACTGCCACGGAAGGATAGAAATAAGAGTTGTTATTGGTGGCAATGGTGGACGACCAGTCGTTGCGGGCCGTAGCCGACAGATAGGCGTATTTAGACAAGTCAATGTTGACTGATCCATAGACGCTTCGAATCTCCTTTTCACTGCGTGAACCCCATAGAGGATTGTCGGAGTCGAACGTGATGATGCTTCCTGTAGAGTTATAAAGAGAATAGATGCCGGGTACGTTAAGACCATCGGTGGAGGCATAGTCGTTGCGGTACCGGCGGTAGAAAATGGATGAGCCGGCATTGACGGTGAAGTTGATGTCACTTAGGAAGCTTTTTGTGTATGTGAGGAGAATGTCCGCATCTACATTGTCCTGGCTCACATTCCACACTTTATAACCGCCTTCACGCGAATCGCTGTAGTTTAAATATGACTTTGGTGTCTTATTCTCGGTAAGATTACGGTTGGAGCGCAATGACGCGCGTCCCATAATGCTCAATTCGGGCAGGATCTGATAGTTGAGTCGCAACTGTCCTGTCAGTACATTACGACGTTCCGAACGGCTGCTCTGTTCGATAGCGAAGTAGGGATTGTTGTACCAGGCATAGTTGTAGCTGGCCTGCCGGTATCCTTCCATACCGGGTACCCACTGGTGGCGTTCAAGATCTTTTCCATCTACATCATCTCCCATCCATTCAATAATGTTGTACATGTAGTTAGAGGGATGATAGCCATAATCGGGATAGTTGGGTGAGTATACCATGTTGTAATTGAGCATGGCATCAAGGGTTATCTTATTGCTGAGGTCAAAAGATGTGTTGATGTTCAGTCCTCCATTCTGCAGAGAGGTGGTAGGTGCCTGGCCTTTCTGATAGGCATATTGTCCGAGTACATAGACGCGTGCCTTGTTGCCTTTGTAGGATAGTGAGAGGGTATTGTTGGTAATAAGTCCAGTCTGGAGGAAGTCACCGATATTGTCGTGGGACACGAGTGGCAGGGGAACGCGTTCGTAGCGTCCCTGGTCATCATACTGGGTACCTTTCACGCTACCCCACCATGGTATAGTCTCTCCAGTGATCTTATCACGTATCGGACTGTTCCATTGCGGAGCCATATTGCCTACGTCCAGGCGTGGTCCCCACTGCATGTCATCATCGGAGATACCCCCGCCTTCTCCATCCCAAAAAGCATACTGACCTTTGGAACCGCTGCCGAATTCATGTTGTGTCTCCGGGAAGGCGGCGTATCCGGCCTGTATCATATCCTTTGTAGAGAAGTTGATCTCGACACCTTCTTTTTGTGCCTGTTTGGTGGTGATCATGATTGCACCGTTGCGGCCGCGTGCGCCGTAGAGTGCCGATGCGGCCGTACCTTTAAGAACATTGACACTGGCTATGTTCTCACTGGAAAGATCGAAGAGGTCGGACTCGATAGGCACACCGTCAAGTACGATGAGCGGGCTCTTGCCGCGTAGAGAGAACGACGGCGATTGGAACATTCCCGATGGTATGGATACGGTGAGTCCGGCTACTTCACCCTGCAGGGAGGCACCGGCATTGAGGTTACCGGCAGCGGCTATCTCCGTACCGTCAACTTGCTGAGTAGTATATCCGAGTTTCTTTTTTTCTTGCTTTATACCGATGGCCGTGACAACAACCTCGTTGATATTCTGTACATCTGACGACAGATTGACATTAATGACAGAGCCTTTGACGGTCTTTTCTACAGGATTGTCGCCGACGTACGAGAAAACGAGCACATCGTTTTTGTTGGCATTGATGGTGTAATGACCGTCAGCATCTGTCACGACACCTGTCGTTGTGCCTTTTACTAAGACAGTTGCACCAATGACGGGCCCCATCTCATCGGTAACTACTCCGCTGATTTTCATAGACTGGGCGTACATGGAAGCACTGGCACACAGCATGGCGGCGAAGGTATAGATCTTCTTCATAAAAATAAATATAGAGATAAAAACAGGTTATACTTTTGCTGTTTGGGGTATCTGAAAAATAAAAGCAGAGCTCGCAGGGATACATGTAAACTGTTTCATGGTATCAGACTGTGAGCTTTGCGATAATTTTTGCATAACAATTAATAATTGTTGAGTGATACGCTGTCGAACACAGCGAGCAGCTTGTTGTAGTCTTTCTTGTTTGCACGGAGAGCTTTCTCAAATGATTTGCTGTCATCTGTATAGAAAGCGGAGAGGGCAACATTGAGTACATTGAGCATCTCCTTTGAGGCTTCTTCAGAAGTTAATGTGTGGCTCTTTACGTCATCTTCCAGTCCTTTTCCAATTCGACGTACGGCATTGTAGATGTCCCCTTTCGTAAAAACAATACGAGTGGTGGGATCACCGGGTACTACAGGAACACGTTTTACACAGAGCTGCTCCAACTTGTTGTAAAGATAGGTAGCCTCCTTACCGAAATCGCCTTCGTCTGTCACTTGAGCCAGATCTTCGGCAGTCGGCTTGACCGATACGGCAATAAATGTCCATGTGGAGTTGGCAGACTCTTCCGGCTTTTCGACAGCATGGACATTCATACTAAATGCCATTGCGAAAAGCAATACTAATCCTACAAATGTTTTACGCATGATCTTTTTCTTTTATAAAAATGTTCTATCTTACTTATTGCATTGCAAAATTAAGTCATGAATATTGCAAAGATGTTGAGCAGTTATTAAAACTCTGTGTAAATCAGATCATGAAAGGATTACAGCAGTCAGGCTTTATGAAATGCACTTATATAAAAATAGGTATTAGGGTTGATCTCACGGGTGAAATGGATATAAGATAATACGTGTTGGATGAGAGGAAATCTTGCGTCTGTTCTGAGATAGCTATGGTTTTTGTGCGATCAATATGCAAAAAAACCGTTTTTTTATGCATCTTCTCTAAGGCGTATCTTAGAAATTACCATTTGTTAACTGCCTTTCGTGTTTAAACACTTAATTTTGCGCCCCGATAGAAATAAATATATAACGATCAAGTGGTATGAAAGATAAGATTGATTTCGGAACAACAAAGGTGTCCAGTTTGTTCGGTAAATTGCTTATGCCGACATTGCTTGGCATGGTGTCGTCGGCTCTTTTCGTTATCACCGATGGCATCTTTGTGGGACGTGGTCTTGGCAGCGATGCCTTGGCGGCTGTTAATATCGTAGCACCCTTATTTCTTATAAATACGGGTCTGGGACTTATGTTCGGCGTCGGCGCATCGGTCGTAGCGTCGATCCATCTGTCGCAAGGTAAGCCCAAGACGGCGCGCATCAACATCACACAGGCAGCGATGGCGCTGAGCCTTGTCGTGATGACGTTCAGCATGCTCTCCGTATTGGGAGCGCCGGAGGTGTCGCGCCTGTTGGGAAGCTCGGACCGTCTGCTTGCTCCGGCGGTAGAATATATTTATGGTGCGGTGCCCTTCTTCGTGTTCAGTGCGATGCTCAGTGCCGGGATGTTTTATATACGTCTTGACGGCTCCCCACGCTATGCGATGATGTGCAATGTAGTTCCGGCTGTATTGAATCTGATACTCGACTATCTGTTCATCTTTGTATTCCGCTGGGGTGTCATCGGTGCCGGTATTGCGACAAGTCTCGGTTATGTCGCCGGTGCGGGCATGGTGTTGTGGTATATGTTTTTCATGGGCCGTACAATACGTTTTTGTCGTGTGAAGACCCATGCGCGCAGCCTGCGCATGACGGCCCGCAACGTGGGATACATCTGCCGTCTCGGTTTTCCCTCGTTGCTCTGTGAGGCAGCCATAGCATCGATGATGTTTGCAGGCAACTACGTGTTTATCGACTATCTGGGAGAGGACGGCGTGGCCGCTTACAGCATAGCCTGCTATATTTTCCCGATCATATTCATGGTCTATAATGCCATAGCACAGTCGGCACAGCCCATCCTGAGCTATAATCATGGTGCGTGTCTGTCGCAAAGGGTGCGGACGGCCTTCCGTCTGGCCCTCCTGACGGCGGTCGGCAGTGGAGTGGTGTTCTTGCTGATCACACATTTCTTCGTGTCGGACATTATCGCGCTGTTCATACCGTCGGGCTTCCCGGCCAATACCCTGGCAGTGGACGGCATGTCGCTGTTTGCCCTCGGCTTCATCCCCTTTGCCGTGAACATCGTGGCAATAGGCTATTATCAGAGCATAGAGCATGATGCCTCGGCCATGTTCGTCACTGTCATGCGTGGCTATGTGCTGATGCTTCTGAGCTTTTGGCTCATGCCAAAGCTGGCAGGGGTGAATGGTATATGGCTTGCGGTGCCGGTGGCAGAAGTGCTTACCAGCTTGTTAATATTGATGATGTATGTGAGAAGTAGAAAGGGATTTATTACCTTTGCGTCGGATAGAGGGATGGCCGTAGCCGGAGGTGAGGCTGTCAACGGCAATCAGATAGGAGCCTGACGGTGGATGCGGTGTTCATAAGGCATTCAAGGCGAAGGCGTCAATAGAGGCAAGGCCGTAGCTTGTCCGAAGGAAGAAGCCGCACCGGCCGGTGCGGCTTCTCGACTTGAACGTTGATCTATTATGTGTTTAAAAGCGGGTGATTATGGAAACATTTGAAGAGTGTCTGTGCCGTCGGAGCGGTCTCACAATGGAAGAGGTGGAAGCTCTCAAGGCGCACATGACACGTTTGGAGATACAAAAAGGCGAGACGCTTGTACGCAAGGGCGGACGCAATACCAATATCTATATCATAGTGAAGGGCATCTGGCGAGCGTCGTACATTAATACTGACGGCAACGACATCACCCTTTGGTTTGCCTCGAAGGGCGACCTGCTGTTCTCTTCGTGGTGCTTTGTAGGCAATGTACCGTCGATGATTACGCTCGAATCCATGAGCGACAGTGTGGTCTACGGTATCAGCCGTGAGGCTGCCGAGGAATTCTTCATGTCTTCGGTAGAGGCGGCGCGCATAGGCCGCAGGCTGTATGAGAAGGAGATCTTTGAGGTGGAACGGTGGCTGCTCGGCAGCGGGGCACCGAAGGCACGCGACAGATACGAGACGCTGCTGGCCGAGAAGGCGGAGCTGTTGCAGCATGTCCCACTCAAATATATAGCATCTTATCTGTTCATCACCCCACAGTCGCTCAGTAGGATAAGGGCGGAATTGGCACGTGGAGAGGGAAAGAGACATTCTGTATAAAGATTCCGTATGGAAGAAATGGTATAGACTGCATAGTGTAGAATGATCTGAGCCTCCTATATCTTTTCGCCGGGATATTATCTCCCTAAAACGTTATAAGACAGTAAGTATTGATTTTATCGGTTTGCCTGATTTGGGTTAATAGAAACAGATCCTGACCAAAGAATGGGCCCATAGATGACTTTCTACTCATATTGGTCGGGAAACATTTGGTAAACCGATAAAATTTTCTAACTTTGCGAGGAAATGTCTTGTATAATCAAAATCAGATCGACAACTTTCATCTGAAACATATAATCCGCAAAACGAAATGTTCTGGCATTTCAGAACAAGATGTTCCTTTCCCAAAACGAAACGTATCTCTTAAACTCTTTTTTTCTGTTCATCACATACAATAAAAAAGCACCGAAAAATGTATTTCTTCGATGCTTTTTATTGTATTATTTATTGCATAATTCGCAAAAAATCACTAACTTTATAGCATATAAACAGGGCGTTATACTTTGTTGTAACGCTGTTCTGATGTCATTATAACGGCATTACATCATGCAGCAGTATCTGTGTGTGGTTCATTATTATGCTTATACAGCATCATGTCTGTATATCCAGCGTTATAATTCATGTGTGCATTGAATTCAGATTTTACACAACCTTCGAAAGGGTCTCCCAACGTCCGGTTCTTACCCATCCATTCACATAGTTCCACGATAGACGATTTATTAGATGTAAAGTACACAAATGAATGCCCATTAAGAACGGTCAGCACATCAAGGTAATCAGATAACCTCCAATACATTGAGTAGGTTGTAACATCTGTGCTTAGGTAAGGTGGATCTACCAAGAACACGACACCAGGCATATCCTTGTATTCATTAAATATTTCTCGATAGTCTTTACAGGTTATCTCCAATCCTTCCAGATAGTCATTACATAGGGAATAATCAGCCTTACGTATATTATTGTAAAGTACTTCTTTGCGCATTCCGTCAAGGCTCATTTTGTATTTCATGGAAAACATAAGGGAAGACGATATTGTTATAAAATCCACATATCCCCATTCTTTTTCTTCCAGTTCAATACGTTTGTATATTCTTTCTCGTGCTTCCCCTGTAATCGGCTTGTGTCTTGGCACACCCTTCGCTATCTCTCTGAAATCCGATAGTAACAGATTCGTGCGTGGTATGTTCTTCAGCCTTTTACGGTAATTATCAAAGTCATTATATATCACCTTTGCATCCGGACGCATCCGTTTCGTTATATGTGAAAGTAATCCGGAGCCACCGAACAAATCAACAAATATGGTACAGTCACCAAAATGCTCCAAAACTTTAATATATTCTCGTGCAAACATGCGTTTTTGTCCGACAAATGGAAGCGGTGCGGACATATACAGTTTTCTTTTCATACGTTCAGCTCAAATTTAATGTCCGCCTTACCGTTCAGAAGTTCGCGGGTCTTCTCCTCATTGTTTTCATAGATATGCACATTACCCAAATACAAGGTTATTGACTTCAAAGGTAGTTCTATTTGTCGCGACATAAGATACAAGTGATAAATATCAGCTGGTAGTCCAAGATTAGCATCGGAACTTCGTTGGTATGCCGACAAGACCAAACACCCATCCTCAATCTGGAACTGTACCAGACTAAGACATGGGGCTTGATTACTTTCTACACCGGTTGCACCCAAAAACAACACATAGTTCTTGCTATTGCGCTTTTCCGCATTGATTTTTTCAATGAGCGGTGGTAGCTTTTCAAAATAGGTAGGATAACTGTTAACTAACGTGTGGCCACAATAATCCCACCAAGTAATTCCCGCTTCTTGGTATTTTTTCACATCACGTTCCCCTTGCATGAATAGATTTAATTCATCTTTCAGCTTTTTACGTGCAATACCATGTCCTTCAAAAATATCAAGCAAATCTGCCGGGGTCATGCAAATCTGTTCGTTCAGCAGGTAGCATATTCTGCCTTTCTTATTTTCCTGTGCTTTTCCTTCAGAAAGTATTTTTGTCAAAATACGATAATACTTGTTCGTGTTTATCTCCTTTGTTTATGATATACAAAGGTAGGCTGACGGCACATTATCGTCACAACATATTATAAACATTACACTGCAAATGGTTTGCAGTCACTTTGAAATCGTTTCAAAAGGCCGTAAACTTTCCTTTCACTTACTGCATACTTCTCAGAAAGAGCGGCAACAATATAAGAAACCTTTTCACCCTGTTGGTACATATCCACATAGTCTGAATACAAGTCTATATATTGGGCATCATCAAGACGTATCCCAGCCTTCTGTAACTTTTTAAGGAGTTCCCGATTGAAGTTTATTAGTTCAAATACTTTCATATTCTCATTTTTTTGTACCTTTGCAAACATCTCACTTACATATACACATATAAATAAAAAATAGCCACAAGTACGGCCAAGGGTATTTGCCCCCGGCTGCGCACTTGTGGCGTATATGTGTTAATATGTAGGTGAGATGACTATTAACAGGCCGGGGGCTTTTTTATCCCTCCCCCGTAGGGATCATCATTTAACCGACATCATACAAAGCCAAGTCCAACGCATCCTTCTTCTTCCATCCTTCAGACAAGGCATCCTGTATGTGCTTCATTACCTTCATATAGAAGTTCTGGAGTTCGTCAACGGTTTCAAATTTCCGATAACTCGGAGAATCATCCGTGCCAAACTTAAATATTACGGGCAGGTTCTGGCCGTCAGTCTGTACGGCAAGGTCGTAGGCCGCCTTATAGTTGAACTGGTTCTCGCTTGACAACCATACAGGTTGACCCTCATATTCAAAGCCGGACAGGATACGTTCGTCTGTTTCGGCATTATACCATTCGGACACCAACGACCGTACTTCTTCCGCATTTGGCTTGTGATCAAGCTCCTCTTCCATATAAGAAGCCGATCCGTCCTCGTTCGTTTTCACGTCCCAACGGACGCGCCACTTATTTTTTACCGGGTTCGTGCATTCCAGCAGCGCTACACCGGCACTTCCTTCCACTTGTTTCATAACCTAACTGAATACATACTTCGTTCGTCCTTTCCCGAAACTTTCCGTCTTGATGGTCGTTTCAAACGGGAAACCGTCGGGCAGTTCCCTTATTTGCGCGAGAATGTTCTTCATCTCCGCACTATTCGTGAAAAACTTGCGCGCCTCGCCGTTCACTTCGATAGAAACGATGCAGCGGTCGTCGCCCTGTTCTGTCTTAATACCTGTCTCGAAATCCTTGACTACGATAGGCAGGTTCACCAGCTCCCGGATGCTTACCACAGTGCCGGGAAATCGCTTCTTGCCGTCCTCGGGCTTGTAAGCGACATTCAAGTCTTTAAAACTTCTCATTTCTTTGCCTGTTAATTTTTTAAACAACTTATTGCAGTCGGCGTGTTTCGTCATGCCGTAGAAACTGGCAATCAGTTCCCGCCGTCTTTTTCTCGATTTTACCTCGTGCATCTTCCGGGCAAACTTCTGCTTGATACGTTTCCGCAATCTCACATAGTCAGGACGGATAACATAGCCAAGGAAATCAATGCCTTCTTCTACAGGAAACACCCGTTCATTCGGCTTGATCTCCAAGTCTATTTTCTCCATTTGCCCGTGAATAACATCACGAATCTTCCACAATTCCGCTTTCGTTTTGGCGAGTACCAGTCCGTCATCGCAATAGCGATAGTAATAACGAACCCCGTACTTATCCTTCAGATAGTGGTCTAAAAATACAGACAGAAGCAGGTTGCCTGCTCCCTGTGAGCTGCGCAGTCCGAAGCTGATACCCTCCGGCAGCATTGTCACGAACCGCTCCAGCAGCACCAACAGCCTTTCGTCCTTGAATATCCTGCGGAAGCACCACATCACAAAATCCTGCCGCACATTGTCGTAGAACCTGAGGATGTCAAACTTGTAGGCATACAGCGTGCCTTCCGGGTCTTTTTGCAGATCGGTACGTATGCAGTTCATCAGATAATGAGTGCCACGGCGTTTAATGCTGGCTCCGGTAGTCCGGATATAGCGTTTCTGCAGGTGACGGTCCACCACGTTCATTACGGCATATACCGCGATGCGGTCATACATGGATAAAATCTGCAGGGTGCGTTTTTTGCCATACTCCTCGATTTCTCTTTCATGGTATCCGCCAAGCTGAAATGAACCGCTTGCAATGGCCTCCGTCAATTTGACGATAACTTGCTCCCTATGGGCAAGCAGATACCGTCCTTGCGTTGACCTTTTACGATCCGTTCCGCGGAGTACGGCATCGAAAGCCTCCGACATATTGGAGTATTCGATGATTTCCTCTATGATATATCCTTCCCTGCGCATACGGTTCTGCTGTTGGTTTATAATACGGAAGATAAGGGCCTTCCTTTCCCCGGGCCTGACTTCTTCGAACTCATTTAGGGCCTACCAAACTCCACCCGACACGTGATTTTTCAGCTTTCCGCCTTACTGACCGATAAGGTCATGCGCTGTTGCTGGGGCTTATCTCCCTCGGCACCACTTTGGGGACACGTCCCCAGTGTTGTACGCCGATTATTTGATTTCCAGACGCGAGCCGACATTCGTGTTCGCATTCGTAGCATCGTTATTCGCATTCGCATTCGACACACCGCCATTCGCGTTCGCATTGTTGTACCCGCGATAGACCACACGGCCTATTGGGAGATGCCGCCTTTCTGTTACAAAGATAAGCATTATCTGCCCAAATCAAGCAAAAATGACACGGTATCAGCCCAATAAGGCACAAGTTGGCCGTTTTTCAAAAAAATCGACCGGCTTCGCCGGGAATCTTCTTTCTATACGATCACGCTTTAACGCTTTGGCTTACGCTTTTTCGCTTAACGACTTATACGCTACGACGCTCGACGCTTTTACGAGTTTTCCGCGGAAGGCCAGACGCGAGCCGACATACGTGTACGCATACGTAGCATCGTAATACGCATTCGCATTCGACACACCGCCATTCGCGTACGCATAGTAGTACCCGCGATAGACCACACGGCCTGATGATGTTGAAATGAAATACTTGTCACAATAATATGTCGACGAGGATCCGTTTACGTTTCCTACAGAAATAACATCCATAAATTTACCGTGTGCCACGGCTGTCGTCCACTGGTCACTGCTGGTACGGCCTTTGACAAAACGGGTTGTTCCGTCAGGCATCCAGATGCGCCATTTCCCACTGTTACCGCTGTCATTTGGCAAATCCACCCCGTCCATCATATCATATTTGTGACCATAAATGTCCTCATATCCAAGGCAACAGATATTGTTCACCTGTATCACGGACCGTTCACCATATACATCGCTTGTCTTATACCAGGCATACTGATGCACGACCCCGTCAATGAGCGAGTTCGTCACCCCTGGATCGATGCCGTTGGCTTCCTCGTAACCGATGGTATCCGTCATGCCATAGGACGCCGTTCCTCCGGTTGCGCGGTTGTTCGTGTGCTGCCCGGCGCCGCACTGCTCCTGACTGTCCCGGCGGCCGTATGCAGCATAGAACAGGTTGGCGATGCGGAAATGCATCAAGGCATCTATCTGCTGCATCCCCCTTAGCAGACTGTAGTAATGGAAATCAGTCCAGTTCATATTGGAAGCAGTACTCCCACTTGTAATGCAGGCCCGGAGTTTCGTGCCGACAATACTACTGCCGACAACGGCACAGAGGTGCTCGTCATTGGCAACCCAGTCCGGTTCCATGTCCTCAATCTTGTCGCTGATGCTTAAAACTACACAGTCAAATTCTGCCGTGTTCAGGATTGAGAAATACAGGAAGGCTGCTCCTTCCGGCACATCGCAGACAAGATACATACCGGCCTCGAACTTGCATGATAGCGTCGGTACGACAACAGAACTGACAATGGAGCCGTCGGCAGCGACAAACAGCGAGCCGACGAGGTTCGTGCCGGGAACGCTTGGGAAACGGACACGCTTGTAGCCAGAGACGGCCACCTTGCAGACGGAATAGGTACTGTCAGTGCCGTAGGAGTTCTCCAGCGTATCCTTGCCGGTCATGATCTTACGGCCGGACTGAAACCCTCCGCTACCCTTGATGTCGTCAAGGCTCAAGACATCCACGGCCGGGCGTGCGGGCATGTCATCCGGGCCATTCGAACTGTAACAGCTGTAATGTTTTCCGCCAAGATAGTCATTGATGCCCTTGCTCCAGAAGAACGGCTCATACATCATCCAGTCGCCTTCGGTGCCGTCCAGCTTTGCCGGGGTGCCGTCCGCATACTTGTTGCTGTCAGCGTCGTCCAGGGGATAGTAGGTCATCTCGCCGTCAGTATTATTCACGGCGGTATCTGTATTTGCGATGTTTACCTGGCGTGAGGTCGGCATCTTGGTGACCTTGGCCAGGACACGGTGACGCTGGCCTAATATGGCCGTGATATGACCGCTCGGAACATAAGTGTTTCCGTATTTGTATCCGGTTTCATTGTCGAGGTTGCTGATATTGGCATCGTCGGCTACGTCGTCATCGAACTCTATCATCGTATATTCCGGCTGGCGGATGTTCAGTTCGTCAAATCGCTCCACATATTTTTGATACTCCTCCTCGTCCAGATACTTTGTCAGCTGGTACGTGCCGACGAGCTTGCACCGCGTGTTCGTGGTGTTGCCGGATGCGTCGAAGCCACCCAGACCAGCTTCATACCACTGTCTCAGGTCGCTGCCGTCACCTTCCAGTTCCAGGCCGGTGATGCGCACGTACTTCAACTTGCCGCCAAGGGAATACAGTTCCTTGAACACGGCAAGCCCGTCTATCTGCGCGCAGTTATCTATCCAGATGCCCGTCAGGTTCCGCTTGTTGTCAAACGTTATCGCACTCCACGTGAGATACTGCATCGAGCGAAGGGTGAGCGTCTGGAAGTTGGCCGGAAGGTGGAGCTTGGTCACCGCCGCACCTTCTGCGAGGGTGATGGTGCTCAATGCCGTACAGCCGGACGCGTTCACTTCCTCCAGACGATTACATCCGGACAAGTCAAGGCCCGGAAGGTTGGTGTAGTTCACTACGTCCAGTTTGCGCAGCATGGGCAGCTTCGTGCCCAGCACAAGCTCTGTCAGGGCATACGTGTTGCCGCTGTTGCCAAGTATCAGCTCTTCAAGCACCGGAAGCGTGGGAAGGCTCAAGTCAGTAAATCCTCCCCACGCGGACAGGTCCAGCCTCTTCATCCATTCGCCGCCGTACAGGTGGAAGATGGTTCCTATGTTCGCCGTCTGTCCGTAGGTATAGCTCCATTGCTGGTCCTTCTTGACGGCATCATGCGTCATAGTGTCGCTTTCTCTCCGGAACTCGAAGTAGAAGTCACGCGCGGGAGTCGCCCTGACGGTCGCACCGGCTGCGCTGTTGCCCTTGAACGAGATATCGGTGGCCGTATACTGTCCAGTACTGTATCTCGCGTCAAAAAGCCCCATTCGGTTGCTTACCCACCAATGGCGGTGTGACTGTCTGCTTCCCTGCATGGCTTCCAGATAGGAATACTTCACGTTGGTCACGCTTCCGTCGTTGTTCACCTCAACGCCCTGAGTCTTCGGCTGCACGTACTTATTCTGCGCATCAAGGTTGTATATACGTTCACAGAACTTCGCGCTCTGTTCGTCGTCGAACATGTTGAAGATCGTCGAGTTCGTCATCTTCTCTCGGATACGCTTGTAGGCAGCAGCAAGCTCGTCGGGGAACTGCTCGCGCAGGTTTTTCCAAAGGACGCTGTCATGTCCGGCGTAGGCGTACACGGTCTTGTCTTCCGTTGAAAGCTCCGGGTCGGTCGTGTTCTCGTCCACGTCCCAGGAATATTTCAGACGGCCGTCGTTGCGCACGCCGAGGATGGTATCGCAGTCGTAGAATATCATGTAGGCAAGCGTCTTGTCCTTGTCCGGGTCATACCAGAAGGCCATCATCATATTCTTCACGCGCTGGTCGACGCACCCCATGATGTCCGTGAACATGTAATAGTCGCACAGGTAGTCGACATCGAACCAGTCGGCAAGCTCCGCCTTGAACTTCGCGCCGTCGTCCTTCGTGCTCTTTACCCACTTAACCAGGGGTTCGAGGTATTTCGGCTTCCGGGTTCCCGCCTCGTACTCCGCGTTGATGTCATCATCATCCGGAAATCTCGCCTCAAAGACCTTCATCCAGTTCGGTGTGCCGTCATCGCCCTTCGTGTCGAAGTCATCGTCAAGGAACATGCCCATCGGATAGTCATTGTTCAGGAACTCCCAGCACTCTGTCGGGTTAACGCCGCCGAACTTCTCGGTCACCCAAGCCTGGTCGTGATATCCGGGTATGTCGCAAAAGCCAAATACGGCCTCCGTGCTCTTGTCGTTATTGAAATTGAACTTGCCAAGGAACTGTGGAGTCTCGTCTAAGGAACCGCGATAGAACAGGTAGCACGGCTCACCGTCAATGGTTGTGCGCACATCGTACTGATAACTTTCATCACAGTGCTCCTGCGGCGGTGTAAGCTCCCCAGCGGCCGTCAGGATGTTCTGTACCAGCTTGGCCATACCGGTATTATGCGAGCTGGAACTTTCGGCAAAGTCAGCTTTGAGACAGAAGCAGTCAACCGGGGCAGCTTCCTTGTTAGACTTACCGGACGGACGGAAGGAGTATTTGGCCGTTTCCTGTAATGTACCTCCCACGCCTTGCTCGTCACAGCCCAGGTACAGGTCACCGGCCACCTTGGACGCATTCTTGAAATAAATTCGGTAGTTTTTGACCGGATAAGCAAGGGACGAAGTACCCTGCAGACGGATGCAGCCTCCGACACAACGAAAATTCAATGCCTGGTTGCCCTTCACCACACAAAGCATCTCGTCCACGTCATATTTAGGGTCCTTGTCGTTATTGACAGCCGCCTGGAGGACAGTAGGAACTCCGTTGTCCTGCCGTCCGGTGATGATGATATACCGCATCCCGTCGGGCACGCTGTCCACGGTTACATTTCCGTTCTCGTCGATGACATCGTTGCTCTCATAAAGTGAGAGCATCTTATCGGAGCTGTCCTGGTCTATCGTATAGGTATCAAGCACCTGTGAGTCGCTCAGGTAGGTGTCGTATGCCCTCATCAAATACACGTCCGTCGTCGCGCCATCTGCACCAAGTTCTATGTATGCAGGGCTCGTCTGGTATATGCTGTCGGAAGAGGCACGCTGCACGGAGCCGGACATGATGCCGTTGATGTACAGGTACACCATCGCCGTGTTCAGCTTCTCGTAGTCACTTGAACCATCAACACTCTCTGGGAATGACACGAAAGCCACCTCGTACACCTCGCCTGATGCCATCTTCATGGACAGCTCACTTTTGCCCCTTGTCACCATGCGGGCCTCCTGCGCGGTGATCACAAAACCGGTACCGGATGCGTCCACACACTTGATGACTTCCGCGTCCTCATCGACGACCTCGCTCACCTTGAACTTTATCACGAAGGCCATCGCGTTAGTCACGCTCTGCTCCGGCTGTTCCAGCGGTCTGTGCCGGATGGTGGCCCTTGCCGTATCCGTCAGGCGGAGGGTCTCGCCTGTCCAGCCGTCGCCACCCCACTTGAAGCCTTCGAACACGGTCTGAATACCGTTATAACTCCATTCTTCGCGGTTGACGTCGCTGTTGCTTCTGCCCTGTGCTGTCAGCTTGAGTGTCATGCCGTCTGTCGGCTCGCTGATGTTAAGATCGCTCTTGGAGGCAACGAGGCGGAAATTATAGGTTGTCACGCCGACCACGATACGGCATTGCTGTTCGCCGTATTCAGAGGCCCGCAGCGTCAGATTCTGTACCGTAAAAGGAACGGAAGCGGATGATGCCAGTGTGTCACCGACATAGACGTCCGCCCTTGTCGGGGTCTCGCGCGGATTGTAGGCCGCATACTGGAGCGTGTAGCTGTCGTACTGCTTGGCCTGGATATAGGGTGTCGTCCCTTTTTCTATGACCGTACCGTCTGCATAGTCGAATCTTGCGGATACGACAGGAATGTTGTTCCCGGCTTCACGGATTCCCACGGCGAAAAGGATGCTGTTGGACTTGATGACGCTTCCGTCCGACAGTTCCAGCTCCACCACGAACTGCACCGTGTGGGTACCGTGCGCCAGATTCGTGGTCGATATGCTGAAGCTGCCATTGGCCGTTGAGCTGGTGATGCTCCGGTCCTCTGTGTCGGTACCGTCAACGTAACAGCGCAGGGTCTTCGTTCCGGCACCGCTCAGTGCATAAGGAACGGACAGCGCCTGACCGCGTGCCACGGCTGTGGAAATGCTGAACGAACTGCTCAGGGTGAGCTGCACCACGTTGATGCTCCAAGTCACCTGGGCAACCTGCATCTCCGCGCCTTCACCGACTTCCACACGTACACGCACCGTGTTTGTACCCACGCCCATGTATTTAGTGACATCCACCGTATTGGTACTTCCTGCAGATATGTTTCCTGTTAAAGTATTGGAGTTCGCGCCTTGTGTGACAGTTACGGTAACCTTTGCGGGGTTTCCCGTGCTTTCGCCCGTCGCGGTGTCTGTCTGGTCGTATGTGTAGGTCAGTTTCACCTCGTCGCCGGACTTGACGGTCTTGTTCGGGGTGACACGTGTCAGCACGACCTTGGTCGTGGCGACGGTTCCTCCGCCACCTCCGGTGAACATGTCACTCGTGCTGATCACATCGCCAGCCTCGTTCAGAAGGCTCAGCGAATAGGCCTTGTCCGATCCATCGCCGATCTCATTCAGCTGGAGGGCGGTTCCGTAGGTAGAAGCCTTCTCGTTCATTTTGGCGGCCACAGCTTTGCCGCTCACCGGGTTCGTCGAGTTCTCGTTCACCGATTGGTCAACCTCCATCACCGGAATGTCCAGGCTTACCACGCCTTGGCCATCCGGGGCCAGCTCATCCGTGGCTGTGCCTTTTGGAACCCCGGTTTTCTTGATGGCGTCACCGCCTCCGTAACGGTTCCAGGCTGACGGGGTCAGGAAAGACGAGATGTCCGTACCTTCAAAACGGTAATCCAGCCATTTGCCGGCGGACGCTTCAAAGGTTATCACCATGCCGGGCTTGCTGTCATCATCTATGTCTGCGTCGGACAGGGCTGCTACGGCAGTATCCTTGGTATAATAGCCTGAACCGAGGGGATGCAGCTGTGTGACATTGTAGAATCCGCTGCCGGAACCTCCACCACTGGCCTTTACCAGGTCACCCTCCTCCTCGCTCCAGACGTACAGTGTGTCACCACAGATATATGTTTTGTCCTTCAACACTGCACTGCGTGTATTGTCCAGAAACATGTCAGGGGATAAAATGCCGGATACGGACCAGCTGTTGTAAAGCTGGCCGCCCACGCTGTAGGCGAACAGCTTCTTGCCGGTTACATATACCACGCTTCCACCTGCCTGCTCGGTCGTCTGTGACAATATGGTGCCGTTTTCCACAAAGCCGGCGAATCGTGCTGAAGCACCGTTCATGGCGGCCTTGGCCGTATTCTCGTATTGCGTGGCAGCTTGCCGGGCCTTCTCTGCCGCATCGTTGGCTGTAGACGCTGCGGCATTGGCCTCATTCTTGGCTTCCGTGGCCATTCCTGCTGCTGTACTGGCGGATTCTGCAGCGGCGTTGGCGGATTCTGCAGCGGCATTGGCGGTGGCCGCCGCGTCCGTCGCCGGTTTCTGAAGCAATGAAACGGGTACAGATACAAGTTCCTCGTCCTTAACTGCAGGAAGTGAGTTGACACCGTTTAGTGATGTAACCTCTTCCAAATCTCGTACACCCTGGCTCTCCGCCTTGATCGCGTTGAGTACCTGTTGTATGTCCTGTTGTGATATTGCCATAATTATCCCTCTATTAGTTCATATATCTGTCCGTAGCCTCCCGCTGTCAGGCATTCGCCACATACTTCCTTAATAAGCGTGGCTTCCTCCGTGGTAATGTCCAATGTTCCATTGTCTTGGATGATACGCTGGCAAAGGACGTAAGCCTTGAACTTGTCCTCGCGAGATACGGGCTTATCCTTACCGTAATTGAACAGTGCCTCCGCTACGGCGGAAGCGATATTTTGTCCGGCAAGCTCTCGGCCGTCGTAAGATCTGAATTTCCTGTTAAAATTAACTTTCATATTTTCTTCATTTATAGGTTGTTATTCTTTCGTGTATCCAACGATTATCCCGCCCCTAACGATGAGGCGGATACTGTCCAAGTCCGGATTTTGAGCCGCGCCGTCCCCCCAGTCAACACCTTTATAATAGGTGATGGTTCCATTCGAATTGCGCTGGGTTATGTACCTGAATTCCTTGGATGCGCAGTAATCGCTGTCCAGTTCGCCCCTCACACTCGTGGGACCGACGAAGAATCCCGCGTAGGTCATTCCGATTTCCGGATATGTCAATGATCCGGATGAGGCATATATGGCTGCTCCCCCTGCGTTCGCCCCGACAGATTTAATTCCGAAGCGTCCCGTTGTCGCAGCGTTGAAAGCTACGTCCACGACACCGTCGGAATCAGATGTCGACGACCCTAACTTCAGCGACCTGGAATCTCCTCCAAAATAATCGTTGGCCTTCCAGCACAGTCTTCCACTTTCAATCGTGAACCCTCCCACCTTCGCGCCATCGGCATCTATGCGATTCACTTTTATATAGTCGGTATTTAAACCGCCTATAATGATTGTGCTTCCAAGCTGGGCGGCCTCGACCGCATTCTCATAGGCGAGGGAGCCAAGCTTGGAAGTATCAGCTTTCCCATTAATGGTATCCTGCAAGGATGTATTCAGGGAATCGAATGTAACGGCACCCTTCAGGTTTATCTGATCGGCGCTTATCTGCGCCTTTGAAATGATGTTTCCAACTTCGTCCGCTGTCACAAAAACGGATATGTCAGCCTGATGTACCAGCCCGTTACTGTCGACCTCTTGGGAGAACATAGCTGCGAAATTGGAAGTAGTGACCAGTCCCGAACGGTTCTTGAGAGATCCATCCTCGTTGAAGTATTCGGACATCAGTTTGTTGTACTTCGCAGTAGTGACAATGCTTGATTCTTCTAAGACATTACCGTCCTTGTCGAAATTGGCAGCTGCTATCTTCACCAGCTTATCCGACTGCTCAAACAGGGTCTTGTATTTATATGCCAAGGCTTCCACACGGTCTGTGCTCAGCACCAACATGTACAGGTATATCTCACCGGTAAAAGAGAGTTTAAAGTCGCCGGTACCGTTCCACAGACCGCTGTGGTTGAACATCTGATATCCCTCCGTTACGCCCATCTCACCATCGTAACTGAACTCGTTGAAGTTCTCGAACCCGGTTTTGTCCAAGCCCTCGAACTTGATGGTCAGCCGTCCGGCTTTTGCTACGCGGTAGAAGAAACTCAGATAGACAGCTTCCGGCTTTTTCTGGCCCTCCTCATTTGTATCGTTGTATTCAGGAATATGCCTGAAGTTCTCATGTTTCTGCAGGATATATTTGTTCTTGATATATACGGCAGTACGCCCGTCATCGGTCTTTACACAAGCATAGTCGGTCTTGTCGGACAAAGGTGCGCCGTTCGCCCAAATCCATCTACTGCCAAGCAGAAAGAATGTGGCCTCATTTTCAGTGTCCCACTTGTTCATGCCGTCCCCGAAAGAGGCATTGTCCAGATAACTCTTGTCTTCGGTGAAGTCCTTGCGCAACCCCTCCACGGCGGCATTTATCTTGCCCTCAGTTATCTCAAACCGTGTCAGGATGTCCTCGCCGGTGGTCAGGACGAACGTTCCCATCAGGTACACGTTGTCACCGTATAGGCCGTTCCCGTGCGGCTGGTTGTCTGCCGGAAACCGGCTGTCACTGATGCCGTCAAGATTTCCCAGCCTAACCCTCAGACAGTCGTTGAAGTTCTTGGTGCTCACGCCGTCCAGCACGTCCACCCGCGGCTGCCCGTCCTCGGTGGCAGCAATGGAAATCAGGTTTTGGCGTAGACGGTTCTGCGTGTTGCCCATCAACACACATTCGTCGCCTTCTTTCGGCTCCACACCGCCAAACTCACTCACGGGTACAGTGATGCCATTCCCGTCCGAGGCGGATACTTCGACCCAGTAACCACGTAAGGACGTGCCGGTGAACTCCGCACAACGCATCAGGTCGTGAGCCACAAACTCATTGTCCTGCTCGAATGTGATTTTATAGTTGTCTCCGTCTCTCGTAACAGTCTTAATCTTTCCGCTGGCCGCACTGACGACAAACTGACCGCCAATGCTGCGTACCTTCTGGATGAGCAGCTCCAGGGCTACAAGCGTCTGTCGTATGGTCACCTTGTCAATTGTCAGGTTACTCAGTCCGGTCAGTGTGTCCATCCACAGCTGCCAGCCCTCGCCGGTCATACCGTCGACAAACCTGACGGAGCGCAACAGCTCTCGGACGACAGCAGTCAGCCATTCGGCGTTCCCGTCACCGTCCACCGCCGCGCCTGCCTTCCCGGTGTCGTACTTGCCGAAGTCCGCGCCTTTCAGGAAATGGATTGTCTCCTGCGCCGTGTCCTCGCGCAGCCTGCTCAGAGATTCCTTCAATGTTCTGCGTGCTGAGAACACATTGTTGTCAGTCGGATAGGTGTTGTCCCAGCTGCGTATCAGGTCGGGAAAGCTCCCCGACGTGGCGGTCTTCACGTAGTTCTTCGCGTCTGTGATGCTGTCGCCTATGGCCTCCATCGCGCCGGTGCTCGTCGCGTCGCAGACCTCGATGTCCATCTGCGAGGGCAGGTTCACCTTCCGTGTGACCTTGGTGATACGGCTACTCCGGAAACCGGTTCCCGGAAAGTACTTGTCGCTTTCCAACCGAACGCGCCGGCCCACGTACAGGTCGATGCCGTTCTCCTCGATGTACACATGGTCGGTCGGGGCCTTGTAGCGGCTCACGTCGATGGCGTGCTCTTCGTTGTACTTGTCCACCGCTTCCTTGAACTCCTGCTCGGCCAGCGGATAGTATTCGTCCGGCATGCGTATATTCCACAGGATGTACTTGTCGCCGGGCTTCGGGCAGAGCGTGTCGTTCGGAAGCTGCGTGTCGTCGTCATACGGCCATATCGTTATCAGCTCGAACTCGTGGGTGTCGCTGTTATAATTGGCCTCGAAATAGTAGGTGCCGTCCTCCTCGTCGCCCAGGCCGGCCAGTTCGCTGCCCTCCTGGAAGGACACGCGCTTCACCTTGTCGCCTATCTCGTAGCTGTTCGGGTCAAACCCCAGGCTGTTGTCCTTGAAGTAGAATATCTTGAACGGGTTGCCGTCCTCGTCCGTCACATCCTCGCTGCGCACCGAGCTGACCGTGCCGGTGCGCTTGGGGTAGATGTCGGAGAAGGCGTCCGCCTCGTAGTGGTGCCATACGCCGTACTTTTCCACGTTCACGTCCACGTGCTTCACGCCGCCGGGAAGCTGCAGGCGGCTGTGCCCGTATTTCTCCGGGTCGATGTTCTTGCTGCTGCCTATCGGGTACAGCCGGGTGTAGAACTTGGCGTTGTCGGCCATGTCGCACTCCAAGGATGTCAGACCCTTGCCGTAGCCCAGCGCCACTTCCTCCCCCTGCTCGCAGCGGCACACGTTCACCGTCTGGCCCTCGCACCACCATTCGGCCCGGTTCCCGGCTTTCTCGGCCACCTCCTTCAGGGCCTCGTCACAATATTTTCCTTCGTAATCAATGACAATGTTGTCCGTGCCTTCCACTGTGCCGACCTTCCAGTCGGTGGTGTTGTCCATCCCGTTGTTGATGCTCCTGACGATGAGGGCCACGTGTTCCCTCGGCGGCGCGGTCAGCGTGAACACGGGTTCGTCCGCCCCGTCCGTGTCGTTGAGCACGAGGAAGCGCTTCAGCAGGCTCTCGATGCCGTAGAGCTTCACGTCGTATTTCCACTCAACAGTGCTCACCTGCTCCGGCTTGTACCGTTCCATGAGCCAGTACCGCTCGCCCATGAACTCGGCGTAGTCGTTCACCTCCAGCGCAATGTGCTCGTACAGGGTGAACGATAGGGTGAGCACGTTGTCACCCTGCAGCTCCTTCGCCTGCGTCGAGTTGTCATCGCAGGGTACCTGTGTCTTGGCTGTGCCGTCATTTCCGTATATTGTTATCATAATGCCGTTCTAACCGCGTTTTAATTGTCGTGCAAGCGAGTGTCAAAGAGCTTGCTCGTTTTGGCCGAGCGCAGCCGACAATCAGCTTGCTAATGTCATTCAGATGGCCGGCTTCGGTTCCCTGAAGGTCACGTAGAACCGGCTGGCCTGTTTCCCGGCCTGCCAGAGGTAGGTCAGGGGTTCGTAGTCGCTGCTTTCCTTATAAAAAACGTGCAACGTCATGTCGAGGTCGGGAAAACGGATGTCCAGCCATCCGTCCTCTCCTTGCTTCAAAAAGGCGATGAACGCCTTGTACCGTGACAGCCATTCCTCCCGTGTATCCGCGTACAGCGCAAAGTACAGCTTCACGTCCCGCGCCTGGTTCTTTACGTCCAGCAAGGCCGAGTATTTCTCACCATTCTCCTCTCGGATGTCCACTGCCACGTGGGGCTTGATCTTTGCCGGGGCCATAATGGCCTTCAGGTTGTTCCTGTCGCCACGTTTCTTCTCTACCAGGAAAGCGCCGTATGCCTTCCAGATGTCCGTGCCGTTCACCAGCACCTTGCCTCCCAGTATCGCGTCCATTGCCATAGTTCACTTCATTTTAAGTCCGTCACGTATGATTTTCTTGATGTCGTTCTTTATCTCGCCCAAATGCTTTGCGCTGTTCCCGGTATTCTCCTCGATGCGCTGCAGGTGGTCAACGGCTGTGCCCATCTGCGCGGACACGTCTTGAATCTGCTCATCCATACTGGCCCAATGCATAAGTCCGGAAGTGAACATACCCTCCAGTTTTGTACCCTGCTCTTGGCTCATAGCATTAAAGCTCCCCGACTTGCCTGTCTGTGTCGTGCCGCCGCTGTCTGTGTCGATGAACCCGGCCTGAATCATTGCATCGCGCCAATCTACACCTTTTTCCGCTATCGCCTCATTCATCTTTCGTATCGCCTCAATCTCATCCTCGTCCAAACCATCCGGAGCCGCATCTGCAATGTAGTCGTATAGTGCCTTGATGTCCTCCTGCAGCACCTCGTTTACGAATGCTTCCGTCAGAGCGTCCGATATCGTATTATTGATGAAGTCGGCAAAATCCTCTGTCGTGCTCTCAGCATCTTTCAGCATCTCCTTGTACTTGTTAAGGAAACCGTCCCATGTGTAGCCCGTTAACTTCTCGTTTAGCGCGTCTGTCAGCTCTTTCAATGTGCCAGCACGTTCAATATATTCGTCCACTTCATCTTTTGGGTTTTTATGTCCATCACCACTGAACAACTGCTGCCACTCTGCAGGATTACTGTCACGGAGTAGCTGCATCTGCTCTGGTGTTAAGTTCCACAAATCACCAGTGTTTGCCACTGTGATGTTAAAGCCATTTCGCCGCAGCGTCTCCGTAAAAGTCTCCCAGCCTTCCCAGTCATTTCCAGGGGCGTACGAGTTGAAGCTCCCTTTACCGCCCAGTCCAAGGAAACCGTAGCCTGTGTTCGTCCACGCTGATGCTAAATTCTTTATTATCTCGCGTTGGTTATTTTCCCATTCCAACTCCGCTTCACGTGCATCGTTGTAGTAGTCTATACTTTCCTTGTTCGTTGTGTCACCTTTGCCAATACGCTCGGTCAATCCATCAATGCTTTCTTTCAAATATTCGTTGCTCTCCGTCAGGCGGTTCACCGTCTCCATGACTTCCTTGTCGTTGCCACCGAGCCACGAACCCAGCCCCCCAAAAGTCAGCGTGTCGAGGATATTCCCGACACCATTGACAACAGACTGCAGAGGCTTGGTTATGATGCCCCCGCTGAAAATGTCGTCAAGAACACCGCCGACGGAACCGAGAACAGTGTCTATAAGGTTCGACACAATGCCTCCGACGCCATCCTTCGCCAGCATGTCCAGTACGCCGAGGATGGCTGATATGATTTCACCGGCAAGCCCGGAGTCTCCCAACGCAGCCGTAAGGGTTTGGGCGGCCTCGCTATCTTTCCCAAGCAATGATTGGAACCCTTTTGCAAGGGCGTTGCCTGCCTTTTCAGTCACCTTTCCTCCGAACAGCTTGTCAAGTTGCATTGTACCATTACCAATGCCCTGCAGGCTATCGGAAGAAAGCCCGCGCAGTCCGGCGGCGAGATTCTCGAACATGCTCTTGGCCTTCAATGCGGATGAATTCAGGTTTGATGTTGCGCCTTGTACCTGCGAGCCGAAGGCATTGACCTGTTCGGATGCGTCCATATATGCTGCCTTTGTTTCATCAACTGCTACCTGCGTGGCCTGTATCATGCCGCTGTCGCCGCTGCGGACGGCGGCGTCGTGCGCTTGTTGAGCGTTTACATAATCCGCCTCGGCTTTCCGAGCGGCTTCAACTGCTGCCGTATATTCCTGCATGGCCGACTGGTAGGTCTTTATGTCATCTGAGACATGTTTGAATATGTCACTGTCCCAAACGGCATTTGACTGCTCCAGCCTGTTGATGAGTTCATACAGCGTTTTCTGTTCGTCTATGTCCGACTGCTTGAATGCATCGCTTTGTGCAATGGCCTTCAGCCTGTCGATGGTCGGCTTGAGCTGCTCCTTGAACATCGTGCCGAACTCTCCGAAAACACTTCCCCAATCTATATTCTGCCTTATGGCATTGATCTCGATCTGTTGCGACAAGCGGTCTCTTTCGGCGGTGAGGGACAGGCGTTCCCCATTTGTCTGGGCCTTATTTATCTTTTCTGCATATTCTTCGGCAATGGCGAGTTTCTTCTGTTGGTACGTGCCGTACTCTTTCAGATAGTCGCGCATAGTCCTTACCTCGGCAAGGTAAACTTCGTTTGTCCGCCGTTGCTGCTCCTTGGCCGCGTTATCACGCGCTGTCTGCAAAGCGTCCTGTTGTTGCCGCGTAAGGCCGTCTGTAAGTCCGGATGTCCCTGCCTCCTTGTTTTTTTTCCTGAACTCGGCTTCCTGACGGTTGATTTCGTCAAGTCTCTTCTTATAGTCGTTGTCGATTTCTCGGAGTTTCTTTTCTGTGCCTTCCTGCATCAAGGCTGTCTCGTCGTCCTGATTCTGTCGCTGCAGCATGAGGAGGTCTCTATCCAGCTCCTCCTGTACTCTTTTGCGTTCATCGGCTGTCTGTTTGACATCTGTACCATTCTTGGATGATTGCTTATCATATGGTTTAAGGCCGAGGCTGTCATATACGGCCTGTTCCGCGTCGGTTTGCTGTCTAATGCCTTCCGTGGCTCTACTAACCACACTGTCCAGCTGGCGTTTTGCCTCCTCGTTATTTTTCTTCAGACGGTCGGCCGCCTCACGGCTGCGTTGTGCGTTAATCCTCGCGGCCCCGGCAGCCGTAAGCGTAAAACTTACTACTGTCTGCGACGATATTGTCGTATAGTCGACCCCCTTCTTAAGGTTCCTCAGCTCTTCTGGGACTATACCTGTCGAAGTCCAGTTTTGGCCGGCATGTATGGTTTTGTAATAACCTCCTCCCGACACGGTGGAATTGTTGTATTCCGTCTGTTTGATATACCTTTGAGTCGCGTCCGTTATCTCCTGCTCGTAGGCGGCGGCCTTTGCCCTTGCCACAAGTGCGTTGACGACAGCATCAGTGTTTTTTACAAATAGGTTTTCTGCGTCTGTGACGCCGTTTACCGAGAATCCGAGTTCGTGGAATGCGTCCTGGTTGTCAGTGATGAACTTCTTTTTCGCGTTCATATTGTCGCCCAGGGCATTGTATTCACGGGCCAGCCGTTGGTACGCGGCAATATTCTCGCCGGCAGTAGTGGCGACGCTGTTGCGCCAATCCTCGTTCAGCTTACTGATATATGCGTTGAATTTCTCCTGCGCCTTGCGCGTATTTTCTAGCGCATCCTTTGCGGTAAACAGACCTTTCACCCAGTCAACGATTTCGTCACCGTACATCACAAGTAGCATGATGCCTGTCGTCAGGGCCGTCTGCCAAGAAAACAACGAGGAGAGCACCTGTTTCCATACGGGCGTGGCTTTCTGGCCGCTGGCCGTCAGGGCCTCGTACTCCCTGCGGGCACGGGCCAGCTCGTCAGTGAACACCGGCAGGTTGTTCGAGATGGCCAGGAAGAACATCTGCGGGCCCATGGCCAATGAGGGCATCTCCCGGGCTATCTGTTGGATACTCATATGAAGACCGTTATACTGTTTTACGGCCTGTTCAGTACCACGAGGAATGGTATCTGTATTTTCTGCCGTTTCGTCCAATGCCTTCAATTGAGTCTGCAACTCATTTATCTTTGCTTCCACTTGTTCTATGGCTGCAATGTTCTTGCTTTGGTCAAGATCTGGATTTGCCTCTTCGCCTGCCTTTTTCATAGCCGCAAGCTGTACGTTGAGGGCACCGATAGCAGTGTCAAGGATACGCACACGTTCTGCCGTACTGGTGGCCTTGTCCATCAGCATATCCAAATTGCGTTGCATTCCTTCAAGACCCGTACTAAAGCGATCTTTCAATAATATCTCTATTTCTACCGGTTTTGTTGCCATTTATTTCTTTAAGTTGCTTTGGAAAAATCCTATAATCTCGTTCGCTTCATCCTCAGCGCTCTTATCCTCTTTCTTCTTACGTACATAGCGTGGGGCATCTGCAAGCATCATTATAAGAGTCTGGTAATTCATGCCTTCCAGAATGTAATCTACACTCCATCCTGTTGCACTGGCTACCTGCCAGACAAATCCGAAGGGGCTATGGGAGGGCTCGTAGACCGTCTTTAACTCCCCATCTTTTTTTGGCTCAGTCTCAGCTTCATCGGATTCGTCCTCTCTGCTGATCTGATAATACTCATAAAAGGGTCGGTACCTAAAAGCAGCACGAAGTTCTGCATCGCCGCCTCCATATAGGCTGGCTCCATGAATTGGCGCACCCACCATGCAGTCAGTCCCACAAAAAGATGTCTGCTCCACCAGCCACGGCACAGGGTGTAGGCAATCATTCTACTCACAGCCTTACCATGTACGGCAATGAAGGACATCTCTTCGTCCTTGGTGAACTTCTTCATTTCAGCCGCAGACACGCCCAAAGATATATAAACCTTTGACAGTCGTATCAGTCCCCCCAAACGAGGACGACGCATTACTATACGTAGTTTCAACGGCTTCTTTCTGAATGGTATTCGTACTTCTTTTAAGGGGACGGACACGCCCCTGTCTAACAAGGCGGCCGCCCCCTCATGCTGAATGATACGCTCTGTATCCTTGTCCATACGTTACTCTTCTGCTGTGTCATTGATTTCGTATGGTGCCGTATCCGGTTCTTCCGGCTTGTTCACCTTGAGTTGGCATTCCAACTTAGACACTTCGGTCAGCGTCAGCTTGCCGCCCAGGTTGGCCATGATGGTGCCGTTGGGTATCTTCATCGTCTGGCCGCTCACGAACTGGATCTCCCACGGGCCGCGCAGCTCCACGAGGTCGGTCGGGGCCTTCCAGCCGGAGTAGCTGCCCGTGCTGCCCACCAGCGTGCCGCCAAGCACGGCCTGGATGTTCTCGTAGTCCAGCTGGATGAGATTGAACGTCGGCGCGATGGTCGCGTTCTTGTTGGCCAGTGTCAGCACCGGAGCGTCCGGTACCTGCTCGGCTTCCACGTCCGTGCTCTCCGGCTTCGTGCCGCCCCAATCCCAGCTGCCTTTCTCGATGTAGCCGATTTCCTTGCTGTTGAACTTTACAACGGCTATGCCGTATATGAATTTCTTAGTTGCCATCTTTCTTTCGTTTTTGGATGAATATTGTGATTAAAACCCCTGCCAGTATTCCAGCCCCGAAACCGTAGAAAAAGATTTTAACGGGGTTCGAACGCTGTTTTCTTTCCTCTTCGTACAGGCCGGCCATCTCCTCGTAGCGTTCCTGCCATGCGGAGCTTGTACGCTCGTAGTATTCCACCAGGAGCTGCAGGCTGTCGCAGCTCGCGTACACGGTTATCACGTCCCTGTCACGGCTTACCGACACGCTGGCCTGTCCGCTCTTCCCGCTGTATGAGGCCAGCGGAGGAAGCCTCAGAAGGCTGTCAGCCGGTATCGCCAGCCTCACCTCCGACTTCGGCACCGTCTCCGTCCACACCAGGCGGACTTCGTTCCTCATGCTGTCCGCCGCCGTCTTCACGGCTTCCGTCCGGGTCGCCTCCCGCGTCGTCTTTCGGCTGCTCGCGCATCCCGTTAAGCACAGGGCAGTCGTCATGATGCCTGCAGCTGTTAGCGCGGTCAATAGCCTTGCGCAAACGCGCCATCTCGCGCTTTGTCGCCTGCAGGTCTTTCCTTGTCGCATTAAGTTCATCTTTTAATGGTTCCACAATGTTGTCCACAAGCACCTGGGTGGCGTGCTCAGCGTTGTCTATCCGCACCGTTTCGGCGTCGGCCTTGGCCTTCTCCGCCTCTGCCAGCTTTTTCTTCACAGTCGCCCTCAGCGTCAGCAGGCCTGTAAGGGCCGTGACAAGGCCGCCACCCAGCACGAAGTTCATTATCTCGCTGAGTCCCATGTCGTCATCCTCCTATTGCTCTATTCCTATTGTCTTCAGCCACTCCGGCACATCGAAACTCGGGCAGGCTTTCGCCGCCAGCTGGTTATGCCCTACAACCGGGATGGAGGGGAAACGCCGGTGGAAGTCTTTCACGTAGGCTTCCATCGCCTTCTTCTGCGCCGGGGTACGGGTGTCCTTGGGGGTCTTGCCGTCAGCGGCAACGCCGCCGACGTACACAACGTGCCGGGATGTGGTGTTGTACCCTTTTGCCCCGTTGGTAATCTCCCAGGGATCCACCTGTGCGTCCTCGTTGTTGTCCACCAGGCGTTCCACCTTTCCGTCCAGGTGTATCATGTCCGTGTAGCCGACTTGTTTCCAACCGCGTCCGCCTTTGCTCACCGGGTCGGTGTGCCAGTGGCGGATGTCCGCCGCGCTCACTTCGCGGCCTTCAGGAGTGGCCGTGCAGTGCAATACCAAACGTTTCAACTGTGCCATGACTTATGCTCCTTGCTTTGGCTGGGTTATCGTTATTTGGGCAGTCTTGCTATTATTGGACTGCAAGGTCAATGTCAGGGTTCCGCTTTTCTGCTCACCCTCGCTGGCATCTGCCGAAATGGTCACGGTATTGCCTTTCTTGCTTACTTTGAAGCCTTCAGGGGCCGCACCCACCGTATATGCGCCGCTTGCCGTCACTGTCACGTCCTTGCTGCCACCCTCGGCCGGGATTGTCACGGTAGTCGGGTCTGCCGTGATGCTGCCGTCCGACGATGCCTGATAACCGCTGCGGATTGCCACACCGGCATCCGCTTTCTTGAACATGCAGATGAAGTAGTGCCTGAAGTTGATCTTGTTGCGCTGGTATTCCGGGTCGGTCGATGCCTCGCTGTAATACATCTTGGTAGAGCCGGTGGCCTTGAACACACGCGGTACATAGAAGGCGAACGAGCATTGGAATTCCCCGGCTTCAGCCAAGGCACCGACAGCTTTCTTCTTGCCGGCAACGGTATAGAGCGGAGTATTCCCGAACTCATAGATGTCGAAACCGTACAGGCGGCCTATCCGGCCTTCCGTCTGGTTCAGGTTGTACTGCTCCTTGAACTTCTGGTCTGCCATCAACAAGTCGTTTACATGGTCACTGCACAATACCAGACGACGCTTGTCTGCCGGTACACGCAACTTGTCCAATGCGGCTTTCAGGCGCACGATGTCACCAGGCACAAGGCGCAGACGGCCCGTTTCGGCATCACGCTCGCCGGTCGTTACCAATACCGGACTGGTGTCCGTATTTTCCGTAGGGCACAGCGCATGGGCTGCCTTCGCAAACTTGGCGTCATTGATGGCATTCGAATGGCTCTCCTTCACACGGCTCATCTTGTCGTAGCTGATGGCATACAGCTCATCATCCGTGATGGGGGTCACCTTCGTCTGGAACTTGTCAAGCTCGATGGCGATGTCCGCATCGTCCAAAGCCTGCAACGGGATTGGGTAGGTCGTGTTGTTAATCAGCACTTCCGGGTCAACTCCCACATCTACCAGGTGGATGATGTCATTGTTCACTAAGGACGAGCTGTCAGGTATGCCGTCCAGCCAAGTGCCTTCCAGCAGGCCGCGCAGGGCCTTCACCAGCTCGCCCGTCCAGATTTCCTTGTACACTCCGGCACGCAGCACGCTCTGGGGCATGATGCCGCCGAACAGGACGGCCACGGCATTCATGCCGGCCGCACCGATGGCCGGGGAAATGCCGGCCGCCATTGCCAGCAAACCGCCTGTCATGCAGTTGAACAGGACGGCAGCCAGCACCATCATGATTTTCTTGTTCATTGTCATTGTCTTTATCAGGTTTCACATTCAGATTTCACACTCCATGCCGTACTCCGCCTTGTACAGGCGCTTGTATTCATCCGGCTGTTTCTCGCGCATCTCCTCCAGCTTCTCGGAAGGAACCTCGCTCAGCTTCTTGTAAGTGGCCGTCGTTGCGGCAGCGCCTCCCGAATGGCCGACGACCGCGCTCAGCTTCACCTGCGGCGACATGGCACCGAAAGTGCTTTCCAGGTCTTCTACTCCGATTTTCTTGCCAAGCTCGATGAACTGCTGTTTCTTGTCCTCACCGATAAGCTTTTCCGCGATGGCCTTTTCCACCGCATCCGTGATACGTCCGAGCTGCAGCGTCTCGTTTTCCTTGCGGAGCTTGTCCGCATCTTCCTTGGAGGCTTTCAGTTCCGCGAGCTTCGCGCTGATGGCCGCCTCGTCAGCCGTTTCCGGCAGGCCCAACTGGAGGGCCAGCATTTTCTGATCCATAACTTTTTGTTTTTGGGGTTTGTTGTTCAATTGTCGTGCAACCGAAGGCAATGGAGCTTGCTCCGATCGCTGAGGGCAGCCGACATTCGGCTTGCCCAACAATGGCAGGAGGCATTCGCCGTCCTTGCCGAGATTTATCACTGTGCCGTCCCTTTTCAGGACGATGGCATCGTCATTGGCACCTATGTCCACCAGCGACACCTCGAACAGCTTGCTCTTCGTCACCGTCGGCCGGGTCTGCCCCTGCACGAGGTGCTCCTTCGCATCGCTCAGTTCCAGTATGTCTATCCCGGCACTGACCATGCGCAGACTGCCGAACTCATACTGTTTCTTGCACCGCTTCGACAGTTCGCTGGCCTCGTCAAAGACCAGCTCGCCGGTCACTTCGCCGTTCTCGGACTTCAGGTCTTTCACATAGCCGATTACGTTGCCGCGCTCGTGCATGTAAAGCAGCACGGGATTCCGGCAGTACTGCTCCACGTTCATGCCTGCAGTCAGCACACGGGAGCCGTAGCTGTTCAGGCTGTCGTTTGAAATTCTTACTCGTCTTGCACTCATTTTGTTTTCGCGTTTTGCGTTTTACGCTGCAACTGTCGTGCAAGTGAGGGCAGAGCCAAACTCGTTTGGATTATGCCGAACGCAGCCGACAGTCGCTGTTTTTGACTGCAATATTACACCGAAAAGGGCTGGCCGCCAAAAAAGTGTGAAACGGTTGCACACTTCTATGCAACCGTTTCCTATCTTTTTGGCGTTCAGCCCGAAACGCCGCAACTTTGCCGTAAGATACGCACGCATTCAAGATTTTACCAGATATGAAGAAAGCAGACATTGAGAAGAAGAAGTCACTCGGCAGGGCATTGTACCTTTCCGGGATGGAGCAAACCGAGATTGCCGACAAGATAGGCGTCTCGCGCGTCACCGTCTCCAAATGGTGCTCCGCCGAGGGGTGGAAGGAGGCGAGGGCGGCCAAGAGCATCACACGCCCGGAACTGGTCAACAAACTGTTGCTGACCATCGACAAACTTATCGAACAGGTGAACGCATCCAATGACGCCAACCTCATCGCCGGGCTCGGCGACAAGCTGGCCAAGCTGTCGTCGGTCATTGAAAAGCTCGACAAGAAGGCCAACGTGGTGGATGCCATAGAAGTGTTCATGGCCTTTTCCAAGTGGCTGGAGCACCGGGCGCAGACCGACCCCGAACTCACGCCCGACCTCATCAAGGCCATCAACAAGTATCAGGACAAGTATATAGTCGAAAGCATGGGCGCAAGTCTGGGGAGGTAATTTATGGCTACTCAAGCGGAAATAAAACAAAGGTATGCGGAATGGCAGGAGCATTGTAAGCACATCCAGTCCATCACCGATACAGCACTGCTGGCAAAAGAAACACCGGTTGAAAAAGACAAACGCATCAGACGTTTGCAGAAGGATTATGCCGCCTTCTGTGAATATTACTTTCCGCATTTTCTCCAGTTGCGCGATAAGGTAACCGGTGAAGTCATCCGTACAATACACAACGCTCCGTTCCATAACACGGCTGCTTCCAAGGTAAAGAACACCCCGAATCTGAAAGCCGTATTCAAATGGCCAAGAGGTCATGCAAAGTCCACACACTTTGACATATTTATGCCACTATGGTTGATGTTCCAACCTAAACGGCTCATCAACTTCATGGTCGTGGTAGGTAAAAGCGAGGACAGTGCTATCCGTCTGCTCTCGGACATACAGGCAGAATTGGAATTCAACAATCGTATTCTTGCAGACTTCGGGGAACAAAAAAGTGTAGGAGACTGGCAGGAGGGCGAGTTCACCTCGCAGTCCGGCGTGAAGTTCCTGGCCTGCGGACGTGGGCAGTCACCACGCGGCCTCCGTGAGCGCGAGGCACGCCCGGACTACATCGTCATCGACGACCTCGACGACGACGAGCTCTGCCGCAACGAGAAGCGCGTCAAGGACCTCACGGATTGGGTAAAGGAAGCCCTATTCGGTGCGTTGGATGTAGGACGTGGCCGTTTCATTATGGTAGGGAACCTCATATCCAAGACCTCCGTACTGGCCAATATTGCATCCACCAAAGGCGTATATGTGTCCGAAATAAAAGCCGTGGACAGGGATGGCAATCCAGTATGGAAAGAGAAATGGACAAAAGAAGAGGCGCAGGAATACCGCGATTTCGTGGGATACCGGGCGTGGGAGAAGGAGATGATGCACAACCCCATTAAAGACGGCAGCATCTTCCGGCATGACTGGATACGCTTCAAGAAGGTGCTGCCACTCGAAAAGTATGACCAACTTGTGTGCTACACCGACCCCTCGTTCAAGTCCACCACGGCCAACGACTACAAGGCATCGCGCCTGTGGGGAAAGACCGGTTCCGAACTCCACCTTCTCGACTGCTATGTCCGGCAGGATACCGTGACCGGCATGGTGCGGTGGCTCTACGACCTCTACGAACGGACGCGCGACAGGGCGGCCGTGCTCTTCTTCATGGAGGCCAACTTCATGCAGGACATCATCCTCGACGAGTTCACCGAGGAGGGCAAGCGCCGGGGCTACCAGTTGCCCATCACGCCGGATGTCCGCAAAAAGCCGGACAAGCTCCAGCGCATCGAGGCAGTGTCGCCCTTATGGGAGCGCGGATTCGTTTGGTACAACGAGGCGTTGAAGGATACCCCGGATATGCAGGTCGGCATAGAACAGACGCTTGCCCTGGAACGTGGCAGCCGTGTACATGATGATGCTCCGGATGCTGACGAAGGGGCCATCTGGATACTCCAGAAACACACAAGACAACAGATTTACAAACCGAGGCTCGGCATGAGACGCCACACCTCAAAAAACAGCTGGTGATATGTTCAGACTTATAAAGGATTTGATTTTCGCATGGCGCTACAAGCGTGCCGTGAAAAAGGCCGTGGAACTTTCAAAACTCTATGGCATGAAGTTTTATGTTATCTGTCTCAACGGCAAAATCAAAATTGTGCCGAAGAGGGCAATCAGGGATTTAGTGGCGCGCCGCCGCTTCCGTAAGGGCGTGACGGTGCAGGACATTGAGAAACGTGCGCTGTTCGTAACGCACTGAAAGGAGGTACTTATGTTCATTACAGATGAGGATTATAAAGTGGTCATCGGAGAAAACGCATTGAAGGTGGTTTCACAAGTCAGTACGGAGAACCGTACCAATGCCGAAATGGAGGCGCAGGAGGAAATTGCCGGATACTTGCGCCCGAAATATGACTGCACAGCCATATTCTCCGCTGAAGGGGATGTACGCAATAAGCTCGTGGTCATGTACTGCTGCGACATCGCGCTCTATCACATGGCGGCGTCCCTGCCGCAAAAAATGGGCATGGAGATACGTAAGGAGCGTTACGAAAGGGCCATCAAGTGGCTGGAAGGAGTGCAGGCAGGAAAAATCGTGCCGGATTTGCCTGTTGTCCTTGATGACGATGGACAGCCGGTAAACGGCACATTCATCTTTGGCTGTCAGAAGAAACAACGTTATAATTGGTGAGCAAATGAGAGCAGAGACAAAATCCATTTTGGCTATGCCGAGTGCAGCCAACAATCAACAAAGTTAATTGGTAGGCTTATGGGAATATGGGAAGGAATCAGGCAGTATTTCACCGGCCATGACAACCGGGTACTGCATACAAGATACGGCGACTTCAACCTCGCAAAGGAAGGTGACCGCAGGAAGGTTCGGAAAATGGTCGTCAACCTCCAGCGCACGACCGACGCGCTCACGCGCAAGGACATACAGGACTGGCGGAACGCCTGGCAGCTGGCCATCAACGTGGACAGCCCCAACCGCAAGCCACTTTACGACATCTACCGGGACGTGGACGCCGACCTGCACCTATCCGGCTGCATCGAGCAGCGCAAGGGGTTCGTCATGTCGCGCTCGTTCAAGATTGTCGGTACCGACGGAAAGGAGGTGGAGGAAGCGGCACACTACTTCAACCAGGCATGGTTCCGACAGCTGATGAAGCTGTCGCTCGATTCGGTCTATTGGGGCCACTCGCTCATCGAGCTGGGCGACATCGTTGCCGATGGTGACGGCTGCATCTGCTACGATGGGGTGAGGCTCATACCGCGAAAACACGTCATACCCGAATACGGGCGGGTCGTAACAGACCTCGGGCAGGACTGGACAACAGGACTTGAGTATCGCCGGGCTCCGTTCACGGACTGGCTTATCGAGGCAGGACAGCCTGACGATCTCGGACTGTTCCTCAAGGCCGCCACGCAGACCATACCGAAGAAGAACGCCCTGGCGTTCTGGGATACCTTCGCGGAGATTTTCGGCATGCCCATGCGCATCGCCAAGACCACCACGCGCGACGAGAAGGAACTGGCCAAGATGGAACGCATGATGGACAGTATGGGCGCAAGCCTTTGGGGAGTATTCCAGGAAGGCACTGAAATCGAGGTTGTGGAAAGCACCAAGGGAGATGCCTTTAATGTGTACGACAAGCGTGTGGACAGGGCGAACTCCGAACTTTCCAAGCTCATCATCGGCCAGACTATGACAATCGAGGACGGCTCCAGTCTGTCCCAGTCGCAGACACACCTTGAGGTATTCGAGAACCTTGTGGAGAGCGACCGCACTATGCTGGCCGACATCGTGAACAACCAGCTTATACCGCGCATGGTTAAACACGGCTTCCCCATAAAGGGCCTTCGGTTTGAATGGGACGAATCGGTCGATTATACTCCTGAACAGCAGGTGGCCTTCGAGAAGATGGTCTCTGACCGCTATGAGGTCGATCCGAAATATTTTGCGGAGAAGTACAACATGCCGGTCGGAGAAAGACGCAACATACAGACTTCTATGACCGGGAAGGAGGATGAAGCGGATGAGGACAAAAAACGGCAAAAGAACGCACGCCCTTTTTTCGATTGAGCCCCGATGAATATTCGGGGCTGCACAGCCGCTACGCAGCGTTGCTTGATGACAATATGGGGCTATCCACCAATGACCCTATTGACAAAGGGTTGCGTGAAAAGCTCAAAGAGGCGTTCAAGGTCATGATGCGTGCACTTTATAAGGAAGAGGGCGCGTCGCTCCGTATCGGCATACTGGCCGAACCGGCCGCACAGGAATTCATCGGGGCGCACACAGACGCGCTCGACTCTTCATTCCACAAGGTGGAGATGTCTGACATCATGCGCCAAAGGCTCAGCCGCTCCAACTACGTCTTTTCCGGCATGAAGGCTTTCCATGAGCTGAACGAGGCGTTCCCGTCCCTGCTGGATGAGAACGGCAATAGAAAGACGTTCGAACACTTTTTGAAGGACGTGCAAAGTATTGATGCCACCTACAACTCAAACTACCTGCGCTCGGAGTTCAACTTTGTGCAGGCTTCGGCGGAAATGGCGGCCAAGTGGGAGGGGTTCATGCAGGACGGCGACCGATACTACCTGCAATACCGAACGGCGCACGACAACAAAGTCCGTCCGGAACATGCCGTATTGCATGGTGTCACCTTGCCTATCACAGACTCGTTTTGGGAAGAATACTACCCGCCAAACGGATGGAATTGCCGTTGTACTGTAGTCCAGGTTCGCAAGTCGCGTTATCCGGCTACACCGCACGATGAAGCAATGGCACTCGGAGAGGAAGCCCTGCAGTATGATACGAAAGGGATGTTCCGTTTCAATCCCGGAAAACAGGAAAAATCCGTACCGGACTACAATCCGTACACCATCAGCCGATGCCGGGACTGTGACATTGCCAAAGGAAAGGCGAAGCTCGCCAAGGCGTTCATACCTGACAACGAGCTGTGCCAGGCGTGCCAGTTGGTACGGGAGATAGCTAAAGCCAAGGAAAGCCTCCAGCTACAGCGTAAAGAAGTCAGGAAATGGGCGAAAGAGAATCTCGCCGGAAAAACCGCACTCGTACAGGGTGTGCCAAGCCCCGTTGAGTTCACCATGACCGGCATCAAGGAAACGCTTAACCAACCGCACAAATATGTCAGGGCTAAAAACGAGGCATTACGCGACATTGTGGCACTGCTACAAGAGGGGGAGCACGTGCTGGAAAAGGTGGATGACAAGAGAAATCCAATGGTCAACAAATACCACTACATCCGAATCACTGTTGCCGGGAAACCGTCTTTCGCCGTAATCCGTGAATTGATGGACGGCAGATGCCAGTTCTATTCCATTGTGGAGAGGCTGAAAAAGAATGAAAGCGATTAAAGCCTTCAGCGAAGGATCTGCAATCCAACCCAGTACTTTAACCGCTTTCTTTTATGCCACAAAGGTAATCATTTATTCTCAAATAAAAGAAAATTCAAAAGAAAACTTCATGAAAACAACCAAACGACAGACTTTCTACCTCGATGGCAACGTCTATGCCTACCGCATCACCAAGTCCGCGCTCCTGCGCTACGAGCAGGCATCAGGACGCAAAATCATGCTCTCTATGACGCTCACGCAAATCGTACGCGCTCTCTACTACGTCACATGCATGCTACCGTATGGCATCACGGAGCAATACATGGTCGAGGCATACCGCAAAGGCAACCTACGGACACGCAAGAACCGAGGAGAATACTCCCTGCGCGGCATACGCTCACTTCTCGTACACGCACGACGGGAACTCATCGGAATGACAATACTCGACACATAAAAGAACAAAGAAGGTGCGCCGGTTGGGGCGGCACACCTTCTTTATCAACATATCTTGGCGTTAATCTATGCCATTCGCGTTCATCAGATTAGTTTAACTTCGTTTTGTCTATGCCGAAACAGTCGCCGTTGTTCCAATACAGCCATACATAACCGTCCGTCTGCTTCACGCTCTTGGCTAACTGGGCCTTCACATCCGGCTCCTTGTCTTTCATGGCCTCCAAGGAGGCGTAACCGTTCGCACGCGCAAAATCATCGTCCATGCGGACATAGAGCGCTCTTTCTTCGATAAGCTTGAAAAGAATCCATCGCCCCTTGAATAGGGCCTTGAATATCGTCTCTTCATGCGAACGCTTGAGGAATTTTAATTCTACACCCATCGCTCAGCCCTCCACGTCTGAAATGACCTTTGTCTCTTGTTTTCTTCCCATTGCATCGATGAGGTAAACACTACTTACCTCATCTTCGTCAAGAGACTTGATTGACATCTTATGATTGGAAAGCCCCAACACATCACATACATCTTTGCCCACAAGCCATGGCTCACCATTGATTACTTGCACACGGATGGGCGTGCTTTCCTGACTGAAGTTAAACACTTCCACCAGTCCCGTTGACTGGCATTCTTGATTCTTGTTCATAATTCTGTTATTTATTAGAGCAGTGCGGACAAAAAAGTTACAGACACTTTATCGCCACGCATTGGTACACCTCTATATTCTCAACTATGTCTTCGTGATTATGGTTGGTGTCGCTTTCCACCAGGTCAAATTCCTTAAAGGTCTCACCTTCCATACAGCTGAGGGTTTCGTGTATTTCCTCAAGCAGGTCGAACACTTCCAGGCTTTCTTCCTTGAACGGGCTGTCGTCACTCATACTGCCAGCCCAGTCAGTTACTACATGCAAAGCGATTTCCGGCTCCGCACGATATTCCACTCCCGGCAAGATGGCGTTCCACCTGATGGGCCGGAACTCCACGAACACCGCCGGCCGTGCCCAATTCTCCTCCTGCTCGATGAATTCTACATTATGGTTCCATAAATCAATGTGCTTAATGGCACCGCCGCCGACCTCCTTCAGACGGTCGCACAGCATTTGGTATACTTCCTTTCTCATTTCCTTTCTATGCTAAAATCCATATCAAAATAATCGTTCAGATTCTCTTCAATTATCTCACGCACAATACGCTCAACTTCAGGCCCTGTACCGAGGAATCTTCGCCGGGGTATGCGAATGGTAGTCCCGGCACGTTTGAGGGCCATAAAACGCCAGAAATCGGCCTCTGTGGAAAGCTGCCGCGTCCTTTTGTCATTCCGCCGCTCACCATTCTTTTTCCGCCCGAAACTTCCGGTGGCCTCATAGTATTTGTGCCAGAAAAAACGCTTCATTTTCTCCGTCACCACTATCTCTCCTCCGTCATTGTGGATGGCTGCATACGGCAAGTCGGTATAGAACGTGATGCTGTCATCTGTTGTACGGCTCCGTACACTACGCCGGAGTGTGCCTGTATCCACCAGTATCGTACCGCCCGGACGTGTCGGGCTTTTCCTTCGTGCCCAGACATCATTAAAAAAAGCCTGACGTTCGAAGTTCCTGTCAAACTCATCGCCAAGCTCCACCCGGATATCAGACAAAATCCGGCGTATAATACTCTTTGTGTTCTTATCCATTCTGTTCGTTATCAAACTTAAAATATAGCTGGGTATCTTCTGGCATTTCGTTTTTGGGGTTGGCGGAGGCCTTCAATATGTTATAAAAAGTCCTCTCGCTGATACCATACACAGGATATATGTACCTCCGCCATATTTCCCTGTTCGGGACACCTTTCTTGACGTAGAGGTCATATATCCTGTTGATGTCAGCGACACGTTTCTGATAACTTACACCGTGCCGATTCCTCATATTTTGATACTGTCAATCCATAACCTGTTCTACTTTTGGCTTATAAGGACGGATGTCAAGCGTCATTTCGCAACTTACCGTCACACGGCCACTTCCTTCACACTGCGGGCATACTTCTGTCTTTTTTATGAAGCGTCCCGAAACGAGCACGCCATTGCCGTGGCATTTACGGCAAAGGGCAATTTTGGGTGCTTTTGTTACATGATTTTTCATGCTGCGTCTTCTTTCTTTGGTTCTACATAAAAGGTCTCGTCTTGAGCTACCTGAATTCCACATTTAGCCATCTGTGGTAACATATCTTCCGTATCACGGTCAGCGAGCAGCTTGTCCTTGGCTATCTCCTCTGTCTGTCGTACATATCCGGGAAGGAACTCTTTTACCAGCTGTAATGCGCTCGCCCAGGTAAAGCCCTTCAGTGTTTTCAGTTTCGGAGTTCCGGTACGGAAACCTATCACGCCATGCGCCATCTCCAGACTTTTCTTCTTTGTAAACAGCTCTGCTTGGTTCTCTGTTGCATAGGCCTGTAATGTATCGAAGGCTTTTGCCTTTTCATCCTCAAGCTCGGCAAGTTTACTGGCATACTTTTCGCGGATCTTCGCACACTGCAATTCGATTTCTGCCGTAATTTTCGCACTCTGGGCATCTGCTTTTGCATAGACTGCAAACGCTTCATCTGCCACTTCTCTTGTAACACCGGTGATAATCACCTTCTTTTCTCTTTTTGCCATAATCGTTTGTTTTAATGGTTTGAATTGTTTTATTCTTCTTCATAATTCTGCATCTCAGGTTCTGTATCAATCAGACAGGCCTCGTATTGGGCGTATGCCCAATCTGCAAGTTCATAAAAAAACTTTGCAACTTCTTCATTTTCCATATTCAAGGTCGCTTCAGTTGCCCATTTTCTCAATACATTCAATGCTTGTTGAGATTTACTGTTCATATCATTTAACATTTTGGGGCGTTCGGGTCTATCAGGACATACCCTATACCGACCGCCGGTTTAACTTTCTGTTCTTGTTTTTCTTTCAAACCGCCTTTGCGTTGAATGCTGCGCAGCTTGACGGCAAGTTGTTCCAATTCCTCTGCGCTAATTTTCCTAAACGGTTTTCCGGCTATTCTGGGATGTTTGCAGAAATCATTGATACGGGCCCAATCAGTGGTATCAATACCCAACTTCTGCATCAGCTTCAGGCAGACACTCCGGCGGTAACGTAATTCTTCGCGCATTTTCTGTCGCCACTCATCTTTCCCGGTTAATTTCTCCAAAGCATCACAACAGGTATTATATTCCTTTCGGGTCATTTCCCGCAGACTGTCCGTGCGATTACACGTGTACTGTAGTACAATGCTCTTTTTTAATTCTTCCCGGTCACCTCGATAGGCCAACTTGTTGAACGAGGCATAGAACCGGGCGAAATTGGTTACTTCCTGTGCCATTATAAATTAAATTGGTCTTCAAACAATACTTGAATACCGCATGAACTGGCTACATCAAGCTCCAGCTTTGCCCCTTTGCTAAGTTCCCAACCATGCAGCATATAAATAAAATCACAATCGAGCAATAGGGCAATGTCGGCCCGCATGTGCTCTCTCCAGTGTGCCTCTTCCGGCAACCCGTTCTTGAACGGATTTACCGGGCTGTAGCCTTTCAGACTCAAGAAACGTTCGGCCTGACCAAATGCCTGGCGACGTTCTTCCAAATCATAATGGGCAATAGCCCCGCTGATATAAACTTTCCCGTTTCCCATATCATTCTTGTTTTGATAAGTTGTTACTTGTTTGTATAATACCGTCTTCCCACACGACATAATAGCTTCCTGCTTCACCGATGGATCGGCCTTGGCAATATGCCTTGTATCCGACTACACGTATTTTCATGTCGCATATATATTTCAGACGAACCGCACCAGCCCCCATCGGCTGACTTTTCTTTTCCTGGCTGATCCAGATAAAACATTTTTTCGGAAATTGTTCCATCAGCTCAACCGCATGGGGATAATCCCAATCTGCAACTTGGAATGAGTCAATAATGATAAACTTTGGAGATTTAGGCTTTTTCAACCTACTAACGAGTTCATCGTATGTATCATCTGTTGCCACCCGAAACTTGCCTTGTACTTCATTCATGCCCAGATACCCCATGCGCTTTTGAAAGCTCTGGTTTACCTTTTCCTCATAGCTCATATACAGTACCAGCCCATAATTGCACAGTTCCTTGGCAAGCTGCATCACGAATGAACTCTTACCGCTGGCACTGGCACCGCTAATGAACCAAGATGCGTTCTCTGCCGGGAATCCAAATGGGGCACTCCATTTCTCGCCCCACGGCAACGTCACCCATTTCATGGCCGCTATTTCTTTTGGACTGTACGCACGTTTCATGACTTACCTCTCTTTTTTCAATTCTTTAATTAAGGCGTCTGCTTGTTCAACACTTAATTTTGCCGCATCCTCTAAAGTCATTTCATTTGGCATGAGAACAGCGACACATTCCTTTGCTATCTCGTATCGCCTTTTCTCCCAGTCTGTCTCGTTTGCTTTTTTCATTTCACGATGGATGCCGATAACAGCATCCATTGCCTGCATTTCTATTTTTGTCATCATACTGTTGCCATTTTTAGTTTCTCAATTTCTGTATAGACTCTCCTTAATCCACCCCGTGTCTTGCGTACAATCTGTGCGATATCTGCACCTTCAGGAGCGTTCACCTTTGCCACAATCCGTGCTTGAGTAGTCAGGAATGCCTCACGTTCTTTTCCGTCATCAGGGGTAACCTTACTGTATCGGTCGCCATAACGACTAAGCATTTCGGTATATCCTACTTTCTTGCATTCTATCGAACGGTTTATCTTTTCCTTCAGACCGTCCGCGCCCATCATATACCACGCACAGCATCGTTCGGTAGCATTCCACAAAGCCTTCAGCTCCAGGAAAGCCTCATACTGTAAGTCGCCAGCTTCATCCAGAATAATGAGTGGATTATCAATAGACCGGAGGTAATACACAAGATCCTCGTAAACATCAGTATAACGTCCCTTGCTGTCAACACCGAACTCGGTGGCAATTTTACGCACCAGCTTCAGCTTTGTTTTTACCTGTGAGCAGTCTATGTAAACGGCGTTTTTATGGTTCTGCACGTAATATCGCGCCGTGAACGTCTTGCCGATGTTCGGAATATCACAAAGGATGGCCGAGAGACTCGACTGCTGTGAAAACTCCAGCTGGGCGGTAATATACTCGAATGTGGCTGTCTTTGCAGCTTTCCATTCCATTTCACCACGCAGGTTCACGCCCAACCTGCGGGCAATTCCTATCCAGTTTGCATCACTAAGCACTTTATCGGTCTGCCCGTTTTTAACGGCACTGTACACCGAAGTGGTGATGCCAAGGGAGGCGGCATGTTTGGCGTCACTCGGATAATTGCCGCGATTGGCGGCAATCGCCTCCATAATTCGTTTTTTCTGCGCTTCTGTAATCATAATCTGACGCTGTTATAATGTTATTCTAAAAGTCTTCTAATGCTGTTCGGGTGTTGCTTACATCCGGTATCCACTCGTCCGGCTCGTTTATGTTCGCCACAGAGGGCAATTCTTGTGCAAGTGAGGGCAATGGAGTTTGCTCCGATTGCCGGGCGAAGCCAAGAGTCGGAACTTCCAATTCGAGGCTTTCTGTTGGCTTTTCTTCTTCCGGCTGTACCTTCGCCACGCCAACCTTTTCAATGGCGTTGTCACGGACATATTTGCCGAAACTGCTGATTTTCTTCCTCTGTTCAATATAGTTCACCACATCTTCCTCTGTTTGTTCCGCAATTACACGGTTGTAAGTTTCAACCTTTTCTACTTTGTCTATAAACCGGTCCCCTTGGAAAATATATACATCCTGAGGTTGCCCGTTTTCGTCCGGTAAATAATAAGCAGTTACCTTGTAGTTGTTCGTTTCCAGACGTTCAAGAACGGAAGTATCACTGAGCCACCAGTCTTCATAAGCCACACGTACTGTGGAGTTGCGTCTGATGCTTGTCTCTACACGCTCGCCAATATAGCGGCTTAAGGTCAGTTTGTCATACTTGCGGAGTGTCGGGTTTATGTTTGCCACCAAAACATCCCAACGTGTCATACCGGGATATTTTTTCTGGTTTGGATGCAAGCTGTTATTCCATTCGGCATTGTCTTTCTTGTCATCTGCGACCAACTGCTCATAACTGAAATATGCGGCATCCTCGTAGGTGTCATTATACTCGTCACTTACTTTCTTGCTTTCCACGCGCCACTTACCTTTCCCGTAGAAACGACCGATACCGGCATGGTTCTTATGGATGATGCTGCGTTTCTTGGCTCCATTCAAAGGTTCTGCATATTTTTCCTGAGAATTTTGCGGAGCGCAGAAATGGACGAAATTGAATGCAACACCGGCTTGTAAAAATCCCTCTTTATATTCACTCATCAAGTGGTTTTCAACCTCAATACCGGCCGGTATTCCCCAACCGTTTCGCTCAATGAGCCGGAACATGTCACGGAAACACTCTACGACAAGCATCTGGTCTTTCTTTCTTCCATAACTGGCACCTATCACACATTGGCTTACCACATCATAAGCATAGTACGCATGTATGCGTTGCTTGGTGTCTTTCAGCTTGCGTGTTAAGTCCACGTCATCCATGGTTATCTGAGACAAACTGAACTCTCCGTTATGACGATGTACGTGTGGCATTTGCTCGTGCATGAAAGTTGTATATCCGGAAAGGGCATGCTCAAGGAGTAGCTTGTTATTAGGCTTGTTCAGTACGTTGTTGATGGTGCTTTCGCTCAATGATTTTGGTTCTCCGTTCTTGTCTGTCCAATCGTCAGGATTGAACACCTCACCGGTATCATAATCCCAACACTCAAGCTCACCACAAACGAACGAAAGATACATCTCATGCACATTGGTGTTGAAAGGCTTGTTTTCCTGTGCGGCAAGACTTAAAATCAGCCGTTCTGTCTTATAGTCAACCTTTCTTGCACACTGATTGCCGAATTTTCCGCTGATGAGGCACTCATAACCGTATTGCTTGTATTCGTTTACTTTTTTCCTGAAACGAAGGGTACTTGCCGGTAGGTCATGCCCAAATTCTTCACGCAATGTTTCAATGGTCGTTGACATCATGTCCCAGTTGTATTTTTCGCCCATTAGTTTGCGGTAGTCACGGCTTCTGTTGTACAGTTTGATGCAGGTGTTCAGCACAGAGGCATTCACCGCATATTTCCGGGCAAGTTCCGCTGTCGCTTTGTCACTGTGTTGGCTGGCAGCCCAGTTCGTAAAGAATACGACTGCAGCCTGATCAAGTTCATAGTTCGATATGATCCAGCCACGCAACCGGACTTCATTGCCTCCAGGGTAGACCTCATCGACCTTTTCTTTGTAAGCGGTGGGCAAACTATCGACAGCAACCAAGGCATAGCTTCCCGACGCACCGCCTCCTCGACGTACCACGTTGATACGACCACGTGCAGACAGTTGCTTGTAGTTTGGAAGGGTCATAATACCACCATCCACAAGCTCCCGCGCCGAAATGCATAGTTTGTTGCCGTAATATTCCATATCCGCCTCCTCTTATCTTAAAGTCATCGCCCAGTCTTGAATTCCTGGAATGTCCCTGATGTCACCTACATAATCATAATGGCGTACATTCTCGCCGTTGTGGAATACGTCGCAGCTGCCGTCAATAAGAGAGAACTCCAGCAATACTCCGTTTGGTAAGTATTGGCGCATATAGCGGTCTGCGTCAAACAGTGTCTCTACATCTGGTATAACTGTCATTACTATGCCACCGCGTTCCATCGCCAGCTTGCGGATGCGTTTGGCCAACTCCGTGTTGCCACGCTTCTCGTCAAAGCGGATGGCGTTGTAAACAGTACGTTCCGTTACGCCAAACGCTTTCATGATAAATTCACGGTCTTCTTTTTTGATGTGGATGTACTTTTTCATATTCTTTCGTTTTTAATGATTTAATTCGTTATCTTTGTTGCGTTTTCAAAAATGTACAAGCTATGAAATATGTTATCCGAATACTGATTCCATCGTGCAGCGAACCCAACTATATCGAGAAATATAGGCGTAACCTAATAACGTTCTGCCGAATTGCTCAAATTCGCAAACCGGTACCGCAAAACTTGCCAACCGGGGATGCTTTCGTAATTGACCTAAAAGGTCTCTCCGAACATACACAACTTCTGTGGCTCCACATACTGTCCGACCTTGCGGCATTGAACCGCCATTATAGCGTCGAACTCTTGTCTCTACCAGACGACTGGCCACCTCAAGAGGTTTACTGATTGCTTCTTTCATATCTCACTCATTTTAGTCGTTAAACTTAGTAGGGCGCGGGGAATCGAACCCCGTCGGCTGTCTTCTATATTCGTTTTCGCTTTCCAACTTTCCGGCCGTGCCAGCCGCCCTTTCCAACCCGTCTTTCCGGGCTGTCAGTTATCCGGTCAATCCTTTTGCCTTGACCTACCTTGTATCTTTATGCCATTACCCCTGATTGTCCAGTCGCAATCGTATGGGCAACTTTCCACATAACCCCTAATTATGTCCTTTACATGTGTCAGCGTACACTTCCAAAATTCCCAGCGGCACACTCTGCCGTCCGTGGCAGTCAGCATCACCGCCCAGACATCATTCCTGCATATCGTCGTTTTCATTTTATATCCTCCCTTTAAGCTCGTTTAATCCTTAATATTCGTTATTCTCGACCTTTTTTAGTATATTTGGCCGCTCGTTCTTCGTTGAACACGTTGCAAAGATAGTAGATAATTTTCAACCATCAAAATTTCAAAGGGATTATTTTCAACTTATGGGTACTATTTTATCAAGAATACAAGAAATAGCCTCTAATGAGGGAATAACAATCGGAGCTCTCGAACGTATAATTGGGGCAAGCAAAGGTGTGTTATCTCGTGCAATAAATAACGGTACGGACATTCAATCAAAATGGCTACAAGTTGTAGTTGAAAATTATCCCCAATATTCCGCCGACTGGCTATTATCTGGCAAAGGCAATATGCTCAAATCTCCCAGTTCTCCCAGCACTCCCATTGATGAACGTTCTACCGAGCCGGCCCATCATGTCCCCGAAGGTAACCGTGAGGGCATTCCACTTCTGCCCATCAGCGCAATGGCCGGGGCTTTTACCGATGACATCTCGGTCATGGAATATGAATGTGAACGATATGTCGTACCGGTATTCAAAGGTGCGGATTTTTTAATACCGGTTAAAGGATCATCCATGTATCCGAAATATTCTTCAGGAGACATCGTGGCTTGTCAACGCGTACCAATGTCAGACTTGTTCTTCCAGTGGAATAAGGTATACGTCATTGACACCAACCAAGGAGCATTGATCAAGAGGATAAAACCTGGAAGTACGCCAGATAAGGTTCTTATTGTATCAGATAACGAAAAATATGATCCTTTTGAGTTACCTATCTCTGCCATCCATGCAGTAGCACTTGTTATCGGGGTTATTCGTCTTGAGTAATTCGACGTGTATCCCTGTTACTCCAGATATATGGGTGTCCCCCCCCTCCTGATAGTCTAAGACACATAACAAAAGCTGGTTTTATGGGCTTTTAGAGGTAGTATAAATAGAAAACTTGTGGTTTTTATGGGGGGTGTATCAAATTAAAAAAAGACCTCATTAACATAATTATGGTATTTTTCCTATATCCCATAAGCCCCCATAAAACCCACTTTTGTAACCCTAAACTCAAAAAGGTGTAACCCTAAACTGTAACCCTTAATGTAACCCTAATGCCAAAACGGCCATTTTAGGCACAAAAAAAGGGAGGTTCAACACCTCCCATAAAAGTATGCCAATAAAATGGCATTTTAATGGCTTTACAACGTTGTTGCAATCATTCCTTAGTAATAGCCCCAGAGCCACCTGAAATAAGCGTAGATTGCTTTATTATAGCCTTTTTCGTGCATACGGTACCATTCCCGGATAGCCCGGCATGAAGCAGATAATTCTTTGTTGCTCCTACCTGGTCAGCTGTCAGAATGGTATAAACGGCCGATATGCTACTGAAATACCAGTCTTTGCGTTTTGTGCCCTCTATGCTATGCAGAAGGTGTACATGTATCACTTTTGCCATATTATTACGTTTTATAGCCGCAAATATACCAAATAATAGATATTTGGAATATATTTAGATATATCTTTTTTGATTTTGAGATAAAAAAAACGGTATTCACCCTCCCGGATCAATTTGCCCATCCGTATTTCTGCCTCCACGTAAGCCGTATGTAAGCCCTTTATAATAATCCGTAAACTATCGAAGCCTCAACATGCCCTAAAATTAAACCCAATGTAAGCCTATGTAAACGTTTCGTTTTAATCCGCCTTTCACACCATTTTCGCGTAACTAACTGAAACACAAAACAATCAAGCCATTTTCCGCCCAATCATCGTTATACACTTCGTTCTGTGCCCCATAAACATCTGTTTTATGAAGAGATACATAGCCTATGCCATTTTCTGTATTGCATTATTGCCCGTCTTATTGTTTCGCGACTTTACTCCTGATAATGAATTGAGGTATCTGAGCATTGCAGACGAAGCGATACGTAGCAATACCTTCTTTACCTTTACGAACCACGGGATTCCTTATGCTGATAAGCCACCTCTCTATCTGTGGATAGTGATGTTAGGCAAGTGGCTCTTAGGATCGCATCAAATGTGGTTCCTTGCGTTGGCCTCGTTGATACCCTCCTTGGTTGTCGTTGACGTGCTTGACCGATGGTGTGGCAGCAAACTGGATGGGCGGGGACGCCTGTCGGCCCGCCTGATGCTGCTTACAAGTGCCTTGTTTGCGGGCATGGCAGTCACGCTCAGAATGGACATGCTGATGTGCATGTTCATAGTCCTTGCCCTCAGGTCATTCTACAGACTGTACAGGTCGGGGCAGGACGGCCATATGCTAGACGGCCGTACGAAGGCGGAGAGATGGTTGTTTCCGATTTACGTATTCCTGGCCATATTCAGCAAGGGTCCTATCGGCATACTGTTGCCACTGTTGTCATCTGTCGTCTTTTTGGTGTATAAGAAGGACATAAGGCAGGTTGGCTACTACTGGGGTGTTCGTACATGGGGCGTACTGGTCTTGCTGTGTGCGGCGTGGTTCGGTCAGGCCTATGCTGAAGGTGGTCAGGCGTATCTTGACAATATGTTGTTCCATCAGACATTTGGCAGGGCAGTGAACGCATTCACGCATGATCGGCCCTTTTATTTCTACGGCATATCGATATGGTATTCCATTGCTCCCTGGTCATTGCTTGTCTTGGGCACGATCATTGTGGCGACATTCAGGAAGCACTCATGGTCGGAGCTGGAACAATATTTCGCAACCATAATCGTGACGACATTCGTGATGCTCTCGTGCTTCAGTTCGAAGATACACATTTATCTGTTGCCGGCATTCCCGTTCATGATCTATCTGGTGGCAATGATGATGTCCGAATACGAAAAATCCAAATGGCTCAGACTGTCGATAGCCGTACCAGCTGCCGTCATGATGCTGTCATTGCCGGCTTTTGCGATAGCCGTACATATGGGCGGGACGGGATGGCTGGAACCGTCACTGCTCTATCAGGCCTTGGGTATATTGTCGGCAAGTGGAGTGTTGACTCTCATTGTGGTTTATGGAAGGCGAAAGGACATACACAAGGCTGTCGCTGTCATGGCAGGTGGAATACTGCTGGCTGTGTTTACAGGGGGATGGAACCTGCGTGACCTAAGAGCCTATATAGGCTATGGAGCACTTTGCGGACAGGCACGAAAAGTGGCAGTGGCTATAGGGACAGATGATTTCCGCACATGGCAGATAAATAGGGCTGAGAACATGGATGTCTATCTGGGCCACGATGTAGTTGTAGTGCCTAAGGATAGTATTCCGGGAACCGTTCCCGGACATGCGTCAATATTGATGACAAAGAAGAAGTATGCGGACAAGTTTGCCGGATATGAGACTTATGAGGTGGAGCCTTATGCCGTGATTGTCCTTGCGAAATGAGAGCTGACTAACAAGAATGAATGTCGGCGGGCGTGCCCGTTAAGGAGCATGAGATACTTGCTACATGAAGAGGCAGAGGGAGGGATTGCCTGCCGACATACATATCGTGAATATTAACAGAAGGCTTCATAATTGCAGAATCTAATTCCAAGATATTATTTAGACTACTTATTTTAGTTAATAGAACTATATAAACCGCAATAAACTATTTATCTTAGTTAAAGAATGGGCGGTTTTAGTTTTATTAACTGCTATTTCCTTGCAAATAACTAAGTAATTTAGTTCTTTTGCGTTGTAATTCTAAATATAATCATTATGAAGACATTGACAAGAAAGGAAGAGGAGATCATGAACCACTATTGGGACAAGGGGGAGATGCAGATACGTGAGCTTCGTGAGCTTTATGATGATCCCAAACCCCATGTGAATACCCTCTCAACGCTGGTACATATCCTTGAGGAGAAGGGATTCCTCTCACATCGTAACCTGAAAACCCGCACCTATACGTATTTCCCGAAGATATCGCGTGAAGGCTATAGTCGTGGTTCGCTCAACAACGTGATCAACAAGTTTTTTGGCAAGTCGTATCTCAGTGTGGTGTCAACACTGGTGAAAGAGGAGAAAATATCGCTCGACGAGCTGAAAGAACTTATAGAAAAGGTGGAGGAGAACAAATGAGAAAAAGGTTACTGCTGACGGCAGTACTTGGCGTATGTCTTTCTGTAAGCTCGTTAGCAGACGAAAGGCTGCCTAAATATCTCATTGACGGCTATTTCTTTAATGAGCTTCCGTTTGACATAACCCATCAGTCTGTGGAGATGATGTTATCAGACCAGGATGGTAATAGAATCTATGCGGTAAGTGGTGTGACACTTAGCGATAATCAGAAGCGTCATGCCATTAGGAAGGAGGATGTGCCTAATGCCGACTTTTGGATAAAGGAGGCGAAGAACCGAGCGTGGATCATATCAATAAATGAGGACAACCAGGTACAGAAGACCAGAATCGCAGAGGGTGATACAATTGGGCAGTTCAGTGTGAAGGATATTGACGGCCGGGTGTGGGACAACGCGTCTACCAGGGGTCATGCGCTGGTGATCAACTTCTGGTATATAGGCTGTGGACCGTGCATTAAGGAAATGCCGGAAATAAGCAAATGGAAAGACGAGTGCCCTGATGTGAATTTCCTTGCCGTTACCTATAATTCATTTGATGAAATAAAGGACATTGTCAAGCGGCAAAATTTCAGGTTTACTCAAGTAACTGACAATAAAACCCTTTGGGAGATGTTTGGTGTGTCCCTGACGCCTACAACAGTGTTGGTCGACAAGGACGGAGTAGTACGCAAGGTGACTACCGGTATCAACAACGGCATGCTTCGGGCAATTAAAGAAGTCTCTGCAGGAGATGAGTCAGACAGATAGATAATAACGACAAAACGACGACATCATGGGAATGTTTTTCATATATTCGATAAAGGTGGCTATATGCCTGGTGGCATTCTACCTCTTTTACAAGCTGCTGCTGAGCCGTGACACGTTTCATGCGTTCAACCGTGCTACATTGTTGCTGCTTATGTTGCTGTCGCTTGTGCTTCCGTTTGTCAGTCTGTCAATAGACGAGCCAACGGTGGTCAATAACGGAATGGTGCAGGTGGAGCAGTTGCTTGTCGCAGGCGTGACGGGAGAGGATACCCAACCGGCAAGCCTGACGCTCGTCCAGGTACTTTTCATGGTGTATATGGTTGGTGTGGTCGTGTCGGTTGGGCGTGAGATCGTTTCGCTGGCCGGACTGTACAAACTTATTTCCGGCAGAGATCATGTGACGATCGATAACGGTATCCGCATCATTGTGATCGATGGTGACATGGCTCCTTTCAGCTGGTTTAACAACATCGTGATCAGCAGGAGCGACTACGAGAGTGGACGCCGGGAAATACTGATACATGAGATGGCGCATATCTCGCATCATCACTCGCTTGACATCTTACTATGCAATGTGCTGCTGATATTCCAGTGGTTTAATCCGGCAGTGTGGCTGCTGCGTCGCGAGTTGCGTAACATACATGAGTACGAGGCCGACGAGGCAGTGCTTGCCAGTGGCGCCAATGCAGCAGAATATCAGCTTCTCCTGATACGCAAGGCCGTCGGCGAACGGCTTTTCAGCATGGCAAACAATCTAAATCATAACTCACTTAAAAAACGAATAACCATGATGTTGACAAAAAGATCCAATCCGTGGAACCGTGTCAAGGTGTTGCTGACCGTTCCTGTTGCGGCCGTTGCCGTAGTGGCTTTTGCCACGCCGAAGGCTGAGAGCCTTAGTAGAGAAATAGAGCATGAGAGTGATGCGATCGTAAGCTCAGTAGTGAAAAGTACATCGGACAAGGCAGCCCTTGTAGCACAAGGAAAGACGAGTGGCGAGGAGACTGTGAATGCCATGGGTAGAGCGGATGACACACTCATTTCCAACGACCTCCAGCGTATGACATCTACGGATGATGATGTCTATGACGTGGTAGAGAAGATGCCTGAGTTTCCTGGCGGTATGGCTGAGCTCATGAAATATCTGAACAGTAATATTAAGTATCCGGTAGAGGCCCATAAGGCAGGCATCCAGGGTCGTGTGGTGGTATCATTTGTAGTAAACAAGGATGGTACGGTAAAAGATGCGAAGATTGTAAGAAGCGTGGACAAGAGCATAGACGCTGAGGCCCTGAGGGTGATTTCTGCTATGCCTAAGTGGCAGCCGGGATATCAGGACGGAAAGGCAGTGAGTGTGCGCTACACGGTACCGGTGACGTTTAGACTTACTGGTGAATCAGGGAAAGTCCAGTCGACGGGAGCTGGCAATGATAATACTAACGTAAAAATAAGTTCTGATAATAATAACGTTAATATAAGTTTTAAGGATACACGCTATTATGTTATAAATGGTGTTCATGTTGATGCTGCCGAAGTAAAAAAGATCAGCGCAGACAAAATCAAGGAAATAGTGGTGCTTAAAGGTGAAAAAGCGATTGAAAAGTTTGGTGAGCAGGCACGAGATGGAGCCATTGTGGTAACTACTGAGTAATAGCCGTTCGGAAGCCGAATGAGGTGATGACATACGGTGAAACCAAAGAGACTTATAAGGGTGTGCCAAAACTCGATTCTTGAAAATATGAACTTATAATTTGAAATTCGAGTATCTCAACAGCCGAAGGAGAAAAGCGGATTTTCATAGAGATATCGATACAATCCTATCAGAGATTGTGGTTACGATCTACGACTTTTCGGAGGATCATTTGAGTCCTGGCACCCTCTTGCTTATGGCACCTTTTTAGGTGATAAGTCACATATATTAATGTAATTCAGGAATGAAAAACAGGATATCATACCGAATCCACGCCATCGCGAATGGTTAATTATCTGTATTTTTTTAATGCCGTTTTATTTTTTAAGAAGACGGATGCTATATGCCGATAAAGGGGATGGCTGCGTGATGCAGCGTGTCCCCTTTTCAATAGCTTACCTAATGTTTGCAGTTCTTTTTCCGGTATCACGTTCGTCGCTTCGTCGTGATATAGCGAGGTACACTTTTGGAATGGTGTCAGATGGCCTGCGTTAGAATAGTACGAAATCCTTTGGATCTCAAATGACGTTTAAATTTGTGGTAGAAATTAGTCCTGGGATTGTCATGTGTAAATAAAAATTAATCTGTAATCATTGCCATCCGTTTTCTGGGATGACTTTCATTCGAGTTTCTAGTACTTCTATTTTTATCTTGTCGTCCTTCGATTCGATAGGAGACACCCATTTTAATGCCTCCAGGGGAGGTGATATTTACTTTTTAGGAATCTTCAGATATTCTATTTTCGGTCTGAATTTTAATCCCTCAAGGCAGCCTTTTTTCACCTCGTGGCGCATTCTTTGGCGTAGTTCCTTATCCTCGATGTGGTTGATTTTCCTTATATATCTACGATATTTATTCAAGATAGATATATAGAAAAATAGCTTATTGGCTTTTCGCTTCCGTGCGAGGAAGGTGGTGTTGCGTGCTTGATAATAAAATTTCCACAGGTCTTTCTTTTCTGCGTCCAATATGCGAGGAGCATAGTTCTTTGCAGTCTTATGCGTTACGACACTTGTCTCTATATAGAAACAGTCGTAATTGTTATGGGAAATTCTTTCGGTATATTCGATATCATCGTGCCATATAAAAAACTCTTTGTAAGGCAACCCGATTTCATAGACAGCTTTTGCGCTTATCATCGTCGACACGAAGGTGGAATGGTTGCATGCGATACCGTATACGTCAGGATTCTCTTTCGAGGTCACCTTACGCATAGGGCGATAAATGGCACATCGGTTCATCTTATGTAGACAACCGTCTATCCATACCACTTTACTACATAGAAAACCGATGTGGGATGAAAGCGTAGTGGCTTTTACCAGTTGCTCGAGAGAATCTGAGTGAGGAATCGTATCATCGTCCATAATCCAGACATAATCGCAACCATCTTCAATGGCATGTTTTATACCATATGTAAAACCACCTGAGCCTCCAATATTTTTCTCGAGGTTACAAATGGTAAAAAACGGAAGATCCTTAAATTGAGAAAGATAATCAGCTGTGTTATCAGTCGAATGATTGTTGATTACGTATATATGGTCTGGTTTATACGTTTGCGACATGATTGCAGCCAGATTCTCTTTGAGTAATTGTATGCGATTGAATGTTACGATGACACAGCTAATTTTCATGTTTGTCGTTTTTTAATAAAAATACATAAAAGTTACAAATATTGCATAGGAGTTACAGCGTTTTAGCTATATTTTGTTTTATTTACGTTATTTATAATAAGCAGAATAGTGATATTGTTGTCATTTTAACAATACGTTTTTATTTTATTTATGATGGTTATCTTTGAAAATATGAGATGTTAAACTTATTTCTCAGTATGAATATGTTTTTAAAGTGGATAATGTTTTAGGGCGGCAACGGTCTACATGGTATGGTCACCGAAATATTGTTTGAAAGTATAGAATAGAAAAGTTCGATATTCGTATCAGAAAGAGTGAATCAAAACCGAGAAGAACGGTCTTCTCGGTTTTGTTTGATGCTCCTTATGCGAAGTATGTAAGGGATTTAGGTCCGTTATGTCATCGTTGTGCGAAGGCATCGGACAAGTTTGCTGCCGGTTAACAGGGTATGAGGTGGTAGTCGCTTTTCATATATCGTATGATGGAAACGGGTGTCAATGCAAGCGCCGACGGAGCCGATGTATCCAGAGGTAGTAACCCGTAAGCGGCAGTGTCGCACCCAAAAGGGCAGCGATGAACCACAGTATGCGTGTGAGCTGGCCACCCCAGCTGCCTGTGTGTACAGACAATATCCAACCACGGATCTTTGAGGAGTTGTCGCCGTTGGCATAGAGAGCGGCTGATGTGATTCGGCCTGTAGATGGGTTGAATGTATATTTATCGGCAGTCCGTTGATTGCCCCATCCTCCAAAAGCCACGCTGGCCGTACCGTCAGACACGGTTATCTGGCTGTAGCCGGCATTTTTTGCACGCAATGTCTCGTACACGGCCTGCCATTTAGTATGGGCTGTGACCGTCTGTGCGTTGGTAGCTTCGGTCGATCCCTTTTCGTTTCTTGCCGTTGCTGTCTTGTCAGTAGTTGGAGTAGTATTCTTTTCTGTCTTGTTGGCACCGAACAAGGCGTAAAATCCTTTACTATACCAGGAAAAGGACCAGGTAAGGCCGGTGAGTGCCATGACCAGCAGCAGGAGCGCGTACATGCCACCGGCAATGTGCAGGCTGCGCCATAACAGATGCCTTCCCTTGGAGACTTTGATCTTCAGGCTGTTGCGTAGTATTCGCATGGTACGTGGCCACCATATTATAATGCCTGACAGCAACACCAAGACAAATATGATGGTAGAGGTGCCTACGATGATGCGGCCCCAAAATGTGCCACCATTACCGGGACTGTCGAGCAGCCAACGGTGAAGCCGTTGCATGGTGTCGAAAAAGGCCGGTCGCTCGTACATGCCTTTCAGCTGTCCGGTGTACTGGTCCACATACATAACGGCCTTGTTGGGCTTAGAGAGACTCACCTTGCAGGCAAGCTCAGGATCGGAAAACAGGGTCACGTCTGTCACCTTAACATCAGAGGGAAGCGTCTGCTCCACTTTTTTTACAATCTCATCTATTGACAATACGGTGTGGCTTGGACTGGCAACGTAGAGCTGGTCGTGTCTTATCACCTTGACGATGTCATTTTCAAAGACGAGCATAGCACCTGAAAAACATATTAAGGTGATAATGATGCCAAAAGACACCTCCGATGGCATCGGTACCGAAGTTGACTGGTACGACACCTTTGTAAACTTCTATGCGATCGGCAAAGCTGACGGGAATATTGTTCAATCCGAAAGAGCTGCCGACGCCTTCCTGTGGCACACCATCAATGAATACCTTGACGTGCTTGCCACTGAAGCCGTCGAGCATCAGATTGATGTCCGATCCTACTCCTCCGGATTCCCTGAGCTTTAATCCGGGCGTCTTGGCGAGAGCCTCACTGAGTGTCTTGGTGGTGTTGAGCATGTCACGGGTATCTACGGCCACAGCATTGTAGGCGGAGTTCTTCACTCGGTTGACCCCTGTCGACACGACCGACACCTCGCCCAGTTGTATGGCATCTTCCTGTAGGGTAAAGTTTATCTTTTCCCGGCAGTCGGTCTTGATGGTAATGTCGTGCTCGATGGTCTTGTAACCCACGGCAGACACTATGAGACGGTAATTTCCTGCCGGAGCTGTTATATGGTAGATTCCCTGCTGATCGGTATGACAGCCGTAGGACGTGCCGTCGAGTCTTACCGTAGCGTAGTCAACGGCCTTTTTGTGACCTGACAGGATCTTTCCTGAGATCATACCATTACCATCGGCCCTTGCCTGCACGGAAAGGTGCATCAACATCGTTATAAGAACTGTCACAAATTTTAATCTGCTAATTTCCACCTTGATATGTTTTTTATTATTAATAAAAGCACTGCAAAGTTAGCTGCAAATAAAAAAATATGTACAATAGCAAAAAATTGGTATTTTATCAGGCAGACATATAGAAGTAGGGGCTGGAATCAATAATCATTTTTGAGTATCATATCGAAAGAAAAATGAAAAAGAGTTGATGTCCGGCGACAAAAAACGGGAAAGATTATCAGTAAGAAGGCACTTTATTAGGAGTAAGGTAGAAGGGGAAGTCCTACGACTATTAGGAAATTGTCGGAACACCTCAAGGGCTTATTTCTTTTAGGAAAGATAGATGGATGGGAAAGCGGGAGGAAGAATGAAGGAAAGGCTGGCAAAAGTAATGACTAAAAAAATAGCGACCTTGTCTTGGAATGTGGGGGAGCGTGTAGGAGATCAGACTTTTTATGACATAGGGTAGAAGAAAACGATGGCAGAACCGGGATGGGGAAAGGGTGTCCGGTTCTGCCATCGTTCTGATAAGTGGTGTTAGGACGAGGAGGTCAGTTCTTGGTAAATCGGTATTCGTTCGGAGTGCACCCTACTTTTTTCTTGAATAGTCTGGACATGTGCTGAGGATATTGGAATCCTAATGAGTAAGCGATCTCGCTGAGAGAGGCTTGGGAGCCAAGAATCCTTTCCTTGGCGAAGTCGATGACCTTGCTTTGTATGTAATCGTGGGCTGTCTTACCGGTAAACTTCTTGACCAGATCGCCGAAATAGTTGGGTGAGAGACAAATCTTGTCTGCAAAGTACTTGACGGTGGGCAGACCGTAGGTGGCGGCATTCTTACTCGTGAAATAATTGTCTATCAGCTCCTCGAATTTCACGAGGATGTCATTGCTTTCTTGTTGACGGGTGACGAATTGTCTTTCATAGAAGCGCATGCAGTAGTTGAGAGCCAGCTCTATGTTCATGACAATGAGCGAGCGGCTGTGCTTGTCCGTTGCGTTTTTAAGCTCGGATTGGATATGTTTCAGGCAATCCAGAAAGATCTGCCGCTCTTCTTCTGACAGATGTAGCGCCTCGTTGGAGGCATAAGAGAAGAAGGAATACTTCCGGATATTTCTACCCAGAGAAGTGCCATGGATCAAATCGGGATGGAAGAGCAGACCGATGACAGGTTGGGAGACCTGTGAGGAATTGGTCACGGTGACACTCTGTCCGGGCGCGAAACTCACGATGGTACCGTCCTGATAGTCGTATGGCCGTCGGCCGTAGCGCAGGTCACAGGTCTTATACATCTTGAGGAACACTGCATAGACCTCGTAGTTGATCTGCACATTGTTGAGTGCCTTGGTCGCCTCTCTCAGATCAACAACGGTGATGAGAGGGTGCAATGTGTCGAAACCATATAATGCATTATACTGACTGATGCTTTCCAGATTGATCGTTCTCATAGTGACATGTATTTACAAAGCGATTGGAGTACCAACATATTTCCTTGCGTCTGCAATTGCTGTTGTGGATACAAATATAATCTTTTTTCTTGAGATTCGTTTGAAGGAAAGTATGATTTTATGGGTCGCGTCTCTTTTTGATAAGTGTCAGTCTGAATTGTGGATGGGTGACGGGGGCTGATCTCATCTCCTGTTTCAGGAAAAGGCATTCTCCTGTTGATAAAAATATTAAAACAGAGATTTAGGGAATAAAATCTGTAATTTGTCTACTATGATATTCCGTAAAAAATTGCAATTTTGCAGGTAATTAAATGAATAGAGAAAATGATGACATTGAATGATTTTTTGTGTTATGTAGAAACGGGCAAGCCATTGTGTACCCCGGATATTGCGGAGCTTATGGACCGAATGAGTGATGAGGCCCGCCGTATCACATTTGAGTTGAATGGAGCTTATCATACCCAGGAAGAGGTGCGGGCACTCCTTTCCCGTTTGTTTGGTTATGAGGTGGATCCGACCTTACGTGTGTTCCCTCCCTTCTATACCGATTTTGGTAAGAATATTAGGATTGGTCATGATGTGTTTATCAATGCCTGCTGCCATTTCCAGGATCATGGAGGCGTGACGATAGGCGACGGCTGCCAGATCGGTCACAATGTGGTCTTTGCTACTTTGAATCACGGAGAGTCGCCTGACGCAAGACGCTACACCCTACCGGCACCTATCCGACTTGGAAGGAATGTGTGGATAGGATCGAACGCGACGATTTTGCAGGGCGTGACAATCGGTGACAACGCAATCGTAGCGGCCGGCGCGGTGGTGACCAAGGATGTGGCATCCAATACGATAGTGGGTGGTGTGCCGGCACGTCTTATCCGTAAGATCAGAGAATCGTGTGAGTAGGCGGATGACGAATTTATTGCAAAGGTGTTCAGGCCAGATAGGGATACTTGTGCGGACTGGAGGATGTGACCCGATCTTACCACACCATCATTCCATAAAGGTAAGATGGTAGGTCGTCTCGCAATGCTTTTGGTATATTACGGGAGGAATATATAAGGATCTTCGTGCCACCATGGGTGTTTTCAAATGCTCTTGGTATCTTTGCTCATCCATTGATTTTCGGGTCTTTTTCCAGTAAAAATTCTCTGCCAATAACTTTGCCGCATTCTTTTATTTATCACTTTTTATTCGTACATTTGCAAATATAACCATTAAAAACATTAGATTATGACAGACTTTAAAGACTTGATACAGCGTCGGCGTTCGCACCGCCAGTTTACCGACCAACCCGTAACAGCCGAGGAGTTGGGACTGATCCTTCGTGCGGCTCTTTATGCCCCTACCTCCCGTCACCGCCAGAATTGGCATTTCACGGTCGTAGATGACAAGGCTACGCTGGAGAAGCTTTCTGAGGCCAAGCCCCACGGAGCCACATTCGTGAAAGATTGTGCCGTTGCCATCATCGTCAGTGTCAATCCAGACGAGAATGAATGTTGGATTGAGGACAGTGCCATTGCCGCTACATTCATGCAGCTGCAGGCGGAGGATCTCGGACTGGGCTCCTGCTGGGCACAGATGCGTCAGTACAATGTGGATGGTGTGCCTTCGACGGAAATCATCCGGGGTATTGTAGGACTGCCGGAAGGTCATCAGGTGGATTGCATCATCGCCATCGGCCATGCTGCTGATGAAATGCCTGAGCATAGTGAGGATGATCTGAAGTGGGAGAACGTAACGGTCTACGGAGAATAATGATCAACTACGATTTAAGTCGCATCCGGCTCATTATTTTCGATGTCGATGGGGTGCTCAGTGCTTCTACCGTCGGCATGGACAGTGAAGGCATGCCCTTGCGCACGCTGAACATCAAAGACGGCTATGCCATACAGCTGGCCGTGAAGAAAGGACTGCCCATCGCGATCATCTCCGGCGGCCGTTCAGCGGCTGTCGAGAAACGTTATCAGTATCTAGGCATGACGGAGATCCACATGGGTGCCGGCATGAAGATGCAGACTTATGAGGCTCTTCTGGAGAAGTATGGCGTCACCGATGCTGATGTGTTGTATATGGGCGATGACATCCCCGACCTTCAGGTGATGCAACGGGTGGGATGTGCCTGTTGTCCCAAGGACGCAGCACCGGAGGTGCGTGCTGTCTCTTGTTATATTTCTGATTATAAGGGTGGCTATGGCTGTGCCCGCGATGTGGTGGAGCAGGTACTCCGTGCACAGGGCAAGTGGCTGAGCGACTCTGAAGCATTTGGATGGTAATGAAGAAGAAACTGATTCTTGCGAGCGGGTCACCCCGCCGTCGTGAGCTCCTGGCCGGGCTCGGCCTCCCTTTTGAGGTACGTGTCCTGCCGGGTATAGATGAGAGCTATCCTGACGATCTGCCGGCTTCTGAGGTGGCATTGTACATTTCGTCGAAGAAGGCGGCTGCTTATAGCGTGGCTGAGGATGAGCTGGTCGTTACGGCAGATACGGTCGTGGTCTTGGGTGATGAGATCATGGGAAAGCCAAAGGATGAAGATGACGCCCGACGCATGCTTCGTGAGCTGAGCGGACGCACGCACCATGTGATCACGGGTGTCTGCATGAAGACGGCTAAGGATGAACGGCATTTCAGCGTCACGACAGAGGTCGATTTCCGGAAACTCACAGAGGAGGAGATCAACTATTATATCGCGCAGTACCATCCTATGGATAAGGCTGGCGCCTATGGCATTCAGGAGTGGATCGGTTACGTGGGCGTCACCGGTCTGCGTGGAAGCTATTACAATGTGATGGGCTTCCCTGTTCAGCGCTTCTATCGGGAACTTGTCGACATGGAGGGACCGATAGTATAAGGTAGCCTGTTACGTCATCGGGTATTATGGAATAGAATACAATAAAGGGAAGGACCTGTAACGTGAGGTGCTTCCCTTTATTGTTTATTTGCAGTCTGGCCAATGGAACGCTCTTTGTTAGCGTATCTACCCGATACAAAGAGTGGCATCCCTAGAGAATAGCTGTTTATTGCCCAAAATAAAATTCTGAGTCGCCGGATTGAGTCTCTTGTTTGCGTTGCTTGGGCGGATTCTTGAGACGGCCTTTTTCATCGAACATGCCGTAAGTGGTGCGAAGGACGGAGAATTCTGTCCGTCGGTTGAGTTGGTTACAGATTTCCTGTTGCTTCTGATCTTTAAGGGCTGTGATGAACGCTTCGGTCAGCTCTGTACCTTCTTTGAGCCACGGATAGCGTTCAGTCTGCCGTTTCGATACCTTCCAGGGCTTGTCCTTACCATAGCCGACAGGCGTCAGGCGGTCGGCAGAGATGCCATGCGCGATGAGATAGTCGACTACGGACTCGGCCCGTCGCTGTGAGAGGCGCTTGTTGTATTCAGCCGAGCCTTTATAGTCACAGTGGGCGGCCAACTCGATAGTGACATTAGGATTTTCTTTCAACGTAGCGACGAGCTTGTCGAGAGCTACCTTTGACGTATCACGCAGAGTCGCCTTGTCAAAGTCGTAGAAAATATTGTCGATCAGCACAGGTGCGGAGATGTTGGCCAGTGCAAACTGCAGTGTCGTGTCGCTGGACTCCTTAGGATGTGCGTCGAGGGTCACTTGCTCCTGATGGTTGAGGAATCCTTTGCATGATGCCATCAGCAGATAGCTTACTCCTGGTTTGCCTACAATGCGGAACGAGCCATCGGAGCGTACACCTGTCTTCTGGTTGGTACCGTCATCGCCGACGATACGTACCTCTGCTGCCGGCAACTCATAGCCTCCGGCTTCATAGACCCATCCGGTGATGGTCTGGATGATCTCAGGATTGTCAAACGAGTAGATATGATCGTAGCCACGGCCGTCGTTGCGGTTGGAACTGAAGTAGCCACGGTTATGCACATCTATAAAAGTCATACCGAAGTCGTCACCCGATGAGTTGAGGGGATAGCCGGGATGGGAGAGATGGTATTGTCCGTCCTTTCCGATCTTGGCAATGAAGATGTCGAGTCCGCCGAGTCCGCCGTGTCCGTTGGATGAGAAATAGAGGTCGCCGTTGGGCCGGAAGGTGGGAAATTCCTCATCGCCTGCAGTGTTGATGGGCGCTCCCAAATTCTCCACTCCTCCAAAACCGGCCGACGTGATGCGTACGCGCCAGATGTCGAGTCCGCCTTTTCCTCCGGGCATATCGGATGTGAAGTAGAGCCATACTCCATCGGGAGATATGGCCGGATGGGCATAGCTTGACAGCGTGTCAGCCGTCAGCTTGATGTCCGAAGCTTTGCCCCATGAAGCGTCAGAACGGGCCGACTTCATAATTTGGGCATAACGGGGATAGTTGGGATCGGTGGTGCAACAGGTAAGATACATCTCGCTTCCATCGGGCGAGAAGGAGCAGGTAGCCTCTTCGTAGGAGGTGTTCACGCCACCGGATACTTGTTCGGGCTTACCCCATTTGCCGGTGTTGTCCATCGTGCTGACAAAAAGATCAGCGGCTTTCGTGCCGGTGATACCACTCAGCTCGTCACCCAAGGCCTCATTGCGTGTGGAGGAGAAGTAGAGTTGCGTGCTGTCACCGGGCAACAACATCGGTGAGTAGTCGGCGCGTCGCGAATTGAACACGTCCATGCGTCTCACGGTGTAGCGTGATCCCAGTTCCTTAATCTCCGGTGCTGTGCGGGCAGCTTCCAGTCCTGTCCGTGCTATTGGATTGTCGGGCATGGAATCGAGTACGGCCTCAAACTCCTTTACCGCTTCCTTGTAGTTACCGTTTTTCATCAGCAACTGTGCCAGGTCGAGGCGGTTGTCGGCTGTGGCCTGCTTGTAGCGTATGGCGTTGCGGTAAGCTCCGATGGCCTTGGCTGTCTGGAGGCTTTTGCTGTATGCTCCGCCCATCTGCAGGGCTATCTTTCCGCGTGTCGCACGCTCTTTAGCCGGTGTCTTACGGTAGGCGGCACGGTAGGCGAGTGCCGCATCGTAGTATTCGCCCAATGCCATGGCTTTCTCCGCCCGTTTGATGTCGCGGCCGGCACCGCAGGAAGCGAGCAAAGCTATCACGAGAAGCAAGAGAAAAAGTCTGTGGAGCATCAATCACGGATTATTCGTATCGTCCGCCTTTCCGTCTCTCTTTGTACGGCCACGGCGGGTATGTGGCCGAAAAAGAGACCTCCCCGTCGATGAGGCGGGGAGGATTTCTGAATTATTGGTTGTTTACGTGCACGCGTTGCGTCTTAGGTAAGTCTTTGTTGCGATGGTTGACCACGGTGACGACAGCCTGTGCGAGGGTGAGGAAAGCACGCCCTGTCGCAGTGTCGACCTTCGTGGCTGCGGGTGCTCCGTCGTCACCGGCCTCACGTATGCTCTGCACGAGAGGAATCTGTGCGAGCAGTGGGCAGCCTGCCTGAGCGGCCAGCTTCTTGCCACCGTCTTTTCCGAAGATATAGTATTTGTTCTCGGGAAGCTCGGCCGGTGTGAACCAGGCCATATTCTCCACCAGTCCGAGGATGGGGACATTCACCTTGTCGTTGCTGTACATGTCGATGCCCTTGCGTGCATCAGCCAGTGCTACTTCCTGTGGGGTCGTAACGATCACGGCACCAGTGATGGCCAGTGTCTGCAGGAGAGTGAGGTGGATGTCGCTTGTCCCCGGAGGCGTGTCAAGGATGAAATAGTCGAGGGCACCCCAGTCGGCATCGGCGATGAGCTGCTTAAGGGCTGAGGTGGCCATACCGCCTCGCCAGAGCGTTGCGGTGTCAGGATTGACGAAGAAACCGATAGAGAGCAGTTTGACGCCATATTTCTCAACCGGCTCAATGAGCTTGCGTCCATCTTTCTCCACGAGATAAGGGCGTGCATCCTCCACGCCGAACATCTTGGGCATGGAGGGACCGAAGATGTCGGTATCGAGCAGTCCCACACGGTAACCCTGCTGTGCGAGGGCGATAGCCAGGTTGGCAGCTACCGTCGACTTGCCCACGCCACCCTTGCCGGAGCTGACGGCAATGATATTCTTCACTTCTGGCAGGAGCTTGTCTTCCGTAGGCCGGGGAGCTGACCGGTATTCCTTATTGATCGTCACTTCCAGGTCGTTGCCGAGCTGGTACTTCAGTGTAGCTTCGGCAGCTTTTACGGTAGATTGGATGAAGGGATCGGTGTCGCGGGGGAAGATGAGTGAGAAGCTCACCTTGCGGCCGTCGATGCGTATATTATCGGCTACCATCTCGTTCTCGACGAGATTTTTCTTATTTCCGGGGTAGATCACCGTTGACAGAGCGTCGGTGATCAGTTTGGGATAAATGGGATCCATAATCTGTATTGTTTGTATTCTATGTATTCTTATCAGAATGCAAAGTTACGTATTATTTTCCGCACAAGCAAGATTCTTTCTTCCCGTTGTGGCTAATTAAGTCTAAAAGAGAGGCAGTCCTACTTCCTTATTATAAAGAATTAAGAAGCCGTTGTCCCGTGATGTTGAGGTATGGCATGGCGGTCTCCTTGGGTATGGTCACATGGAGTATGCCGGCAGCATAGGGTGCGATCTCATAAGGTTGCCATACAAGATGGAGTCCCTCCGGAGTCAGATAGATCCGTGACTGGGGCATGGGAACAAGGGAATCTTCGATAAGAAGCATTTGTGTCAGCTCCTCGTCCGTAGCTGCATTCAGCTCCTTTTGCAGCTGCTGGCGTACGATGATGTTCCATGCGTCCCTTTGCTGCTCATCCTTAAATGGCCGGAATATCTCATTACCGAGAATGCGTCCGTCGCTTTTACGCACGGTGAACCCTTCCGTGGTTCTCATGCCGTGTGCGCCTCCGTCAAAACTTTCTGAGCTGATCGACATGGTTATGTAGGATGCGGTCTCTGCCATCTTCGTCATCTCCAGACTACGGAAGAGCTTGATCCCATCGCGTAGGTAGGGTAGGTTGGGATGGTGGAGAAGCTCCTGATGGAGAGAGTCGGCATAGTAGTCGAGCATCTGCTTTGCATCGGCGGTGGGGTTGCCTGCAAAGGTGCCGCCGGCTGTCTCACTGAAGTGTTCCATAATGGAATAGGCAGCCGGACAGTGCCCGTCAGTGCTGCCCACTGCCAGTATGGAAAAGGCTAAGGTGTCAGTATCGCTGGAGCGTGTGACGGACAGAGAATCGAATGTCAGGGATGGGGCAACTTTTACTGTCGGACTCGTCACTCTTTGTTTGGCGTTGCAAGTTGTGAGAGCGAGGAGTGAGGAAATTAAAAGGATGGAAGTCTTCATATCTGTTATGGGTTAAAATGAATAATTGCCTTCAAGGCAGAAATACGATAAAAATGTTGGTTGTTTTGGGTTTACGTCGCAAATATACGGTTTCTCGTCGATTGGTGCAAATAAAGGAACTTTTTTTATTATTTCTTGTAAGATGGTTCTTCCCCCGAATGGGATAAATCAATAAATGAAATGTCTCGGCCTAATGCCTTTTGGATTCATGATTGTCATAGATTGTAGTAAGGATAGCCTTGGCCTGCTCTTAGGCCGTGTTCGGAGATAGACTATGGTCTTGATATGGATGGAATGTATTTGTAGGGTGTAGACAGGAACCCGTGTGTCCATATACGAAAAGCCCGACGGATCATCAGTGTCCGTCGGGCTTGTTATGTATAAGGTCAGGAGCGGTTGACGCTCCTGACAGAGATTCTCAGTGAATGATTAGATAACCTCGCTCCAGTCCTCCTGTGACTTACGTACGTAAGACTGGTAACGGCGCTTGGCAGCGTTCTCTGCAGCCGTGAAGAGCTCATCAGCCTCATCGGGATAAGCCTTCTGTACAGACAGGTAACGTACCTCGCCGAGCAGGAACTCGCGGAACTTATCCCACTGCGGAGCCTTAGAGTCGAGCTGGAACGGAGTCTTGCCCTCCTTAGCCAGATCGGGGTTGTAGCGCCACAGATGCCAGTAACCGCACTCAACAGCCAGAGCCTCCTCGTGCTGTGAACGGCCCATGCCACCCTTACGCTTCAGACCGTGGTTGATACAGGGAGCGTATGCGATGACGAGTGAAGGTCCGTGATAAGCCTCGGCCTCGCGGATAGCCTTCAGTGTCTGTGCGTTGTCTGCACCCATAGCCACCTGAGCAACGTAAACGTAACCGTAGGTAGTCTGCATCAGACCCAGATCCTTCTTCGTTACGCGCTTACCCTGGGCAGCGAACTGAGCGATGGCACCCAGAGGAGTCGACTTAGACGACTGACCACCCGTATTAGAGTAAACCTCGGTATCGAGCACGAGGATGTTGATATCCTCACCGGTAGAGAGAACGTGATCGAGACCACCGTAACCGATGTCGTAAGAAGCACCGTCACCACCGATGATCCACTGTGAACGCTTCACCAGATAGTGGCTGAGTGTCAGCAGCTCCTTGGCAATGCCACAGCCGGCAGCAGCGTCACGCTCGATGAGCGGCTTCAGCTCTGCAGCGGCAGCCTTAGAACCGTCAGCGTCATCCTTGTTGTCGATCCACTGCTTAGCGGCAGCCTTGAAGTCAGCGGCTGTAGCCTCATTAGCGCACTTCTCGTTGAGCAGCATCACGATACGCTCCTTCATCTTCTTGTTGGCGAGTACCATACCCAGACCGAACTCGCAGAAGTCCTCGAACAGAGAGTTGTCGAAGGCAGGACCCTGACCCTTCTCGTTCTTGGTGTAAGGAGTAGAGGGGATAGAAGCAGAATAGATAGAAGAGCAACCAGTAGCGTTGGCGATCATCTCACGGTCACCGAAGAGCTGAGAGATGAGTTTCACGTAAGGAGTCTCACCACAACCAGTGCAAGCTCCAGAGAACTCGAACAGAGGCTGTGCGAACTGAGAGTTCTTAGGCGACTGCTTGATGTTGACGAGATCCTGCTTTGACTTCACATTGGTGGTCATAGCTGTCCACAGCTCGGCCTCCTGCTTCATCTCGGGAGTATCTACGTTGAAAGGAACCATCTTCAGAGCCTTCTCCACCTCGCCGGTCTCCTTGTTCTTCTTGCCAGGGCATACATCGGCACAGTTGCCGCAGCCAAGACAGTCGAGTACAGATACCTGCATGCGGAAGTGCATGCCCTTGAGCTCCTTCGGAGCGATGATAGGCAGCGTCTGAACATCGCCAACCTTAGCCAGTTCCTCGTCGGTCAGGACGAACGGACGGATGGTAGCGTGAGGACAAGCGAAAGCACACTTGTTGCACTGGATACAGTTGTCAGCATTCCATACAGGAACGAAAGCCTCTACGCCGCGCTTCTCATAAGCAGCGGTACCGTTCTGCCAAGTACCGTCAACGGTGTCGTTCTTTACGAAGTCGCTCACCTTAAGCAGGTCACCAGCCTGAGCGTTGATGGGGCGAACGAGGTTCTTTACGAACTCAGGAGCATTGTCCTCTACCTGTGCATCGTCCTCAAGGTTAGCCCAAGCGGGATCAACAGCCAGCTCCTTGTACTCGTTACCACGGTCAACAGCCTGGAAGTTCTTGTCAACAACATCCTGACCCTTCTTAGAATAAGACTTCACGATGAATGCCTTCATCTGCTCTACAGCGAGATCCAAAGGAATGACGCCGGTGATACGGAAGAATGCACTCTGCAGGATCGTGTTGGTACGGTTGCCCAGTCCGATCTCCTGTGCGATCTTGGAGGCGTTGATATAGTAAACTTTGATGTTGTTCTTAGCGAAGTAACGCTTTACCTTGTTAGGAATGAAGCTTACGAGCTCCTCATCGTCGAAGATCGTGTTGAGCAGGAAGGTACCGTTCTTGCGCAGACCGCGTGTCACATCATACATGTGGAGGTAAGCCTGAACGTGGCATGCCACGAAGTTAGGCGTGTTAACCTGATATGCAGAGTGGATAGGCTCATCACCGAAACGCAGGTGTGAGCAGGTGAAACCTCCTGACTTCTTAGAGTCGTAAGAGAAGTATGCCTGGCAGTACTTGTTGGTGTTGTTACCGATGATCTGTACAGAGTTCTTGTTGGCACCTACAGTACCGTCAGCACCGAGACCGTAGAACTTAGCCTCGAAGAGCGAATCGCCACCCATGGGGATCTCCTCAACCTCAGGCAGAGAGGTGAAGGTGACATCGTCAACGATGCCCACGGTGAAGTGGTTCTTGGGCTCAGGGAGCTCGAGGTTGTTGAATACGGCGATGATCTTGGCAGGTGTGGTATCGCTTGATCCCAGACCGTAACGTCCGCCAACGATCAGCGGCTTGCGAGGATCGTCGTAGAGGGCCGACTTCACGTCGAGGTAGAGAGGCTCACCTTCTGCACCGGGTTCCTTTGTGCGGTCGAGCACGGCGATACGTTTTACAGTAGCGGGGAGAGTCTTCTTCAGGAAGTCTACGCTGAAAGGACGATAGAGGTGAACAGCCACCATACCTACCTTCTTGCCCTGCTTTACCAGGTAGTCGATAGCCTCGCGGGCAGCCTCTGTAGCTGATCCCATGAGAACGATGACATTCTCGGCATCCTCTGCACCGTAGTAGTTGAAGAGGTGATATTCACGGCCGGTGATCGTCGAGATCTTACCCAGCAGATCCTCAACAACAGCAGGCACCTTATCGTAGTACTCGTTAGAAGCCTCACGGTGTGTGAAGAAGGTCTCGGGGTTCTCGGCAGTACCGCGAGTAACAGGACGCTCAGGAGAGAGAGCCAGGTCGCGGAAAGCCTTTACATCAGCGGGATCAAGCAGCTTGGCTACCTCGTCCTGATCGATGGCCTCGATCTTGTGATACTCGTGAGAGGTACGGAAACCGTCGAAGAAGTTGATGAAAGGCACACGTGTCTTCAGTGTTGCCAGGTGAGGCACGGCAGTGAGGTCCATCACCTCCTGTACGGAGCCTGAGCAGAACATGGCGAAGCCAGTCTGACGGCAAGCCATCACATCCTGATGGTCACCGAAGATGCACAGTGAGTGGCTGGCCAGTGAACGGGCAGACACATCGAAGACGCAGGGGAGAAGCTCACCGGCGATCTTGTACATGTTAGGGATCATCAGCAACAGACCCTGCGAAGCAGTGAAAGTGGTAGTCAGTGCACCAGCCTGCAGTGATCCGTGAACGGCACCGGCGGCGCCACCCTCAGACTGCATCTCCTGCACTGAAACGGTCTGGCCAAACAGGTTCTTACGGCCTTTGGCAGCCCACTCGTCCACGTGCTCTGCCATGGGCGAAGACGGAGTGATGGGGTAGATGGCAGCAACCTCAGTGAACATATAGCTCACATGGGCGGCAGCGGTATTACCATCACAGGTCATGAATTTCTTTTCTTTTGCCATTTTGTTTAAATGATAAGTAATATACTGTTTTTGTATTTCTACAGATAAATCGGTTTGTCGTGCGGGTGTCTTTTTTGTCGGGACTGCCCGGTTAATAGAGAAATCCGAAGAGCCAGAGGGGTATCTGGTTGCCCTCACCGGTATCGGTACCGTAGCGCGCATAGATGGTATCGCTGTTGATGCGCATCTTGGATAGCGTTTGTCCGTCGCAGACCCGGAAGCGTCTCCGGTTGTCAACGATGTAGCATCCCGGCTTGTTGCCTTTGTTCACCACGTGATCTTTCCAGACGGTGTTGACAAAGAAGGTTTCCATCTCGTCCTGATCGGTCACCTGTGCGGGATAGATGGCGTGCATGAGATTGGAGTTATGAAGCATCACGCGTGCCGGCTTCTTTGGAAACTGTTGTCCGGGAGGATAGATGATGTTGATAAGTCGTGCATCGGAGAGATCCTTGATATAGTTCATTACCGTAGCACGCGAGGTGTCGATCTGCTGTGCCAGCTGGCTGATGTTGGGTGCCTGCGGTCCGTTGACGGCAAGAAGATAGAAGAGTTTCTTGATCTTTGTGAGATATTTCAGTTCTATCTGCTTGATGAGCAGGATGTCTACCTCTACCATCATATTCATCGTCTTCAGCAGATTCTCCGAATAGTTCCGTTGCTCCAGATAGAAGGGGTAGTAGCCGTGGTGGAGATAATCCTTGAAGTACCTCAGCGGCTCAACGTTGGGCAGGATTTGCCGGTTGATGATGGTCTGATGGTATTGGAGAATCTCATCGAGAGAGTAAGGACGGAAATGTTTTTTCGTTTCCAGGTTGAGAAACTCCCTAAAGGAGAAGCCTCTGAGGTTATAGCTTTTCACGATGCCATTGAGCTCGGGGTTCTCCTCCTTGAGACGCATGACGCTCGAACCGGTAAATACGATTTGCAACTCAGGAAATGTGTCGTAGCAGCGACGTAGCTCGTGGCTCCATGTGGGGCGCTTAAATACTTGGTCAATGAGCAATACGCGTCCTCCTTGTCGCACAAAATCAGCTGCGAAATCGTAGATGCCCACACCTTGAAAGTAGAAGTCATTCATGTTGACATACAGACACGTTCTGTCATTGATGCTGAACTTCTCTTTGGCGTATTGCAGCAGAAAGCTGGTTTTTCCGACGCCCCGTGAGCCTTTGATGCCTATCAGACGGTCGTTCCAGTCGATCTCATCCATCAGGGTGCGGCGGATCGGTGCGTGGGTATGCTCTACCAGGTAGGCGTGAGTGCGGAAAAATGCCTCCATGTTATCGGTTTATACGTATTGATTTATGTTCTGCAAAGTTACCATTTATTTTTATATTTGCAAACCGCAGATAGCAGAAAGTTGTGTTTTTAGTTTTTTTTGCACCTTTCGCCCTAAAGGATCAAGAGGGTCTGATTTTTTCTTCTTACCTTTGCATCCGCTTACTCAAGTATCCTTTTTCGGATGCGTTGTTTCTTCAGAGATTAATGGAATTTTAAAGACAGGGATATTCAAATATGAACATTCATATCTTCAATCCTGAACACGAGATGGCACTTGCTGCGAATGTCAAGCGCTTCACTGCACCTCATGCAGGGCGGGAACTGCGTCATGACCTTGGATATTTGCCTATGGTGTGGGCTGATGAGGGTGATTATATATTAGTTGATGATCCTGAGGCCTGCATGGAGTCTATGCGCCATTTGCGTGTCCCCCTTCATGGGAGGCTGATGAACTACAATGATTTTTCACGCTATGTGCGTTATTTATCTTCCGAGACACCTGTACACATCAACCCGTGGGGTTGGGATCTTCCGTTGCGCGAGTGGCTTAGGGGGCATGGAGTCAATCCCCGCTGGCTTCCCACTGATGAGGAACTGCGCCTTTGGCGTGTGATGAGTCATCGTTATTGGGCGGCTAGGAAGCTGCTCAAGCCGTTGCGCGAAGTGGAAGGTACTGTGGGCGAGGCTGTTACGGTGCGTTCGTATATTGATTTGCAACATTGGGTGCAACGTTGGGGAGATGTGGTGTTGAAAGCTCCCTGGAGTTCTAGTGGCCGGGGCGTTCGCTATCTGCATCCTTCACGTAGCTCGTTAGAAAAAGAGTTGACCCCTTCGTTGAAGGGATGGCTGCGCCATACGGTCGAACAGCAGGGAGCGGTCACCGTAGAACCTTATTATAATAAGGTGTTGGATTTCGGCTTGGAGTTCTATGTGCATGAAGAGGCTGTGGTGGAATATTGTGGTTTGTCACTCTTCCGTACGGTGCATGGAGCTTATACTGGCAATGTGATAGACACGGAGGAAGAAAAATGGAAAGTATTGGGCCGCTATATTGACACGGGGCTGGTGCGAAGGGTCATCGACCGTCTCCTACAACTGATGAACTATGAATTGTTGGATCATTATGTCGGTCCGTTAGGTATTGATGCCATGGTGGTTCGTCCGTCAGATGGTCCTGACAATATAGACAGTCATCTGTTGCATCCGTGTGTGGAGCTTAACTTGCGGAACACGATGGGGCATGTGGCGCTGGGTATTCAGAAGTCGCTGACAGGCCAGCCACATACGATGCATATTGCCTACAACGGCAAGTATCGGTTACAGATCACCAAGGAGGCCCTTGACGATTCAGAGATAAACGACGCCTGATGAATTTGTACAATATCTCTCTATACGACGGCGCGCCATCCTTTGCACTTCGCAAGGGATGGCGCGTCGCTTTTGATTATGTAGAGATACTGTTCGGGGTTTAGAACCGGAAGTCAAGTTCTGCGTCGATCATACTGTAATTGTGTTCAGCAAGGGCACGGTTATTGATCAGGGCATATTCGGCATTCAGTTGGATGTTCTTGGAGAACTTATAGTTGAATCCGGCTTCCCACTGTGTGTTGCTGTCGCGCCATGAGGCTGACGGGCGGTAGAGGTCATAACGAGCCTTGAGGTAGAATTTGTCTTTTACTACAGGAGCGATGACGAGAGCATAGTAACCGTCACTCTTGGAGCCAATGGCATCGTTGATGGTCACCGTCTTCTTGTCTTCACTGTCTTTAAAGGCTTTGCCTGTAGCGTGTACGTATTCGGTACGCACTGTCCAGTCGTTGAAGAGATATTCTGCGGAGAGAGCATAGCGGTGTTGGGGCAGCTTGACGATGCCGTCAGCTCCTGTACGGCTGTAGCTTCCTTCCCATCCGAAGGCACCGATACGCATGCCTTTGACTGGCATGATCCACAAGCCGCCGATGATATCCTTCTGCTGGTCGACATCTTTGGTATTGATGCCCTGACCGTTGAAGATACCTACCTGATAGTGCACGAGGTTGCGGCCGGCTGCGTTCTTGAGGAAGTCGCCCTGCAACTGCAGACCGATATCGCGTCCGTTGCTGGCACGCATGCCGTTACGGTCGGCGAATCCTGCCAGCTGGTTGACATTCTGGCTATAGCTCATAAAACCTTGATCGATGGGGTTCATCGGGTTTTCGAAAGTGAACGGGCGCTTGAATTGACCGGCTTTCACTTTGAGGAATTCAAGTTTCTGCCATTCTGCAAAGACGTCAACCAAGCGGATATCATTGGAATAGTTGGAGTTGTCGCCGTTCATCTGGAATTGAATCTTCCAGTACCAGTCTTTCTTGATGCGCCCGTCAAGTGCCATGCGGGCCATGCGGATATTGAAAGAGTTGGCTTTGGCACCTTCTTTACCAGAGTACTGGTATTGTGTCAATACATAGCCGGACAGCTTGACGTTGTTGAGCCAGGCTGGGGCCTGCGGTTCTCGGGCCTGAGCTGTCGTCAACGAGATGGCAGCCAGCAGAAGGGATAAAATTTGTTTTCTCATAATCGTTTGCTTAAATCTTTAAAGGTTGTGCCATGTTACAAAATTACGGATTTTGTACGAACTTTTTGCGTTTTTTCGCAGTTTTTTTATTATTTATATCTTTCGGGGCTGTAACTTGAAAAAAGATGTCCTTGCAAATGGCGACGTACTTCTTGAAGAATGCTTGATGTAGGTTGTTATGGGGTCGGTAGAAAAGAAGCCATGGATCTGACTGCTTGGAAAGTCAGGAAAGGGAGTGGAAAAAGGGAAAGTGGGACGGAATTTAAGAAAAATATAACAAAGCGTTCTGATAGGTATTGCGAAAAAAACGTTATCTTTGCATGTAGGAATATAAATCATTTCAATATTTATGAAACAGACCAAGATAGTATGCTCCATTAGCGACTTGCGTTGTGAGGTTGACTTTATCCGTCAGCTGTATTTAGCAGGAATGAACGTGGTACGTATGAATACTGCTCACGCCACTCCTGACGGTATTCGTAAGATCATTCGCAATGTGCGTGCCGTTTCGCCTCATATCGGTATTCTTATAGATACAAAGGGTCCGGAGGTGCGTACTACCGATGTGAAGGAGCCCATTTACTATAAAGTAGGTGATGTGGTGAAGATCTTCGGCCGCCCGGAGATGGACACGGAGCACGACATCATCAATGTTTCCTACCCGGATTTTGTGCATGATGTGCACAAGGGTGATCACATTCTTTTTGACGACGGTGCCATCTCCATGGAGGTGATGGAGGATAATATAGGACCGATGCTCATTGCCCGCGTGGAGAATGAGGGTGTGCTTGGAGCGCACAAGAGTGTCAATGTGCCGGGTGTGCATATCGATCTGCCTGCCCTTACGGAGAAGGATAAACGCAATATTCTGCTGGCCATTGATGAGGATATCGACTTCATTGCCCATAGCTTTGTACGTTCTGCGGCAGATGTCGAGGCTGTACAGCAGATACTCGACGAGCACCATTCTGATATTAAGATCATTTCGAAGATCGAGAACCAGGAGGGAGTGGACAATATCGATGAGATTATTGATGCCAGCTATGGTATCATGATTGCACGTGGCGATTTGGGTATAGAGGTTCCCATTGAGCGCATTCCCGGTATTCAGCGCACCATCATTCGCAAGTGCGTGCAGAAGGCGAAGCCTGTAATCGTGGCTACCCAGATGCTTCATACGATGATTAATAATCCGCGTCCTACACGTGCGGAAGTGACGGATATTGCCAATGCCATCTATTCGAATACCGATGCGCTGATGCTCTCGGGAGAGACGGCTTCGGGTAAGTATCCCGTTGAGGCCGTGAAGACGATGGCTTCCATTGCGGAGCAGGCTGAGCGTGACCGTAACCACTTTGGTCACACTGAGGAAGTGCCGATGTCGGAGACTCCCGATCAGCGCGAGTTCCTGGCTCATGCAGCGATCGATGCTACGCGTATGTTGGGAGTGAAAGGTATCATTACCGATTCCGGTACAGGCGAGACGGCACGTCGTCTGGCTTCTTTCCGTGGACCCAACCCTGTGTTGGCTATCTGTTATTACGAGAAGACACAGCGATGGCTCAACCTTTCTTATGGTATCATCCCTGTTTATCAGAAGGATTCAATCAATGCACAGGTGTTGTTCCTCGCGGCACTTCGTATGCTTCGTCAGAAAGGCTATCTCTGTGATGACGACCGTCTGGCTTATGTGTCGGGTACACTGGGTGAGGAGAGCGGAGCCACTTTCCTGGAGATCAATCTGGTGAGGGATGTGTTCTCAAAGAACTATACATTCCATCTTCCTCCTGAAAAACGGGGCAAGGAGACAATGGGTAAGTAATCAGATTTCTATCGTATAATAATGAAAGCCCCGCGCATCATGTCAGATGCAGCGGGGCTTTCATGTTATTGTTATGTAGTGACGGTTTGGGATATGTGGGCTCACCCGATGAATATAGGGGATTGTTTA
>ERZ779913.32-NODE-32-length-69956-cov-7.14771_pt1 | contig 69956 bp, 55 predicted proteins | sample MGYA00511547_ERZ779913 | MGnify/ENA primary metagenome ERZ779913 (study PRJEB29588, sample SAMEA2149539) | human gut metagenome | biome: human gut; feature: human-associated habitat; material: faeces | place: Denmark | collected 2008/2010 ...
GCATAACCTTGCCAAGGTTAGGGTCGCGAGTTCGAGTCTCGTTTTCCGCTCTTTTTTTATGTATTGAAACTTCATGCGGAAATAGCTCAGTTGGTAGAGCATAACCTTGCCAAGGTTAGGGTCGCGAGTTCGAGTCTCGTTTTCCGCTCTTTCGGAGAAATCGACAATTTGTTGGTTTCTCTTTTTTTATGCCATAAGTTTGTTTCTTATTGCCGAGAATGTATATATTTGCGGCTGCAATATTAAAACTTTGTAGATGATGAAAACTTATGATATTTATTTCTCGGATGGAGTGTCTAGCGACAACAAAGGTTTCTTTATAAAAACGGAAGAGAAGGCTATCCACATGGCGGAAGACATGCTGGTGAAAGGCAACAGCTATACGGAGGATTATGCCGGAGGAACAATTTCGGTGGTCGACTCGGAAGGGAATACCGTATGGAGCAAGCCTATCCCTGCGAAATAATGGTGAATCGGAATATTAATATAAAAAATAAGTGAAGTTATGTTCTCAGGAATAGTTGAAGAATATGCGGAAGTGGTAAAAGTGGTAAAAGATCAGGAGAATCTGCATCTGACGCTGAAATGTTCGTTCGTGGATGAGCTGAAGATTGACCAGAGTATCTCTCATAACGGAGTCTGTCTGACTGTGGTAAGCATTCAGGACGGGACGTATACCGTTACGGCCATGAAGGAAACCATCGACCGCTCGAATATCGGTCTGCTCAAGCCGGGCGATAAGGTGAATGTTGAACGCAGCATGCTGATGAACGGCCGTCTGGACGGACACATTGTTCAGGGACATGTGGACCAGACTGCTACTTGCGTGGCAATAGACGATGCGGAAGGAAGCTGGTATTTCACCTTCAAGTATGCTTTCGATCCGGAAATGGCAAAGCGTGGCTATTTTACGGTCGACAAGGGTTCGGTTACGGTAAACGGAGTCAGCCTGACGGTCTGCAATCCGACGGAAGATACCTTCCAGGTAGCCATCATCCCGTATACGTACGAGCATACCAATTTCCATACACTGCATGTAGGTAGTGTGGTCAATCTGGAATTCGATATTATCGGCAAGTATCTGAGCCGGATGATGCAGCTTACAAAATAATTCTCTAGAAAGAAAAAGAGCAAAAATGAAACGCATGAATCATTTTTGCTCTTTTTTTATTCAGCCTCTCTGTGTTGGGGAGGCTGGTCTTACAGGTCTTTCAACAGTACCTGACTATTGTTGTAGATGTATTCCTGACGTGCATGTTGCAGGATTTTCCAGGAATCGGAATATTGCCGGCGGTCAACCTTGAAGTCTTCGGAACCGGCAGAGTCCAGTTTCTCCAGCAGGAGGCCTACCGTCAGCTTGTTTATGTCCATGCCCGGAAGGTACCGGACGTCGCCTTTTTTCTCTTCTATTGTTTCGTATATCAGGTGTATGTCCTGTAGTTCATATAAAATCCGCTTGGTCAGCCGGATGGGTATTTTGTATTGCTTGCTGATTTCTTCGGCCGAATAGGGTTTCTTTTCCTCTGCAAAGTTCTTGCAGATGGCGGAAAGGATAAGGGTGCAGAAGAAGTCATGGTAGCGGCGGCTGATGTGCGCGCTCTCTTTTCCGAAGTCGAACGACTCCAGATTCTGACTGATGTAGTTCATCTCGGCACCGAAAAGACAGATGGTCCACGAAATCTGGGTCCACAACAGGAACATCGGGATGGCTGCAAAGCTACCGTAGATGGCGTTGTAGTTCGAAACCCATATCTGGCTGTTTACATAAAAGAACTGGAATGCCTGAAAGGCTGTTCCTGCCAGTATGCCCGGAAACCAGGCGTGTCTGAGCTTGACTTTCGTATTGGGGATAAACATGTAAAGCCCGATAAACATCCCCCAGGTAAGGGCGTAAGGAATAAGTCTTACTAAGAATTTCAGAATAGGAGCAAGCACCAGAAAATTGTCCATGCCCTTTATGTATGTTGTCATGAAGATGGTCAGACCGCTCGATATGACAATCAGCAGCGGCAGGAGCAGGATCATGGAAAAGTAATCTGTTATTTTCCGGAATACGGAACGCGGGCGCTTGACCTGCCAGATGGCGTTGAAGCTTCGCTCGATGTTGTCTGTCAGGATAAGTACGGTCCACAGCAACATAATCAGACCGATACCGATGAAGATACCGCTCTGGGCATGTTCCAGATAAGAGTTTATCCACGAAATAATCAGTTCGCTCTGCTGGCTTGCCACTCCTTGCCGGAGCTGGATTTCCATCAGGGTGTCGAAGCCGAACCCGCGTGCGATGGCAAACAGGATGGCAAGGATAGGAATGATGGACAGCAGGGTACTGTATGTCAGTGCGGATGCCCGGATCTGGATACGGTCGTTCAGAAACTGATCGACGGAAAGATAAACGATTTTAATGCATGAGTAAAGTTGTCGCCGTATGGGAGATACCTCATCTTCGGTGATTCTCCAGATGCCGACGGTGAGGAATTGCAGCCAGTTTTTTATTTTGGTATAGTTCATGGCGGTGAGGTTTCGGTGAAAAAAAGCAGTTGGTCTGTAAGCCGGGTTCTGTTCTCTGTGCCGAAGCGCAGAGTGTCTGTCATTTATCTACGCTCACTGTCACCAGTAAGCTCTAGCGGTCTACCCTCCGACGTGGGGCGAGCAACCCTCGTTAATGCCGGTTTACATGACCTTACAACTCCTAAGATGCACAGCCCGCATATCGCTATACGTCTGGTAGGCTCTTACCCCACCTTCTCACCCTTGCCTCTCCGGTGCGGACAGGCGGTTATTTTCTTCTGCATTACTCTACCCTTGCAGGCAGCTTTCTGTTAGGAAGTAGGATGCTCTGTGTTGCCCGGACTTTCCTCTTGTACCATAAGGTACCAGCGACAAACCGACCAACTGCTTTCTTGATGCAAAGGTACGTAAATAAAATGAATTTATGTCATTTTTGGCAGAAATATCTGTCCGGCGTGCAAACTGTCTGATAATGAATGTAAAATTGGCAGGTAGTAGTCGTTAACTGCGGTTAACGGACAATCTTTCTTTGTTAAAAGAGGGAAAAAAGAGGCAATGCCGAGTACAATCGTATGAATTTTGTTCTACTTTAGCAAATGAAATGTTAAACAACTATTGAAATTAACAATTTAAACACTATAAACGTATGAAAAAGACAACTAAAATCGCATTAGGGGCAGTCGCAGTGATGGCTGTCAGCGCAGGAGTGGCAGGGGTTACTACTTATACTCTTATGCAATCTAAGCAGGATAAGAATACGTCTTTCTATGATGAATTTCAAACAGCGACGAATACTCGCTATGCTGCTTTGGATGCGGCAAACATGCAGCCGGTCGACTTGACAAAGGCAGCCGAGAGTTCGTTGAACTCTGTTGTACATATAATGTCTGTTCAAAGAAGTAAAGTTAAAACCATACAGGGACAGCCTGATATTTTCGATTTCTTCTTTGGCGACGGACGTGGACGTGAGCAGCAGGTACAGACTCCGGAACAGCGTGGATTCGGTTCGGGTGTGATCATCTCGAAGGACGGTTATATCGCAACCAACAATCACGTAATCGACGGAGCGGATGAAATCTCTGTCAAGTTGCACGACGGACGCGAGATGAAGGGACGTGTTATCGGTGCCGATCCGACTACCGACCTTGCTTTGGTCAAGATTGAAGGAGATGATTTTCCGGCTATTCCGGTAGGCGACTCAGAGCGTCTGAAAGTGGGCGAATGGGTACTGGCTGTAGGTAATCCGTTCAATCTGGGATCTACGGTTACGGCTGGTATCGTCAGCGCCAAGGCTCGTGGACTGGGTGCCAACGGTGTAGAATCGTTTATCCAGACCGATGCGGCTATCAACCAGGGAAACAGTGGTGGTGCGCTGGTCAACGCCAAAGGTGAACTGGTAGGTATTAATGCCATGCTGGTTTCTCCTACCGGAGCTTATTCGGGATATGGATTTGCTATTCCGACCAGCATCATGACAAAGGTGGTAACCGACTTGAAGCAGTATGGTACCGTACAGCGTGCTTTGCTGGGTATTGCCGGACGTAACATGGGTGATGAAACTTATCCGGATGAAATCCGCAAGGAACAGAAGGAACTGGGTATCAACGACGGTGTACAGGTTGTAGAAGTAACCGAAGGCGGTTCGGTAGACGGTGTCCTGAAGGTGAACGATGTCATCATGGAACTGAATGGCAAGAAGATCAAGACCATGGCCGAATTGCAGGGATCACTTGCTAAATATCGTCCGGGTGATAAGGTTACGTTGAAGGTATGGCGTGAAAAGAAAGAAAAGAGTTTCACTGTTACCTTGAAGAATGCGCAGGGTAATACGAAGATTGTAAAGAATGCCGATATGCAATTGCTGGGTGCTGCGTTCCGTGAGGTACCTTCCGACCTGAAGAAACAGTTGAATTTGGGTTACGGTGTACAGGTTACGGGAGTAAGCGAAGGCAGAATGGCCGACTGCGGTATCCGCAAAGGATTTATCATTCTGAAGGCAAACGGCAAGCAGTTGAAGACGGTTCAGGATCTGGAAGAGGTTATGAAAGCAGCTTCTCAGTCGCCCGACCAGGTATTGTTTATGGTAGGTGTATATCCGTCGGGTAAACGTGCCAACTATGCAGTCGACCTGTCACAGAATTAAACATCAATTTTTAAGGTGATTGTTTTTAGGAAATAAAAGAAATATTTCAGGAAAAGTCCGGGAAGCAGACAAGCTTCCTGGACTTTTTTCGTTTTGTCACCTCGACTTTGCGTTTTCACCTTTTTTGCGAATACAAGCCTACCAATAGGTAGTATTTTATGCTAAATTCCTTTCCATAGGCAAAAAAAGAAAGGATAATTGGAGGCGTATCTCTTTTTTTGCTAATTTTGCACAGATTTTGGCTGCGTGTGCCGAATGACGCGGCGGCGGCTTAAACGAAGATAATAACTAAAACATAAAGCATGATACACAAGGTATTAATCGCTAACCGTGGCGAAATTGCTGTGCGCGTGATGCGTTCGTGCCGTGAAATGGGCATTCGTACCGTGGCAGTCTTCTCGGAAGCCGACAGAACGGCGCGCCACGTACTTTATGCAGATGAGGCTTGCCTGATTGGTCCGGCAGCATCTCGTGAGAGCTATCTGAACATTGATAAAATTATCATGGCGGCTAAGCGTCATGGAGTGGATGCAATTCATCCGGGATATGGTTTCCTGTCGGAAAATTCCGAATTTGCACGTCGTTGTCGTGAAGAAGGAATCATCTTTATCGGCCCCGATCCTGAAACAATGGATGCCATGGGTGATAAGATTTCTGCACGTAAACACATGATTGCGGCGGGAGTTCCGGTAGTTCCTGGAACGGAACAGCCTTTGCGGAGTGTTGAAGAGGCTAAGGAAATCTGTAATCGTATCGGTTATCCGGTAATGCTGAAGGCTTCTATGGGTGGAGGCGGTAAGGGTATGCGCCTTATTCATAATGAGTCGGAAGTGGAGGAAGCTTACAATACGGCCCGTTCAGAATCGATGTCGTCGTTTGGCGATGATACGGTTTATCTGGAGAAATTCGTAGAGGAACCGCATCATATCGAATTCCAGATTCTGGGTGATAATTTCGGTAATGCTGTACATCTGTTCGAGCGTGAATGTTCTATTCAGCGTCGTAACCAGAAGATTGTAGAAGAGACTCCTTCTCCATTCGTTACTCCCGAACTTCGTCAGAAAATGGGTGAGGCTGCTGTAGCTGCTGCCAAGGCTGTAAATTACAAAGGAGCCGGAACCATCGAATTCCTGGTCGACAAGCATCGTAATTTCTATTTCCTCGAAATGAATACACGTCTGCAGGTGGAACATCCTATCACCGAAGAGGTTGTAGGCGTGGATCTGGTAAAGGAACAGCTTCGTATCGCCAACAATGAACCGCTTCACTTCAAGCAGGAAGATCTGAAACAGCGTGGTCATGCCATCGAATGCCGTATCTGTGCCGAGGATTCCGAAAACAACTTCATGCCTTCTCCGGGTGTCATCCGTCAGCTGATGGAACCGAACGGTATCGGTGTGCGTATCGACAGCTATGTATACGAAAGCTATGAAATTCCTATCTATTATGACCCGATGATCGGTAAGCTGATTGTATGGGCTACTACCCGTGAGTTTGCTATCGAACGTATGCGTCGTGTGCTGTATGAATACAAGATTACCGGCTTGAAGACGAACATCGGTTATCTGCGTCATATCATGAATGTACCCGACTTTGTAGAAGGACATTATGATACACTGTTTATCCCCAAGCATCAGGAAATGTTGCGTAAATGGGCCGGACAGAAGGAAGAAGAAACCGAAAATATCGCAATGATTGCAGCATACATCGATTATCTGATGAACCTGGAAGAAAATAACTCGGGCTCTTCCGATAATCGTCCTATCAGCCGCTGGCGCGAATTCGGATTGAAAAAAGGTGTATTGCGAATTTAAAGAAGATATTTATGGAAATACATATAGGTGACAGAGTAGCTGACGTAACGCTGGTCAGCAAAGAAGGCAATAAAGTACAGTTGACTATCGATGGTGTTCCTTACGATGTGGATATTGTAATGGCAGAAAACGGTAGTTGCTCTATCTTGCATGAAGGAAAGTCGTATAACGCTGAACTGATTCGTAAGGAAGGTGGAAAGAGCTATACGGTCAACGCCCATTACCAGTCATATAATATCGATATCATAGATTCACAAGCTAAATACCTTCGTATGCGTAAGAATGCCGACGAGAAGCAGCAGGATAAGATTGTTTCTCCGATGCCGGGTAAGGTTGTGAAGATTCCGGTAAAGGTAGGCGACCGTTTGCAGGCAGGCGACATTGTCGTTGTAATTGAAGCTATGAAGATGCAGAGTAATTACAAGGTAAACAGCGAATGTGTTGTAAAAGAAATCCTTGTAAACGAAGGTGACTCTGTAAACAGTAATCAGGTGATTATGACACTGGATGTAGTAAAAGAAGAAAATTAAAGTTATGACAACAGCAGAACAATATAAAAATTTTGAGGAACTGGATAAGCTGGCTTCTCAAGGCGGAGGGGTAGAGCGTGTAGAAAAGCAGCACGCCAATGGTCACATGACTGCCCGCGAACGTATCGATATGTTGCTTGATAAAGGTACGTTCAACGAAATAGATAAACTGGTTATTCATCACTGTACCGATTTCGGTATGGACAAAAAGCATATTCCGGGCGACGGTATCGTTTGCGGTTATGGTAAGATAGACGGACGTCTGGTTTATGTATACGCTTACGACTTTACCGTATACGGAGGTACACTGAGTGCTACCGGTGCGCAGAAGATTGTAAAGGTACAGCAGCTGGCTTTGAAAAACGGTGCTCCGGTCATTGCCTTGAATGACTCGGGTGGTGCCCGTATTCAGGAAGGTGTAGGCAGTATCTCCGGATATGCTTCTATCTTCTATCAGAATACCATCGCTTCGGGTGTGATTCCGCAGATTTCGGCTATCCTCGGTCCGTGTGCAGGTGGTGCCTGCTACTCACCGGCGTTGACCGACTTCATTTTCATGGTGAAGGAAAAGAGTCACATGTTTATCACTGGTCCGGACGTAGTAAAGGCTGTTACTCACGAAGAAGTCGACAAGGAAGAGCTGGGTGGTGCCTATACTCATAGCAGCAAGAGCGGTGTAACTCATTTCTTGTGCGAAACAGAGGAAGAAACTTTGATGAGCATCCGCGAACTGTTGAGCTTCTTGCCGTCCAATAACATGGAAGATGCTCCTTCTATCGCTTGTACAGATGATATCCGCCGTGCAGATGAATCACTGATGACAGTTATTCCTGATGATCCGAACATGCCGTACGATATCAAGAATATCATCGAACCGGTAGTCGACAATCATTATTTCTTCGAGGTTATGCCTCATTTTGCGAAGAATATCGTTGTCGGTTTCGCTCGTCTGGGTGGACGCTCAGTAGGTATCGTTGCCAATCAGCCGGCTTATCTGGCAGGTGTACTCGATATTGATGCTTCGGACAAGGCTTCTCGTTTCATCCGTTTCTGCGACTGCTTCAATATTCCAATCGTTACTTTCGAAGATGTTCCGGGATTCTTGCCGGGATGTACTCAGGAACACAACGGTATCATCCGTCACGGAGCGAAGATTGTATATGCTTATGCAGAAGCTACAGTGCCTAAGATTACAGTTATTACTCGTAAGGCTTATGGAGGTGCGTACATCGTTATGAACAGTAAGCCGATCGGTTCTGATGTGAACTTCTCATATCCTACAGCCGAAATTGCTGTAATGGGAGCCGACGGAGCTGTAAACATTCTGTATCGTAAGGCTACTCCGGAAGAAAAGGCTAAGGCGGTAGAAGAATACAAGGAAAAATTCTCTAATCCGTATCGTGCTGCCGAACAGGGTTATATCGATGAGATCATCCTTCCGAAGGATACTCGTTACAAACTGATTCAGGCACTTGAAATGACTCAGAACAAGAGTGTAAGCAATCCTCCGAAAAAGCATGGCAATATGCCTTTGTAATTTTGAAGGAATAATAGCATAAAAAGCTTTTAAAACCATCTCTACTGATTGTAGGGGTGGTTTTATTTTTATATATGAAACAGTTGCTGGATAAGATAATCGGTTTAGTGTGTGCCGGATAGTCTTGAATCGAATCTTTGAATATGATTCTTAAAATAACATTAAGGAATCCTTAAACACGTTTGAAAGTACATTGGTGCGTTGGCAGTTTCCTTTTTTGTGTCGATTTTTTTGTATATTTGAGGCGATAATATTTAAAGCTATCGGAAATAAGATGAAAAAATGGATTATGATGGCAGCACTGGTAAGCTGCTTGTTTACGGGAATGTCTACTGTACAGGCGCAGGAAGTGACTCCCGATGAAGTAGGATATATTGTAAAAGTAGGGGATGAGGCTCCCGATTTCGAAATGACGCTGACCGACGGTCAAAAAGTGAAGTTGTCTTCTCTTCGCGGGAAGGTCGTCATGCTTCAGTTTACGGCAAGCTGGTGTGGAGTCTGCCGCAAGGAAATGCCTTTTATTGAACGGGATATCTGGCAGAAGCATAAAGACAATGCTTCGTTTGCACTTTATGGCGTAGACCGTGATGAACCGCTGGAGAAAGTAAAGGCATTCGTCAAGCAGACCAAGGTAACTTATCCGCTCGGCCTCGATCCCGGAGCTGATATTTTTGCCAAATATGCAGTCCGCAATGCAGGTATCACTCGCAATGTGTTGATTGATAAGACAGGAAAGATTGTGATGATGACACGTCTGTATAACGAAGAAGAGTTCTCGGCTCTGTGTAAAAAAATAGATGAACTGCTGAAATGACACAGATAAAGTATATATTGCTCATCTTGTGTTGTCTGGTAGTACTTCCCGGATTCTCTCGTAAGAAGAAAACTTCAGGGTACGAGCCACTGTTTGGTAAATCGCAGGCTGCTTATCAGATAACATCGAGCTCGTTGAAAGGTGCTACTTTTTATCTGGTCAGTGGACATGGAGGACCCGATCCGGGATGTATCGGGAAATATCATGGAAAGGAGTTGCACGAAGATGAATATGCCTACGATATCGTTTTGCGTCTGGGACGTGAATTGCTGAAACGTGGTGCTACGGTTCATTTCATCATTCAGGACAAGAAAGACGGAATACGGAATACTGCGGTATTGAATAACAGCAAGCGTGAAACTTGTATGGGAGAGGCCATACCCTTGAATCAGGTAGCCAGATTGCAGCAACGCTGCGATGCCATCAATCGTTTGTATCGAAAAGAAAAGAGCAGTTACAAGCGGGCAATTTTCATTCATGTAGACAGTCGTAGCAAGGGAAAGCAGACGGATGTATTTTTCTATCACAGTCCGGGAAGCAAATATGGAAAGCGTCTGGCCGAACAGTTGCGTCGTACGTTTACAGCCAAATACGACCGCCATCAGCCTAACAGAGGATTTGGTGGTACGGTAAGTTCGCGTGATTTGTTCGTGCTTCGCAATTCAACGCCTTATGCTGTCTTTCTGGAACTGGGAAACATTCAGAATGCCCGCGACCAGCAGCGTCTGGTCATCCCCGATAATCGTCAGGCACTGGCAAACTGGATTACCGAAGCGATAGTGAATGATTATAAGAAAAAATAAATAGTGTAGTCGTAAAAGGAATATCGGAAAGTTACTGATTGGCTACAAAATCAGAAAGAGTCGTATCAAATTCTGTCTTTGAGAAAATGATACGACTCTTTCTTTTTTCTTTAAGGATGTATTCTTTTCAGATTAAAACTCATCTTTACAGATCAGACTGAAAACTTTACTGGGTCTGGGTCTTGACAATACATCCTTATTTTCAGGTCTTATGTCTGCCTGGTTTTCGTTTGTCCTTATTATGCATCAGAGAAGCAAGTATTTCATTACCTCTCTGATGATACCTTGTCCATTTGCAGCAGACCGTTTGGATTTTATTCTTCAACGTTTTCGAGCAACAGTTCCATTACCTGACAAGCTGATTTGGCAACGGAAGTACCCGGGCCGAAGATAGCCATGACTCCAGCCTTGTACAGGAAGTCATAATCCTGTGCCGGGATGACACCTCCGGCAAATACCAGAATATCTTCACGTCCCAAACGTTTCAGTTCCGCGATAATCTGCGGAATCAACGTCTTGTGTCCGGCAGCCAGTGAAGAAACACCTACTGCATGTACGTCGTTTTCTACGGCTTCACGTGCGGCCTCTTCCGGAGTCTGGAACAACGGTCCCATATCCACGTCGAAACCACAGTCGGCAAAACCGGTAGCTACTACCTTCGCGCCACGGTCGTGTCCGTCCTGTCCCATCTTGGCAATCATTACACGCGGACGGCGACCTTCCTTCTTTGCAAATTCTTCGGTCAGTTCGCAAGCTTTTGCGAAATCTGCATCCTTTTTACTTTCTGATGAATACACGCCTGAAATAGTTCTGATTACTGCTTTATAACGTCCTACAACCTTTTCGCACGCGTCGGATATTTCTCCCAGTGTGGCACGTACGCGGGCTGCTTCCACAGCCAGTTCCAGCAAGTTGCCTTTGCCGGTACGTACACATTCGGTAATAGCTTCCAGTGCTTTGTCCACCTCAGCCTGATTTCTTCCTTCGCGCAGACGGCGTAAGTTTTCTATCTGTTCCTGACGCACAGCCGTATTGTCTACTTCCAGAATATCAATCGGGTCTTCCTTCTCCAGACGATACTTGTTCGTACCCACGATGGTCTGTTCGCCCGAGTCGATACGAGCCTGTGTGCGGGCAGCCGCTTCTTCGATACGCATTTTTGGAATACCGGTTTCGATAGCCTTGGCCATACCGCCCAGCTTCTCGATTTCCTGAATATGCTCCCATGCCTTGTGAGCCAGTTCGTTGGTCAGCGCTTCCACATAATAAGAACCACCCCACGGGTCAACATTCTTGCATATCTGAGTTTCTTCCTGAATATAAATCTGTGTATTACGTGCGATACGTGCGGAGAAATCAGTCGGCAGGGCGATTGCTTCATCCAGCGCGTTAGTATGCAGTGACTGGGTATGTCCCAATGCAGCAGCCATCGCTTCGATACAAGTACGTCCTACGTTGTTGAACGGATCCTGTTCCGTGAGCGACCATCCCGAAGTCTGTGAGTGTGTACGCAGTGCAAGCGATTTCGGATTCTTCGGATGGAACTGCTTCACAATCTTGGCCCACAGCATACGTGCGGCACGCATCTTGGCAATTTCCATGAAATGATTCATACCGATAGCCCAGAAGAACGACAGACGAGGAGCGAAAGCATCGATGTCGATACCCGCAGCTACACCGGCGCGCAGATATTCCAGACCGTCGGCAAGGGTATAAGCCAGTTCGATGTCAGCAGTGGCACCTGCTTCCTGCATGTGATAACCCGAGATAGAGATTGAATTGAATTTCGGCATCTTCTGAGATGTATATTCAAAAATATCCGAAATAATCTTCATGGAGAAGGCAGGCGGATAAATATAAGTATTACGAACCATGAATTCTTTCAGAATATCGTTCTGGATAGTACCTGCCATTTCTTCCAGTTTGGCACCCTGTTCCAGTCCCGCATTGATGTAGAACGCCATGATAGGCAGTACGGCTCCGTTCATGGTCATGGAAACAGACATCTTGTTCAGTGGAATACCATCGAACAATACCTTCATGTTCTCCAGCGAGCAGATAGAAACACCTGCCTTACCTACGTCGCCCACTACACGCGGATGATCGGGGTCGTAACCACGGTGAGTCGGAAGGTCGAAGGCAACCGACAGACCTTTCTGACCGGAAGCCAGATTACGACGGTAAAAAGCGTTCGATTCCTCGGCAGTAGAGAAACCCGCATACTGGCGGATCGTCCACGGACGGAAGGTATACATCATCGAGTACGGACCTCTCAGGTAAGGAGGAATACCCGCAGCATAGTTCAAGTGCTCCATGCCCTCCAGGTCTTCTTTCGTATAAACCGGTTTCACCTGAATCTGTTCCGGTGTTCTCCAATTGGCTTTGATGTCATTGGCCTTTTGCCATTCCATACCATTTTGAGGATGGAATCCGGCATATATGTCGATATTTTTAAAATTCGGTTTCATAGCATTACTTAATTCCTAACTTTTCATTATATTCTTTCAAGGTCTCCAATACGTTGCAGCGTACATGGATAAAGTTCTCTATGCCGGCAGCTTTCAGCTCTTCCATGCAGGCAGGAGCTCCTGCCACGATAAACATGGCTCTGCCGTTTACTGCCTTGAATGCTGGAATGGCATATTCGGCATACTCATCATCGCTCGAACAGATTACAACGATGTCGGCATGAGCTTTCATGGCTGCTTCCACGCCTTCCTCTACGGTCGGGAATCCCAGATTGTCGATAACCTCATATCCGGCACAAGCCAGGAAGTTGCAAGAGAACTGGGCACGAGCCTGACGCATGGCAAGGTTACCGATAGTCAGCATAAATGCCTTCGGACGCTTGCCGGAATGTTCAGTCTGCAAGCGGAGAGCCTCAAACTCACTGGCTGCACGGCTGGTTTCCAGTTTGGCGAAAGAAGCTTCTTCGTCGTGAGAATGTCCGCCTCCGCAGCCACATTTGTGCTCCAGCGGAGCCTTATCTCCCGCCAGTTCGTTAAAGTTAGGATATTGATTGGTACCCAGCAAGATTTCCTTACGTTTGGAAACCGCCTCGTGGCGTGCCTTGTTGCTGGCATTTACAGCATTCTGTATCTGCTCAGTCAGAACAGACTGTACCATGCCTCCCGCATCTTCCACCTGAAGGAACAGGTCCCATGCCTGTTTGGCGATAGAAACAGTCAGGTTCTCTATATAATAAGAACCACCTGCCGGATCGACAATGCGGTTCAGGTGCGATTCCTCTTTCAGCAGCAACTGCTGGTTGCGTGCAATACGTTCCGAAAAATCATTGGGAGTTTCGTAGGTCTTGTCGAACGGACTGACCGTAATGGAGTTTACGCCGGCGATGGCAGCACTCATGGCTTCAGTCTGCGTACGAAGCAAGTTTACATGTGCATCAAACAATGTCAGGTTGAAGCTGGATGTTTCAGCATGAGCCACCATTTTGCAGGCACATTCACATTGAGGATTGTAAGCCTTTACGATGTCTGCCCATAACATACGTGCCGCACGGAATTTGGCAATTTCCATAAAATAGTTGGAACTGATGCCGAAATTGAATTTGATTTTCTTCGCAGCCAGATCGACAGGTACTCCGGCTTCAGTCAGGCGGCTCAGGTATTCGTTACCCCAGGTCAGGGCATAACCCAGTTCCTGATAAATATAAGCTCCCGTATTGTTCAGCTGAAGAGAATTGACGGCGATGCAGCGGAAGTGAGGATAGTCGGCCAGTACCTCCACCAGATTCTTGGCTTGCGATATAATCGGGCTGACATCTTTTCCTTTTTGCAGCATTTTGCCTATCGGGTCAAAGTTCAGCGAGCCGTACAGCTTTTTCGGATCATATCCTTTTTCCTTGAAATAAGCAACGAGCAGTTCCGCCAGTTGAACCGTATGACGCTGGCAAGTCGTGAAATTAAGTTCTATGCAGTCGCAGCAAATATCTTTCAATAAAACGGCGATATATTCAGCATTCAAATCCTTGGCCTTGATGTGAAATCCCAGCGAGTCGATACCCTTGTTCAGTAAGTCGAGTGCCTTTTTGTTGGCTTCTGCCGGATCTTCTACCTGTATGTCCTGCCGGATGTACCAGGTATTGTCGTTCTTTTTATTACCTCTTATAAATGGAAATTCTCCAGGAAGTCCTTCCGTAGTTTTCAGACCTTCCAAATCCTCCTGGCGATAAAAGGGTTTTACTTTAAATCCTTCGTTAGTTTTCCACACCAGTTTCTTTTCGTAATCGGCTCCTTTCAAGTCGACCATGATTTTATCCATCCATTCTTGTGTCGATACGGGAGGAAAATCTGAAAAGAGTTTTTCTTTACTATCTGCCATAGTGAATGAGTGTTTATGATATTATGATTTAAGTTAGTTGGCACGGAGGTTGGAACCCGTGCGAGGCAAATATACAAATTTATTGCACATCGCGCCAAAAAGTGAGTATTTTTTTAGATTCAATGTTTGACCGATTCTTTTTAATTGTCTACATTTGTGACGCTTAAAAAATAATATTATGAATTGGCTACAAGATTTGTTAACTAATCCCGACTCCATAGCACACATTGTCGCATTGTATGCATTTGTGATTGCCGCCGGAGTTTTATTGGGAAAAATCAAAGTCTTCGGCATCTCCCTGGGCGTTACCTTCGTCCTTTTTGTGGGAATCCTTGCCGGACACTTCGGATTTACAGGAAATCAGTCCATTCTTTCCTTCTTGCAGGATTTCGGATTGATTCTGTTTGTGTTTTGTATAGGCTTGCAAGTCGGTCCTTCCTTCTTCTCGTCTTTCAAAAAAGGAGGAATCAGGCTGAACATGCTGGCCATGGGTATCGTCGCGCTGAATATTGCAGTGGCCCTGATAATCTATTACGCTTTGCAAGGGCGGGTAGATATTCCGATGATGGTAGGTATTCTTTGTGGAGCTGTGACGAACACTCCGGGACTGGGTGCCGCCAACGAGGCTTTGCAGCAACTGCATTATCAGGGACCTGAAATTGCGATGGGGTACGCCTGTGCTTACCCGCTGGGTGTCATGGGTATCATTCTTTCGCTGATTGTTATCCGATATATCTGTCGGGTGAACCTCGACAAGGAAGCGGATGATATTCAGAAAGAGGAAGAAGCCAATCCGCACCTGAAACCCTACAACATTGCCTTAAAGGTAGAAAATGCGGCTTTGAGCGGGAAGAAGCTTTCGCAGGTACAGAACTTCCTGGCGAGAGATTTTGTCTGCTCCCGTATTTTGCAGGACGGACACGTACACATTCCAAACGCTGATACCGTGTTGCGTCTGGGCGATGAAATGAACATTGTCTGCGCCGAAGACGATTCGGAGGCGATACAGGCGTTCATCGGCTCGAAGGTAGAAAACATCGACTGGGACAACCAGAGCAAACAAGACAAGCCGATGGTTTCTCGCCGTATCCTGGTCACTCAGCCTGCCATAAACGGAAAGACACTGGGTGAGCTTCATTTCAGCAGCATGTATGGCGTAAACGTAACGCGTGTCAACCGTTCCGGTATGGACTTGTTTGCTGCCCGACAGTTGATTCTTCAGGTGGGCGACCGTGTCATGGTTGTCGGTCCGCAGGATGCCATCGAGCGAGTTGCCGATTTGCTGGGTAACCAGTTGAAGCGTCTGGATCATCCGAACATCGTGACAATCTTCATCGGTATCTTCTGTGGTATCTTGTTCGGTAGTCTTCCTATCGCATTGCCGGGTATGCCTACTCCGGTGAAGCTGGGTCTTGCAGGTGGTCCGCTGATTATTTCTATTCTGATCGGACGTTTCGGACACAAGGTCAAGCTGGTAACCTATACCACCATGAGTGCCAATCTGATGCTGCGTGAGGTGGGACTGGTGTTGTTCCTTGCCAGTGTCGGCATCAAGGCGGGAGGCAATTTTGTCCAGACAGTAGTAGAAGGTGATGGATTGTTGTACGTAGGCATCGGCTTCCTGATAACATTCCTTCCTTTGCTGATTATCGGAATGATAGCCCGCTGGCGGCATAAGATTAACTATTTCACCCTGATGGGTCTGATAGCCGGTAGCAATACCGATCCACCTGCCTTGGCTTATGCCAACCAGATTTCTGGAAACGATGCTCCGGCAGTAGGATATTCTACTGTATATCCGCTTGCCATGTTCTTGCGAATCCTTACGGCTCAGTTGCTCATCTTGGTGATGGCAGGATAACGTGCCGATAAGATAAAAAAACGTCCCGACGAATGAAGTGAAACATGCCGATGTTTCTTCCCATTCGTCGGGACGTTTTTTTATGCCTGAGCCATCGGTTTTAGCGGCTTCCCAGATAGAGGAAGAACATACCGATCAATACCAGAATCAGGTCGATAACTTTGCTCTTCAGGTTCTTTTCGTGGAACAGCATAGCCCCGAACAAGAACGATACGATGACACTGCCGCGGCGTACCATCGAAACGATGGAAATCATGGAGTCCTCCATAGTCAGCGCATAGAAATACACAAAGTCGGCAGCCGAGAGGAAGACAGAAATCAGAATGATGCACCAGTCCCAGTGGAAAGGAGTCGAAGTCTTGCGCTTGGGCCACCACAGAAACATCAGCACGCCGCCCATCAGGAAGAACTGGTAGATGTTGTACCATGCCTGAACCTGCATGTTGTTGAACCGTCCCATCAGGAATTTATCGTACAGTCCGCTCACCGTTCCCAGCACAGCAGCCAGCACCACAAACCAGATCCAGCGGTTGTGCGTGAAATCGATGCCCTCTTTCTTGCCCGAACGACTCAGCATGAAGAATGAGATAATCGCCATGAGCACACCGATCCACTGATACAGGTTGAGGCGTTCGCCGAAAATCAGCATCGCACCCACGAGCGTCATGACCGGACGCGTGGCATTGATAGGTCCCACAAGGGTAAGCGGCAGATGCTTCATGCCGAAATAACCGAACGTCCACGAAGACAAAACGATAAGCGACTTCAGCAGAATGAATTTGTGAACCTCCCATCCTCCCAGATCGGGCACATAGAAAAGAGAACCCTGCAAGGTCTGCGGCGCGAAGTGCGACAGCAGAATAAGCGGAAGAAAAATAAGACTTGAAAACAACGTATTGAGAGCCAGTACCGGAAGCACCGCATTGTTACTCAGTGACTTTTTCTTGAATACGTCGTAAAAGCCCAGCAATGCAGCCGAGCAAAAGGCTAATAGTAACCACATAACTTTTTATATCGCTTTATAAATTTGGCTGCAAAGTTACAAAAAATCAGTAAAGATTTGCACAGCTCGCACAGGATGTCTACTTTTACCATATTTATACAACTGCGAAAATAGGAGTGAAATACAAATGAACGAGCAAGTCTTGCATAAACTTAAAGTGCTGGCAGAGTCGGCCAAATACGATGTATCGTGCTCTTCCAGCGGAACCGTACGGCGCAATGCCTCCGGCGGAGTAGGAAATACCGTAGGAGGGTGGGGCATCTGCCATAGCTTTGCCGAAGACGGCAGGTGCATTTCGCTGCTCAAGGTCATGCTTACCAACTATTGTATATACGATTGTGCGTATTGTATCAACCGTATCAGCAACGACATACCGCGTGCCACTCTGTCGGTGAGCGAACTGGTGGACCTGACCATGGAGTTTTACCGCCGGAACTATATCGAGGGACTGTTCCTGAGCTCGGGCGTAGTACGGAATCCCGATTACACCATGGAACGTCTGGTGCGGGTGGCAAAAGACTTGCGTACGGTTCACCGCTTCAACGGCTATATTCACCTGAAAAGCATCCCCGGAGCCAGCAGGGAACTGGTGCGGGAAGCCGGACTGTATGCCGACCGTCTGAGCGTGAACCTCGAAATCCCTACCGAAGCAAATCTCAAGATGCTGGCTCCCGAGAAAGACCATCGCAGCGTGTATCTGCCTATGAAATACATTCGTGAGGGAGCTCTCGAAAGCGCGGAAGAACGGAAACATCACCGCCGTGCGCCACGTTTTGCACCTGCGGGACAGAGTACGCAGATGATTGTCGGGGCCACCTCGGAGAGCGATCGCGACATTCTGAAGGTTTCCTCCGCCCTTTACGCCCAGCCTACCATGAAACGTGTGTATTATTCGGGATATATTTCCGTCAATACTTACGACAAGCGTCTGCCTGCCCTGAAACAACCGCCTCTGGTACGCGAGAACCGTCTGTATCAGGCCGACTGGCTGCTGCGTTTTTATCAGTTCCGGGTAGACGAACTGGTAGATGAGGCCAGTCCGGACCTCGATTTGGAAGTCGATCCCAAGCTGGCGTGGGCATTGAAGCATCCCGAGTTTTTCCCCGTCAATATCTATACGGCGGACTATGAAACCCTGCTTCGTGTGCCGGGCATCGGGGTACGTTCGGCCAAGATGATTGTCATGTCGCGCCGTTTCTCGCGCATCGGCTTCTACGAACTGAAGAAAATGGGTGCCGTCATGAAGAAGGCTCGCTATTTTATTACGTGCAACGAGCTGCCCGACAAGACGATAAACGAACTTACTCCGCAGGGAGTACGGAAACTGCTCGTGCCGAAACCCAAGAAATGCACGGACGAACGCCAGCTTACGCTCAATTTTGATTTCGATTAGACTGAACTTTTGAGCGGGGTGAATTGTAATATCATTATTACACGAAAAGAAAATACACTATGTGGAAGAATCTGTTAAGGGAATTAAAGCGGAAAGACCACCAGCGTTATCTGGGTGGTCTGGATATATTCAAGTATATCGGTCCCGGACTGCTGGTTACCGTGGGATTTATCGACCCGGGAAACTGGGCATCGAACTTTGCGGCGGGTTCCGATTACGGCTACGCACTGTTGTGGGTCGTGACACTTTCCACCGTCATGCTGATTGTGCTTCAGCACAACGTAGCGCATCTGGGTATCGTAACCGGCCTGTGTCTGAGCGAGGCTGCCAACAAATATACGCCGAAGTGGATAGCGCGTCCCATCTTAGGCAGTGCCGTGCTGGCAAGTATCTCTACGTCGCTGGCAGAAATACTGGGAGGAGCCATCGCTTTGGAAATGCTGTTCGGCATACCGATTATCGTTGGAGCCATACTGACGACGGTGTTTGTGCTGATACTGCTTTTCACCAATTCGTACAAACGTATCGAGCGGGGCATCATCGCCTTCGTTTCGGTGATCGGCCTTTCTTTCCTCTACGAACTCTTTCTGGTCGATGTCGACTGGGGACTGGCTGCCCGTTCGTGGGTTACGCCGAGCATTCCGCAGGGAAGTATGCTCATCATCATGAGTGTACTGGGAGCAGTCGTCATGCCGCACAACCTGTTTCTTCATTCGGAAGTAGTGCAGAGCCGGGAATATAATAAGGAGGACGAACAAGCCATCAAGAAACATTTGAAGTACGAATTCTACGATACGTTGCTGTCAATGGGCATAGGCTGGGCCATTAACAGCGCCATGATTCTGCTGGCAGCCACCACTTTCTTTGCACACGGCACCCCGGTGGAAGAGCTTCAGCAGGCAAAATCGTTGCTCGACCCCCTGTTAGGTAGTCAGGCAGGTACCATCTTTGCCCTGGCACTGCTCATGGCAGGTATCTCGTCGACCGTTACCAGCGGGATGGCGGCAGGTTCTATCTTTGCCGGCATCTTCGGAGAATCCTATCATATCCGCGACATTCACTCGCGAATAGGTGTTCTGCTGTCGCTTGGGTTGGCACTGGTGATTATCCTGTTCATCGACAATCCGTTTCAGGGACTGATTATTTCGCAGATGGTGCTGAGCATCCAGTTGCCTTTCACCGTCTTTTTGCAACTGTCCCTCACCTCGTCACGGCGCGTCATGGGGCAGTATGCCAACTCTCGGTGGAGTACGTTTGTGCTTTACACCATTGCCATCGTTGTTTCCGTACTCAACATCATGCTGCTTTTCAGCTGACGTTTGCATAAGCATCCGGCGGGGAGAAAAAATACTCTCCGCAAGACTGATTGAAAATTTGTACAAATTTTCTGAGAATTTGTACAAATTTTTTAGAAATGTCGGGACGTTTTCCAGAGAAGTTCTCGACAAGTTCTTTTTTCTTTTTTGAGATTCCGATAAAACTCACTGTCATAACCAGTTTGCATCGTGTGCGATTGGGTTGATATCTGCCGCCTCTCAGTGGAGCAGTGCGGCTACTGTGTTTGTGTGGCGGCTGTAATGTTGCCCGTTTCTGCATCCGGCTCGATTTTTTAAGGAGATATTCGTGTAATGACAAAGTTTTTCCGTAAATCTGTATAAGGAATATAGCTATTTGATATTAAACGAGTTAGAAGGATTACCTTATTTTGGAGTAATGATTTAGCAACCGTCTTAATTGCTGTGTTTTGCTTTACTTTACGTATCGATAACTCTTTGCATACAAAAATAATACAATTTTCAATACCAAGCCAATATTACCAAATAAAATTTTGTACCTTTGTCACATTCAGACAAAAACGGCATATATGAACCGAATAAAAGAGGTATTAGATGCTAAGGGCATTAGTCAAACGGAATTGGCAAACAGGCTTGGAAAGACTTTCAATATGGTCAATCTATATGCTACGAACAAGGTACAACCTCCCATTCCTGTTTTGTATCAAATTGCAGACATTCTGAATGTTGATGTCAGGGACTTGTTAATACCCAATAAGATTAGTAGATAGCTTAGTAAACAACGAAAAGAAGAAACGATGGCAAATAATAATTTGAAGGAAGCGAAAGCAGCTAAAAACGATGAATTCTATACTCAATTCCACGACATTGAGGTGGAAATGAATGCATACCTTGAATATGACCCAAACGTATTTAGGGGAAAGACTATTTTATTACCCTGTGATGACCCCGAATGGAGTAACTTTACCCGTTATTTCGCCGCCAAGTTCGATGAACTTGGATTGAAAAAGTTGATTTCTACAAGCTATGCACCGGATAGCAAGAAATACAAAACACCATATCAGCCATCTTTGTTCGAGCAAGATGCTCCACAATTTGATAAAACCAAGACTTCTGTCAAAGGAAAGATATTCATTTTGGAGAAAGACAAAAGTGGGGATGGACGTATAAATATAGATGACCTCGAATGGAAATATTTGGATGGCGATGGAGATTTCCGTAGCAAAGAAGTTACAAAGTTGCGGGATGAGGCAGATTTTATCATTACGAATCCACCTTTTTCTCTTTTCAGGGAGTTCTTGGCGTGGATAATGGAGGGTGGAAAAAAGTTTGCTGTGATAGGAAACATGAACGCCATAACCTATAAAGAAGTTTTTCCTCTGATAAAGTCAAACCGTATTTGGCTCGGTGCAACCAATTTTAATGTAGGGATGTATTTTTTCGTCCCTGAAGGATTTGTATATAAAGATACGTATAAGTTTCAGCGTGAAATGGATGGAAGAGCTGTTAATAGAGTTCCAGGAGTATGCTGGTACACGAGTATCGAGCATGGTCGTCGTCATGAGCCGCTCCCTTTAATGACTATGGCTGACAATCTTCGTTTTTCCAAGCATAAGGAGATAAAAGGCAAGGCGGCATACGACCGTTATGACAACTATGATGCTATAGAAGTGCCTTTTACGGATGCCATTCCCTCGGATTATGAGGGTGTTATGGGTGTTCCTATCTCCTTTTTGGACAAGTATTGTCCGGAGCAATTTGAAATCTTAGGGATAACAAAGACATGGTTTGGAAGTGCTTCCAAAATTTATCCCGAACAAATCCAAGTTGACCGTCAAGGGAAAAAGTCCAAAGTAACAAAACTCAATGACGGAGCAGTATTGTTTCACTCCGAAGTTCCTCAGAATGAAACTTATTACATAGTTGATGGGGAGTATTACACTCAAGTATATGCAAGAGTTCTTATCAGACATATCAAATTATAATTTACGGATGAGAATCCTTTGATAGACTTTTTCTTGAATACCGTTTCTTGTAATTACTCCACTTGCATTTAAGTCGTAAGTACCGTTTTTCCCGAACTTTTTCAAATAGGCAGTTTTACATTCGCAAGTGGTATAAACACGGGTTTTCAGCGAATATAAGTCCTCATTCTCACACATCCCTAAGATTTCAAAGAACTTCATAACTTAGTAATTCTCCTAATTAGCACACGTGCGTATGGTTTTTGAGGTATTCCATTTTCCATATAATAGAGCTGACCATCCCGCAGACTGGGATTTAGTTTCTTCAATTCACGAGGATACGGACGTAATCCAAGCTCTTTACCTGAATCACCTTGTGTCTGACCTAAGATTTCAACTTAAAAACAAAAAAAATATATGAAGACAACATTACATACAGAATGGACAGTTGCAGATGTCTGCAAAGGTTTTACATACAATGAATTGGAAGGTAAGGGACTATTCGGGCTTGATGGGCGACTTACCATCCAGCCGGAATACCAGCGACATTACATCTACAATGACGGTAAACGCGATGTAGCCGTCATCGAATCGCTGTTGAAAGGATATCCTATTGGGGTGATATACTTCAATCGTACAAGTGACGGACGGTATGAGGTGCTTGACGGACAGCAGCGCATCACTTCTTTCGGCAGGTTCGTCACAGGGAAATTTGCCATAAAGGATGCCGATGGAAATATACAGTATTTTTCGAGTCTGCCTAACGAATTACAAGAAAAGATAATGCAGTCCTCATTGCTTATTTATGAGTGTGAGGGCGAAGAAAAGGAAATAAAGGAATGGTTCAAGACCATCAACATTGTGGGCATACCACTTAACGAACAGGAATTGCGTAACGCCATTTATTCGGGCGAGTTCGTTACGGCGGCGAAGCGTGTGTTCAGTAATTCACAAAATGCAGAAGTCCAAAAATGGAGCCATTACATAAAGGGGGATGTCAAACGTCAGGAATACTTAGCAGAGGCTCTAAAATGGGTATGTGCCAGCAAGGGAATAACTATAGATACCTATATGAGTTTGCATCGCCGAGATACATCCATAGGTGAACTGGAAAACTATTTCCGTTCTGTGATAGATTGGGTTTCCACTACATTCACTATGGTGGAACGGGATATGTGTGGTCTGGAATGGGGGCGGCTTTACGAAACTTATCATAAGACCCCTTACAGCATTAATCATGTGACGGAACGTGTGTTTGCCTTACAAGCTGATGAGAGCATCAAATGCCCACGCAATATCTATGAGTATATATTAGGAGGCGAACAAGATAAAAGTTTGCTTCAAATCCGTCTGTTTGAAGAATCAACAAAACGTGCGGCATATACTCGTCAAACCGAGGCGGCGAAAGAAAAAGGCATATCCAACTGTCCGTTATGTGCCATCGGTGACAATGCCAACAAGACACGGATTTACAAGCTTAACGAAATGGATGCCGACCATGTGACCGCATGGAGCAAAGGCGGTGCTACGTCTATTGAGAATTGCGAAATGTTGTGTAAGACGCATAACCGTTCAAAAGGTAACAAATAATGTGATATATTATAGAATATACGTATTTTGAGGGAGTTATGACATTATTAATTCTCTCAAAATTGTATATGCAGAAAACATTTCAAGAAATTTCAAAAAACTGGTGTGAAACAAAACGCCCAATTGTAAAGCACTCTACCATGTGTGCTTATTTGCTGACACTTCAAACCCATTTGCTGCCTTATTTTGGCACAAAGACATTCATTACGGAAGATGATGTCCAACAATTTGTCATTCACAAACTTTCTTGCGGACTTGCACGTAAAACCATAAGGGATATGGTAGCCGTATTAAAATCAGTAGCCAAATACGGGAGAAAACATAAAATTTTCCCATTTGAAGATTGGGAAATAGAATATCCTACAAATACGGAAGTGCCCCGATTGCCTACCTTGACAATAAAGCATCAACGCATACTGATGCGGCATTTGATTGAAAAACCGACAGCACAGAATATAGGGGTGCTATTAGCTCTATGTACAGGCATGAGAATAGGAGAAGTATGTGCATTACAATGGCAAGATGTGGATTTTAGACAACGAATTATCACAGTAAGGCATACTGTAGGGAGAGTTTACAATTGCGAATTGAAGGTCACAGAGAAAATACACTCATCGCCAAAGACAAGGAACTCATATCGGGATATACCAATTTCAAAACACTTATTTCAATGTTTGAAAACGGTCAAGAAAGTTTCTACTTCTCCGTATGTTGTCGGATCATCGGAACATTCCAAAGAGCCTCGTTCATATCGTGATTATTTTTCCCGATTATTAAAACGTCTTGAAATACCTCAAATCGTATTCCACGGACTTCGGCACACTTTTGCAACTCGGTGTATAGAAAGTCAATGCGATTATAAAACTGTGAGTGTAATACTCGGTCATTCCAATGTGTCGACAACACTTAATCTTTATGTGCATCCTAACCTCACTCAGAAAAAGAAGTGTGTTGAACGTATGAGCAAGTTTCTTGGAATAGCGGAACTGTAATTTAGAAGTAAGGCTTTTAACTTATGAGAGAATAGTAAATCAGTTTTGGGCGTACCCAAACACAAACTTACCATTCTCTCATTGGTATTGTTTATAATCCCATACCCTTGCCTTTTTTGAGTGGCGCAACTGTTCTGCGTACGGAAGAAAACAGTTTATTAAATTGTTCCTTGAACCACTCTCCAATAGGTTTTCCTTCGATACAAAGTACAAGTTTCGACTTGTCTTTCGGGTCTTTTACAACTTGGAAACCTGCGTTTTCTGTCTTAAACTTCCGTTTATGTTCCTCCGAATAGAGTTCGCCCTCGTAGAAAATCGGCTTGCCGCTTATAAGCGTGGCAGTTTGTCTTTCGTTGAAGCCGATTTTGAGGCAGAACTTCTCCATGTACACCAACTCTTGGAACAGCGGGAACCACTTCTTGGCTTTCTGGATGATTGATTTCAGGAATGACACTTCTTCTTGGTGTGCCGCTTCTTTATCTGTCATCTCCCTGCGGTGCTTGACTTGCAGTTCCATAAGTTGGCGGTTGTGTTCCTCCTGCTGCCGCTGCATCTGCTGTTGCAACAACTTGATGCCCTCATCACGGGCGGCGACCTCGCCTTGCAGGATGCGGTTGTCGGCTTCCAGTTCTTTCAATTTACCACCGCCCAAAAGAGAACCGACCTTTGCCACGAATGCGGCTTTCGCTTCCGTCTTGGCTGCTTCCAGTTTCTCCGACTTGACTTCCTGCCTTACCTCGTCAAGCTGTTGCTCTGCCTGTTGCTGCTCTGTCTGTAACTGTTGTACATTGGCTTCGAGTTCACTCGTCTGTCGTACCAAATCACGGTAGTATTGGGCTGTTGTCGTATGCCGTGCTTCCGAGCCACGTACGCCACGTTGCAAATCGTATTTTTCCATTACTTTTGCGTAACTGTCGTGATAGGCAACGAGTTTCTCACGTGTCAGCACATCATCGGCACACAGGCGCACGGTATTGGCTTTCTTGCGGTAGGAGCGTTTACCTTCCGTCTGCTTTTTCTTGGCTTTCCTGCGCTCTCCTGTTACTATCGGTACGATCGTGGCATGAATGTGCGGTGTGTGCTCATCCATGTGCAGGACTGCCGAAACGGTATTTTCCTTGCCGAAGGTACGTTGCAGCCATTGAAGGTTGTCATCACACCATTCGTCAAGTCTGCCCTCGCCCTGTATTTTCATCATATCCTCGTGCGTACCCGAAAGCACGATTCTAATTGCCCGCACTTGGCCGGGGGTTATCTTACGTTTGATGCCTGCCGTACGGATACGGTGGCTTATCGCTTCGGTACGGTCGGACACTCCATCAGGAAACTCCACCAGTTCACGGTTGAGATGTGTACGTGTAGGGTCTGCGTTCTTGGGTATGGTCTTACGTTCTATGTGGTCGGATGCGCCCGTGTCAGCCGAGCCTTTCGCTTTGTTGATTTGAATGCTTATATATCCCATGCTTGTTTTTCGTTTTCAGGTTTGACAATTTGGTTTGTTGGTTTCCGTCCGCTGCGGTCATGCCGCATGGCAAACGGGGGTGTCCAGAGGGGTGTAACCCCGTTGGCTCATTGGGGCATTTTTAGCTGTGCTTGCACTGCGTAAAGAAAATGCCCTAATGAGCTATGGCTTTTCTGTTTCCAAAAGCCTGTGAGAGTACCTTCTTCATATAGCCTCCGTCAATGCGGGACTGGTTCACAATCTTGTAGAGAGTTGTACTTACGCGAATGAATTCTTCTTCTTTTCCCATATTCTTGATACTGGTTTTAGTGTTGCCTACATCCTGTCGGCAACGGGTTAAACATGGTTGCAAAGCTACGGAAGTGTCGGTAAAATCTTGATACGCAAATCTATGCGGAACGGCGCAAAATAGGTCATGCCAAAAGAAAATGCAGTATAAACGGGTGGCTCTTTCAGGTAAAAGGAGATAAAAAAGCCCGAAGTCGTGGAATATGCACGTCTTCGGGGACTGGTTGTTGCAGATAATTACAGATTAACTGACGTACTGATTTACAGATTCAATGACTTCATGTCGTCACTACGTCAGATTAAACCGTTAATCATCAAATTGTGGTCGATGCCGAGAAAGTGAAGCGTGAGGAACAGGCTTACCGGTCTATACCCGTCATCACGGACTTTACAGATGCCGGCGGCAACGACCGCATGAAGGAGATGATCTAGGATAACTACAACCGTATCCGTGCCGAAGTCCGGCAGATTGTCGCTAACGAGTTGCAGCGCATTCAGTACGCCCCCGAACTGCAATCCCTCTTGCAGAACAAATAGAAATATCATAGACGAAAAGAAAAATCCGTAATACGACTGGATATTCCAGACTGTATTACGGATTTTCCTTTTTTATAACGCGTATTTCTGATTCAGATTGACTGAAAAGCCTTCCATTTCTTAGGTATCTGTAAATCAAAGTTTGCCTTTCCAAGATGTACCACATCAGGTAAAAGACATTGCCTGAAACGAGTTTCATATTGTTTCATATGGATAGGCTTACCCATACCCATAGTAGCAAGATTACTGGAGTACTGGTAAGGAGGGAAATATACAAAAACCTTTTGACAAGCTTCTGTTGCAAGTTCGATAGCAGGTATCATGTCACTATCAGCTGATACTACAATGGATATATCACAATTCTTCTGATAGGCATCTGCTACAATCTGTGTGGCTATTCGTACATCAGTTTCCTTTTCCTCATGGGTATGAATAACATTTCCGCATTTGAAACAGGTTATAGATTTTTTCAGGTACTTACCCAATATCAACTTGAATTTCGGATTTTCTCTATTGGCTTGAAAAAAGGCATTCTGGCGAAGACTTTGGTCTATATCGTCAGGCTTTGCCGAAAAATACTTGACGGCAACAAGCTCCTGATTCGGACGCATGAACATCTCGAACAACTTGACTATATCAAGCCAGTAATATTTCTTCCATTTAGCGTTGCTCTTCAGTCCGAAATAGAAATTGAATCCATCAATATAGACTATAACGCGTTGTTTTTGCTCCATATTCCAATTGTATATATAAAAAATAAGCCACCTTTTTAGGGGTGGCGAGCCTTAGTATTTTCCACCTAAGGGCGATATTGTATTGCAAAAGTACAATTTATATTTGATAATACAAATATAGTAGAAACTTTTTTATTTTTTTCGTAATAAATCAAGGCGGACTTATCGCTTATTTTCTTGCTTCACCGCCTCTTCCGTTCCGCCTTCTCGTCCCGCATCATCCTGCGGTTCAGCCGTTCCACCGCCCTGTCAAAGAAATACGTCCGGCTCTCGTTCTTCCGCCGCTTGATGTCCGCATGGGTATTGTAGTGGCTGAACATAAAAAGTTCATTCTAACATTCATTCGACATCCTGTTATTCATTGACACCAGCAGGACTTGTTTTTCTTTTCGGCGGCACAATCTTTCCAGCAGTGCATTGCGAACCGTTGCGGCACCTGACGTGTCAATGCGGAAAGCGAGTGCCACCACCATCGGCAAGGCATACATGTCCGCATAATAGCCGTTGGGCAGCTTGATACGTTTTTCAGCTTCAAGAGGATTAAAAACTCTACACTTGTACACGGCACGAATGGCGGCACGGAGCGTCGGGGCGATTACCCCGAACAGCTCTACCAGCTCCATTTCATTCATCCATATATTACCTGTATCGGATGGTATGGTAATTCTATCATAGCTGTCCGTTGTGATTATTTCCCGTTTCATATCCCTGCCATTTTCACGTTTCCGAATGATTTGCTCAGTTTGTCGCCCAGCATCGTGAGGTCATTATCCAATTTCTGCACGGTTATCTTCGCATAGATTTGTGTGGTCTCAATGTTCGTATGCCCCAAAATACGGCTGACGCTCTCGATTGGCATCCCTTTGCTGAGAGCCAGGGTCGCAAACCCATGCCTTGAGCAGTGAAAGCTGATTTTCTTGGTGATGCCGCATTCCTTTATCATCTTTCCCATACGCTTGCATATTGACCAATAGTTGAGATTGGGAAATACAAGATTGTTTTCCTGAAAAGCCTTGTAACGCTCGATTATCTGCAAGGGAATATCCAGCAGCTTTACCTGAAACGGTACACCCGTCTTGTGTCGTTTGGAAATAATCCATTTCTCACCGTTCACTTCCACAATCTGGTCATTGTTTAATTCCTTTATATCCACGAATGACAGGGCGGTAAAACTGGCGAAAACAAAAATATCACGGAGATAGGAGTTCTTAGGGTCTTTGAACTGAAATTCCATTAATGTTTTCAGCTCATTCTCCGTCAGATATTCACGCTCTTTCGTGTTCGGGCTTATATGGAACTGGACAAACGGATTTCTCGGTATATGTCCGTTGAAATGCGCTCGCATCACCACACCTTTCAGCCACATGCAGTTTTCCCATATCGAACCGTTGTGTAGTCCGGCTTCGTTGGAAAGGAACACGGCGAACTCCTTGATGAAGTCGGGCGTAAGTTCAGGCATGGAGATGTCGTTCCGCTTGTAATGTGACCTGATGAATGCCGCCACATGGTTTCTTGCCCGTACCCTTGCCATATAGGTAGCCCTGACCCTGTCTTTTCCGACACGCTTCTTGAACACTTCATTTTCCTTATCGAAAGCACCGAGGAATGTTTCATACTCACCGCCCAATCCCTGATAGGCATTGCGTACCATTTCTGCCGTTACATACGCTTCACGGTCGGATATACGCTGGTAATGCTTGATGATTTGAGCCTTGATGTTGTCAAGCACAAGATTGGTTTCCCTCGCTTCCATACTCTTGCCCTTTGCCTTGTTCCCTTTGGCATCCCAAAGCTCTTTCGGGATAGTCCGTTTGCAGCTGAACTGTGCTACCGTTCCGTTGATTGTAACTCGTCCCATGATGGGGACAATTCCGTTCTTTTCCTTACTGCCGTTCACGTAGAACAGCACCTTGAATGTGCTTCTTGCCATACTCGTTTCTTTTTGGTTGCAAAACTATAAATCAACGAGTTACCTATTGATAAGCAAAGCTGCGCAGAACGCCGCAAAATGAAGTAGGAACTGTTAAATCTGCACTTTCATCGGGTAATGATTAGGAAACCGTTCTTTTGCTTTAATCTGCTTTAAGACGGTTTTCAACTGTCTGCCCAACTTCTGCGTTTTTCTTCTAACTCCCTAATTATCAAATCCTGTTGCGTTAATCTGCTGCAATTCGGCGGATATTCCAGAGATTTTCCGTAAGTTTGCATGGCATAGAATAACGGCTAAAGTTAGCAAAAAGACTTTTGATTGATTTAGATGGCATCAAAATGTGAGAAAAGCCGTTAGGAAATTTGAGAAAATGTCATATTGAATTTAGAGAGTACCGGATGAGATTCGAAGCTAGGCATATCATAATTGTTTTCTTGTGCATTTGGGTGTCAGTTCAGATTGTTGCGCAAGAAACCATTTTTCCTGCTATTCAGCAGCAGGAAAAGATATTGAAGCGCCATCCTGAAGATGTACGGGCCTTGAAGGAACTGTGTTTCCTTTACTTGCATAAGGCGGATTACCAGAAGGCTATAGAATACGGAGAGAAGCTTTTCAAGCTGGGATATGAGAAGAGAGACTACAAGTTCAGTGCTCTGTACGCGCATATCGCACTGGGACAGGCGTATCTCATGTTGGGGGATAGTACGGCTATCAATCACCTGGGGCAGGCCATGCTGATAGGAGAAAGCGAGAAAAATGATTCTGCCTTGTGTTCTGTGTATAACGGGATGGGACTGTATGCCAGCAATATTCATAAGGACTATTATTCTGCCTTGCATTACTTTTTCGAAGGAATAGAAGCGGCGCACCGGTGTCAGTATAAAGAACTGGAAGCCCTCTTGCTTGGGAATATTTCCAGTATCTATTTTTTGAAGGAAGATCCGGCAGGGCTTGATTACTCTTTGCAGGTTTATGAGATGGGGCATGATTTAAATTCGGCTTATCTTATTTTTATTGGGGCATTAAATACATCGTATATGTACTATCTGCTTCATGACTACGACAAGGCTTTACCGTATATCAAGGAAGCGGAGTTCATCATGAAACAGAATGAGTATTACAATCAGGGAAATGTGTATGCCATCTATGGAATGATTGAGTTTGCCAAAGGCAACCGGCAGCAAGCCATCGAATATTATAAGGAAGGTCTGGCGTTGAATGACAAAAATCAGACCTCGTATAAGGTATTGCTGCTGAATGAATACGCCATCGCTTTGGCAGAAGAAGGGAAAAACCAGCAGGCCATCGATTTATTGTTTCAGGCTCTGTCGCTCACCAAGACAGAAAATTGCGAGATTTATCGGAACAAGGTCATCAATACGTTGTCTGTCTGTTACGAAAATATGGGAAAATATGTCGAGGCATTGTCCTGGCAGCGCAAGCTTCAGCAGGAAACCGACAGCATTTTCAATACGGATAAAGAGAAGGTTCTGAGCGAACTGCGTATCAAGTACGATACGGAACATCAGGCAAATGAAATCCGAAAGAACAAGTTGGTGTTGTTACAAAAGGAGAAAAAAGAGCAGGCTCTCATTGGCATTCTGATTATTGTTTTGCTGGTGATTTTCGCTTTATGGTATCGGTATAAGAGACAGAATCAGTTGTACACCAACATTGTTCGTCAGTATCAGGAGTCCATTCGCAAAGAACAGCAGTTGAAGGATGTCATTTCTTCTCTTCGGAAACAACAGGAGGAAACAGCTTCCGCATTACCTCCTTCGGCAAGTGAGAAGTATGCGGCTTCTTCCTTGACGAGCGAGAAGAAAATGTCTTTGTTCCAGCGTCTGGAAAGACTGATGCAGGAAGAGGAGGTTTACAAGGAGAACCTGCTGACAAAGGAGCGGGTGGCCGATTTGCTGGGGACGAACCGGACTTATCTGTCGCAGGTCATCAACGAACAGACTCAGCAGAATTTTACTCAGTATATCAATAATTACCGGATTAATGAAGCCATTCGTCTGTTGAGTGACCCGAAGAATGACATTCCGCTCAAGGCAGTGGCTGCCGAAGTCGGTTTTAGTTCCATGAGTACATTCTATAAGATATTCCAGAATACGGTAGGCATTCCTCCCAAGCAGTATCGTAATAAGGTAATGTCTATGCATAATAATACCTGAAAGATACTTTTTGTATCAAAATGTTATCCTCATGCGACAATTGTCGAATTTGGATGCGTGCTTCTTGTCAATATTATATCTTTTTTTTACATTTTTGCAATGAGAGAATTGTAAAAGTGTATGGAAACTCAGTCTATAAACCTCTAAAAAAGATATAGTATGGAAAAAAACGTATTGCACGACATTCGGCTCAAAATGGGCTTTCTGCTATTGTGTGCTATGTGGATATTATCTTCGGCTTCGGCTTATGCGAGGGGTGAACGTACTATTCATGGCATTGTAGTAGATGAAAACAAGGAACCGCTTCCTGCGGCACATGTCAAGCAGGTGAATGAAAATTCCGGTGGTTCGGTTGTAGCTGTTATAACGGATATGCAGGGACATTTCACTCTGACTCTTCCGGATGAAACAAAGGAAATAGAGGCTTCTTATCTGGGATATAAGTCTCAGCGAATCAAATTGACTTCGGCTCAGGATTATTACATTGTTCTTCAGCCTTCTACCGAATTGCTTGACGAAGTAGTGGTGACTGGTTATCAGACCATTTCCAGGGAACGTGCTACGGGAGCATTCTCGAAGGTGGATGCCAAGAAACTGGAAGCGCAGCGTTTGAACGATATGAGTTCCATGCTGGAGGGACGTGTAGCCGGATACAGTGACGGAAAAATTCGAGGTGTGACTTCTATGAACGGACTGACAACTCCGCTGTATGTCATTGACGGATTTCCGGTGGAAAAGACGACGAATGACGGGTACGGAAACTGGGTGGAAAGTGTGCCCGACCTGAATATGGAAGATATTGAAAGCATTACGGTCTTGAAAGATGCGGCTGCTACTTCCATTTATGGAGCTCGTGCAGCAAACGGCGTGGTGGTGATTACGACCAAGCGGGCCAAGAAGGACGAGCTGAACGTGTCTTTCTCTGCTACGCTGACCGTGCAGCCTTACGATACGTATGCCGACAAATACCTGGCCAGTTCGGCTACCATGGTGGAATTGGAACGGGAATGGGCGGCCCAGAATCCTCATCTGAGCGGATCCGATGCACAGAGTTATGCGCAGACAGTTCTCGACAACATGTCTTATCCTACACTCGGCATACGGAATATTCTGAATTATTATGCCGGACATATTTCCAAGGATCAGATGGAAAGTAATCTGGCTGGACTGGCTTCGCAGGGTTATCGCTATTATCGGGACATCGAGAAGTACGGCAAGCGTAATCCTTTCTCTCAGCAGTATAACCTGAATATCGGAAAAGGTACGGAAAAGAATACTTTCAATGCTTCTGTTTCTTATCGCAACAACCAGCTGGAGGATAAATATTCCGAGAACAGAACCATCGGTATCAATTTGCAGAACTCTACGAAGCTGACTTCCTGGCTGACGTTGGATGTGGGTACGTATCTGAATTATGGCAAGGGTACTACGCAGTCTTATAGTCTTTTCTCACCGGGATATACTTATATGCCTTACGATGGTCTGGTAAACAGTGACGGTACGAATTACACGAATACAGAAGCAGATCGTTATAGCTTGTACAACTTGAATCTGTTGCATGATAACGGATTGTATAATCTGGATATTACACCGCTGGATGAAATTAAGATGAATCAGACCAAGAACCAGGACTTCAGCAACCGTACGTTTGCTCGTCTGACGTTTAAGTTTACCGACTGGCTGAAGTATACAGCTTCTTTTCAGTATGAGTATGCAGAATATAAAACCGAACAATTGAAAAGTAAGGATTCATACGAGGTGCGCAACAAGGTTAACACGTTCTCTACTTCCAACAACGACGGTACATCGACATTTGCTCTGCCGTATGGAAACATTTTCTTTACTTCTTCCAATACAACACATGCTTATAATTTCCGACAGCAGTTGGATTTCAACAAGACTTTTGCCGAGGTACACGATGTAACCATGATTCTGGGTACGGAAACCCGGGAAAATAAATTGGATTACAATGACCGTACGTTATATAATTACGATCCTCAATTGCTGACCTACAGTTTAGTTAATGCCGGACAGTTGAGCGGTTTCCGTGGGCAATGGGGATACGGCTCTTTTGGACAGCAGGATATGTCCTACATTCGTGAGCTGGTAAACCGTTACGTATCTGTTTATAGTAATGCGGCTTATACCTACGATGGAAAATATATGGTAAGCGGAAGCATCCGTTGGGATAAGACCAATTTGTTCTCTACGGGTTCTAAGTATCAGAAGCGTCCTATCTGGTCGGTAGGTGCCGGATGGAACATCAGCGAGGAAAAGTTTTTCCAGGTGCCGTGGGTGAATATGCTGAAGCTGCGTGCAAGTTATGGTATCGGAGGTAATATTGCCAAAGACTCGGCTCCTTACATGATTGCTTATTATAATACCAATAATCAGGTGGGAGGTATTCAGGGAACAATCTCCAGTCGCCCGAATCCGAACTTGCGCTGGGAAAAGACTACGACACTGAATATCGGTGTGGATTTTGCCTTGCTGGGTAACCGGTTGAATGGTTCAATTGAATATTATAACAAGCTGGGTACGGATTTGCTGGCCAATACCAACGGAGTACCTACAGAAGGATGGGGATACAGTACCTATTCCATCAACAACGGAAAAATGACGAACCGAGGATTTGAACTGACCTTGTCGGGGGATATCATCCGGAATAATGATTGGAACTGGAATGTGAGCGGAGTGCTAGGCTACAACAAGAATAAGGTGACTTACATTAATGTGGAGGCACCGGTGTCATATCTGGTGATTGATTATCCGACGGCCTATCCGCGTGTGGGAAATCCTTATAACGCTATTTACGGATATCAGTGGGCTGGATTAAGTGCGACAGGTACTCCGCAGGTGTACGATGCCAAAGGAAACTTGTATACAGACATGACTCCTACCGAAATTGAAGATTTGGTTTATTTGGGAACTACCGTACCGGTTTACAACGGTTCCATTAATACGAACTTGCGCTGGAAGAACTGGGAACTGGCAGCTCAGTTCTTATTTGAAGGCGGACACAAGATGCGGAATACCAATGTGGCGTTCATCGGTTCTGGTATGAGTCCTGTAAGTAAGGACATTGAAAATCGCTGGAAGGAACCGGGAGATGAAGCTTATACGGATGTACCGCGTTACATTTCGACGGAGAGTGAACTGTATAACTATAACTACGAGAGCATGTATGCCTATTCGTCTATCAATGTGCTGGATGCTACCAACTGGAGACTGAGAAACTTGTCGCTGACATATCGTATCCCAGCCAGCGTATGCCACAAACTCTATGTGAAGAACGCGCGTATTATGCTGGGTATGGAAAACGTGTTTATGGTGGCCAAGAGCAGCAATGCCAAATATTTGCTGGGCGGCTATGCCAAACCTAACTACTTGTGTGGTGTTTACCTGAATTTCTAACCTCGATTTTTATAGTATGAAACGTATGAATAAGATATTATATTTGGGGGCTGCGCTGGTTTGCTTTTTGCTCAGCTCATGCAATGATTATTTGAATATAGCGCCGAAGGGGAACAAGATTCCTACCACGCTGGCCGATTTTGAGGCCCTGCTGCGCGATGAGTATACCATCGGCCGAACTCCTGTGACCAATGCCTTGTATCTGTTGAATGATGTATATCTGACCAATTCGCAGGTGAACACGCCGAGCTTGAGCCGTGCCAACTACATGTGGGACGAATCGGCCGACCGTATTGTGCTGAATAATTCCGATGAAGGAACTTACTACGTGCTTTATGGAGCCATTTCCAGCTGTAATCTGATTGTTGAGAATGTGCCTACGGCGACTGAGGCGACAGATGCCGAACGAAACGAAGTGATAGCGTATGCCAAGGTGATACGTGCGCTTTGCTATGATGTGCTGGTCAATTATTACGCCGATACGTATGATGCGGCAACGGCTGCCCAAAAACGTAGTGTACCCCTCATTACGAGTGCGGAGATTGATGCTCCTTACACGCAGGTTTCCATTCAGGATATGTATGATTTTATCATTCAGGATGTAAAGGAAGCCATTGAGATGGGATTGCCTGCACAGTCTATGACAGCCATTCATCCGAATCTGGGAGCTGCCTATGCCTTGCTGGCCCGTGTGTACTTGCAGATGCAGAACTATACTGAAGCTTTGAGTTATGCTGACCTGGCTTTGAAACAGAATGACCAGCTTTATGACTGGAATGCATTCTATGAAGAACATAAGGCCGCCATCGATGATCCGGACAACTATGATAAGATTGCCACTCCTATGCAATATGATTATGTAGAAAATTATTATCTGCGTTTTGGAGAACAATCGGTTTACGACAGTTACGAAAAAAACATTCCGGTGGAAAGAGCCGCACGTTTTGAGGAAGGGGATGCCCGTTTCCTTTCACGCTGGAAATTGAAAGTAGACAATAATGACACCTATTACAAGGCTTTGGAGTCGGGGTACTTCAATCACGGGGGACTGACTACTTGTGAGGCGTATCTCATCAAGGCAGAGTGTCAGGCTCGACTGGCACAGAACAACGATTATTCTGAAGCGATGAATACGCTGAATGCCGTGCGGGTTACCCGCATCCGTCCCGAGGTTTATCGTCCGGCAGTAGCGTCCACACTGGAAGAGGCACTGTCGCAGATTCGCCGTACCAAGGACAATGAACTGATTTTCTCTATCGTGCCATTTGCGGATGCCCGGCGTTATAATCTGGAAGGTACGTATGCCCGTACGCTGACCAAGACTTACGACGGAAAGGAGTATACGTTGGCTCCGACATCTCATTTGTGGACCATGCCTTTCCCGGCTGGGGCACTCAATAATCCCGGAAACGGAACAATCGAACAAAATGTAACTAAATAAAATCGAATTATGAAAATGAAGAATTTCTCTTGTATGGCCATTATGGGGTTGATGGCGATGGCGTGTACCAGTCAGCCTGTAGTAGATGGCTATGTGTTGAAAGGTCATATTGAAGGCTTGCCCGACGGCACACATGTTCAGCTGGTGCCGGTAAGCCACGACAGTGAACTGCCTTTTGCCGATACGACGGTGGTCAACGGACAGTTTGTGTTTACGGGAAAAATGGAAGAACCGAGAGCCTTCCATCTGTTGGTGAAAGATGCGTATGGCTCGCGTAATCTTATGCTGGAAAATACGCAGATGGAAGTTACGGGAAAACTGGTGGCTAAGAAGGAAGCCGATGGAGGAGTGTCTTACAATCTGTCGTCTTTGTCGGTAAAGGGTTCCCCACTGAGTGCCCGTTATGATTCGTTGCTGTCTGCACGGACGTATATGGATTCGCTGTATGCACTCAATGCTCGTAAGTTTGCTGCTTTTGACAGTCTTATGCAGGTTGCTTATGTGGCAAAAGACCAGGCAAAGATTCAGGCGTTACGACAGAGTGAGGACGGAAAAGCCAGAGCCGCAGCCAATAAGGCCTTTTTCGGTACTGTCGATTCTCTGTATCGTCAGGTGGTCATGACAAATAAAGATTCTTTCTGGGGACCGCTGATGATGATTTCGTTTACCAGTTATCTGAGCGAGGACATGAAACCTTGGTATGAAGCATTTTCTCCCGCAGCCCAGCAGTCTTATTACGGACAGAAGGTGAAAGAGGAACTTTATCCGGCAGGAAAGGAAGGTACGGTGGTACCCGATTTTAAAGTGAAGGATAAAACGGGGAAGGAAGTATCTCTTTCAGAGTTGCGTCAGGGAAAGAAATATGTACTGATTGACTTCTGGGCTTCCTGGTGCAATCCGTGCCGGAAAGAAATACCGAACCTGAAGAAACTGTATGCTCAGTATAGCGGAAAAGGTTTTGAGATTGTGAGCATTTCCATCGATCAGAAGAAAGCCGACTGGGAGAAAGCCTTGAAGGAAGAAGGATTAACTTGGCCGAACTTCCTGGATGAAACGGGAGTGGCTGCACTCTACAAGGTGAAGTTCGTACCGACCATGTATCTGATAACGGCAGATGGAGTCATGGTGGGCGAGAACCTGCGTGGTGAGGCCTTGGCTACGAAATTGAAAGAACTTTTCCAGTAACTTTTATAAAACAAGAGAGGTTCAGGATAAGAAACTGCTGAAGTAAAAAATCTCCTGCTTTTAGCCGTATCTATAGACGAAGGCTGAAGCAGGAGATTTTTTTATGTTGTAATTATTAATATGAGGCTTGTGCCGGCTGGACGGGTTTCAGCTTGCGGAAATGATAAATCAACATGACGACAGCCATGATGAAAGCCAGCGTATCCGAGAGCGGCATGCTGAACCAGACTCCTTCCACGCCGAAATGCGGTGGAAGTAAAGCCAGTCCGGGTAGCAGAAAGACCAGTTGCCGGGAAAGGGAGAGCAGGATGGAGATGCGGACTTTACCGATGGACTGGAAAAACTGGGTAATGATGATTTGTGCCCCGATAACAGGAAATGCCAGAACGCCGATACGTAGAGCCAGTGTAGCCTGTTCGGTCAGCTCATGGTTGGTGGTGAACATACCCACAAAGACACTCGGGAATAGTTCGCTGACCAGAAATCCGACGGTCGTGACACTGCATCCTGCGATAATGCCCAGCCGGAGTGTCCGTTTGACACGGTCGTAATGCTGAGCTCCGTAGTTGTAGCCGGAAATCGGCTGCATGCCCATGGTAATTCCCATTACAATCATCACAAACAACATCTGGATTCGGTTGAGAATGCCAAATGCCCCAATAGACAAGTCGCCCCCGTAAGTCAGCAGTCGGTTATTGATGAAAATCACGATGCAGCAGGCACATACGTTCATTACGAAGGGCGACATGCCTACGCCAAAGATGTTCAGAATGATCTTTTTCCGGAGTTTAAAACTGGGACGCTTGAAGCGTATGTAACTTTTCTTGTTGTAGAAATGATATAATACCCAGATCATGCCCACAAACTGCGACAATACGGTGGAAAGGGCAGCTCCCCTGATTCCCCATTCCAGCACGAAGATACAGATAGGCGCTAAAATCACATTGCAGCCTACCGTCAGCATCGACGAAAGCATCGCCTTTTTAGGATAACCCGTAGCACGCATGATGTTGTTCAGCCCGATCATGACATACGAAATGGGGCTTCCTAACAAAATGACCTGCATGAAATCGCGTGCATAAGGTAAGGTACTTTCGCTGGCTCCGAAGAAATAAAGTATCTCATCCAGGAATATCAGCGTGATGCCTCCGTAAAATACGGCGTTGATGATGCAGAGAATGGTGACGTTTCCCAGAATATTCTCGGCACCTCTTATATCCTTTTGTCCCAGACGGATGGAAGAAATCGTAGCACCACCCACACCTACCAGCGTACAGAATGCCACCAGCAGATTCATCAGCGGGAAGGTAATGGCAAGACCGGAGATGGCCAGTGCCCCTACGCCGTGTCCGATGAAGATACTGTCGATGATGTTGTATAGAGAAGTCAGCGTCATGCCGATAATGGCAGGAATGGAGTACTGTAAAAGCAGTTTGCCTATAGGCGCACTTCCTAAAACATGGGGATTGTTTCTGTCCATTTTGTGCTTTGGTTAAAATTATCCGTTCAAAGTTAGGAATATGACGCGATATTTCAGAACTTTGCACCGTTAAATCAACTAAATGGTAAAAAGTATGGATAATACGAAATGTATAGCTGCTCTGTTCGACTTCGACGGAGTGGTAATGGATACGGAAACACAATACAGCTTGTTCTGGAATAAGATAGGGAAACAGTATTTTCCACAGATAGAAGAGTTCGGACGTATCATTAAGGGACAGACGCTTGTTAATATTTATGCGAAGTATTTTGCGGGTATGGAGAAAGAACAGCAAGATATTACAGCACGTTTGAACCAGTTTGAGAAAGATATGGCGTATGAATACATTCCCGGGGTAGTAGATTTCATGAAAGACTTGCGTGCACACGGAGTGAAAATGGCCATTGTCACCAGTTCGAACGACCTGAAGATGGCCAATGTGTATAAGGCACATCCCGAACTGAAGGAACTGGTCGACCGGATTCTGACTGCCGAAATGTTTACCCGTTCGAAACCGGCTCCCGACTGTTTCCTGCTGGGTGCCGAAGTGTTTGGTACCGTTCCACAGAACTGTGTGGTATTCGAGGATTCGTTTCACGGACTGGAAGCAGGTAATGCGGCAGGTATGGCTGTAGTGGGCTTGTGTACCACCAATCCGAAGGAAGCAATAGCCGATAAATGCAAACTGGTGATGCCCGATTTTACAGCCTTCTCTTTTGAAAAGATGAAAGCCCTGCTTGCTTAACTCGTCAGAAAGAGCTACATTTGCCGCGATTTTATTAAATTAGGAGAAATTTTATGGCTGGATATCTTTCAGGTGATACACGTAAAGTGACAACTCACCGTTTGATTGAGATGAAAGAAAGAGGTGAAAAGATTTCCATGTTGACCTCTTATGATTATACGATTGCCCAGATTGTAGACGGGGCAGGAGTGGATGTAATTTTGGTAGGTGATTCTGCTTCGAATGTGATGGCGGGTAATGTAACTACATTGCCTATAACAATAGATCAGATGATATATCACGGCAAGTCGGTTATGCGTGGCGTGAAACGTGCGCTTGTTGTAGTCGACATGCCTTTCGGATCGTATCAGGCCGATCCTTTCGACGGAGTGCGTAATGCTATCCGCATCATGAAGGAAACGGGAGCGGATGCACTGAAGTTGGAAGGCGGAGAAGAAGTCATCGACACCATCCGTAAAATAATCGGTGCAGGCATGCCGGTGATGGGACATCTGGGACTGATGCCTCAGTCTATCAATAAATATGGTACTTATGGCGTACGTGCCAAAGGGGATGCAGAGGCCGAAAAACTGGTTCGTGACGCTCATTTGCTGGAAGAAGCCGGCTGTTTCGGACTGGTACTGGAAAAAATTCCTGCCGACCTGGCAGCACGTGTGGCTTCCGAACTGACCATTCCGGTGATTGGTATCGGTGCCGGTGGAGCTGTAGACGGACAAGTACTGGTAGTAGCCGACATGCTGGGTATGACCAAAGGCTTCAGTCCGCGTTTCTTGCGCCGTTATGCCGACTTGCATACGGTGATGACCGATGCTATCGGTCGCTATGTGGCTGACGTGAAATCGTGTGATTTCCCGAACGAAGCCGAACAATATTGATTGTTGTTTTTACCGTTATTACATCAATATGCTGTGGAATAGAAATTTTTCTTTATTGATTGCAGCAAACATATTACTCTATATAGCGGTTTACATGTTATTCCCTCTGATTCATCAGTGGATGATTCAAGCCTGGAACTGTACTGGGTTACAGGCTGCGGGAGTAACGGCTATATTCGGAATTGCTCTGTTCCTTCCCGGGGCTTTCAATAATTACTTGGTCGATACGTTTAGCCGGAAGAATGTGTGCACCCGGAGTATGGCGTTGCTGGCATTGGTAGGACTGCTGTATCCTTATGTTACTTCGGTAGGGATGGTAGTGGCACTGCGTATCTTGCAGGGAGCGTTGTTTGGCATTGTCCTGATGGCTACGGGCAGTACGCTCGCCATTGATGTGACACCCAGCAACAAACGTAATGAGGCCAACCGGGTATTTACTTGGTCGTCCATCATCGGTTTGCTGGTGGGAATGATTGTTGGAATAGAGGGAGATGGTTACCTGAGCTTTACCTCTTTGCTGTATGTTTCGGCTTTTCTGTGTGCGGTTTCCATCGTACTGGTTTCGATGGTGAATGTTTGTTTCCGCGCACCTCTCGACCTGCCGCTGTGTTCGTTCGACAGGTTTATTCTTTTCCGGACATTGCTTCCGGGAATAAATATGATGGCAGTTCCCGTCGTTTTGAGTATACTTTTCATTAGGATTTCCGATGCTTTTTTCTATCTTTGCATAGGAGGTGGATTTCTGATATATTTACTTATCAGGCAGGTCTTTACCAACCCGATGAACGGACGGATACAGGTTCTGATCGGACAGTTGCTTACAGGAGTGGGTCTGGCGGTGCTCTGTAGCTCGGATATGGGCAAAAGTCTTTATGGGACCGGACTGCTGTTGGGATTGGGACTGGGCTTCTCTATCGGGCAGTTCCTGCGGATGATGATCTTGTTGCCTTTGCATTGCGAACGGGGTACCGGTTATCATACATACCAACTGTTGTGGGAAGCAGGTATCATGCTTGGAATATGGATTTCACAATATGCTTGTCAGATAGAAGGTGTGAGTCCGTATCGGATAGCTTTAGGTGTTTGTATAGTCGGATTCCTGTTTTATCAGTTATACATCCATCGCTATTTTGTAAAACATTATCAATCAAAATAACAATAAAAGAGTATGGCAGACGATAAAAAGATTATCTTTTCCATGGTCGGAGTGAGCAAATCATTCCAGAACAATAAGCAAGTCTTGAAAGACATCTACCTATCTTTTTTCTACGGAGCGAAGATCGGTATTATCGGTTTGAACGGGTCGGGTAAGTCTACCCTGATGAAGATTATAGCCGGTCTGGATAAAAATTATCAGGGAGAGGTGGTGTTCTCTCCGGGATATTCCGTCGGTTATCTGGCTCAGGAACCACATCTTGACGATACCAAAACCGTAAAGGAAGTAGTGATGGAAGGCGTACAGAGTGTAGTCGATACGCTTGCCGAATACGAAGAAATAAACAATAAGTTCGGCTTGCCGGAGTATTACGAGGATCCGGAAAAAATGGATGCCTTGTTTGCCCGTCAGGCAGAATTGCAGGATATCATTGATGCAACCGATGCGTGGAATCTTGACAGTAAGTTGGAGCGTGCGATGGATGCGTTGCGCTGTCCGCCCGAAGACCAGCCGGTGAAGAATCTGTCGGGAGGTGAGCGTCGCCGTGTGGCTCTCTGCCGTCTGTTGTTGCAGAAACCGGACATCTTGTTGCTCGATGAGCCGACCAACCACCTGGATGCCGAGAGCATCGACTGGCTGGAACAGCACTTGCAGCAGTACGAGGGTACGGTTATCGCTGTAACACACGACCGTTACTTCCTCGACCATGTGGCAGGATGGATTCTGGAACTGGATCGTGGCGAGGGTATTCCATGGAAGGGAAATTACTCGAGCTGGCTGGAGCAGAAGACCAAGCGTATGGAAATGGAAGAAAAAACTGCCAGCAAGCGTCGTAAAACCCTGGAACGTGAGTTGGAATGGGTACGTATGGCACCGAAGGCACGTCAGGCAAAGGGTAAGGCTCGTCTGAACTCTTACGATAAGTTGCTGAACGAGGATGTGAAGGAAAAGGAAGAGAAACTGGAAATCTTCATTCCGAACGGTCCGCGTCTGGGAAACAAGGTTATCGAAGCAAAGCATGTGGCAAAGGCGTATGGCGACAAGCTGCTGTTCGACGACTTGAACTTTATGCTGCCGCCTAACGGTATCGTGGGCGTGATTGGTCCGAACGGTGCCGGTAAGACTACTTTGTTCCGCCTGATTATGGGACTGGAAAAACCGGACAGAGGAGAGTTTGAAGTTGGAGAAACAGTGAAGGTGGCTTACGTAGACCAGCAGCACAAGGATATCGACCCGAACAAAACGGTATATCAGGTCATCAGCGGCGGAAATGATTTATTGCGTATGGGAAACCGCGACGTGAATGCCCGTGCTTATCTGAGCCGTTTCAACTTCTCGGGTTCCGATCAGGAAAAGTTGTGCGGCATGCTTTCGGGTGGTGAACGCAACCGCTTGCATCTTGCCATGGCGCTGAAGGAAGAAGGTAACGTATTGTTGCTGGACGAGCCGACCAACGATATCGACGTGAATACGCTGCGTGCGCTCGAAGAAGGTCTGGAAGACTTTGCCGGATGTGCGGTAGTCATCAGTCACGACCGTTGGTTCCTCGACCGTATCTGTACACACATCCTTGCATTCGAAGGCAACAGCGAAGTGTTCTTCTTCGAAGGTTCGTATACAGAATATGAGGAAAACAAGATGAAGCGTATGGGTAACGTAGAACCGAAGCGCGTCCGTTACCGCAAGTTGATGGAAGATTAATCGGAACGATGATAAATATGATACGGAGTTGGCGCTGGCATGCAGGCAGACTGCATCGAGCGTCAACTCCGTGTAGTTTTAGGTGATTTTAATACTGTGCTTTTATGATTACGATATACTTAGCCCGCCACGGGCAGACGGAAGAAAATATCAGTCGTATTTTTCAGGGACACCTGCCGGGACATCTGACGGAAGAGGGAAAGCAGCAGGCGGTAGAATTGGGTAATCGGCTGCGGGATATTCCACTGGATGCTGTCCTCAGCAGCGATTTGCAGCGGGTGGTCGATACGGTTCGTCTGGCTGTAGGCGACAGAAATCTGCCGTGGCAGACAACGCCTTTGTTGCGTGAAATTGACTGGGGAAGCTGGACCGGACTTCCGCTGGATTCGGTAGACCGGACGCATTTGCCTGCCGATGCTGAAACGCGTGAGATGCTTTACGAACGTGCGGGCAAGTGTCTGGAATATATCCGACAGCACTACGAAGAAAAATGCATCTTGGTGGTAGCACACGGCCTGATAAACCGTTCGCTGCGGGCCCGGCTGTCAGGCATACCTGTCGACCAGCTTACTACTGTACCGCACATGAATAATTGTGAGGTAGTCCGTCTGACGATGGAATAAAGTAAACCGGAAAGGGCAGGGACGTAACGCTTTCAAAGAAAAGAATCTGAAAAGGAGAGTTACTCTAACAAAAGATTTCGTAATACCATATATTATTCCGTTAAAAATAAATTATTGTTCTATTTATTGTAGGGCATTGGGAGAAGATGTCGGATCGAGTTTCCCGATAGCCCTCAAATAGTTCGTTTCATAAATTTTATACTGCGTTTGTGCTTCGATAAGATTGCTTTTGGCTTGTTTCCATTGTGATTGTGCATCGAGCAGGTCGGTAAGCAGTGCCATCGAAACATTGTATTTGTTATTGGTAACTCTCAAATTTTCTTCTGCCTGTTTCAGTCCGATCTCAGCAGTCTGGATCAGTTGGTAGCCATCGTAAATATTCTTTAAAGCACTTTGTGCTTCCAGATTCATCAGCCGTGAATTTCTGCTTAATTCTAATGTTGCGTTCTTGAAATCAAGTTTCGCTTTTTTCACTTTCTTCAGATTGGCTCCCCATTCGAATATGGGAATTTTTACAGACAGCATTACAGCTCCTAATCCATCTCGAAATTCCTGTGAATACGGCATCATTGTTCCGTTTCCTGCATCGACCAGGCTGTTCAGTTTGATATTGCCGTAATAAGTATACCCTGCTACGAGTCCTATCGTCGGCAACATGTCTGCCCGTGACATCTGTATTTGTTGTTGTGTGACGTTTACTTGATGTTTTAACAGGTTAAATTCCGGGCGTTCGTTGATGTCGGCTGTCAGTAATCCAGGTTCCTTTACGTATATCGTTGTGTCTGTTAGTTCAAGTTTTGTACTTGAATCGAGCCCGGTAATTCTGCATAGTGACATGCGACATAAGTCCTCTCCGTTTTTTGCTTTTTGCATCTGATATAAGATGTCACTTCTGCTTGCCTCAACCCGCAGCAGTTCATTCTCTGTGCCTAGTCCGGCTTCGACGGCAGTTTTCACTTGAGCAAACAGTGAGTCCATCTGTTCTTTGTAGCTTTCCAGCATGGCGACTTTTTGTCTGACAGCTATTAATGTCCAGTATGCATTGTCGGTTTCTACCAAGACATCCATCATTGTCATCCTTTTCTGTTCGGCAGCTATAGATTCTCCCAGCTTAGACAGTTTCTTTCCTGTCATGATCTTCCCTCCTGTGTATAGTGGTTGCGTAAGCGTTATTCCTGCCATATATGTACCATGCATTCTCAATTCCATACCCATCATGTCTATATCTGGAAAAACGTATGTTCCGGTAGCCGAGGCCTCGAATTTGGGAAGGAATGCACTACTTGCTATTTGTTTATCAAGACGCGACTGCTGATATTTGTATTCGGCCTGCTGCAGAGATTCACTTTGTGATAAAGCCATTTCCCGGCATGAAGTCAGACTTAGTTTGAGCGCTTCCTGGGCTTTGAGATTACCCTGTTGCGTAAATATTATAGCTGCTGTCAATAATAGTTGAAAAAATTTATCTCTCATATCTTTTTATTTATTATTAGAAGGTGAGCACTACATTATCTATATTTTTTTGATATTGAAAAGTACCGTATAGAAAATAGGCAGTAATATCAGTGTTATGAGGGTTCCTACTGCCAGTCCTCCCATGATGGTAATCGCCATGGAATTGTACATCGGGTCTGTAACGAGCGGCAGCATGCCTACTATCGTCGTGAGAGATGCCATCAGTACAGGTCTTATCCTTGACACGGTGGCTTCCACTACGGCGGTGTACGGAGATTTCTTTTCTTCCGTTTGTAACCTGTTTATTTCGTCCACCAGTACAATTGCATTTTTCACCATCATGCCTATCAGTCCCATCATACCGATTATAGCCATGAATGTCATTGGCTGGTTTGTGATCAATAATGACGGAACGATTCCGCAGAATACATACGGGAAACATATCAGAATAAGGAAAACCTTCTTCCAGCTGTTGAACAATAGCAGAAGGATGGCAAGGATTATGAAGATCGTCAGCGGTACATATTTCATAAGGTTAGCAATGGCATCTTTTTGTAACTCTCCTTCGCCCACCCATCTCATGCTATATCCTGCCGGCAGTTCAATGGCTTCGACATCTTTCTTTATCGATTCCACTACTTTTGCCGGAGTTGCCTCGTCTATTTCTGAGTTAGGATCGCATTCAGCTTCAATCGCCCTTTGTCCGTTCAGGCGCATGACAACATCTTCATCCCATTCCATAGTGATTCCTTTTGTTACGCGGCTGAGCGGTGTGGAGCGGAAGATCTTGTCTTGAAGTTCGCTCATGCCTTTTCCACCTGAGATAGCAGAGTTAAATTCGTCGTTCGAAAGATGCAGATTCATCATGCTCCACACGGGTATGTCGTTCAAGTCGCTTATGCGGCTTCCGTCTTCGTTGCGCACGAGCATGTTTACTACGATAGTCTTATCCTGGTTGGTGATCATTCCTACCGGCATACCGTCGGTTGCAGCCATCAGCGCATTGCCTATGTCACTTCTGCCTATTCCCGAACGCAGTGCATCTTGCTGTAAATATTTTACTACATACGATTTTGAGTATGGCTTCCAGTTGTTCTGTACAGAATATGGATCGACATATTTGCATCTTCTCATTATGTCCTCAGCTTTGTTGCTCAATTCTTTTAATACAGCCGGATCCGGACCTGCAAATTCCACTTCTACCGTATGCGATGTGGAAATGGAAAAATTGTATTTTCTGCAACGAATGTATGCGTCAGGATATTTCTCTCTTAGCATACGTCTTACTTCGGGTATCTGTTTCACTACTGTTTTGTAGTCCTTACAGTCAATAATCAATTCGCCGTAACAGTCACCTCCCGATGTCATAGGTCTGACAAGACAGTAATGTGCAGGGGCACTTCCTTGACTGACTGCTATTCTTTCTATATCCTTACGTTGGGATAACAGATTACTCATGTCCAGCAGGTTGTCGCGCACTACATCGGGACTGGTGGCAGAAGGGAAAAAACATTCTATCACATATTGCTTATAGTCGAAATCTGGAAAGAACAAGTTTTTTACTTTTCCCATTCCGGCAATGCATAGAATAAGGATTGCGAATGCAATGCCGATGGTTATTTTCTTATATCCTATCAGTTTCGATATGGTATTGCGTATAAATTTGTGTATCGGTGAATTCATGACTGCTCCCTGGTCATTGCCAGCGGTACGTTCTCTGATGGGTAACCATGTTCTGGCACATACCGGTACCTGAACGAGGGCCAGTACCCAGCTTGCCAGTAGACTGACACAAAGGACGAGAAACAGATCGCCGGCATATTCACCAGCCGAGTCTGGTGAAAGGTAAACACACAAGAATGTAGAGGCTGCAATTATTGTGGCACCAAGTAAAGGCATGGCTGTGTTCTGACCTATTCTATAAAGGTATTTTTTGGGGGGAAGCCCACGTTTCTTGTCGATGAGAATACCATCCATTATCACCACGGCATTATCTACGAGCATACCCATTGCCACGATGAATGCCCCAAGCGAAATACGTTGCAAGGTCGTGCCGCACACTAACAGAATCGGGAATGAGACAGCTACAGTAAGAATCAGACCGAAGCCGATGATCAGACCACTTCGGAATCCCATAGTGAATATCAGTACGAGTATTACTATCAATACAGACTCAATCAGATTCCACATGAATGAATAGATTGCATCCTCAACCTTGTCTGGCTGAAAAAAAATCTTTTCGGTTCTCATTCCAGCAGGAATGCTTTGCATGATTTCCTCGAGACGTTTGTCTACTGCTTTTCCTACATCGGGGACTATTGCTGACGACTCCATGGCTATACAGATGGCAAGTGCGGGCTTGCCGTTGACGAAGAAGCCGTTTTTTTGAGGTTGGGAGTATGTCTTTTCTATTTTGGCTATATCTCCCAGTCTTAGAGTCTTGCCGTCGACGGTCTGTATCAGAAGGTTTTTTATATCATTTTCGTCCTTGCTCTCAGAATCTACGTAAATAGGAATGAGTTCATTGCCGCTCTGATACTTCCCTGCATTTACAGTTTTGCAAGCACCTTGCAGTGTGGACATAATTTGTGCCGGTATTATTCCATTTCTGGATATCTGTTCTTTAGACAGAGTGATGTTTATCACTTCGTCACGGTTGCCGGCAATGTTTACTCGTTTGACCCCTTTTACACCGGAAAGTTCACGCTTTATCAGTCGGGCATATTGATACATTTCCGGATAATCATATCCGTCGGCAGTAAATGCATAAAAGATGCCGTAAACGTCCATCATGTCATCTATGACTATAGGATCGTAACATCCTTGCGGCAATCTGGCAGATGCATCGTTTACCTTACGGCGCAGCAAATCGAAATGTTGTTCCAGATCTTTTGTAAGAACCGTCATCTGGAACTCCACTGTAAACATAGCCATTCCGTTTTTGCATTCAGTCTTTATTTTGTTTACATTGGGTAGTGCACGTAATTCTTCCTCCATCATAAGCGCTACTTTAAGCTCTGTCTCATGCGCACTTGCTCCCGGATAGGGTACTATCACCATGGCTTGCTTGGTGGAAACTGCCGGATCCTCAAGTTTGGGCATCTGGATGAAAGAAAATATTCCGGCTATTATTATAGCTGTTACAAACGACCAGAATTGTATGGGTCGTTTCATGAAGTATTTTGTAATTCTTATCATATCAGTCCTCCGACATTTGTTTTTTCCGGTTGTTTTATGACTATTACTTTTTCACCCTCTTGAAGTGAGTTTACTCCTGCACGTACTATCTTTTCTGTGCCATTCAGACCTTTTATTACTGTGATTTTTTCTCCAGAAAAATGATCATCCATGGTTATAACCCTTTTTTCGATGGTAGAATCTTCTTTCAACACCCATACACACGAGTTGCCACTACTTTTAAAGATTGCGCATGCAGGTATTTCAAATCCACCGATACTGTCTGTTTCATTATTGATAGTCAGACATACTTCAACGTTCATCCCTGGAGTAATTTCTTTTTCCGGTTTTTCTCTAAATTTTAGGCATAGCTGGTATAGCTGATTTCCGTCGGCTTTCGGCGATAGACTTACAAAATCCATAGGATATACTTGTGATTCTTTTTCAGATGGAATTATACATTCGTATCTTACTGCATTATTAATAACTTTCAATGTTTTTGACGGCAAATCTGTTTTAACTTCCAGATGCGAAACATCCAAAAACGTGAATATTGCAGTACCCGCATCAACCATTTCTGCTGGAGAAAAATTGACCGACTGAATATATCCGTCTGTCGGTGAGTACAGTTTGGTATACTTTAGCTTGTTCTTGTTCACTTGCAGTTGAACCCCAAGCTGCTTCAGTCCGGCAGAAGCTTTCTCATAATCATTGGCAGAGACACTTTTCTGATCAAACAGCTTTCTTGTTCTTGCCACTTCACTCTTCAGTTGATCGTATTGTATCTGCAAGGCTTCTACTCCAAGCAGATAATCTGCGTTGTCAAGTTCGGCAAGTAGTTCGCCTTTTTTTACCTGATCACCTTCTTTTACGTAAATGCATTTTATTTGTCCGGCAGTTTTGAACCCAAGACTGATTTCGTGCGCTTCGCGGATTATTCCTGAATATCTTTGGGTAGTGGTATTACTTGAGGGTACCGGATTCACGACTTGTACACTATGAATAGGTAAAGAAGATTGGTTGGGTCGACTGCATGAACTTAGCATAAATAGCAGTAATGTCGGCAGATAGAATAAATTTTTTATTTTCATGCTTAATAGATTTTAGGTGATAATATGCATTCTGTTGATGCAAAATTGTGTATTTATTTGTATTATACTATCACCGATAAGGATGGTAAATTGGTCTAAAGGATTGAAAATCTATGAATAGTTAGTTGTTTCTTATATATTTGTTCCTCGAAAGGTATAATTTGATATTCCATGAAAAGAGAAAATGTTTTTTTGAATCTGGATTTAAGTGATTTGTCGGCACAGCCTGGTGCACTTCATATTGATAATAAAATCATACTCATTGATAACCTTGATGATGTAGCAGATGAAGAAAATGCCAATAGTTTATCTTTTGCCAATTATCCCATGAAATTATCTTTTACAATAGGTCTGATTGTACTTTCGGGAGGGATGAAGGTTAAAATCAATTTGGAAGATTTTGAAGCACGTGCAGGTGATGCAATCGTTGTTTTTAAGGGGAATATTGGTGAATTTTGCAGCTTATTGCCGGATACGCGTATGGTTGTAATTGCTTTTTCCGATGAGCTTTTCAATGTGGTGAAACATATTAACACAGCCCTTTCCATACAGCAGTATATTTATACTAATCCTGTGTTTCATCTTGATGAAGAATTTCTTGATGAGGCATTGGATATATATAAAAAGATGAAGGCAAAAATGACTGAAACTAATAATATTTTTCTTGAAGGAATTTTGCACGGTTATGCACAGGTCTTGATGTACAGTGCTTACAATTATTTTGTCCAAAGAAAGAAAAACGCAGATAATTCTTTAGAATGCAATAGAAATCAGGAAATATACAAACTTTTTATGCAGTCGGTGCAGAAAAATTATATGCATGAACGCAGTATAACCTATTATGCTGGTGTATTATGTATTTCTCCGAAATACCTTTCTCAAGTAATAAAGAATGTAACCGGAAGATTGGCTAGCGAGTGGATAGCCGATTATGTGATTTTGGAGGCAAAAGCATTATTGAAAAGTAATAAATATACGGTACAACAGGTGTGTGACATGCTGAATTTTGCTAATCAGTCTTTCTTTGGAAAGTATTTTAAAAGGAAAACCGGAGTTTCTCCTAAGGCTTATATAAAAAGCTAAAAAATCAGTTAAGCGCCTTTAGTTATTCGACTCCGATTGATAAGTCTAAGAAGGAGTTGCATATAGAAGAATGTAAAAAATAACCCGCAAAGAATCTATTGCTTCAACGATTCTTTGCGGGTTAAATTTTTCTATTTTAACTATTGAATAGTCTTGTATCAAGGATGCACCATTGTTCCAATATTTTCGCCTGATATCACTTTCTTCAGGTTACCTACCGTATCCATGTCGAATACAATAATCGGCAGGTTGTTTTCCTTACACATACAAGTAGCTGTCAGGTCCATTACTTTCAAGCCACGTGCCAGAACTTCATCGTAAGTGATTTCATCGAACTTGGTAGCTGTCGGATCTTTTTCCGGATCGGCAGTATAGATACCGTCTACACGGGTACCCTTCAACATGACATCAGCTTCGATTTCGATGCCACGCAATGAAGAACCAGTATCGGTGGTGAAGAATGGATTTCCGGTTCCGGCAGACATGATGACTACTTCACCGTTTTCCATGGCTTCGATGGCTTTCCATTTGGTGTAGAACTCACCGATAGGTTCCATGCGGATAGCTGTCAGTACACGAGCCTTTACTCCGGCAGCAACCAAAGCAGAACTCAGTCCTAAGCTGTTGATAACCGTTGCCAGCATACCCATCTGGTCACCTTTCACACGGTCGAATCCCTTTCCGGCTCCGGTCAGTCCGCGGAAGATGTTTCCACCGCCGATAACGATGCCGATCTGTACACCCATGTCATGGATTTCCTTGATTTGCTGTGCATATTCGCCCAGACGTTTTTCGTCGATACCATATTTCTTTTCTCCCATTAAGCTTTCGCCGCTGAGCTTTAACAGAATACGTTTGAACTTTGCCATAAATTGATTTTTTTAATGTTTAGTCGCAAAGTTAGAAATAAATGTCAGAAGAATAGTCAAAATCTCTTGTTTTTATTCCTTATTTCTATCGTCCTGTCACTTGCAGGTATTCACGTTTTTTTACTTCATACTGAGCATAGGTTTCTACATACTTGTCGCGACTTTGCTGATAAAGACTCTGTGCATCGAGCAGATCGCTCATGGTGCAGGTACCGGCTGCATAATAATCGGTATTCAGACGCAGATTTTCCTTAGCCTGTTCGATGGAAAGCAGAGCTATCTTCACCTGTTTATAGGCATCATTCAAGTCGTCCCATGTATGTTTCATGCGGATTACCAGCAACTGGCTTTGGTCGGCGAGCTGGTTTTCGGCATTGCGTAGTTGTAGTTTCTGGCGCTGAATGTCGTGTGAGCCTCCCCACCAGCCTGAGATAGGTACGGATACGGTAGCGAATCCCAGCCAGAATGTATGATCTTTCCCTATTTTCGTAGGCATAGCCTCCTCCGATGGCTACGGTAGGCAAGTTCTTGCCTATAGCCATTTTATGTTGCAGGTTGCTTGCCTTTACATTTTGCTGAAGGAGGTTATATTCATTGGTCAGTGTAAGGGCTGTTTCGGGAACCGTATAGAGCTCTTCCGGTCCCCGCGGCAACGTATCTTTCAACGTTGCTGCTACTTCTATGCTGTCTGCCGGATGTCCTATATACTGCGCAAGCATGCTCCGTGACAATGAAAGCATGTTTTCCACCTGGATGCGTTTGCTTTGTATCTCGTTCTGGCGGAGCTGTACTTGCAATAAGTCGTTGCGGGTTGTAACACCGGCCTTAACGCTGGTTTCCACATCCTGAAGCAACTGACTCAATTGCTTGTCGAGTGTACCGATAGTCTGCAATTTTTCTTTTAGCATTACGACTTGCCAGAAATAGTTTTCTACCGTCAGAATTACTTCGTTTTGCGACTGACGCTGCTGGAGGCGGTTTACTTCTACGTTCACCTGAGCCAGTTTGTTGCCGTTTACAAGTTGCCCTCCGGTGAACAGCGGCAGAGTTGCGGAAACATCACCTACAAGTCCGTTTTTCATAAAAGCCATCTGCATTTCAGGGGATAGTTCCATGCGTACCAGACTTTTGTCGGCGAGGAATCCGCTACCCATGGCACTAACTGTAGGGAAGTATTTACTGAAAGCCTCCTGTTTGCTGTGTTCTGCCATACGGAGATTGTTTTGTGCATTTTTCATGCGAATATTGTTGCTGAGTGCGGCTTCTATACATTCGTCCAGTGAATAAGCTTTTTGGGCAAATGTATTTAGTGATAACATACAGCCAGCCGACAGCAGGAATAAAGATAGGATATTTTTTCTTTTCATCATCGTAACTGAAATTAGTTGTAACTTTGAGTTTACTATGTTATTCAAGTTCCAGTTGTGCACTGGCAGCCCGTTTGCGGGTAGAACCTCTGAACAATAACATATACAAAACCGGAAGAACGGTCAGCAGGAAGATCATGGTGATAAGAGTTCCGTAACAGATCACTGTTCCCATAGGCATCCACAATCCGCTTTTACCCAAAATCATTGGGATAACTCCCATGGAAGCTGCTGCCGAAGTCAGGAAAATCGGTCTCATACGTCGGCGTGCGGAATGATAAATGGCATCGCGTACGCATAAATGTTCGGTGCTTCTCAGTTCTTCGGCATAGTCTATCATAATGATTCCGTTACGGACAATAATACCCATCAAGCTGATGATACCTAACGTACACGTCATACTGAAGTCGACTCCCTGTATCAATACGCCTATTGCTGTACCGAAAACACAGAATGTCATGCTGCCGAAGATGAGCAAGGCGATACTCAGACGGTGGAAATGAGCTATCAGGATGAATAATATCATGACGGCTGCAATGGCAAGTGCTCCCATGATAAGCGGATTTTGCTCATTATTTTGTTCCAAGTCGCCTCCGTATGTCAGCGTTACACCTTGGGGCAAGGGGATTTCCTTTATCTTTTCCTGGATTTTTGCTGTTATCTCCATTGCATTTTCTCCTCTTCGCAAGTCGGACATGACGGTAATGGTATAGATACCGTTCCGACGTACAAGTTGTCCGTCTTCGGTAGAGGGCTCGATACTGGCTATCTGACGAAGTGGAACACTTGATAATCCACCGGCAACTGGAATCAATTCATTCTCTATGTCGTTATAATGTGCACTATCGGCTTTGTTGCTTTTCAGAACGATAGGAATATTGTAATCACCTTCCCATACATTGGCTACCTGAACTCCGCTACCGTATCTCATTGCTAATGTCGCTTCTACCGTAGCATTGGTAATGCCTAACCGTGCAGCTTCATCTTCTTTCAGCACGATGCGTGCCGTTGTTTGCGGATTACTGAAGTTGGTCTGTGCCAGTTCGGTTTCAGGCATGCTGCGCAACAGGCTCAAGTATTTGTCGGCTGTACATTTCAGGCTGTCGAGGTTACTACCGCTTAATCGCAGTTCGATAGGATAAACTGACAGACTGTAACTTAACTGCTTGAAACGAATCAGTGCTTCGGGAAATGCATCAGTATATTTTGCGGCATATTCGTCCAGCAATTCTACTGTTTCTTTATTTCCTTTTGTGTTGACAATAAACTGTGCATAGTTTGGACCTGCTATCTGTGGTGCGTATGCTGTGTGGAAGCGAGGAGAAGCACATCCGGTAAATGAAGTTACCGAAACAACACGATCGTCCGCACAGAGTATGTTTTCCAGTGTGTCGGCTATAGCATTAGTCTTTTCGATAGCAGTCCCTGTAGGAAGATAGATCTCTACGGCAAACTGATTACGGTCGGCTGTCGGCATTAGATTCTGGGGTAATTTACCCATCAGGATAATACCCACGACAATGAAGGTTAATCCTGTTATCACTGTATAATAAGGATGCTTGAAACATATATCCAGCAGCTTATTATAATATTTCTGGAGCATATCCAGAAAAGAGAATCCCTTTTTACCGGTCTGGAGAGGTTTCCGTATGAACCAGAACTGCATGAACGGTACAAGTAATGAAGCTACCAGCAGTGAGATACTCAAAATGAGTGTGATGGCCCATGGAAAACTGAGCAGAAAATCGTGGAACATTCCTGTCATGATAAACAGAAACGGGAAGAACGTGATACTGATGGCAAGTGTTGCCGAGAAGATGGAACGAAAGAAATGGGTACTGCTCTGTATGGAGGCGTGCCAGCGCGACATTCCTTCTCCTATTTTTTCCAGATAATTATCGATGATAACGATGGAGTTGTCGACAATCATTCCCAGTGTAACGATGAGTGCTGCCAGCGTTACGGTATTTAGTTCGATACCAAAAACATAAAACAGACCGAGTGAAATGAATATGGTAATCGGGATAGTAGAGGCGGCTACCAGTGCCACACGCATCGGGAGAAGCAACATTACTACAATGACTACGGCTACGATAGCAATCAATAACTCTTTCAGGAAGTTATTTACGCTGTCGCCTACAACTTCACTTTGGTCGGTGATGCGGAACATGTTGACTTCCGACGGGAGTTCTTTCTTAAACTCTTCGAGTGTCTGGTTGATTTGTTCTCCCATCTTTACAATGTTCTGCCCCTTTTTCATTTCTACACTAAGCAGAATGCATTTTTTCCCGTTGTTGGTAATGTAGCTGTCGGCATGCGGATATTCCTTTACCACACGGGCTACATCCTTCAGGCGAATGTTATGTCCGGACGGGTCGGTATATACAATTTGTTCTTGTACATCGTAAACGGTATTGAAGGATTTCTCTACATGTACAGGAAGTATGTAGGCCGGATTTTGCACTCGTCCGCCTGAAGTAACGAACCCTTTCGAAAACAGGTTGACAGCCAGCGTCTGTTCTGTTAGTCCGTATTGCGAAAGTTTTTCATTATCCAGATAAACAGCAATCTGTTCATTCTGTAATCCGCTTACGGTCATACGTCCGATGCTGCTGATTCGGCGCAAACGATCCTGCAAGTCGTCCATGTATTCCTTTAATTCCCGATAAGTCTTGTCCTTGCTCTCCATGGTAATCAGCAGGGCAGAGGTATCCCCGAAATCATCCAGTACCTGTACGGCAAGCACATTCGAGGGTAGGTTCGACTTGAATGTTGCGATGCCATGCTTGAATTTGCTCCAGAATTCATCCTTGTTGTTGAGGTCGTCGTTTAGTTCTACTTGTATATACACGATTCCATCGCGACTGGTAGAAAATGTTTTTTCTTTCTTTACTTCTTTATAGGAGAAGATGTAGTTTTCCAGCGGTTTGGTAACTTGTTCAATCATCTCTTCGGCCGTATTACCCGGAGCTACGGCTACTACCATTCCCTGACGGATTGTAAAATCAGGAAATTCATTCTTGCGCATGTTGGGCAAGCTGTATATACCGAATGCGACCAGACAACATACTATCAGTATGACAATCTGCCGGTAGTGCATTGCCCATTCTACTATGTTACGTTTCTTTTCCATTGTTGTTTTTTATTTTATAGTTACCGGCGTGTTTTCACAAACCTTCTGCTGTCCTTCCGTTATAATCATGTCTCCGTCTTTAATTCCCTTCAGTACGATTATTCCATCGGCTGTAAAGTCACCACATTGTATGATACGCTTTTCTGCTTTTCCTTCGTTATTTACCCATACAAAGTTCTGATTTCCTTCACCTAACTGGATAATGTTGGCTGGTAGAACATAATGGGGGCTGTCTTTCTCCGTTTTCAGGACCACTTCGCAGACCATACCCGGCATCAGTTCCTTATCAGGTTGGTCTATCCGGATTTTAACTTCGTAAGAGCGGGATAAGGCATTGGCTACAATTCCTTTCTCTATAACGCTCCCTTCGAAGAAACGATTGTCTAATGCTGAAACTTGAATTTGTGCTTTCTGATTTTTCTGTATGTTGGCAATTTCATTTTCAGGAACTGCAATCTTGACATTCAAGTCTTTTACGGCAACCAGTTGAACAACAGGCATTCCCGGCATTACGTTTTGTCCGACTTCGATGTTCTTGGACGAAATGACACCACTATAGGGAGCATATAGTTTGCAGTCGGATAAGTTCTTGCGTGCCACTTCCTCCATGGAGCGGGCCTGCTGGAGTTTGCTTTGCACTTCAATCCATTTCATATCGGCAAGGCTTCCTCTGTCATGCAGTTGTTTCATACGCTGATAGGCATCTTCAGCCTGTTTCAGCGTCGATTGTGCGGCTGCATAGCTGCTTTGAATGGATGTTGGATCTATTTCTGCTATCAGTTGACCTTTAGTCACTGGTTTACCTAAGTCAACGTATATTTTCTTGATGGTGCCCATGACGGAAAAACTTAACGCAGTTGCATTCGATTCTTCTACGGTGCCAGAATAGTATCTGGACTCATTGGTCGTACCAGAAGATACTTGCATGACTTTTACTTTTACCGGGTTGGCGGAAAAGTTCTGCTTGTTGTTATTATCCTGACAAGATAACAATGTGAATAACAGTAATGATACTGTAATGTAATGACACTTTTTCATACCTTTTCTGAATTATCTTTTAATTAGTTCGGTGGCAAAAAAATATATTTTGCCTGACGTATTGATTCTTTTAAAGTCTTTAAAAGTGTTCTAAAAAGCTCATGCCTTTTCCAATCAGAATAATAGACCATTTATTGTGTCTGTTTGGTTACTGCTATTGGGGAAAATTACCGTTATTTTGCAGAAAAAGAAGCAATAGATATGGAAAAAGATGTTTTAGAAAAAGGTATATGGCATAATAGCGATTTAGATAAAAATGCAGCTTACAAAGATGATCGCATAGCCATTATTGATAATATCCAAGGTTTAAAGGATGGTCAGAATTGCTTGAATGATTTGGTGAAGGTAGATGCGGTACTTTTGGTCTTTTGTGTGAAGGGAAAAGCTTCCTTGTGCATCAATGGGGATACTTACATGATTCATCCGAATGACTTGTTGGTTTGTGTTCCGAACATTGTATTCGAAAGGAGTATGATTAGTATAGACTTCGAAATGCGTGGTGTGGTACTATCTCCTGAATACATGAAGAATATGGTTTTGTTTGAATGTAGTAGTTGGAGTTTCCGTTCGTTTGTAGAAAAACATCCAGTCCTTTCCTTAAATGAAGAAGAAGCAAAACTGTTCAGGCAGTATTATGATTTATTGTATGAAAAGATGACCCGAGCTCCTCGTAAACACCAAAAGGAATTGTTTGATGCCTTACTGGAAATGTTTCATTATGATTTTTATGATACGATGGAACGTTTCTACAATGAGAATCCGAAAACCTTTTCATCGTCTGAAGTCTTGTTCCGAAACTTTCTGGACTTGCTGAATACTCCGGGAAATAACTGTCGGAAAGTGGCTTACTATGCCGATAAGCTGCATGTCTCACCTAAATATTTGTCTGCTGTGTGTAAAGAAGTAAGCGGACAGACAGCTTTCGATCTGGTAAATCAATATGTCTTGAAGAATGTGAAATACATGTTGCAGTGGTCGCCCAAGAGCATAAAGGAAATAGCCATGGAGCTGGACTTTCCAAATCTCTCTTTCTTTGGCAAGTACGTGAAACGTTATCTAGGAGTTTCTCCTAAACAATATAGGGAACAGTTGTCCTCTGAAAAATCATCAGATACGGAAGCTTAATCGGCGGTTTGATTATTGCTTCTGTATTTTTATCCTTTGTTTATTATCTGGGTCAGAATTTGTTTAAAATGAAGTGCTGCCTTTTTACGGTAAAGTCCTTTGGACCAGAACAAATAGGCATGGGTTGATAACTCGTTTCCAGAAGCAATGGGAATTTTTATTAACTCTTCTTCGTTTCGTACAGCTGCGAATGTCAGTATTGTGGCCTGATTTCCGCTCTTGACAAGGTTTATGATCGTATTAACATCGTTGATTTCAATTTCGGTAGTCAGGTGTAATTTTTCTTTCAGACAGACATGTTCTATTATTTCACGAGTAACAAAACCTTTACTTGGAAGTATCAGTGGAATTGAAGCGATATCTTGAAACTTGATGATGGCTTTAGAAGCTACCGGGTGAGATTTTCCTGCAACCAGATAGAGTCGGGAAGAAAATAGAAATACTTTTTCAAAATCAATAAAACTTTCTTCCGAACCGAAAGACAACACAAAATCCATTTCATTATTTTCTAGTTTTACCATCAGTTCGTCGGACGTGGCAAAGATGATGCTGATTTGTATATGAGGATATTGCTCTGAAAATAATGGAAGTGCTTTAGTGAGCAATGAACTCAGGCTGAATGTTGCGCCTATACATAATTTTCCAGTATCCAGGTTCTGTAAATCACGGATGATTTGTTTCCCGTTTTCACTTTCTCTTATGGCATTTTTTGCATAAGGCAAAAATGAACTTCCCGCTTCTGTAAGTATGATACGTTTTCCTATACGGTCGAAAAGTAAAATACCGAGTTCGTTTTCCAATTGTTTTATCTGTTGTGAAAGGGTACTTTGTGAGATACATAACGCATGGGCCGCTTCTGTAAAGTTAAGCAGTTCACAGGTCTTTTCGAAATATTTTAGTTGGCGAAGTTCCATTTTCAAATCGGTTTTATCAATGATTATTATCGAAAAAAAGAGTTTTACAAATATAAAATTATAATCTGGGCTAACCTATTTTTGCATCACAAACCTAATAAAAAGTGATTGATGGGGAGCAAAAAAGTAAATAATGAGCATGAAGTCACAGTGCGCTTTCGTATGATACGCAACTGTATGTTTCTGTCCGGCCTTTCTGTTTTTGCGCAGCTGTATCTTTTTCAGCCGATGTTGTCGGATTTGTGCCGTTCTTTTAGTATAACTCCAGCCGAAAGTAGTCTTGCCGTATCAGCTTCAACAGTCGGAATGGCTGTCGGGTTGCTCTTTCTGGCATTTAAGGCTGACGGAATATCACGTGAGAAGCTGATGGGAGCTTCGCTGATTCTGTCGTCTGTGCTGACTATTGCATCTGCTTTTATTGATAGCTATTCTTTTCTGTTGGTTTTTAATTTGTTGAAAGGCATTGTCTTAGCAGGGGTTTCGGCTGTAGCGTTGGCATATCTGTCGGAAGAAGTGGATGCCTCTAAGATTGGATTGGCAATCAGTCTTTATCTGAGCGGTAATACATTAGGCGGAATGTCGGGGCGTGTAGCAGCGACCTTAGTGTCCGGATATGGGGGATGGCAACTTGCTACATTGGTTATCGGAATAGTAAGTCTTGCTTTAGGTGCTATCTTTTGCTGGAAAATTCCGGCTGGAAGAAATTTTTCGGCTTCGATGGTTTCCTTTGGAGAAAAAATGAGGCAAATGCGTTCACTGCTTACGCAAACGACATTTATCAGTATGTATGTCATTGCAGCTCTTTCTATGGGAATCTTTGTAAGTGTCTATAATTATCTTTCTTTTTTGCTTGAGTCTCCTGCTTTTGGTTTGCCCCATCATTTGGTAGCTATGATATTCATGATGTATGTAGCTGGAATCATAGGATCGGTTGTGGCTGGTGTCTTATCCGATCGGTTTGGGCCGGAGGTACTTTTGCAGGGTGCATTACTGCTGATGGGGGTAGGCATGTCGCTTTTGCTGGTGATGAAGCTTTGGGCTATTGTGCTTGGATTGGGTATATTGACTTTTGCTTTCTTTAGTACGCATACACTGGCAAGTCGGATTGTTTCCATGCATGCCCAGCATTTGAAAAGCAGTGCTACCAGTATTTACTGGCTGTTTTATTATGCCGGTTCTAGTTTGATTGGATCGTTGACGGGAATCGTACTGGTTAACAGTGGATGGTTTTCGTTGATGGAAGTCTTGCTGGCTCTGCTTTTTTGCGCGCTTATTGTATCGTCATTATTCATTTTTAAATATAGATTGTATGAGAAGAGTAAAGTTTACAGCCATCGTCGGTATGGCAATAATGATGTCCGTTCCCGCAATTAGTCTGGCGGACAATGGAAAAAACGTTGAGGTTGTTAATGAAGGTATCCGCTTCTGCGAAAGTACTTACCCTTATGATGGAGGTATTCTGATTGCCAATTTTGGAACAGAACAGTTGAATCCGCTTAATACAGATGGTAAGGGATATATCCTTTATTATAAGGATGGTAAGGTAAGTACGTTGGTTGCTGCCGATGGCAATCTGAATGCTCCGAAGGGAATGTTTATGCGTAATAACCATTTGTACATCTGTGATGTCAATAAGATTGTTGTTTACGATTTGAATCAGAAAGGTAAAGCTCCTAAAACGATTCACCTGCCGGAGGGTAATCTGTTTGTAAATGACTTGGCGGCAGATGGTAATAACTTGTATGCCTCGGTAACAAATACAGATAAGATCTTTAAGATTGATATAACCGATTCTGCCAATCCGGGAGAGGCTCAGGAGTGGGCTACTGTACCTGGCCCTAATGGTTTGCTGATAGGTGACGGCATGATGTATGTTGCTTCTTATCCGGCCGACGGGAATACGGGAGAAAAGCATGTCATTTATCGTATAAACGACTTGGACAATCCGCAGCCTGAGAAAGTGGTTACAGTTCCTGGACAATACGACGGAATCGCTTTTTCTTCGGATGGAAAATCTCTTTATGTTACAAACTGGACTCCAGCCGGACTGAGTCGGGTCGATTTACAGACTGGTAGCTTGTCGCCACTTAATATTTCGTTGGACAAAGAATTATCGGGCCCTGCTGACATTACGGTTTCTGGAGGAAAGATTTATATTCCCGATTTGCCTGCAAGCCGTGTAGTCATTGTAACAGAATAGGTTTGTTTTGATATAATATAACATGTTGTTTCAATACGGAAAGCAAGACTTCCTACTTACTTATAATCTGTAAATTGAAACATTATCCCCTTGTCTATCCTTCAGTGTAAGGAACAGACGAGGGGAATTTTTTTTAGTCGTCTTTTGGTATCTGCTTAAGAAAAGAAAAATGTAAAGAACGGATATTCAAGTTTATCGTCTTTGAGGTATATTTGTGCATCAGTTTTATTTTAGTTGTAAAATGATTCTATGCGTATGAAAAATCACAAATTCTTGTTGTATGTGTTGGGTTCTTTTTTGTGCTTGCCATTGAGTGCACAATGGAGAATGAATCCTACCCCTAACGATACCCTTCAGTCGGTTCGGGTATTGAAAAATGGAAATGTAGTATTGAGTATTTATGCTCCCAAAGCTCACGAGGTTCAAGTAGGAGGAGATGTTGTTCCCTGGGGAAAGAAATTGGATGTGGTAAAATCGGACGAAGGTGTTTGGTCGGTAACCATACCTGGAGTAAAGGATGGTGTTTATCGCTATCATTTTCTGGTAGACGGTGTAAAGGTGTTCGATCCCAAGGCTCCAGAAGCTGGTGAAACCACAGCATTGATGACTGTTGGAAGTTCAGGTGACGAGTTCTATGCCATGAAGAATGTTCCTCACGGAGCCATGTCAGAACGTTATTATTATTCTAAATCACTGAAAACAACTCGTCGCCTGCATGTATGGACACCAGCTGGTTATGAAAAAGGTTCGGAGAACTTACCTGTTTTATATCTGATTCATGGGGGAGGCGATACAGATAATTCTTGGCCAACCGTAGGATGTGCGGGTAATATTCTGGATAATTTGCTGGCTGAAGGAAAAATGAAGCCAATGATTGTAGTGATGCCCAACGGTTCTATTCCAACAGCTAACCTGATGGATGAGGTTCCGTTGTTCTCCGACGATTTGATGAATGATATTATACCTTTTATTGAAAGTAATTATCGGGTACTGACGGATAAAGACCATCGTGCCTTGGCGGGCTTGTCCATGGGAGGAATGGAAACGCTGGAAGCGGGATTGAACCATTACAGACAGTTTGGCTATTTATGGGTTTTAAGCTCCGGATGGTTTGCTGATGATACTAAAATGTATGCCGAAAAAGGAGCTTATTTGAAGAAAATTGCTGCTGACTTTAATCAGACAGTTCGTTCGTTAAACTTTACACAAGGTGGTCCCGAAGATATCGCTTATAAGAATTGTAAGGCTATGCTTAAACTATTTGATGAGGCCGGAATTAAATATCAGTATTCAGAGGCTTCGGGTGGACATACATGGTATACATGGCGTAATGATCTTTATAATTTAGCGCAACAGTTATTTAAATAAAAACGTTTAGGCCGTTATGATAAGTGGTAGTAAAATCCGTCATAACGGCTTATTTTGAATAAGGAGAACAATATTTGAACAAATAGAACAACTGTTTTGAACACAGATATTAGTTTTTTGAATAAATAAGATAATGTTTACCGGTACTTTAAGCTAATTTTACGTATCAGAATTAAGGTTCTGTATTCTTCCTTTTTTTTAATAGGATAGGGCCAGAATGTAGGGCCTTGAAAAAGTCTTTTGTTTATTGAAAAATGAAAAAGGAGGAAACGGATATGAAAAATAAATATTAAATCTTTTACAAAAATGAGAAACGTTATTCGAATGGTAGGCGTTGGAATCGCTGCTTTATGTATGGTGACTTCTACTGTACAGGGACAGGTGAAATTGAATGCCAGCAACATTGATGAAGTTATCGGTCAGATGACTTTGGAAGAAAAAGTACACATGGTAATTGGTTGTGGTATGTCGATGGGAGATGATGTCAAGTTTCCCGGTACAGCAGGACGTACATACGATATCCCTCGGTTAGGTATTCCTTCGGTTTATCTGGCAGACGGACCACATCGATTGGCCATGGCTGTAAAGCGTGATTTCGATAGTCATTTTTATTATGCAACTGAATTTCCTTCGGGTACGACCGTAGCTGCTACATTCGACCCGAATGCTGCGTTTCAAGTTGGAGCTGCATTGGGAGAGGAAGTGAAAGATTACGGAATGGATGTGTTATTGGCACCAGGTGCAAATTTGATGCGTAATGCGTTGTGCGGCCGTAATCATGAATATTATTCTGAAGATCCTGTTGTGACGGGAAAGATAGCTGCCGGATATATCAATGGAGTACAGAGCCAGGGTACAGGTACCTGTCTGAAACATTTCGCTGTGAATAATCAGGAAACCAATCGTAACAACAACGATTCGAGAGTTGCCCAGCGTCCGTTGCGTGAACTTTACCTGAAAGGATTTGAAATAGCTGTCAAAGAGTCTCAACCATGGAGTATTATGACATCTTACAATAAAGTCAATGGTAAGTATACATGTGAAGATATAGACTTGACGGAATACATTCTCCGTGACGAATGGGGATTCAAGGGTATGGTTATGTCTGACTGGAATGCGGGAACTGATGCCGTGACTTCGATGAAGGCGGGAAATGATATGCTACAGCCCGGACAAGATCGTCAGTATAAGGCTATTCTGGAAGCCGTACAGAATGGCACGCTGGATGAGGCTGTTTTGAATCGTAACGTAAAACGAATATTGGAAATGGTGGTGAAATGCCATACGTTTGATAATTATAAATATGCCAACGAAACAAACCTGAAGGCTCATGCCCAGGTAGACCGTACCATAGGTGCAGAGGGTATTGTCTTATTGGATAACCAGAGCGCTTTGCCTTTGGCTGCCAATATCAAGAATGTAGCTTTGTATGGAACGACATCGTACGATATGGTTCCTGCCGGTATGGGATTTGGAAGTACAGGTGTTGGCTATTATTGCGTTTCTATGGTGGAAGGTATGCGTAATGCCGGATATACAGTTGATGCGAACCTGATAAAGAAATACAAGAAACATCTAGCCGATGAGCAGAAACGTCTTTATCCGAAAGGCAGACCTCCTTTCTCTCTTACTCCGCTGAAGCGTGCAGAAGAATTTGTCCCTACTGCTGAAGAACTGGCTGCTCAGGTCAAGAGTAATGATGTGGCTATTCTTACCTTAGGACGTACCAGTGGTGAGGCTTCCGACAGACGGGTAGAAGAATTCTATTTGAAAGACAACGAAACAGCCCTTATCAAGCAGGTGGCTGAGGCTTATCATGCTGCTGGCAAAAAGGTAATTGTTATCCTGAATATTTGTAGTCCGGTAGAAACTGCTTCTTGGAAGAATACAGTCGATGCTGTAATCTGTGCTTTCCAGCCCGGTCAGGAAGTCGGAAACAGTGTAGCCGATGTACTGACAGGTAAGGTAAATCCTTCAGGACATCTGCCGATGACGTTCGCCATAAAATATGGAGATGCACCGTCTGACGCTAATTTCCCGTATGACTATGAGTTTAAAATGCCGTCGTTTGCAATGGGAAGCGGCATGAACTTCGAGTCGAAAGAGAAAAAGGAAGAAAAACCTAAAGAGGCCGTTCGCAATGTGGATTACACGAACTATGAAGAAGGTATTTATGTAGGTTATCGCTATTTCGATACTTTCGGTAAGGAAGTTTCTTATCCGTTTGGTCACGGTTTGTCGTATACAACCTTTAGTTTCGATGTCGTATCGTCAGGTATTAATGGCGACAAGTGTGAGATGAAAGTATCGGTAAAGAATACAGGCAACTGTGCCGGCAAGGAGTCTGTCCAGCTTTATGTCAAGGCTCCGGCAGGCGGATTGGAAAAACCAGCTAAAGAATTAAAGGCGTTTGCAAAGACAAGACTCTTGCAGCCGGGTGAATCGGAAGTAGTGACATTGTCGTGGAATCTGATGGATATGGCTTCCTTCAATGAAAAGAGCTGTTCTTGGGAACTAGCCAAAGGTACATATCAGTGGATGGCAGCAGCTTCTTCTGCTGATGTTCGTTGCACGGTATCTCAAAAGGTGGCTAAAGCCCAGAAGGTAAAAGTGCACGATGCGATGAAGCCTGCGTATAAGATTACTCAACTTGATATGGTTAAACGATGATAAAAGGTTTGTTACATATTGCTGTCTGCGTTTCCCTTTTGGGGGCGCCGATGACACTGTGTGCCCAAGATCTTGTCATCACTGTGGAAGGAGGTCAGATTGAGGGCACGGTAGACGAAGAAGGAGTTGTTGTCTATAAAGGCATTCCTTATGCAGCTCCTCCGGTAAACGAATTGCGATGGAAACAGCCACAGCCTGTACAGTCGTGGCAGGGTGTGAAGAAATGTGATAAGTTTGGTCCGGCCTCCCTTCAGGGCGGACAGACGAAAGGCTCCTTTTATTGGAAGGAATTTTATCAGGATGGTAATCCTGAAATGAGTGAAGACTGTCTGTATCTGAATGTGTGGACACCGGAAGTGGGGAAAAAGGATAATCGCCTTCCTGTGATGGTGTGGATTCATGGCGGTGCCTTTCAGAATGGTTTCGGACATGAGATTGAGTTCGATGGAGATGCATACGCCAAGAAAGGTGTGGTTCTGGTAACACTGAACTATCGTTTGGGCATGTGTGGTTTCTTGGCTCATCCACTGCTGACTGCCGAAAACGGTGGCAAGGGTTCTGGTAACTATGGTTTGTTCGACCAGCTGGCAGCCTTGAAATGGGTAAAGCGTAATATCGAGGCTTTTGGTGGTGATCCGAATAATGTGACAGTATTCGGGCAGAGTGCTGGTGCCGGCAGTGTGCAGGCATTGATTTCTTCACCTTTGGCCGAAGGATATATACAGCGTGCTATCATACAAAGTGGTGGCGGATTGGGAGGCATTATTTCTACAAAATCCTTACAAGACGCTGAAACTGTAGGAAAAGCCATGTGGGATGCTTCGGGCTGCACTACGTTGGAGCAGATGCGTGCTTATCCGGCTGACCGTTTTCCGGAAGTGATGATGAATTACATGAAACAGCAGAAAAAATTTATGGGTATGCCTTATTCCCCGTGTGTGGATGGAGAGCTTCTGAATGCCTCGGTATACGATGTGGCGATGCAGAACAAGGAACTGGATATTCCTTACATGATAGGCTACACGTCGGAGGATATCGCTCCAGATCAGATGCGGAAGGCTGCCGTGGATTGGAGTCTTCTGCTTGAGCAGCAAGGACATTATCCGGCTTATGTATATTGCTTTAGCCGTGATTTACCGGGTGAGGACATGCCTGCACCCGAAGGTGGATTTGGTGATATGAAGGGTGCGTTTCATTCCAGTGAGTTGTGGTATATGTTTGGAACGTTGGACAAATGCTGGCGTCCGATGGAAGCAGCCGATTATGAATTGAGTGAACGGATGGTTTCTTATTGGACGAACTTTGCCAAGAGCGGCAATCCGAATGGAGCAGACTTGCCCGAATGGAAACCTTGTACCAAAGCCGACCAGCATATACAAGAATTGGATGTGAATAAATAATTGTTTAATGTATTAAATAAAGAGATAATTATGAAGAAGCTATTATGTGTATTGGCTTGTGCGTTTTTTGCCGTTACGACATGGGCACAGCAAGCCTTGTTTGGCGGAAACCAGATTGTATCTCCTGAGGTAAATGCTGATGGTACTGTTACATTTCGGCTTTATGCTCCGAAGGCAGTTAAAGTAGAAGTGACGGGCGATTTTTTGCCTACTGTAAAAGTTTCAACTCCTATGGGAGAGTTTGATCAACCAGGAGTTGCTCCGTTGACGGAAGGTAAGGATGGTATATGGACGTATACAACGACCTCACTGGCACCTGAATTGTATTCCTATACATTCAAAGTCGACGGGATGACTTATCTCGATCCGTCTAATATATATATGTGTCGTGATATCGCTACCTATACCAATATTTTTATTGTAGAGAAAGAAAAAGGTGATAAAGGCGACTTATACAGTGTAAATGCAGTACCTCATGGAAATGTTTCTAAGGTATGGTACGATAGTCCCACGCTGAAGATGACACGTCGTATGACGGTTTATACACCTGCTGGTTACGAAAAAGGTGGACGTTATCCGGTACTTTATTTGTTGCATGGTGCCGGTGGTGACGAAGATGCTTGGACTACTTTGGGGCGTGCGGCTCAGATTATGGATAATCTGATTGCTGAAGGTAAGGCTAAACCGATGATTGTGGTAATGACCAATGGAAATACAAATTGTGAAGCTGCTCCAGGAGAATGGTCGAAAGGTATGTATAAGCCTTCATTTATGGGACATCGTGACTCCAAGCCAGTTGCTTCAATGGAAGAAAGTTTTCCTGATGTTGTAAAATATGTAGAAAAGAACTATCGTGTACTGAAAAATAAGAAAGATCGCGCAATCTGTGGTTTGTCTATGGGTGGCGGACATTCTTTCGCTATTTCGAAGCTTTATCCGAATATGTTCGATTACGTCGGACTGTTTTCGGCTGCTATCTATGTAAAGGGAGGCAATAATTCAAAGCAACCGCTTTTGGATCAAATGAATGAGGATGCTGATTTCAATAAGCAGATGGCTGCATTGTTTGGTGCTCATCCGAAGTTGTATTGGATTGCTATCGGCAAGACTGATTTCCTGTATAAGGCAAATGCTGATTATCGGAAATATCTGGATGGTAAAGGTTATTCGTATGAGTATCTGGAAACAGAAGGTGGACATATCTGGCGTAACTGGCGTGTTTACCTTACGGAGTTTGCACAGAAAATCTTTAAGTAATGGTAAAGACTTAGTTTCTAGTTTGTTGTATTTTACCAGTTGAAAAATAGATTTTTTGCTCGTCTTTGAGCATTATTCCCCTCTTTGTTATTTATGCCTGTAGATGTAAAGAGCAAAGGGGGATTTCGTTTTCATTAGCAAAATCGGCATGTAACTTCCTTTACATAATTGTTATAGGAAAGTTGGAACAGGCTTAGTGGAGAAGATATTATTTGATGCTATAAATCCCGACTCGAATGTAAATTGTATCTTGAATCGGGATTTTTTTCTTTTATAATACGTAGGCTGATTATTCCGAAGGGCTCTAAAGACTATTTCATTTATATCAAGTTCGAGCTATATTATGGAATATTAATTAGCTTGTGTGTCTGAAGACTTAGTCGCCACTGTGGATGTTCCTTGATGTAAGCAATCACCTTGTCGGTATTCTGTCCGGAACAGGGTTGCAGAAAGTAATGTTTGGCAGGTAGTTTGAGGTAAGGAGATACGTCCTGACCTACATATACTACTTTTACTTCGTCTATGTGACGTATTTTCAATGTTGTTCCTTCTTTGGGAGAGCATGTCACCCAATCGATATCTTTCGGCAAGACACAAGTTCCATTGGTTTCTATTGCAATGTATTTGCCGGCAGCATGTAGTGCTCTGATTAGTTCGCTGTCAATCCATAGTCCTGGTTCTCCACCTGTAAGAATTACCATTCGGCATGGATAGGTACATACTTCTCTTACGATTTCATCATCTGTCATCGTATGAAACTCTTCATGCTGTGTATCGCAGAAGCTGCATTTCAGGTTGCACCCTGAGAACCGGATAAAGACAGCAGGAGTTCCCGTATGAAATCCTTCACCTTGTAGGCTATAGAATATTTCGTTAATCTTTCTCATAGATAGCTGTATTACCCTCCGATTCTTTTACTTCTACTTTAAAACAATGAGGAATTTGATTGCATACCCAACAGGCAATGTTTTCTGCCGTAGGATTAAAAGGCAGTATATCGTTCAGGTTGTTATGGTCTAATTGCTTTTCTACTGCTTGCTTGATATGAGTAAAATCTACTACCATACCGTTTTCGTCAAGTTCTTTCGAACGGCAAAATACGGTTATAATCCAGTTGTGACCGTGAAGCTTTTCGCATTTGCTTTGATAAGATAGTTTTAGCGAGTGTGAGGCTGAAATCTCCATCCTTTTAATTACTGTGTACATAGTTGATACGTTAGTTTGATTAATACAAATTTGCTCCTGCTTGATGTCACCTCGGCAGTTATTTATAGTGCAAAGATAGAAATATCTAAGGAAATTTTATTATAACCGATTTATACATTCGTGATTTTCTCAATGATTTTCTTCATTTCTTCATGCAGTACGGATAAAATAAAAATCCCCATAACTCAGAGAGTTACAGGGATTTATATATTGAATCAAGTATAAATTACTTATTCAAAGCCAAAGCTACGTTTACAGCGCAAG
>ERZ779913.33-NODE-33-length-69017-cov-8.16719_pt1 | contig 69017 bp, 47 predicted proteins | sample MGYA00511547_ERZ779913 | MGnify/ENA primary metagenome ERZ779913 (study PRJEB29588, sample SAMEA2149539) | human gut metagenome | biome: human gut; feature: human-associated habitat; material: faeces | place: Denmark | collected 2008/2010 ...
AAAGGGCTGACATCATAGTAGATGCCAACCCTTAATTTTTATGGGTTATCGAATTATTTATCGGACAGTAATAATTTTTTTAAGTTGTCTTTAAGGAATATACAGCATAATACGTTTATCAGAATAAACGGAACGAGCAGAAGCGGAATAAAACAAGTAAAGAAAAACAAGGGTATAAGCACTATCAGCTGATAGACGGCCAATGATGCTGATGAAAAAGACATATAGCGCACCATGCCCATGTTGCACAAATATAATAAGTTTCCCGATATTACGGAAACAGCAAACAGCAGATTATCACAGCTAAAGGAAAACGAAAGTATGATAGCATAGCAGGCACAAAATGACGGCAGCGGGCATAATCCAACTGTAACTTGTCTTTATCAGCACATAAAGGGCCAAAAACATAAATGCCGCCAAAAGCAGACTTACGGCAACGCCCAGTCGCCTTAAAATCCGCCAAAGCTGTTTCAGACGTAATACGAAATAGAGAACCGCTATCATTGTTTCCTCATCAATTCAAGAGTTTAATTATTTCTTCTTTTATCCTTTTGCCGGCAAGACACTGATTTGACCATAAAAAGCCGCCCATTTATGACAAAAAACCGGCCACTTTCGCATCAAAAGTGGGCCACTTACGACACGTAAACAATAGGTTAATGATTTGAAACCCACAGACATGATTTTGCTTACAGTCCATGCCGTATCAGCCGACATTTCAACCGTCCTTTAATAATAAGCGCACATTTTCCTTTCAGTTTTTTGCCTTAAAATTTCTAATGACAGGTTGTGGCTTGTCAATAACACCTTAAATTACAGAGCAAATGTACAAAAAAAGGAGCGATTCTTATTATTTAATCGCTCCTTTTATTAGATTATGTTTAATAATAGTATAAAATTATGCTGCCATAATTATTTCTTCTCGCCAATCTCAAACGGCTTTGTTGCCGTGGCGTTGCCATACTGGATGTAGAGCTGATATTTGCCCGGCTTCAGGTCGGTGATGTCTATGAGGTAAGGCGCAATGTATTTAACGGCTTTAATCACACGTTCCTTGCTGTCGAAGATTACCACCTTGGCCTGTTCCTGTGTAGGCAGAGTGAGACGTATGCCCGAATTGTTGGGATTGAACGTAACGCGGGCGTCATCGAGAGCCTTGGCATAGTTCAACGGCAGTTCCGATATGTCTTTAGGCGAGAACTTAACCATCACCTTTAAAGGCGCGCCATTAAGTCCGTCGGGCATTACATAGACAGGAATCTCTGTCCCCGGCTCAATCTGCATCATGTTAAGCTCAACGTTGAGCGAGCCGCTGTTTGAAGTGTCGAAACCGAGAGTGGTGTTCTCAAACACAAAGGTAACCTCAACAGGCTTGTTATCGGGGTTGTCGGCCGAACGCGACACGCCCATTATGTAGCCTTTGTTCTTTATCACATTGTCCGAAGCAAGCTTTGTCCATGCCGTCTTAGACGGCTGCTCTGCACGCGAACGTGTGTTATACTCGCACAGATAGAACGCCTTCTGAGAGCCGTTGAGAGTATAGCCGAGCGAGTTGAGATTGCTTATCTGAGAAAGGCTCGCATTGGCAGGGAACGAGATGAAGTTCCATTCGCCAGGATTGAAAGTATATTTCAGTATAAGCTTATTAACGCTTGCAAAGCCGTTGTTGACAACCACCTGTCCGCGCGAAGAAGGATTGGCATAAACGGTTAGTTCATCAACTTCATCACCATTGTTAAGCACAAGTTTGCCGTCGGCAGGCACGGTCTTGTCATTAACGACATAGAAACGGCATGTTGACAAGGGCGATGTCAGATATTCGTCGGTACCGGGCTGCACGGCTGCCACCTCAATATAGGCCGAATCGTCTGTAGGTATTGTGTGCACATTAAGCACGTTGCCTTCGATAGTGGCATACTCGCTGCCTGACGTTATATAGTAAAGCCCTGTTCCTCCTGATGTGAATCCGGCGTCAAGGGTGTGCTTGAAAGACTTGCCGTAAGCGAGAATCTCGGTTGCAGGCCATGTGGCTTCCTGCTCCTTTCTGACATCCTTTTTAAGATAAAGGCGTCCCAGAGGAAAATTCATGTGGTCCTGATTAATGTCGTCTATCATATCGCCTTTGATCACAATGTCGGTCTGTCCGTCGATTGCCACATCATACTTGCGCAGATATATTCCGTCAGAAGGCTTCACAGGATTATTCTTGGCATACATGGTGTGCGTATCCTTCAGCTCACCGTTAACAGTGAGGGTGAACTTTATGTCGCCGGCACTCTTGTTATCCTGTATTCCGTAATAGGTGAACAGACGCGAGTAAGGGGTATCCTCAGCAAAGTTAAACGTAAAGCTGCCTGTGGCGTGTGTGCTGAAACTCTTGTAGAAGTTTATTCCGTCCACAGGGAAAGGATTACCGCCGTCTATGCCTTGGTCATACTTTATCCTATTATCGTATCCGCTGGTGGCGGCATTCCACTTTACGTCTGCGCCGATCCATCTAAAGCGCTCAACGCCGTTGTCCTCAATCATCTCTGAGATGTAATTGTTACCGGCTTTTGACGTAAACTTAGCGCGATATGCATATCTGTCTTTTGTATCAAGAAGAGGTACGGTGAAATCACGGTCGAGAGTCTCAGGTATCGGCAACAGATAATATCCGCCGGACAGAGGTATATTGTCTGAAGTAACGGTGCTGCTGCCGTCACGCAGACTGAAGCTGACAAGCTGCACGGTACTTATTCCGGCTCCGCCGTCATCTACTTTTGCCAATATCTTACGTCCGGCCAGACTGCCGTCGGCACTTGGCACAAGTCCTATCAGCTCTATGCTCTGCGCCTGCGAATGCAGGCCGAGCAAAGAGAACAATAAAACAAATATATATCTTGCTTTCATTATCTTACGTTTATTTTGTTTGTATAATCCTTGTTAGCTGTGCGCACACGCACGATGTATGTGCCCGATGTGAGCTGATGAACAGAGCTTGACGCGCTTATCGTAGTGTAGACGCGGCGACGGCCGGCTGTGTCGAATATCTCGATGACCGACTTGTCTGTCAGTCCGTCTATGCGGCATGTGTTGCCGTTGACGCTCACTGAAGGCTTTTCGCTCTCAACAGCCTGATCTATGCCTGTTGTCTCTTCGTAAACGTTAAACACAAGCACGAAACGCGACTTGGCATCAGCTACAGTATTGACATCAAACTCGTATCCGTTACCGTCGAGCAGATTCCAGCGCTGACCGGTCTGTTTGTCTAACAGCTCAGCCTTGTCTTCGAGTCCATAGCCATACGACTTTATCACACCTATACGGAACTTTCCTGTAGACGAGAGCTTAAGATTGATAGGAATCTCCACCTTATTGCCCGGCATAACGTTAACCGACAGGCTGCGGTTGCCGCATGCTGTGGCCATCTCGTTGGTCTTAGAGTTGAGTCCGCCCCACATCTTGATGGCATCCTCGCCGAGAACAAAGTCGGCAGAAGTTTCGTCCTGGAGTTTCACCTCGGTGCGGTCGGCAAGTTTCTCAGAGTCGCCAACATAGAGTCCCAGACGCAGCATCTTGTTCTCATGCAGCATATAGTGGTCGAACACCTTACGGCTTATGCTTGTGTTCTTAGCCTCCGGCGTTATCACAAGACTTGCGCCCGGCTGACGTGTCTGCACGAAGAACGGCTGGAAAGGCATCAGCTTCTGAGTTTCGTCATAATTCTCAATCATATCCCACGCCGTGTAAGTGTCGCTCTCGGGATTATACTGATAGAGATATTTCACCACCTCTTCCTCATTAAGAATAACATTATACTCCTTTGTGAGGTTTATGTTCGACAGATATGGATTGCCAATAAGGTTCCATCCTGCGTCAAGCTCGCTCTCACTTGGATAATATTCCAGCATGTCGGCATAAGCCACGTTTCCGCTGCTCAGCATGCTTCCGAGCGATGTGTTCACCAGACTGGTTACGTTGTCGTCAGTCTCAACCTTTATCTTTATGCCACCGTTAACTACTCCCTGCAGCAGTTTGGCCTTCACTCCGAACGATGCGTAAGGCGATGTTGCCTCTATCACGTTTCCGCCGTCGCCATTGTCGGCCAGCGAGAGTTCAACTATAGGCTCAAGAGCCACATTGAGTTTAAGCTCACCGTTGCCGCTCACACCCGAAAGGCTTATCGTTACAGGATTAACGGCCAGCTTGTTAAGATTATTCTTGTTGATGTTTACTACAATATCCTGCTCTGCCGAACTGTTCATATCGAGCTCCGATATGTTAGTTGAAGCATACTCCGACTCTACAGCCGAAACAAGCACCTTGCTGTTAGGATTGGCACTTATCACGCGGCTTTTTACAATAATCTTGTCAGTAGCCTCGTCAAGTATTATTGTGTCGCCCTCGGCATAGTTGTCAACCGAAAGTTTCACGTTGACAGGCATCTCGCCCGTAGTGCCGTCATACATCAGCATCATCTCGCATCCGCCGTTGAGCGTTGTTCCGTCAACGCTGAAGTTAATCCGGTCATTACCCTGACTGAGCAGAGGAACATAAGTTGCAAACGGCTCTGTTGAACCTATCGGACGCAGCGCCAGCTTGATTGCCGGACCTGAAGTCATCTGCGGCACGCTGAAGCTTATTGTGGCATTCTGTCCTGCGCTGAACACAGAAGCCTTGTCCATAGTGATTGTATAGAACGAATTGCTCAACGGCACAAGCTCTGCATGGTCGGCATTAGCATAATTATAAGGTGTTCCGTTCATCATGCTTATGCGGAAGTTGGCATTTACGCCCTGCGGAGCGGCCACATGCACTGCCTGTCCGGCCTCGGTGTCCTGACTGTTCTGTGTGAACGAGCTTGACGGATGGAACGGCATGTGAGAGAAATCCTCATTAGACGTTGTGCCGTAAAGCGTAACCGGTGCACCTGTAACTACATCATAAATCTTTCCGTCGTTGCCCTTATGATCCATGTCTACGAACGATACCAGACCAGGAGCGTCAAGACGCGGATTGTCCATCATATACTTGCGTATCTCGTCTGACGACAGCGCACGGTTCCAGAGCATAACCTGGTCAACCGCACCATTGAACCATTTGTCGCCAAGATAGTTCTGTCCGAACATCAGTGCCGAATTTATCTTTGCGGCAGGCACAGTTGTCGCACGTGAGTATTCAGCACCATTTAGATAGACATGGAATCCGTCTGAAGCAGCCACAAGAGCCACATGCATCCAGCGTCCCACGTCAGTAGGCTTGAAATAGTGAGTGGTCGCCCATCCGTAATATCCGTCGTTCCAGTGGAAGCGCAGGTTCTTGTCGGCAAGGTGTATACCGCATACGGCACCTCCGCCACTACGGAAGAATATCAGAGGCTTGACACCTGTAAGCATATTCTCGTTGTCTATGCGCACCCATCCCATAATAGTAACATTGTTCTGTCCGTTAAGATTAGAAATAATCTGTGTCGACGAAACAGCAGCGCCACCGTTCTGGAACGTGAGAGCCTTGCCCGGATCCACGGGAAGCATCTTGTTGTTGACTGTAATCACCAGAGGCACCATGCTGTTGTCTTTGCTGACAATGGTGTCGGTAAGAGTCTTTGCTCCGCTCAGCTTGTCAATGTCGAGCTGAAGCTTAGCCACAGCCTTGCCGTTGACAAACTTCATGTTGTCGGCTATCTTAAACAGTCCTGTCTTAGAAGTTATCTCATAGAGTCCTTCAGGCTCGGCCTTTCCGCCGACAAGACGGGCACTTATACTATATGACACCTGACTTTGGTCATAGACATCTATCTCGTTGCCTTCCATACCGCCGTCGAGAGAAGGCTCCACTGCGGCCTTGTTCTGAAGCACGGCAAGCATCTTGTCGGCAAGGTCTGCAGTCTTTACTCCCTTGGCAACCATTGACGCTCCGTTATTTCCGGCCTCAAGGTCAGCCACTTTCTGCCATGACTTGTTTTCATCATAAAGTCCGCTTGCATAAAGCTGATACTGCTTGCCGCTCTGCCATGACAAAGGCAACTCTATGTTGAGAGTCTGGTTGCCGGCATCAGAGAACGGACGAATCTGGAACACTTCTGACGCAGACACATAATACTGGGAGTTGACGCCCATGCTGTCAGGATGCAGGTTAGCATAACGATAGATGCCGATTTCAGGCGACTTGTCGCCCGACGGTGTGAGATATATAGCCGTGCCGTTGCCTGTATCGTATGCAGTGCGTCCCTCCGGAGTCTTTACCTCCGACTTCACCGCACCTACAGCCACTGGCATCTTCACGTAAGAAGTGACTGCCTGTGTACGCGGAGCCATACCTGTACGAGAGAACAGCTCATGCTCCTTGCTGAGTTCTCCGGCATTGAAGTCATTATAATATACCAAAGCGTCAGACTCTGATGTGTCGTGCGAGAACATGGCACGCTTAACATCGTTGGCATTGAGCGCACGGTTCCATATCTTAAGTTCGTCAACAGCACCCTTCATAGCCATGCTTTCAAATCCGTCGGCAAAGAGCGAGAGGTTTACTGCGCTATTGAGCGGAGCCCACTGTACGATGCGCGGAGCCGAAGCCACCTCGCTGCCGTTGACATACAACGTTACGTTGCCGTCGCGGTCCTCGCTCAACGCTACGTGCGACCACTGTCCCTTTGTAAGCGCACTGCCAACAAGATCAGTCTGCTGTGCGTCGTTTGCATCGTAAGTCGCGCGGTCGAAGAGCTGTGCCGGAGCGTAACGGAACTTCAATATGCCCTGGTCGAGCAACAAAGCCCATCCGCGGGTGTCACGCTGAAGTTCTACGGGGCGATTGCACAGTATAACGCCATCTTTCTCGGGTTTAACCCAGAAGTCTATCGTAAAGTCATTAAAGAAGTAATCAACATTTCCAAGGTCGATGCGTCCGCTGCCGTCGCTGTAAAGAGCCTGACCAGGTTTAGGTGCATACTCTACTGCCGTGGTCTTTGAAGAAACTGACTTGACTGTATATTCAGCCGATTCTGTGGTTACATCGGGCGACTCACGCAATGTGAGCTTCAGCTTAACCTTGTCGCCGTCTTTCAAATTATATGTCAGATACTGGTAAGGATTGTTTACGTCCTGACCATTGACATACCATGTATAGTCGTAATACAGGGGGATGGTCCATTTGGTGTCTATGCCGAATGTACGGCGTCCGTTTACGTTAGAAAGTTCTTTCAACGCGAATCCGTTACTGAAATAACGGTCGGCAGGATGTTCGAGGTCGGCCACCCACACTCCGCGTCCGTAGTCGCCGATAACCATTTCCTGTGTAGTATAATTCAATGCCACACGCTTTGCAGCAAGAGGATTATAGCCCTTGAGCCACAGGCTCCATTGCCCTGTGGTGTGGTCACGGAGATAAATGCCTGACGACGAACTGAAGAAATACAGGTCGCCCGTTCCTTCATGGAACAATATGTCATCACATGATATTGACGGCAGTCCCTCCGACAGATTCTCACTGTTACCTGTCGTCAGGTCATACTTAAGCACCTTGCCCGTCTGTCCGATATATATGACATTGCTGTTGTTCGGATCAGCGGCAATCAAGGCACCAGTGAACTTAGCAGGAACCTTAGAACCGTTAGAGCCGTTCACCATAACTGTTTCAAACGTATTGCCGTTATCGGTAGAGCGTACAATGGTATGGTTTGTGTTTATCACAAACAATGTAGGCTTGCCGCCGTCGCGAGTTATCGCAAAGTCGCGGGCACCGATACCGGTTCCATTAACGTCAACAGTATTGGCTGAAATATTTACTGTCTTGCGTCCAAAGTCATCAATGCGGAACAACGACTGGGCATTACCGCCCTGATTGTGAATCAGATACCAGCTGCCGGTACAAACGTCGGCCATGGTGTATCCTTCATACCAAGAACTGATAGAAATGCCCTCAAGGCCACCGCCTCCGCCACCTGAGAAATAGCATGTGCCGGCATAAGGATTGATAAACGCCTCTGTTCCCTCGTATCCGCGCCAGTGTCCCCAGCGTCCGTAGCGGTAAGTCTGTGCGTCAACGTCCTGAGTGTTGCCGAGCATTGTCTGGTCGCCAAACTCGTTCACCTTAATAGAATAGTGCAGCTGATTGCCCATCGAGCTGTTTATGTTAGTCCATTCGTAATTGTTTATATCCTTGTCCTTGACAAGCAGTCCGGCGTCAGATCCGCGGAACACTCGTCCGCTGCGGTGAGACACGATACAGTGATTATCTGCATTGTGACGCGCACTTGTTGTAGAATAATACTTTCCGTCGTCAGCCAAAGCTTTCAGACGGTTGCCCCATGCAAATTCCTTGAAAGTATGTCCGCCGTCGCTGCTTATGGCAGAACTCATAGAGCATCCGTAGAGCCACTGCGGGTCTTGGAAGTTTACACCGAATCCTCCGAGCCATCCCCATGGCGACTCGTTTCCGAAAGCAAGTCCACTGCCTATGCCGTTTATAGGCTCTTGCAGCGTGCGCCATGTCTTGCCGCCGTCGTCTGAGCGGTAAACGGCTGAATATACGCCATAACTTACGTTACGCGAAGCCGTTGCGAACCACATCTGCAGAGGGTTGTTAGGATTAACCTCAAGGAATCCCTGAGTTGTAGCCTTAAACGGAAACTCGTTAACCTGCTTGTAGCGCAGCTGCGTTCCGTCCTGATTATATACGTCGAACGTCATGCGCTTAATATTGAAGCTGCCGTCGCTCTGCGGTGTCAGTCCGTCGTCAGAGTAATAGATGCTTCGCGAAGTAGGTATATATATAATGTTACGGTTTTCAGGATTGAAGGCAAAATTCTGGAAGAACGAGCCTTTCATTCCTGTTTCCGGATGAGTTTCCTTCAGTTCGTCGGGCAGTACAATCTGTTTCCATGTAACGCCCTTGTCCTCACTGTACCACAACTGGCTGCCGAGATAATTGGCTCCCGACTGTATTGCTCCTATAAATTTCAGTTTGCCTGACGCATCTCTGAACGCATATCCGCGCTTGAACGACTTATGCGTAGCGCCCGGCACTCTTGTCCAGCTCTGTCCGCCGTCTGTCGTCTCATAAACGGCAGTGCTGTTACCGTTCTTCATGAAGGCGAAGAAATGGTTCCAGTCGTCCGGATCAACAGGGATTGCCGAATGAGAGCATATCTTGCGGAACTCGCGGTCGGGTATTCTGTCGGTAACACAGTCCCATGTCTTGCCAAGATTGTCAGTACGGAATATTCCGCCACCGTCGGGAACAACCATAAGAGCATCAGGATTGGTAGGATGAACTACAATCCAGTGAATACGGCCTGTATAAGGCTTCTGCTGCACGGGGCGGAAGTAGCCGGGATTACGTATACCCCTCATCCTGTCTTCAGGAGTATAAGGTATTTCAGGATAATATGTTTCAAGCTGCTTGGAATAAAGTCTTCTTACCGACTTCATCGTTTCGCCATAGTAAGCTGTATCCACAAACTGATAGATAGAGTCGCTGCCCGGCGTGTGGCCAAAAGTAGGAAGCCACTGCTTGGCATACATACCATACTCGCGCGAACCGCGCACCTTTCCACGATTCGTTTTTATGTATCGGTCCATAATCCTTGTTATTTCCTGCGGGAACCATCCGTCGCGCGCAAGCTTGATGTAGACCTCATCATTCAACAAATCCTCCTTTTTCACCTGTTCATAAGCAGAATCGGGTAATGTGGAAACAGCACGTTCCATCTTCGAACGCTTCTTGTCGTCAACGTTCTTCTCGCGGCCCAGATGTGCCTGCATGAACACGAACGGCAGCAGAAGCGCCACTAATCCTGTCAATCTTTTTCTAACCATAATACCTTTATTTCTGTTTATATAAGTTTTTGCATCAAATAATCTATTATCTGTTTCTCTGATGTGTGTGCAAAATTATACATTTGTAGCCAATTTAAAAAATAATTCGGATTATATTTGGCATAAATTAATAAATTTCCCGTTTTTTATTCTATTTTAAAAACTTTTAAACAATCATGTCAACAAATACAAAATAATTGACTAACATCAATTCTTACAATTTGTAAATTATATCAACCAATATTTTGCCGTATCTGAAAAATAGAACTATTATTTTGATAAATAAAACAACACATTCGTAGCATATAGAAAGAATTGACTTATATCAAGAAGGCAGCATACAGGAAAGACGGATTCTTGATTTTATAACATTATTTCATTATGCTTAATAGGCATTTCACCCATATTTTTACTATAAAAATCATAAAATATTGACGATTACCGGCCAAATTAAATAATAAACATTAAAAAAATTATGTTCCATTTGTATTATTACATACATATTGTGTATCTTTGCACCCGAATCAAAAATACATTTAAATTATGAAGATGAAAAAAGAATACGTTTCACCCTCAATTCAAGTGTTACAGATAGAGTCGGAGAACATCCTTAGCGGAAGCGTAAGTGATGGAATACCGGGAATGGACGGACTACCGTCTGACCCAGGCTATTATGATTACGAGGAAGAATATTAACAATACAAATGAGCATTATTATTTAATCAGATAGGACCGTTACATCAGATAACGGTTTTATTTTGTCTGAAACATTGCTCCATAAAGATAAAATCCATTAGTAGCGAAAACAGCAACAGCGTTTACAAGTATAATATTACAGGATAACAGCAATTTAAGAAATTAATCACCGACATGAAGAAGACTATTATTGCGGTTGCGTGCATCATTGCAGGCTGCACGACAAAGGCTAAGGCAAACACGGCCGACAGCGTCAACACATTCCGCTCTGTCAACCTGCAGGAGGTTGTTGTGTCTGTAAACAGAGAGCAGACACGCAAAATCAACACTCCGCAGCACGTTGTGAGCGTGCCGAAGAGCTTTATCGACTATGCCAACAAGCAGTCTACTGCCGACCTGCTCAGTGAAACGGGACAGGTGCTCGTGCAGAAGAGCCAGCAGGGCGGCGGAAGCCCTATCCTGAGAGGATTTGAGGCATCGAGAATACTGCTCGTTGTCGACGGCATAAGGATGAACAACCTTATATACAGAAGCGGACACCTGCAGAACTGCATCACCGTTGACCAGTTTGCGCTGAAGAACATGGAGGTGCTTTTCGGTCCGTCGTCGCTCAACTACGGCTCTGACGCACTTGGTGGAACAATCACTTTCAACACGCTCTCGCCCACCCTTGCCGCCGACGGACAGACTCACACAAGCGAGGGACACACCGTGCTGAGATACGGCAGCGCCAACCAGGAAGGCACGGCACACGTTGACTTCAACTACGGAACGGAGAAGTTTGCGTCGCTCACGTCGTTCACGTTCAGCAACTTCGGCGACCTGCGCGCCGGAACAACGCGCAACCCTTTCCTGCCAGACGACGACAACTACATTGAAAGCAACATATACGTGCAGCCGCAGGACGGCAAGAACGATATAATGCTGTATAACGACAAGCCGCAGCTGCAGAAGCGCTCGGGCTACCTTCAGTATGACTTCATGCAGAAGCTGCTCTACAAGCCCAACGCCAACAGTCAGCACATGATCAATTTTCAGCTGTCTAACACAAACAACTTCAACCGCTACGACCGTCTTAGCGTAACGGAGGTGAAAGACGGCGAGCTGCGCCCTAAGTTTGCAGAGTGGTACTACGGACCTCAGTTCCGACTCCTCGCTGCTTACCATTATGACGGACGCGACCAGCTCGGAGCCGACAGAGTGCACATGGCCGTGGCATACCAGAACGTTAAGGAGAGCCGCCACGACCGCAAGTTCCAGAAGGAGGAGCTTTACAACAACTGGGAGAACGTTAACATCGTGTCGCTCAACACCGACTGGATAAAGTTTATGGACAACCACAAGTTGCACCTCGGAATAGACGGAACGCTGAGCTTCCTCAAGTCTACCGCCAACACCGAGAACGTGCTGACAGGCGAAACATCATACAACGCCACACGCTATCCCGACGGAAGCAACAGCATGCACACCATTGAGGCATTTGCCACACACGTATGGAACATCAATAAGAAGTGGAGCATGCACGACGGTGTGCGCCTCGGCTATGCCACCACTTATTCGAGCGTGCTCAACGTTGACGAGTTTCCCTTCTTCGGCGGCGACAGCCAGCGCAAGAACAACTTTACATACAGTGCGGCGATAGGCATGAACTACCTGCCCACAAAGACATGGAAAATCGCCCTCTCTGCATCGACAGCTTACCGCGTGCCGAACATCGACAACACATCTAAGGTGTTCGACTCTAAGGTAAGCACCGTTACAATACCCAACAAGGACATCAGACCGGAGAAGACCGTGTCTGTTGACCTCAACATAACAAAGCATATCGACAATGTGCTGACATGGGAGAACGTTGTATACGGAACTTATTACTTCGACGCCATAACCACGGCACGCGGCACATTCATGGGCGAAAGTCAGATGGAATATCAGGGCGAGATGTGCGACGTCTACACATATACCAACGCCAAGACGGCCGTATTGTGGGGCTTTTCGTCGAGCCTGACCGCCACACCGACAAGACAGACCGAGCTTTATGCTTCGTTCAACTATACTTACGGCCGCATTCTGAGCGGTGAGAAGAAGCAGCCGCTCGACCACATTCCGCCAATCTACGGACGCGTGGGAGCCGCATGGCTTACTGCTGACGGCAAGGGACGCTTCGACATGTATGCCCTGTACAACGGCAAGAAGTCGGTTGACAGCTATAACATGGACGGCGAGGACAACATCGACTACGCCACCGTTAAAGGTGCCGACGGCGAAGGCATGCCGGCATGGTTCACCATCAACGTCAAGGGCAGCTACAACCTTAACAAGAGTCTGACGCTGCAGGCCGGCGTCGAGAACATTCTCGACACCCAGTACCGCGTGTTCTCATCGGGCATCAACGCTCCGGGACGCAACGTATATGCAGCCCTGAGAATGACATTCTGACGCGAAAGGCCTTTGTACACAACCTGCAACAGGTCTAAACTAACCCTGCCGCATGCAGCCTCAACATGACGCAGCACTAATGCGGGCAGAACAATCAATGAAAGAAAGCTTCAAATAAATAGAGTAAAACACAAAAAGTTTTCTGTGCAACTCGCCAACCGTAACATCTCTGCATATCACACTGATATTCAGAGAGATACGAAATGGCGAGTTGCTTTTTTGTTTCCGTGATTACAGCCTTTGCGCGGCGCGTTTCTAAAAGGTGGCCTTTTAGGCTGCAAAAGGGCACCTTTTACAAGCCAATATGTGGCCTTTTACAAGCTAAAAGGCCACATATTGGAAACAGGCTCTAAACATGCCTGTATGTAAGGATTATATTTCCGTCGTATTCCTTGCGGTCGCACAGCTCTGCCGAGGCTGGAATTTGCGGTGCGGCAGTGCCTCCGCCTACGGTGCGCGGCGATATTTCTACGCGCAGTTCGTCCCAGCATCCGTCCTCGGCGAGGAAACTCCGGTGGGTTTCTGCTCCGCCTTCAACCAGCAGCGACTGAATTCCCTTGCCGTAAAGCCATTTCATCAGCTGCGGCACAATGGGCTTGCTGAAGTCGGCTTCGGGCACAAACGGTCTGTTGCGGTCGATGACTATGCGCATCGGGTCACGTCCGGCCCACAGCCTTACGTTAAGCTGCGGCTTGTCGCGCTCCGCCGTAACACGGCCCACGAGTATGGCGTCGTTCTCCGCCCTGAGCTTATGCACGAGCATCTGGGTGAACGGTGTGGACAATGCCACAGGCTTGAAGTTGTCGTCGATAAACCCGTTTGCCGTCTGACACCATTTCAGTGTCACATAAGGACGGCTGTGAGTGTTGAACGTCATGAAACGGCTGTTCAGCTCAAGACATTCTTTCTCAAGCACGCCCACAGTAACCTCTATGCCTGCGTCGCGCAACTTCTGTATGCCGCGGCCCTTCACCTTGGCAAAGGGGTCTACGCATCCTACCACCACGCGCCTTACGCCCTTGCTCACAATGAGGTCGGCACACGGCGGCGTGCGGCCGTAATGAGAGCATGGTTCAAGGCTCACATACATGGTCGACTTACTGAGCAATGCCCCATCCTGCGGCTTTACCGACGCAAAGGCGTTCACTTCGGCGTGGCCTTCGCCGCATCTTATATGATATCCCTCGCCTATTATGCGGCCGTCTTCGCTCACAATAACAGCACCCACCATAGGGTTTGGCATCGTTGTAAGCCGTCCGCAGCGTGCCAGTTGAAGGCACCGGCGCATATACATTTTGTCTGTTTCAATCTGTTCCATGCTGCAAATATACTTCAAGTGAACGAGAAACAGAAATTTACGGGCGTAAGAATGTTCTTTTGAATCAGAACCGTTACTATTCATTTTTACTGAAAAAATCTTAAAAACAATGCTCAACCGATACAAGATTAGAGAAAAAATGCATATCTTTGTAATATCAATTTGATATCATATTCTTTTTATATTAAATCTTTAAAAACACCTTATTTATGGAAAACAAGGAATTCATTTTCAAGGGTATGACACTCAACGGCATCGGCATGCTCGTTCTCAACCTTTTTCTCTACATTGCGTCGGTAGGTCTGATTGTTCTTTCGCCCACGATATTCAGTGGCGGAATGTCAATCGTTTCAGGCGTGGCAGGCGGCATACTGCTCATTATTAACATCATCGGCAGTTGCGGTTTTGTGAAGGTTGAGCCGGGCGAGGCGCGCGTGATGATGTTCTTCGGCAAGTACCGCGGCACGTTCAACACGCCCGGTTACCATTGGATTAATCCGTTTATCACCACCAAGAAGCTGTCGATGCGCGCACGCAACCTCGACGCCGAACCAATAAAGGTGAACGACAAGACGGGCAACCCGGTGATGATTGGTATGGTATTGGTATGGAAACTGAAAGATACATACAAGGCAATGTTCGAGATTGACGCGCAGACCATGGCTGAGTCGAAGGCTGCCGGCGACGCCGCTGCTGCAAGCGCAAAGACTGCCAACATAATGAACGCCTTCGAAAAGTTTGTGCGCATACAGGCTGACGCCGCCCTGCGACAGGTGGCCGGGCAGTATGCCTACGACGACGGCGAGCAGGACAACGGCGAACTGACTCTGCGCGACGGCAGCGACGAGATAAACAAGGAACTTGAAGCCAAGATTGACGAGCGCCTGGCAATGGCAGGTATTGAGGTAATTGAGGCCCGCATCAACTATCTGGCCTATGCCCCCGAGATTGCGGCTGTGATGCTGCGCCGCCAGCAGGCCACGGCAGTTATAGCCGCACGCGAGAAGATTGTGGAGGGTGCCGTGTCGATGGTGAAGATGGCTCTCAACAAGCTTTCGGACGAAGAGATAGTGGAACTCGACGAGGAGAAGAAGGCAGCCATGGTGAGCAATCTGCTCGTTGTGCTCTGCGGCGACGATACGGCACAGCCCGTCATCAACACCGGAACGCTGAACCACTGATACAATTCATAATTCACAATTAAGAATTCATAATTGGGAGCGCGCTGTCATGCCGACGGCATAGCTCCCATAAGTCAAATATCTCCCACAACACCCATCCCATGCTAAAGAAGAAAAGCAAGAAACAACAAATGGAATTCAGCCGTTCGCCAAAGCTGTCGGGCAAGGTCAACGTGTGTGTCGGTCTGCCGCTGACAGCCCTCTGGCTGCTGCGCTGCTGGAAGATTGACTGCTGGTATAACGGCACAACGATATTTTCATACATCATACTCCTACTGATGCTGAGCACGGGCATCTACCGCTGGGCATTCCGCAAGGGTGCCATAAGCGACACGGTTACGCTTGGAAGCTTCAGCAACCGCATGTACCTGCGCTACAGACGACAGTATATGCCGGTTGGCATTGCGGCAGGTTTTCTGCTGATATTTGTCTTCACGACGCTAATCTCACTCATAAGCTATGGCATTGAGGAATTTAGCATTCAGACATATTCAGACGACCTGACAACATTCGGCTGGATGTATATCCTGGTTTTGTATAAAGTTCTGAAGTCATACATCGACTTCTACGAATATTACCGCTCGCCCGAATACAGGACTGTGCTGAACAACGATAAAGACAATATACGGGAATAAGCCATTGAACCGAAAGGGCATTGGGCATAACACCGTAAAAAAGAAGATGAAGAAAGAAAATAACACCAAGAGCTTTGTCCTGCGTGTGGACTCAGAGACGATGGCTGCCATTGAGAAATGGGCTGCCGATGAGTTTCGTTCCACCAACGGACAGCTGCAATGGATAATATCGGAGGCGCTGCGCAAGAGCGGACGACTGCCGAAGAAAAAGCGCGCACGCAAAGATGAAGGAAAGGAGAATGAAGAATGACATACCGTGAACTGTGGCGCACGCTCGAACCGCTGTATGGCAACGGAGAGGCGCGTGCCATTACCGACTATGTGCTAGATGTCTGCTTCGGACTGTCGAAGGCTGACATCCTGTGCGGAGCCGTTGATGAGATGACGGCAGAAAAGACGGCAGAACTGAACAAGATATTCGGTCGTCTGACTGAGGGCGAGCCTGTGCAGTATGTGCTCGGGCGTGCCGAATTCAGCGGCCGGTGGTTTAATGTGCGCCCCGGCGTGCTCATACCCCGCCCCGAGACCGAGGAGCTTTGCGCATGGATAACAGCCGACAGCAAGGTTTCGGGCTGTCCGAAGGTGCTCGACATCGGCACGGGAAGCGGCTGCATAGCCATAACGCTGCAACTCGACATGCCGGAAAGTAAGGTTACGGCGTGGGACATTTCTGCCGATGCGCTCGACGTGGCACGCGAGAACGCACAACAACTTGGCGCCAACGTAAACTTCGTAAAGCAGGATGCGCTCAACGCAAAGCCTGAAGGCGAATGGGACGTGATAGTGAGCAATCCGCCATATATCTGCGAAAAAGAGAAGACGGACATGGCCGTCAACGTGCTGGAACATGAGCCTCAAACGGCTCTCTTCGTGCCCGACGCCGACCCGCTGCTGTTCTATCGCGCCATAACGCGCCTTGCGGTGCAGACGCTTAGCAAGGGCGGACGGCTGTATTTTGAGATTAACCCGATATATGCCGACGACACCTGCCGCATGATGCGGGCCGAAGGCATGACGGCAGTAGAACTGCGCAGCGACATGTACGGCAAGCAACGCATGGCAAAGGGCGTAAAGGCGTAAAGGCAAAATAGCGCAAACAGACAACACGGCAACATACACAGAACCGGCAGTGCCGGCACAACATGACAAAAAGATGAAACAGATAACAGAACAGGAGGCATTCTTCAAGCTGTCGGCAATGTGCGCCGCAGCCGAGCACTGCCGCCACGAGATGAGTGAGAAGATGGCGCGCTGGCAGCTGCCCGACGACGTGCAGGGACGAATAATGCAGCGGCTTGTTGACGAAAAGTATATCGACGAGGAGCGCTACTGCCGCTTCTTCGTGCGCGACAAGATACGATATAACAAATGGGGACGCCGAAAGGTGGAACAGGTGCTGATGATGAAGCGCATACCACGCGACATAATATCAGGCGCGCTCGGTGAGGTTGACGCCGAAGAATACATCGCCGTGCTGCGCCCCCTGCTGCAGAGCAAGCGCAAGACGATAAAGGCGGCAAGCGAATATGAACTTAACGCCAAACTGATAAGGTTTGCCATGGGCCGTGGTTTCGACATGGACATAATAAAAGAATGCCTTGACTGCGAACAGATATAACTGCACAATGTTGCATAAAGCAGCAACAAGACAGAACTGACGGACATCACAAGCGCAAAGAGCACGATAAAAGCATGACGAAAGAAGAGCGCGACCTGCGGCAGGAAGTCTGCCGGATGACAATCTGAGGACATGTATACGCCAACTAAAGAGGCAATGTATGCCGTGTGCGCAACGGACGCTCTGCGCGATAACGCTGCGGCGACATTCCGGCATTGCTCTTGAAAAACTTGCCGAACGCCGACTGATCAGAGAAATGCAGGTCGTAGGCAATGGCCTGTATGGTCATGTCTGTATATACAAGCAGGCGGCAAGCCTCGGCATAGAGCATGCCCGAAATAAAATAGCCGGCTGTCTTTTGAGTTACCTTACGTATCACGCGCGACAGATAAGTGGTAGAAATAGAAAGCCGGCGCGCATAGAAATCAAGATAATGCTCCTCACGATAATGCTGTATGAGCAGAAGTATGAAACGGTGGAACAATGCCTCATTGTGATTGACTGCCGGCGGAAGAACTGCCACACGAGCGTCGACAAACTCAAGAACCTGCAAGAACAGGGCGTGCATCTGATGGTTAATGATATTCTCCTGATAGACATAAGACTTCTTGATGGTATCCGAAATCTGGCGCATTGAAGCCAAAACGCCGTCGGCCTGAACATCGGTCAGATGAAGTACGGGCGTCTCTGTGCGACAAAAAAAGAGCGAATAAGACTGATAGGCATCAAAAGACGACAGCATGTGCTCGAAAAGACTGCGCTCACACAGCAGATGCATAGCCACAAAATCGTCGCTCTGGCCCGTGATTGCCACCAGCGAACTGGGAGAAAGCAGCAGCATGTCGCCACGCCGGAAGCTGCACTCACGGCAATTAATAGAGAACATTGCAGTTCCCGACTCAACCAGAAGAAAAGAAAACATATCGGCAAACACAGGCGGAATGGTGTCGATATTCACCAAACTGTTATCCATCCTGAAGCAGGCAACGCTGTCCTTATACACCTCCTTCACCTCATGATAGGCCATCAGTTCGCTAAGTCTGATTATACGTTCACCCATACATATTTCCCTTTATCAATCATATTAATCCAGCAAGTATGCCCACATTCTGTTTGGAATGTACGCGGCACTAACCACGCAGATGTATGCAAAGATAATCATTGTTTCGTTTTTAACCAATTCTCATCATCTTTTTAACAGCAATCAATGGTGATGATTTACGAACTTTGCACACAGAAAAGAACTTTATTAAGAAAGAAACAAGAAAACATGACAAGACAACTGATTTACACCGGAGTGATGATGCTCCTTGCCGTCTGCACCCAACGCGTGGCGGCACAACAGGAATTGACGCTTCACAATGCCGAAGGCAAGGCCATGAAGGTGGCGCTGCGCAAGGCTCTGCCTGTGAGCGCCGACCGTGTGCGCTATACCGGATTCAAACAGGAAACGCTCATACTTAAAGCCGGAAGCATACGGCGCGAAGGCGCAAAACCGCTGACATGCGACATAATGCTCGAACGTGACGTGCCGATAAAGCTGCGCGACGGAGTCACGATATACGCCGACGTGTTCCGTCCAACCGACGGAAAGCCGTGTCCGGCTATACTGGCATGGAGCCCCTACGGAAAAGAAGTGGGCGGACAGATGCTCGACGACGTGCCGATGAGAGCCGGAGTGCCGATGAACGCGACGTCAGGTCTGGAGAAATTTGAAGGCCCCGACCCTGCCTATTGGGTGGCTCACGGATATGCAATAGTGAATGTCGACAAGCGCGGAGCCTATATGTCGGAAGGCAACCTGCTGTACTGGGGACACGAGGACGCTCTTGACGGATGCGACGTGATTGAATGGATAGCCTCGCGCGACTGGTGTACGGGCAAGGTAGGAATGTCGGGCAACTCATGGCTAACCGTATCGCAATGGTTCATTGCCGCCGAAAAGCCAAAACATCTGACAGCGATAGCGCCGTGGGAAGGCTTCTGCGACCACTATCGCGAGTCGGGCACACGCGGCGGAATACCTATGCCTGAGTTTCCTGAGATGATAGCCGAAACGTTCTCGTCGGCTCACGGCATGCTTGAAGACCAGCCGAGAATGATTGTAGAGAAGCCGTTTATGTGCGACTATTGGGAGGACAAAGCCGCACGAGTTGAGAACATAGACATTCCGGCATACGTTGTGGCAAGCTACACCAACTCTGTTCACACGCACGGAACATTTGCCGGATACCGCCGGATGGCGTCTAAAGAAAAATGGCTGCGCGTACACGACACTCAGGAATGGTTTGACTATTACACCCCGGAGAACGTAGAGGACCTTAGAAAATTCTTTGACCACTATCTGAAAGGCATCGACAACGGATGGGAAAAGACTCCTAAGGTGCGTCTGTCGGTGCTCAATCCCGGAGGCAAGGACATTGTCGGCCGTCCTGAAAACGAATTTCCGCTTGCCCGCACCGAATATCACAAACTATATCTGTCAGCAACAGACAGTACGCTGAACGATGTTCTGCCAAAGAATACGGCGTGCAACACCTACGTGTCTACTTCTGCCGACAATCAGATAACATACAGATACCGCATGGACAAGCCTACGGAAATAACAGGATACATGAAGCTGCACCTGTGGGTTTCAGCCCCGGACAACGACGACATGGACCTGGCTGTACGCGTGGAGAAGCTGTCTAAAGACGGCAAGCCGCTGCCCGACATGACCGGCAACGTAATAGCCACAACGGGAATGATGCGCGTGTCAATGCGCCAGACAGACCCGTCGAAGAGCACCGAGGCGGAGCCTTACTATCCGTTTACAACCGAACAGAAGCTGAAACCGGGCGAGATAGTACCTGTGGAGATTGAGATATGGCCTATGGGACTGCTGTTTGACAAGGGCGAGATACTGCAACTCACCGTTGGAGCATATCAGCCCGCAAAGGCAGACATACCATTCGGCTCGGCCCATATAACTATTCCGAAGGAGGGATATACCTATATGCCAGGACAGAAAGTGGAGATGATGACCATTGGAGGCAATGCAACAGAGTGTGCCGACAAGAACGAAGTGGTTAAATCGCCTGCAACACACAACTCGGGAAGACACTGCATATACACCGGCGGCAAATACGACAGCTATCTGTATGTGCCTGTAATTCCTGCAAAGAATAAATAATATTTACTGTTTTAACATCCAAAATATGTCAAGACGATAACCCACAACGTTATTTATTGACGCTAATTACGCTCCCGTCCGAATGGTGGTGTCCTTAGAATTTAATCAGTCATGCTGTTGATGCATGGCGGAAGATGGACACAACCATACGAACGGGAGTTTTTATTTGTAATCATTGGCAACGCATATCACTGCAAATAATTCATTAACGTAAAATTAAATGTATGACAAAGCACAAAGTACAATCGACGGATATGTAATATTATTTTACCTAAAGTAGGTTTATGCGCAATACATTTAACAGTAAAACTTTAGGACAAAAAATATTTTCAATCTAGGAAGCTTAAGTATAATGGATGTTAAAATACAGGTAATAGAATTGCCATTAAATTAACATTGATTTACTTTTGAAGGCCAAAAGCACAATAAAAGCATCTCTTTTGAAGTACAAAACGGCATGTTTTACAACGTAAAAGCACTGCTTTTGAGACGCAAAAGCATATCTTTTACATAACAAATGACCGAAAAACACATATAAATGGCTATGTGCCCAACATCCCAAAACGCGTAAAAGTCTATATAACAAGCATTTATCTCAAATGCTTAATTTTACGCGGTTTTCTCTATCAAACAACGATTTGCGGACAGCATAGCTGTTTTAAAGGCATCAAACGACAGGATATAACAAATTATATTTACATTTTCATTGCTTTGATAATATATCATTTCCACCTCCTTGGCAATACATCATATACGCTATATTTTTACGCAAAAATAGGATTGCCAATATAAAGACATTCTTAAATATAATTTCTCTGTCGGATTAAAACAAAATTCGGTACAACATACTTTATTAAATAAAACAGGATGCGGCTCGGCCATAAAAATAAAACAAGTTTTATTTTGTATTGCAATCGCCTTTCGCTATCTTTGCATAGTAAACTACTATTTTGCACAAAAAGGCAAAAAAGGAACGAAAGGAGAACATTCTGATGAAATACCCTATAGGAATACAGAGCTTCGACAGAATTATTGAAGACGGATATGTTTATGTCGACAAGACTGACATGATTTATTCGCTTGTCAGTAAAGGCAGTATATATTTTCTCAGCCGTCCAAGACGTTTCGGAAAAAGTCTGCTCGTATCAACATTAAAGAATTATTTTCTGGGCCGAAAGGAACTTTTCCAAGGGCTTGCAATTGACAAGCTTGAAAAGGATTGGAATGTTTATCCGGTGTTTCATGTTGATTTCAACGGAGGAAACTTCTCCAATCCTGACGAACTTGAACAGAAACTTAACTTCTGTATTTCTGAATGGGAGAAGCAATACGGATTGCCTGTACGTTACGGAGAACTGGGCTATGGTGACCGGTTTGCCGAAATAATCAAAACGGCACATTTACAGACAGGCCGGCGCGCCGTGGTACTTATAGACGAATACGACAAGCCGATACTGGATGTGCTCGACCTGAATCAGCAACTCGAGGACAGACACCGCAATGTGCTTAAAGCTTTCTATTCCGTGTTCAAGGGCGCAGACGAGCATCTGCAGTTTGTTCTGCTTACAGGCGTTACAAAGTTCTCACAGGTAAGCGTGTTCAGCGGTTTCAATCAGCCTGAGGATATAAGCATGGACATTAGGTACGAAACGCTGTGCGGAATAACGCAGGAAGAACTTGAAAGCTATTTTGCAGAGCCTATCGCTGAAATGGCACAGGATTACAAATGCGACACAGACGAAATGAAACTGCGATTGAAAAAGCAATACGACGGTTATCACTTCAGCGACCTGATGACAGACATATACAATCCGTTCAGTCTGCTCAATGCTTTCAGTAAAAGAAGAATTATGGATTTCTGGTTCCGCTCCGGCACTCCCACATACCTCATCCGACTGCTCAGCCATTTTAACGAAAACATGAACGAACTTACAGGCAAATATTACGGCATGGAAGAGTTTGTCGATTACAAGGCTGACGTAGAGAAGCCGTTGCCAATGATTTACCAAAGCGGATATCTGACAATTAAAGACTATAACATCGACTTCAACACTTTCCTGCTTGACTTCCCGAATGACGAAGTGAAGAACGGATTTCTCACTATGGTTGCATCGTCTTATCTTAAGCCTAAGGAAGAGACAGGAGGATGGATTCGCGATGTGGTAATGGCTATGCGTAAAGGTGAGACGGACAATATTAAAGCTCTGTTCACGTCCTTTCTGTCGAGTATTCCATATACAATGCGCCGCAAAGAGGACGAGAAGGAGCGCGAAAGATATTTCCAATACACGTTTTATCTAATCATGCGCCTAATCAGCGTGTACACGGTCTACACAGAAAAAGTGCAGAGCCAGGGGCGTGTCGACTGCATCGTGGAGACTCCGCAGTATGTCTACATCTTTGAGTTCAAGCTAGACGGCACGGCTGACGAGGCATTACAGCAGATAGAGGAAAAAGGTTACGCACGCGAATACGACTCTGACAAGCGACAAGTGTTCAAGATTGGCGCAAGTTTCTCGTCAGAGACGGGAACTATTGGCGACTGGAAGACGATTGAATAAAATTGACTATATCAATAAAACAACAGAAAAACACCTAAGACATTTAAAGAAAGACAAAAGCAACCGAAATATACCACAATTGCTAAAACAAGTATAATCTATAATAAAAAGACAACGACATAAAAAAGGAGAGCCTACCTGCATCTACCTGCAAAGGCTCTCCACGTCAACAAAAAGATATTACACAAGTCAATTTGTGTTGTCAAGGTATATGAGATACACTAATCTCTATGAACAGCATATCCATAAAACGGCAATAAAAATTTTCTCACTTCACTTTCTTCATTATTTATATGCCTGTTCATGTATACCTTGTACGGCACGTCCACTCGGATCGTTAAGTTTTAGAAAAGACTTGTCCCAGGCGAGTGCCTCGGCTGTGCTGCATGCAACACTAGGTACACTGGGCACAGTACGCGCCGCGCTGTCACTCGGAAAATGCGAGGCAAAGACAGAGCGGTAGTAATACTCTTCTTTATTCTGCGGCGGGTTTATCGGGAACCGCTCTGCGGCATGCGCCATTTGTTCATCACTAACAAGGTCGGAGGTTATTTTTTTCAATGTGTCTATCCATGAATATCCTACGCCGTCGGAGAATTGCTCTTTCTGTCTCCATACAATACTTTCAGGAAGCATGTCGGCAAAGGCTTCACGCAGTATTTTCTTTTCTATTGTGTTTTCCGGACACATCTTTAATTTTGGATTAATGCGCATTGCCACATCAAGAAATTCCTTATCAAGGAACGGCACTCGTCCTTCAACACCCCATGCAGCCAGACTCTTGTTTGCCCGGAGACAGTCGTAAAGATTCAGTTTAGCAATCTTACGGACAGTTTCCTCATGAAAAGCCTTGGCATCCGGAGCCTTATGGAAATATAAGTAGCCACCAAATATCTCATCGGCACCTTCTCCCGAAAGCACCATCTTTATACCCATGCTCTTAATCACACGCGCCAACAGATACATCGGCGTAGATGCGCGCACGGTTGTAACATCATAAGTCTCGGTAAAATATATCACATCACTTATTGCGTCGAGACCTTCCTGTATGGTATAGTTTATTTCATGATGTACAGTTCCTATATGATTTGCCACGATACGGGCCTTCTCAAGGTCGGGCGCACCCTTGAGTCCAACGGCAAAAGAGTGCAGGCGCGGCCACCAGGCATCCTCACGTCCACCGGCTTCAACACGCCTTGAAGCGTATTTGCGCGCAATGGCACTTACTATTGACGAATCGAGTCCGCCGCTGAGGAGCACTCCGTAAGGCACGTCACTCATAAGCTGACGCTTAACGGCCGACTCAAGCGCAGAACGTATGTCGGCAGCACTGCCGCCATTATCCTTCACGGCATCATAACTGAACCAGTCGCGAGTGTAATAGCGCACCGGTTTGCTGTCACAGCTTGAATAATAATGCCCTGGAGGAAACAGCTCATAGTGGTCGCAATTACCCTCAAGCGCCTTCAGTTCACTGGCAACATACACTTTTCCATCGTTGTCGTATCCTATATAAAGAGGAATGACACCTATCGGGTCACGGGCAATAAGAAACTCGTCTTTCTCAATATCATAAAGCGCAAAAGCAAATATTCCGCTCAGGTCTTCAAGAAAATCCGTACCCTTGTCACGATAAAGTGCCAAAATCACCTCGCAGTCGCTGCCCGTCTGAAAATCGTATTTACCTGCATAACGCCTACGTATTTCCTGGTGATTGTATATCTCACCATTGACGGCAAGCACCTGCTTCTTGTCCGGACTATACAACGGCTGACGTCCGGATTCAGGATCAACGATAGAAAGACGCTCGTGGGCCAATATAGCTGAACCACCACAATATATTCCGCTCCAGTCAGGACCGCGGTGACGTATTTTCTGACTCATTCGCAGTGCCTTCTGCCTAAGGCTGTCGGCCTGCTCCTTTATGTTAAATATAGAAACTATTCCACACATATATTTTCGTTTTTTACTGATTGTCTTAAATATTTATTTTATAATCACACGCCACATCTACATCCAAAACGTCTAAAAATATAATCCACGCAGGCTATTTTAAGGCTCTAACACCATAAAGCCCTGCGTGGTTTAAAGTAAGGAAATTATGATAACCCAGCATTTTTTACAGGATATATCATAATTTCCGTCCATCATGTTACCCTGAAAACTAACACACAATCTTTTAGTTGTAGGCTGACTCGCCATGCTCATATATGTCAAGTCCTTCTTCCTCGACACGTCTGTCAACACGAAGTCCGGCTACTTTCTTTATCGTATAGAACATTATTATTCCTGTTACGGCTGCCCAAAGGTCTATGCAGACAATACCGAGGAGCTGTGCACCGAAGAAATTCCAGCCACCGCCGTAGAACAGTCCGCCGTCAACGGCAAACAGTCCGGTGAGCAATGTACCAAGGATTCCGCATACACCATGTACAGAACTTGCACCAACGGGATCGTCAATATGAAGTTTTGTATCAATGAATTCAATGGCAAATACAAGAACCACACCACAGATAAGACCGATGATCAGTGAGCCGAGCGGTGAAACTGCGTCGCATCCGGCTGTTATACCAACAAGTCCGGCAAGAATACCGTTAAGTGTAAGTGAGAATGACGGTTTGCCATATTTAATCCAAGTAACACACATTGTAGCTATACCGCCGGCAACTGCTGCAAGGTTGGTTGTGAGGAACACGTGCGAAATAGCCTCACGGTCGGCCACCGTTGCTGCTGCGAGCTGTGAACCCGGGTTGAATCCGAACCATCCGAACCAAAGGATAAACACTCCAAGTGCAGCCAAAGTAAGGCTGTGTCCAGGAATAGCTTTGCTCTTCTTGTTCTTATCATATTTGCCGATACGGGGACCAAGAGCTATCGCTCCGATGAATGCCAACACACCACCTACAGAGTGAACCACTGCAGAACCTGCGAAATCATGGAATGTGCATCCAAATGTCTTCATCATGAAAGAGTCTTCAGCACCGTTCATAAGCCATCCGCCGCCCCATGTCCAGTGACCTTCAACAGGATATATGATAAGTGAAATCAGGATTGAATAAACTACATACATGCTAAACTTAGTACGTTCAGCCATTGCTCCTGAAACGATAGTTGCAGAAGTTGCACAGAACACTGTCTGGAACATCAGGAAGCCCTCTGTCGGCAGTCCTGCCGGATGTGTGTAGAACGAAAGATCGCAAAAGTTAGGAGCACCTATAAATCCTTCTCCGTTGCTTCCGAACATAAAGCCGAAACCCACAAACCAGAAAAGCACTGAGCCGACCATAAAGTCGACGAAGTTCTTGAACAAAATGTTCACGGTGTTCTTACTCCTGGTAAAACCTGCCTCGCAGAAGGCAAATCCCGGCTGCATAAAGAACACAAGCATAGCAGCCAACAACATCCATACCGTGTTTAAACCTATTGATAAATCAGTCATAATCGTAAAATTTTTAATGTGATAAAACCGTATCCGCATAAAGGCATTCATGACGTCCCGAAGGTTCCGAAGCCCTGTCTGCGTAAACTAATAACCCTATATTACCTGAAAACATCTTTTACTTTACCTGCCACAGCCTTTATCCAGCATGGCCAATACCTATGTATATGTTATCTGAGATTGTTCCGCTGTCCGAAATTATGCAGCCCTGGATACTTTAATATTATGAATTTCTTATCTTACTCTCTTTCTATATACGAAAAGTAAACCATTAACCGCAATAACTTTAAGACAGTCGGCTGCTCAGGTATTTTGCTTACTCTTCCTGCTCAGCATTATACAGAGCTATATCGCCACGTTCTCCAGTACGTATACGCACCGCATCTTCAACAGGTATGACGAAAATTCGTCCGTCACCTATCTCGCCTGTATGCGCAGCCTGCTGCACAGCGGCGATGGTTTTCTCCACATTTTTGTCTCTGACTACAATACTTACCAGGATACGCTCAATGCAGCTTGTGTCGTACATTACACCACGATAGATGCGCGCCTGGCGTGTCTTGCCCTCGCCTCTTACGTCATAGTAAGAAAACCACTCAATGTCCGCCGCAAGCAAAGCTTCCTTTACTTCATCAAATTTTGTCTTACGGATAATTGCCTCAATTTTCTTCATAACTAACTTTCTTTTTGTTATCAATAGATTAATTACATACTCATTATGTAATATCTGACTGCAAAATTATAACAATATGTTAATATTTGCAAGAAAAACATATCATTACGCAACATAAAATCTACTTATATTTTTAAAGTGTAATGTTATTTTAATATATTTATTTCAATTTAAAAGTAAAATATCTGTCAATAAAACAAATTGTAAGTAGAAAAGCGAAAGCAAGAAATTTATTCAGTAATTAAACATTAATATGTGACAAAATAACAATTAATAATATTTTTAGCTGTTTATATGTCAAATTATAATTATACTTATTACTTTTGCAAATTAAATGAAACGTAATGTTTAAATTTATATAATAAAAAGGCAGAAAATAAAAGATATCGTACAAATTGTTGTAATTTTGCATAAAAGATAATACAAAAAGAAATTAATAACGAAAAAAGATAATCATAATGACACCAGAGATTATTAGATTTACGAAGATGCACGGAGCCGGTAATGATTATATTTACGTTAATACCTTATTATATAATATTCCTTCTCCGGCCGACGCAGCCATCAAATGGAGTTCGCGCCATAAAGGCATTGGCAGCGACGGACTGGTGATGATTGGCCGCCCATCAACGGCCGACGCCGACTTTTCTATGCGCATATTCAATGCCGACGGCTCTGAAGCCATGATGTGCGGCAACGCGTCAAGATGCATCGGAAAATATCTCTATGAAAAAGGTCTGACATCAAGTAAGACAATACGTCTTGAAACGCTGTCAGGAATCAAAATACTACAGTTGCATGTAACAGGACAGACGGTAGACAGCGTTACTGTTGACATGCTTGAACCTAAATTTGAAGTGGCCGGACAGTTTGCGCCAAGGACTGAAGCCGAGGCAGAAGGCAAGCTTGAAGCCGGCGGAAAACTATTTAAAGGAACATTCGTTTCGATGGGTAATCCCCACTTTGTCATATTCACTGACGAAGAAGGCCTGGCCGACGTTGAAACTTACGGCAAGCTGCTTGAGCATCACGAAGCCTTCCCGGCACGCTGCAACATCGAATTTGCCTACGCAAGCGACAAAGACACTCTGCGTACAAGAGTATGGGAACGCGGAAGCGGAATAACCATGGCGTGCGGAACAGGCGCATGTGCCACAGCCGTGGCAGCAGCCAAAGCAGGAGTGGCAAGCCGCAGCAGTAAAGTTGTGATGGACGGCGGAACGCTCGAAATTGAATGGGACGAAAAAGACAATCATGTTTATCTTACAGGAGGAGCCGAATTCGTATTTGAAGGAGAAGTTGCACTTCCATGATTTATTCAATGGTGCAGGAATCTGAAAATGACATAAGAGGTAAGTTTTTTAAGGTAAAAAGATTAAATTAAAAAATTGTATTTAACACGTGGCTGTATAAAATGAAATCAAATACGCTGCGCAAAAAGAGAAAATAACTTAAACATCAATAACAAGAGAACTATGGCATTAATAAATGAACATTATTTAAAACTGACGAAGAATTATCTGTTTGCAGACATCGCAAAGAAGGTAAATGCTTTCAAGGTGTCGCATCAGAAAGCAGACGTGATTAGCCTCGGCATAGGCGACGTAACCCGTCCGCTGTGTCCGGCCGTCATCGAGGCCATGCACAAGGCTGTTGACGAGATGGCTACCAAGGAAGGCTTTCACGGCTATGGTCCGGAGCAGGGCTATCTGTTCCTTAGAGAGGCCATTGTAAAGAACGACTATCTGCCGCGCGGCATACACATCGACCCGAGCGAAGTGTTCGTAAACGACGGAGCCAAGAGCGACACAGGAAACATCGGCGAGCTTGTACGCTGGGACAACAACATCGGCGTGACCGACCCTGTATATCCCGTTTATGTCGACTCTAACGTTATGTGCGGAAGAGCAGGCTCTCTGGTTGACGGAAAATGGAGCAACGTTACCTATATTCCGTGCATCGAGGCTAACAACTTCGTTCCTCAGATTCCCGATCACCGCGTGGACATTATATATCTTTGCTACCCCAACAACCCTACAGGAACCGTCATCACAAAGGACGAACTGAGAAAATGGGTAAACTACGCGCTTAAGAACGACACTCTGATATTCTACGATGCAGCCTACGAGGCTTACATCCAGGACGACGACATCCCCCACTCTATCTACGAGATAAAGGGAGCCCGCAAGGTTGCCATAGAGTTCAGAAGTTTCTCTAAGACAGCAGGATTCACCGGAGTAAGATGCGGCTACACCGTTGTGCCCAAGGAGCTTACGGCTGCCAGCATGGACGGTAAGGAGCGCTATCCGCTCAACCCGATGTGGAACCGCCGCCAATGCACCAAGTTCAACGGCACGAGCTACATCAGCCAGCGCGCAGCCGAGGCAACATACACCCCGGAAGGCAAAGAACAGATAAAGGAAACAATTAAATACTATATGGAAAACGCCAAGATAATGCGCGAGACACTTACGTCATTAGGCCTCAAAGTCTATGGCGGTGTCAACGCTCCTTATCTTTGGGTTAAGACACCAAACAACACGAGCAGCTGGAAATTCTTTGAGCAGATGCTCTACGGAGCACAAGTAGTCTGCACGCCGGGTGTGGGATTCGGCCCGAGCGGTGAAGGATTCATCCGTCTGACTGCCTTCGGCGAACGCGAGGACTGCCAGGAAGCGATGAAGCGTATCAGCGCGTGGATGTTGAAATAAGCATTGCCTTCAATGGCCGGAGAAAGTCTCCGGTGCTTAATATTCATCTACAAAATTAAAGAAAGGGTAACAACTATGGTAAAGTTTAAGGTAAGAAGCCTCATGGCATTAGGATTGTTGAGCATAAGCACAGTTGCTATGGCACAAGACAAAGTAGAAGCCAACGTTTCAGCCGACGTAGTCAGCCAGTATATATGGCGTGGACAGGATTTAGGCGACGTCAGCCTGCAGCCTTCGCTGGGCGTATCATACAAGGGTCTGTCGCTGTCGGCATGGGGAAATGTAGGACTTTCAGACAACACCGACACTAAGGAGTTCGACCTTACCTTAAGCTATAAGACTGGCGGATTCAACATCGGTGTAACCGACTATTGGTTCAATTCGCCCAATGAGCGCTACTTCAGCTATGCCGCACACGAGACATCACACGTATTTGAGGCCAACATCGGCTACGATTTCGGTCTGTGCGCGTTGCAGTGGTACACCAACTTCGGCGGCAACGACGGTGTAACCGACAAAGGCAAACGTGCATATTCGTCTTACGCAGAGCTTAGCGTTCCGTTCCGTCTTGCCGGATGCGACTGGACCGCAGCAGCAGGAGTAGTGCCCTACGCCACAAGTTTTTACGCCGACGCCAACGGCTTTGCAGTAACCAACGTATCACTCAAGGCCACCCTCGACATCAACATTACAAAGAGCTTCAGCGTGCCTTTGTTTGCAGGCATATATGCCAATCCAAGCACAGAAAAGGCTTACTTTGTAGTAGGATTTACGTTGCGTCCGTGAAAAAAAGCAACATTTATTCAATAAAAAGGTGTCATAATGAAATTTAGCATTATCTTTGCACCCGTATTCTGATAAAGAACAAATTTAAACGTAACAAATAAAAAATTAAACAATGATGAACTTAAGATTTCAGGTTGTTGAAGAGGCGTTCAAAAAAAGACCGGTAGAAGTTATCGCACCGGTGGAGCGCCCGTCCGAGTACTTCGGCAAGAATGTTTTCAACCGGGCAAAAATGTACAAGTATCTGCCTGCAGATGTCTATGACAAGCTCATTGATGTCATCGACAACGGTTCACGTCTCGACCGCTCTATCGCCGACGCCGTTGCCGCTGGCATGAAACAGTGGGCTGAGGAGAACGGCGTTACTCACTACACTCACTGGTTCCAGCCGCTGACAGAAGGCACTGCCGAGAAACACGACGCCTTCATCGAGCATGACGGCAAGGGGGGCATGATAGAGGAGTTCTCCGGCAAGCTGCTCGTACAGCAGGAGCCTGACGCAAGCTCTTTCCCAAGTGGCGGTATCAGAAACACATTCGAGGCACGCGGATATTCTGCCTGGGATCCTACATCACCTGTGTTCATCATGGACGACACCCTGTGTATTCCTACTATCTTCATTTCTTACACAGGCGAGGCTCTCGACTATAAGGCTCCGCTGCTGCGCGCCCTGCACGCTGTAAACACAGCCGCAACAGAGGTCTGCCATTATTTCGACCCGAATGTAAAGAAGGTTACCAGCAACCTCGGATGGGAGCAGGAGTATTTCCTCGTTGACGAAGGACTCTACAGCGCACGTCCTGACCTCATGCTGACAGGCCGCACACTGATGGGCCACGACTCAGCCAAGAACCAGCAGATGGACGACCACTACTTTGGAACAATTCCTGACCGTGTTCAGGCTTTCATGAAAGACCTTGAGATACAGGCTCTCGAACTGTCAATCCCCTGCAAGACACGTCACAACGAGGTTGCGCCCAACCAGTTTGAGATTGCTCCTATCTTTGAGGAGACCAACCTGGCTACCGACCACAACATGCTGCTGATGTCACTCATGAAGAAGGTGGCACGCAAGCACGGATTCCGCGTTCTGCTCCACGAGAAGCCGTTCGCAGGCATCAACGGTTCAGGTAAGCACAACAACTGGAGCTTGTCTACCGATACAGGCGTGCTGCTGCATGCTCCCGGCAAGACTCCTGAGGCTAACCTCCGCTTCGTTACATTCATCGTTGAGACTCTTATGGGTGTCTACAAGCACAACGGACTTATCAAGGCTTCTATCATGAGCGCAACCAACGCTCACCGTCTGGGAGCCAACGAGGCACCTCCAGCAATCATATCTTCATTCCTCGGCAAACAGCTCTCTGAACTGCTCGACCACATCGAGAATAGCGACAGCAAAGACCTGTTCAACATGGCCGGCAAGCAGGGCATGACACTCGACATTCCTGAGATTCCTGAACTGCTCATCGACAACACCGACCGTAACCGTACAAGTCCATTCGCCTTCACAGGTAACCGCTTCGAGTTCCGTGCCGTAGGTAGCGAGGCTAACTGCGCATCAGCAATGATAGCCCTCAACACTGCAGTGGCAGAGGCTCTTACAAACTTCAAGAAGCGTGTTGACGCTCTTATCGCCAAAGGACAGGATCAGACAAGCGCTATCGTCGACGTTCTGCGTGAGGATATCAAGACCTGCAAGCCTATACGCTTCGACGGAAACGGATATTCTGACGAGTGGGTTGAGGAGGCTAAGCGCCGCGGACTCGACTGCGAGACCAGCTGCCCGGTTATCTTCGACAACTATCTCAGCGCCGACTCTATCAAGATGTTCGAGGATATGAACGTAATGACTGAGAAAGAGCTTGCTGCACGCAATGAGGTTAAATGGGACACCTATACAAAGCGCATCCAGATTGAGGCACGTGTTATGGGCGACCTGTCAATGAACCACATCATACCTGTTGCAACTCACTATCAGAGCCAGCTGGCTAAGAACGTTCAGAACATGCTGCAGATATTCCCGAAAGAGAAGGTTGAGAAGCTCTGCTCACGCAACATCAAGATTATCGAGGAGATTGCTGAGCGTACTCAGATCATTGAGAACGGCGTTGACGAGCTTATCAACGCACGCAAGGTAGCCAACAAGATTGAGAACGAGCGTGAAAAGGCTATCGCATATCACGATACAGTAGCTCCTAAGATGGAGGAGATACGTTACCACATAGACAAGCTGGAGCTTACCGTTGCCGACGAGCTTTGGACTCTGCCTAAGTATCGCGAACTGCTGTTCATAAGATAATCAAACATAAATATATTGGCCGGCTGACCGCGGCAGGTGCGCCGCGCTGAAGCCACCGTATTCTAAATTTAACGTGACAATCTATTTCTTTTATTGATTGTTTTAAGTTAACCGACGGGAAGTCACTGTGAAGCGACTTCCCGTTATTGTTTTGTCTTTACTCAAACCTGAACACGGTAAATAATATTCTGACGGACTTCCGTCTTTCTTTTAGCTGATGCATGGGGCCATGTAAAACAATAAGCTGACAATGATGCTACAATAAAGAACAAGAATACTAGTGAAACATCCACCTGCTTGCACAGGTACATAAACAATTGACCGAGTGAGGTTAAACATATCAAGTCAGTCTTTTAGCTTCAGAAAAGATAAGTATGACTTTCAGATGGCGGTAAAAACTCATTACAAAAATATTTTTCATTCCAGAAAATCAACATATAACGTATGTTAAACAAAGTCGTCTCCAGACCTTATTTTATTAACTTTACTTCACATTATCACTCGATTTCAGCCTTAAAACAGCCGTTTTTATTGTCTAAAACGATGCTTTTAATCACACAAAAGCACCACTTTCATGTTGTAAACCTATCACTTTTGCACCAAAAGTGGCCGAGTTATGTTTTTTAACATTTAGCGTTTCTGTATTATAATGATGTAAAGCGCTATATTACAGCCACTTAACCAAAGTGACCATTTTTGTGGCATTTCTGCGTAAAAATGCGTAATCACGAAGGGCATCGCCATTCTGAGAGCGTCAAACGAACAGAATTATTCGTAATATTTTACAAATCAAAAGAAATAAGGCGAGGCTGTCTGACGGCACAACATGTCAGACAGGCCTCGCCCAAAAAAGAGTCATGCATAAGAATGCATGCCCCCAAGAAAATAATTTACGCCGAAATATGTCATCAATATTGTGGCAAAGGCTGCCACCATAAATACATGCCATGCCATCGGACCGCGCATGAACGGCAGCGACACTCTGTGGGCTGCAACTGCATATACCATAAAAGTGATGAGCGCCCACACCTCTTTTGCGTCCCAGCTCCAATAAGTGCCCCACGACACATTGGCCCACACCGCACCTACAAATATGCCGACGGCAAGGGCTGCCAAGGCAGGATAATAGAACAGTTGCGACAGAGCGCGCAATGCATAGAGCCTGTCGCCGAGACCTGGCGCACGGCTGCCCATGACACAACGCAGCAACAGCGCCATAAGGCCGCAGACAAACGTGAGCGAAAGCAGGGCAAAGGCCGCCATTATAACCGACACATGGATGCTGAGCAGCGGCGACGCAAGCACAGGCATGATGTGGGTTATCTGAGGATCCATCTGGCTGATGTGCGAAACGAGCAGAAAGAAGCCCGACATAATAAAGCCGAAAGTTAGCACTATGGCGAAACGGCGGCACAGCAAGAGCGACGCCGCCATGATTATCCATGCCATGAGCAGCATTGTCTCATAGCCGTTGGCCATCGGCACCGTGCCCCTTATCATCCAGCGCAGGGCCACACATAGGGTCAGAGCCGCAAACGAAAACACCATAACTGCTGCCGCAATCTTCATTACCATACTTCCGCGCAGCCGGCGTCTTGTGGGGCGCGTCATAAGCCAAAGAACGGCAAACAGCGTGACAAAGCCTATAAAGAGGTTGAGCATGAAGAGGATGGTGGCAAACGGCACGGCATTATACAGCCGCTCGGCACGGGTCTGCACATCCGACGGCAGCGAACTGCCGCCGTTCTTTTGCTGATAGCGCAGCATCTTACCGGCAATGTTGTCCACTGAATCCATGTTGCCTGCCAGCGCCTCCTGATATATCAATGAAAAGACATTTTGCATATACTGCCTGTGAGCCGGGTCAACAAGCGAGTCGGGCATATTATCCGTAGGCGCATACCATGTGGTCTTGCCGCCGCAGGTGTAGGGAAATACCTTTAGAAGTTTACCGCGGCGCAAATCCATCACGAGCTGTATCCGGGCATCTACGTCGGCTACCTGTCGGTGAAACTCGTCATTGTTGCCGTTATAATATTCGTTAAGATAAGGCCCAATGATATATCCGCCCATTATATCGTTGAAAAAAGTGTTGACCGAACAGCGCTCCGGCAGCTGCAGCCGGTCGCGCAATGCTCCGCCTTTGAGCCTCAGCAGCGGCTCGCGGCTCCATTCGTCGGGCCACATCACAAAGCCCATGAGTACCTGTTCGGGCGTATATCCGCCGTAGCTTGAACTGCCGCATAATTTTTTCGTGAAGTCAATGGCAAGAGTCTGCAGCGGACACACGCGGTTGTTATATAGGACATACAGCCGTCCGAACCTGTCGGCAGTTTCCTTAGGCAGAGTTGTAGCTCCGTGAGCCACAAACGTGGTGCCGGCAAGCAGCGCAACGGTCATCATGCCCTTTCGCACAATGTCGCTGCGCAACAGCCGGCGGTAAGGGCCTTTTGGGTCGATGAGCATCCACACCACGGCAATAAAGAGCAGGGCATAGCCGCAATAGGTAACAGGAATACCCCACGGGTCGCGGTTAACCGCGAGCACGCTGCCGCGCATGTCGGGATAGTAAGACATCTGATAAAATCTTACCGATTCATAGCTGAACACATTGTTCATCGACACCTCGCCGTCTATGGTCTTGTCGCCGTCGGTCACGGTTATTCGCGTAACATAGTCGGCTGCTGCCGTTGTTCCGTCATGATAACGTATGTCGAACGACTTCAGCCTCAACTTAAAGGGCAGTCTTAAGCTTGTGTTTCCGTCTTTACTGTTTACCTCATACGTATCCGTTGTCTCGCCGAGCCTAAGCCTCATCGTGCCTTGCGATGCCGACACATGAGTTAGCAGTGCGCCGAGGAGAATCACCACGAACGAGCCGTGAAGCAGCAGCACCGACGCGCGCCTTATGCGTCTCTTCACGATATATGCCACGCCTGCAGCCGCCAGCAGTGCCCACATGACGGCAAACCACCATGAGCCGTAAACAGCGTCAGCCACAAAGTCGCTGCCTCTATATTTCTCTGTTATCGTGGCCGCAGACATTATCGTTATAATACTTACGTAAAGGACAATGATTGAACGGGAAAGCATTGATTTATTAGGAGTTAAAGAAGTTAGAGTAGTTAAAGGAGTTAAAGTCATATGCCTTGCTTTTATAAGTTAAGGGTAGTTAAAGAAATTAAAGTCATGAACTTTGCTCTTAGAGGATAAAACAGTAAAAGCTATATGTTATTCTTTTATGTATAATGACATAATAGAAAATATTTCTTAGATTACATTATATAATGTTCAAAAGGAATAAAGCCATAAAACATATGACTTTAACTCCTTTAACTACTCTAACTCCTTTAACTACAAAAAATAATCATATCGACTGTAAGAACTTCACCACAGCATCGCGGTCGGACTTGCTGAGGTTATAGAATTTTTCGGCTGATGTGTATGCATCGCTTTCCTTGCTGTAGGCATGCCACATTATAGCCTCAATCTCATTGCGTGCGCGGCAGTCGTGCAGACGGTCTTGCGCTCCGGTGTTGACAAGCGACAGGCCACGGCCCCATAGCGGCGTGGTGCGGCACCATGAACCGTGAATGTCGTTTATCATGTGCAGACGATGCTGCACGAAGTCTGAATAAGGATAAATCTTCTGGCGCGGATACTTTGGCAACGGTTTGTCTTTTATCACGTCAGGAGTCCAATAATTGTCGTCGCCTGTCGTCCACGACGGACGGTGACATGAGGCGCAGCCAATCTCCATAAACAGTTTCTTGCCGCGCTGCACATCAGGGTCGTTAAGGTTGCGGGCACGCGGAATGGCCAGTCCGCGGTGCCACACCATGAAGGCATAAAAGTTATCTGTGCTCATCTCTGGCTCAAAGTTGTGCCACTGGTTGTCAAACTGGTTGGTGCTTGGCGACAGCAGATTCTTCACAGCATCGGCAATACCGTCGTCAGTTCCGTCGGCATAATACGGCGACGTAGGGTCTTTCTTTATTGCATCTATTACATCCTGATTTTTCGACATGGCTAAGGCCCATGCGTCGGTGGTGTATAGCTTCGGACGGTCAGGACGGCTCACGTTAGGAATGTTCCACATGGCATTGGCTCCTGCACCGTCCTGCAGGCTGGCACGTGTCAGCGCATAAGTGTAACGCTTAATCATGCCTGTAACAGGTGTGCCGTCGGCCAGTGCGCCCGATGAGCTCCATGATGTATAATACGCAGTTGAAGCCCAGTCGTTGGCAGCCTTGTCCCACATCGACGGGTTAAGCTCAACATATTTGGCTTCCTCCTGATATTGTTTTTTTATAGAGTCCTCGGGTATGGCATCAATGAGTCCAGTGCCTATTATACCGATTGTCGACTCAAGGCGCACGGCAATATTTGTAGGCTTTGGGTCTGTGTTGAACGCATCCTGAGATATTGTCACCTCAGGATATATCAGCTGATACTTCTCTCCGTCAGGAAACTCAGTTGCCGACAGTCCGCTCGGCATCGTGCCCTCTACGGTTTTCCATGTCATACTTATCTTATCTTCGTCAACAGGAGGCAGAAACGGCGACACGGCCTGTGTCTGCGGCATGCCCGTAACTTCGCTGATGTACGGTCCGTCGTTGCTGTTGGCACCGTCGTCAGGATGATATATCACAAGCAGGTAGCCATTGCCGAATCCGGCTCTGTACGACTCCTGGCGCTTGCCGTGGCCGTAGCCCGGATGACAGTCTATACACGATTTGCGAACAGACGCCGGACCGAGACCGTTGAATGGCGGAGTGCTTGTGTTAAAGTTGCGCTCAAAGAGCACCTCGCCAAGATGAAACTCACTCATAAGCCCCATACTCTCCACCACAGGTGTATTATCCTCATAACATCCAGCACCAACGTTTTCGGTTGTACCCAGCTTGCCTCCCGGGTACCACTCATCCGACGAGAAGTTGCCAACATCCTGTCCTATATACTCTATGTCGCCTGTGTTCTCCGGTAGACGGTCATCATCCGTACATGCATGAAACGACATACATGCATACGCCGCAAGGGCGATAAAACAAAAGTTTTTGTTATTTCTAAAATTCATAATATATTGTTTTAAGATTATTTTAGCACTTACTTTCTTTCAGCGTTTAACGATTGTATTTTTAATAAACCTACATAAAGTTATACCACGCAAGTTGCGCAGGCAACTTGCAATGGCATAACTCATAATAACCATTAATATAGTGTTGTCAGTTGGAGGCAATCCATGCCGAAGCTGATGTAAGACTTGCATCGAGCGCCTCTATGGCAGCTATGGCATCAGCCACACACTGCGCCTTAGGATTGTCAACAAAGGCAGTGCCGCTGTTCTGGCATGCCGTGAGTTTATCGAGAGAGTTCCGTATGTTTGTTTCAAGCGTTGCAGCAAGTTCTGAGTTATACTTTTTCAAGTATGCCATAATCGACTTGCTTTCATTGCGCTTGCCCTCAACACCACCGTATAGGCTGTTCTCTATGCTTATTATGTTGTCGTAGAAGTCATAGAAAGAGCGCTTGCTGTATGGCGACTCGATATAGTTAGGATCTTCACCGCTGTAGGCCAGTCCCATCTTCTGCGAATACACTTCTTTCGCAATGTTCTCGCATCCGCTCAACAATATGGTACTTGCCACCTCGCGCCACATGGCATAAGTACTTCCGGCCTGACCGGCGTTGAGCATATTTACGCCATAAGAGTTGTTGCCGCTGCCAACGGTGCAAGGCAGTTCACACTCGTCAACCACACGTGTACGCTGTTCCTCGGGTGCATCGGCGTTCCACGAAACATTAAGCTGATAACATCTGTCGCGCAGGTCGCCTGCCACGGCTGTGGCATAAATAAGTTCTTCAAGTCCCGTCACATTTGTTGCAACTTTAACGAAATCCGGATCATCCTCAATGCCGCGCAGCTTCTCTATCTTGCGGTTTTCACCGTCGCGGAATATGATAAACTCAATGCCGTGGAATCCCAGCAGTTCCTGTCCAAGCTTATTGGCTGCATAAGATATGCCGTCTTCACCGTCAAGGTTAGCCACTTTGTCCGTATTCTTCAGCTCTGTCGCCAGTCCTTCGAGGTCGAGCGGCCATGTGTCGATGTGCGGATCTATGCCAAAGTCGGTTGCTGCTCCGAACAAGAAAGCCTCACTCTTTTCCCAATAAGCACGTGCGCTGAGGAATGTAGCACAAATGTTGTCTATCTCAGTCTGCGTAACTGTATTCGGATCTGTCTTGAATTTTTCCTTCACGGCATACAATTGTTCATAAAGGCTGTTGGTCTCGGTTGCCAGACTGCCATAAGTAGAATAAACAACATCGTTGACATATACACTGGCAGCCTCCTTTAAAAAGGCCTCTTTCTCCGTCAACGCACTGCCGTCGTCACTGCCTTCATCATCACTGCATGACGAAAAGCCAAACATTACTGCTGCTCCTAGCATGAAAGCAAGGGGCAATTTAAAGATTTTTTCCATAGCTTACTTTGTTTTGTATTTATAATTACTCCGTTTTGTGTCTATAACCATTTGGTTCTTTCACCGACATTATGAACTTATGGCTCATCCAAACCTTACAGGAAGAAGCCCTGATATGCCACGCCAATCGACACAGATGGCTCATCATTATATTTCGATTTAAGGAATCTTTTTGAGTATTCGCCCTTCACTACAATCTGTGGAAGGGGATAATAGTTAAGGCCTACGGCAATACGGCTTCGGTCAGTATATTCATAGTCAGCCTGGTCTGCGGCCGGTATATACGAGTCATAATACTCATAACGGCCAAAGGCATACAGCTTTTGTTTCTTACTTCTAAGTTTCGGAATCTGTGAGAATATGTCATATCCGGCCTCTATTCCCGCTGCTACGGCATTCTTTCCCACTGGCGACTTCATATAAGGCGCACCACTTGACACCAGATTACGCTTTATAGAGCTAATCTTTGATGCATCGCTCACGTATCCATAGTCGGCATTACCCCTCACAATCCAGTTATGCCCCGAATAGGTAAAATCAAAAGCTCCTATATATACATTGCCCTTAACCTTATCATTAGCCTTTCCTTCTCCTTCCATATCATGCGGATAAGTGTTGTGCATCGACTGCCCATAATATCCGCTAAGACCTATGCGCAGACCGGGTATCGTATAATTATCAATGCGTGCGGCAAAGCCATACTTGTTGGCAACCTTAAACTCAAACGGCGAACCGGCACCGTTCTGCACCCAGTTGTCGCGGTCGAACATAAAGGCATCGAGTCCGGCAATAAACTGCAACTCATAACGGAAGTCGCCTGAACGGCCCCAAAAGCTTATTCCTGTGTCGTGCCATGTACACGGAAGAATGGTCGACTCGCCCTCCGGACGGTAAACAGTAAAGAAGTTAAGCGGCTCATGATGGGCATTGGTAAGGCCAACAGGCACTACTATATGTCCAATACGGATGTTTGCCCAGCGTGCAAACGACTTCTGAATCCAAAATTGCTCCAGTTCCACTTCGCCGCCTTTCTCTGTTTCCTGTTCCCATTCGCCGGCCTCTTCAAACTCTTTCTCAACGGCTCCGCCGGATCCTCCGTGCTCAAACTCAATCTCACTCGACATAGTCCAGCCCTTTCCGAAGTCATAGCTTATATATATCACGGCATGAGGAATGTCAAAACGCCCATGGCTCGGGTCGTTTTTATACTGGCTTGCATTTGAATAGCGATAAACATTGTCGCTGTAGAAATTGCGCATAAGCGCCACCTCGCCATACCCTCCAATGCTAAGACGATTGCCCTTGGCATGCTGATACACGCTGTCTGCAGCCGAATGCTGTGCCCGCACCTGCGCAGAAGCAAGCATAATGGCTGCGGCACATGTAAGAAAAGTTTTTCCTGTTAAATTCATTTATGTCCGATTTTTAAAATTCTGATGCAAAGGTAATGTCTTGTAAAAATGTTTACAATACTTAAAAATCGGTAAAAATCAATTAAAGGAAATCGTAATTAGCATCACCTAAAAAGGTGATGACTGCCCTTACTGCAGACTGTACTTTATTCAACAAAAAACATTACATGGCATAAAATGCCCATAATTCCATTAAAAGGATATACAAAATGCAATAAACAAAGCGCCGCATATACCTGCAAATAGGTATATGGGCGCTAATAATAAATAGGTATGCCACCGGATTTGCAGTGGCAAAATATCGTCAGAATAACGTTAAATATGCTTTTCGAGCCATGCAATGATGCCGTCGCAGGCATCTTCTATAAGGTCGAGAGCCAGCTCGAAGTCGGCGTCGCCACCATAATATGGGTCGGGCACGGTGTCGTATTGCGGATGACGTGTCATAAAGTCGGCAGTGCACAAAATCTTCTTGCGGTCGTCGGCGTTGCGTGCCACACGATTAAGGTCTGCCACATTCTGATGATCCATAGCGAAGACATAGTCAAAGCGGCCGAAGTCGGCAGGCTTAATCTGCCTTGCCCTGCTGCTCAGGTCGTAGCCGCGGCTTGCTCCGTGCGCCCTCATGCGGCGGTCGGGCAACTGTCCTTCGTGCCATGAGCCAATGCCGGCAGAGTCTACCTCAACGCGTCCCACAAGGTGCTTGTTGTCCTCAAGCTTATATTTAAGTATTGCCTCGGCAGCCGGAGAGCGGCATATATTGCCGAGACACACAAAGAGAAGAGATTTCTTGTCAACTGGTTTCATAATCAAAGAATGATGTTTATTGATTTTAATAACGAAAAGCCGGCGCGGCCTATTTACTTATTCACCACGGGACGGCGCTTAACCACGGCAGGATTGCCGGCAGCGAGCGAGTCGTCGGGAATGTCTTTCGTAACAACGCTTCCCGCAGCTATTATGCAGCGCTTGCCTATCGTTACGCCCGGGCACACCACAACGCTGCCGCAGAGCCACGTGTCATCGCCTATTGTAACAGACAGGGCAGCCTCAACCGACTGCCTGCGCGCCACATAGTCCATAGGATGTTGGGGCGTGTATATCTGGCAGTTAGGACCTATCAGCACGTTGTCGCCTATGGTGATTCGGCCTCCGTCGAGCATCACGCAGTTATAGTTAACGAACACGTTGCGGCCAATGGTTATGCCGTTGCCGTGGTCGCAGTGAAATGGCGGGCACACGGTGCTGTCTTTCGGTATGCCTGGTATAAGGTCTTCTATCATCTCACGATAGCAGTCGTCTATTATCGTTACGGTCTGCAGCCTTGCGCAGAGCCTCTTGGCGTGGTCAAGGCTCTTGGCTATCTCCGGGTCGGAGAAGTTGTAGAACTGGCCACTGCGCATTTTCTCAAATTCGGTCATTTTTCTTTTGGTATTATGTTATAATGGTATGTGTACTTTCTTGCCGTCTTTCTTCACTATCACCGCCGGATTGCCCACCACGGTGCAGTTGTCGGGCACATCCTTGTATATCACGGTGGCAGCGCCAATCTTGACGTTGTTGCCTATCCTCACCTTGCCGAACACCATCGAACCTGCGTATATGCTCACGTTGTCGCCTATGGTGGGGCGTCCGTCCTTGCCGTTGCCGAGCGTAACGAGGTGCAGGCAATAGAAGTTGCGCCCTATGCTGTCGGCGTTGAGATAGGTCGAATAAGTGTGTTCAAGATGGCAGCCCTCGCCTATCGACGGGCACGTTATGTGTAACGACTTGTCCTCGGGCATTAGCCATTTGATAAACACTGAACGGTATTCGCCCAGGCGATAATAAAACAGGTTGCGAAACACCTTCTGCCGTGTGCAAACCTTAATAAAGGTGAGTATGCTGCCCTTGCCTTCTCCGTAAGGCTCAAGGTCGGCGTCAATGGTCTTCTTGAAGCGCAGATATAGCAGTATGTGCGGCAACATTCTCAGCGTTGAAGCCGAGAGCAGGGCGCATTGTGTATAAGGATTCATGATGTTATCGGTTGATATTTTTAATAACTTTTTGTGCCGTCATGGCGGCCTGTGCAGGTCTGCATTGCAGACGCGGGAACTATTTTCGTCCGAAGTCGGCCGGAATGTCTCCCCATTTGCGCGTGTCCCACTGTATGAGTTCGGTGCGGAACGTATGCGTGCGCAGCCAGTTTTCGGCTCTCGCAATGACATTATACAGCTGTGCGGTCTTTTCGGTGCGCTCAAGTTTGGTCTTGCACTGCATCTTCTTCACCCATGTTATGGCGGTGAAGCTGTCGCTGTATATGGTCTTCCTGATGCCTTTCTGCTCCATAAGCGCCAATGCATGCACAATGGCAAGAAACTCGCCTATGTTGTTGGTGCCGAACACCGGGCCGTAATGAAACACCACAGCACCCGTAATAAGGTCGATGCCCCTATACTCCATCTTTCCCGGATTGCCGCTGCATGCCGCATCAACAGCCCATGCGTCTGCCTTAACTTCCATAGGCAATGGCAAAACTGTATCGTTTCTGTAATCCGGAGGATTGCAATTGGTTAATTCATAATTCATAATACCTAGTATTTAGTGGAGCTGTTTATATTGAGCACCTTGGCTGATAAAATAAATTAAAAGAATATCACAAACATGATAAAGGAGTTAGAGCAGTTGAACAAAACTAAAATCACGCCTTGAAGGCATTTGACTTTAACTACTAAGCTCACACAGTGAGCGATAACTACTTTAACTACTCTAACTCCTCAACAATTATCACATTCGTTCGGGCATTTCAATTCCGAGCAGTCTCATGCCGTTCTTCAGAGTCTTGGCAACGTTCTTGGCGATGAACAGACGCAGAATCTTTTCGTCTTCTGTGTCGGCGCCAAGGATGCTGAAGTCATGATAGAACTGGTTGAACTCCTTGGTCAGCTCGTAGCAATAGTTTGCTATGCCGCTCGGACTATAGTCTATGCCTGCCTGGCGAACAGCTGCGCCATACTCGTTCATCTTCTGTATCAGCTCGCTCTCTTTTACGCTCAGGTTTACGTTGCCGCTGAATGTCTCGGGCAGAGTTATGCCCTGAGCCTCGGCCTTGCGCAGTATGCTGCGTATGCGGGCGTAAGTGTACTGGATAAACGGACCTGTGTTGCCGTTGAAGTCGATTGATTCTTCCGGATTGAACAGCATGTTCTTGCGGGCGTCAACCTTCAGAATGAAGTATTTGAGCGCACCCATACCAACGATGCGTGCAACCTCGGCACGCTCCTCGTCGCTCATGTCGGCAAACTTGCCCAGTTCCTCGCTCGTGCGGCGTGCGTCGTCTATCATCGCTGCTATCAGGTCGTCGGCGTCAACCACCGTACCCTCGCGGCTCTTCATCTTGCCGTTAGGCAGCTCCACCATGCCGTAAGAGAAGTGAACAAGTTCCTTGCCCCACTTGAATCCGAGGCGGTCGAGCAATATTGAGAGCACCTGGAAGTGATAGTTCTGCTCGTTGCCCACAACATATATCATCTTGTCTATAGGATAGTCGTTGAAGCGCATCTCTGCCGTACCGATGTCCTGAGTCATATACACCGATGTGCCGTCAGAACGGAGCAGCAGTTTCTGGTCGAGGCCCTCGTCAGAGAGGTCAGCCCAAACGCTGTTGTCCTCCTTGCGGAAGAAGAGTCCCTTCTTGAGTCCTTCCTCAACCTTGGCCTTGCCTTCGAGATAAGTCTGCGACTCATAGTATATCTTGTCGAAGCCTACGCCCAGAGCCTTGTATGTCTCGTCGAATCCGGCGTAAACCCATGAGTTCATTTTCTCCCACAGTGCGCGCACCTCGGGGTCGTTGTGCTCCCATTTAACGAGCATCTCGTGAGCCTCCTTTATCAGCGGAGCCTCATCCTTGGCCTTCTTCTCAGCCTCTTCGGCGTCCATGCCTTCAGCCACATATTTAGCCTCAAGCTCCTTAACCTCCTCGCGATAGTGCTTGTCGAAGGCAACATAGTAGTCGCCAATCAGGTGGTCGCCCTTCTTGCCGCTGCTCTCGGGTGTCTCGCCGTTGCCCCATTTCAGCCATGCCAGCATCGACTTGCAGATGTGTATTCCGCGGTCGTTCACAATGTTGGTCTTGACAACGCGGTTGCCGTTGGCCTCCATAATCTGCGCAAGGCTCCATCCAAGCAGGTTGTTGCGCACATGGCCCAGGTGGAGCGGCTTGTTGGTGTTGGGCGATGAATACTCTATCATCACCAGCGGAGCGTCGGCTCCTGCCTTGCGCTCACCATAGTGCTCGTCGGCATTGATGGCATTGAGCAGCTTGATCCACGACTGCTGTGCCAGCACGAGGTTAAGGAATCCCTTAACCACGTTGAATCGCTCAACGTGCTCGCAGTTCTCAACCAGCCAGTTGCCTATGGCCTCGGCCGTAGCTTCGGGCTTCTGTCTTGATATTTTCAAGAATGGAAAAACCACCAGGGTAAGGCTACCCTCAAACTCGCGTTTTGTCTTTTGCAGCTGAACCATGTTCTCTGTGATGTCGGCTCCGTAAAGCTCCTTCACGGCCTTTATCACGCTGCTGCTAATCTCACCTGCTATATTCATTTCTTTAGTTTGTTATTTCTCTTTATCTTTTTGCTTTGCAAAGGTAAGCAATTTGTTTGAAAATAAGAACGATACGCGGCATGAACAATAAAATAATGGCCTACAACAGCCCTACTTTTGTGCATAATGCCACCGACATGCTGATTATTGTTTGCGCAATGTGAATGTAATCTACATTTTTATGCAATTTGAAGTACATTATGCGGCAGCGCTTAACCTGAATATTTCATCTGTCTGAATATGTCTTAATCACTAAAAAACCTACTGAAGCTTTCAGCCGTATTTATGTTTTCTGCCGACGCTTTATGGTATGCCTTGCTTGACATGGCCATAAATACCTGCGAAAAAACGGACAAAATCCTGCCAGACTATAACGTTAGAATTGAATATAGATGTAAATTTTTATTACTCACGGCGAACATTTAACGCTCTCAGAATGGCGATGTCCGTACCACAACCGCTCTTTTGACCGAAATATGGCAAAAATCGGGCATTTATGTTAAGTATCTGTGTTTATGCTCTTTACGGCGTTTTAAAGGGGAAACGGCAAATGTTAAAAAACATAACTCGGCCACTTTCGGTGCAAAAGTGATAGGTTTACAACATGAAAGTGGTGCTTTTGCGTGACGAAAGACAGCATTTTAGGTAGTAAAAAGGGCTGTTTTAAGGGTAAAATTCGAGGATAATGTAAAGTATTGTTAATATATCAATAGACTGAAGCCTTATAATTTAACACACGTTACACATTAATTTTCCAGACTGAAAAATATTTTTGTCCTGACTTTTTACTCTAAAATAAAAAGGCACACGCAGCGTCTGACATTGGAATTTTTGAACAATTTAGCCTTATAAAAATTGCCATGTCAAGACACCAAAAATAGACTTGACGGCAAAAACAAACCTTTTTCGGGATTTTGTTTACATTTATCAGTAAATCGGATACCATGGCATATTTTAAAACACGATAATTTTGCAGTGTCGGAACGGTTAAGTGAACATTGCTGAAACGGCACGGCTCAACGGCCGGCGCAAAAGATTAGCACAAATAAAAAACCTTATAATTATGAAAAAGTCTATTTTTTATCTTATCATCCTCGGCCTTTCCCTGCTACACGTTTCATGCGCCAAGGGCAGCGGAGAAAACACCGCCGAAGAACATACTGACACAACCAAACCGCTGACGGCAGAGACTCTTGTGGTGTATTTCTCGCAGACGGGAACCACAGAGGGCGTGGCACGCATGATAGCCGACATAACGGGCGGCGACACATGGCGTATTGAGGCGGCTGAACCTTACACGGCAGAAGACCTCGACTACACCAATCAGCAGTCGCGCTCATCGCTCGAACAGAACAATCCCGACGCACGGCCGGCAATAAAAGGCGACGTGCCCGACCTGAGCAGATGCCGCACTATATATCTGGGCTACCCAATATGGTGGGGACTGGCGCCGCGCGTTGTCTACACTTTCATAGAGAGCTGCAACCTTAACGGAAAGACCGTTATACCGTTCTGCACATCAGGCTCAAGCGGCATAGGCTCAAGCGCAACCCAACTGCAGGCACTCGCACCCGGAGCAACATGGATGGCTGGGCGCAGATTCGGCGCAGGGACATCGCGCGGCGAAGTGGAACAATGGATAAACTCGCTGCAGGAAGACAATGACAACGACAACAACATAAATTACAACAAAATGAACATAAGAGTGAACGGCCGCACCCTCACGGCCACAATGACTGACAACAGCTCGGCAAGAGCGCTGATTGACCTGCTGAAAGAGGGCGACATAGTGATAGACATGAGCGACTACGGCGACTTTGAAAAGGTGGGCGACCTCGGGCACACGCTGCCGCAGAACAACGAGAACATAAACACTCAGGCAGGAGACCTTATTCTTTATCAGGGCCGCAACTTCGTAATATATTACGGCAACAACTCATGGAGCCTTACACGCCTTGGCAAGATAGACAATATCAGTCAGGCTGAACTGAAAGAACTGCTCGGCGAAGGCAATGTAACCGTAACACTCTCGGCGGTTAGACAATAGTAATGAACACATAACTACGGCTCACTGCAGACATCGGCACAGATAACTGCCGCCGAAAAACAATACAGGCCGGAACTTTCAGTCACTGACATCAATATATCATCGGTGTCGTTGACTAAAAGTTCCGGCCTGTGCCGTGTGCCAAAATCTGTAGTTTATGTCGTGCAGATTTGGCTTTTATCTGCTGATAAAGGCATTATTTGCCAGCCTTTCCGCTGTCGTATATTTTCTTTTTTATCAAACTTATCTTGTTCTGTCTGTCAATGGAGAATGTGCGGCTGTTGGCATCAATAAAGCTAAACAGGCTCAGGGTCATGTCGAGCTGCTGGGTTCTGAACGGCTCGGGACGGTCGTCGGCCTCGGCATAATACAGCTCGGCAAGCATCTCCATTCGGCTTATGCGCTCCTCTTGGGGATATTTCTCGAACGATGACATAATGTCATCCTTTGATGCCGTGTGATAAAACTCATACGAACCGAAATACTGACGGAACAGATCTTCGGCAGTCTTGCGGCGCGCTCCTGCCTCGTTTTTCTCGAGATAGCGCTGAAGCGCCGCCATAAACTCACGTATAAGTCGCGAAATGTAGTCTCTCTGAAGCATATTGCTGTATTGTTTTATTTGTTCATAACGTGCCCATGCCTCCGACAATAATGCCGCATAAGCGGCTGTTACATGCCGGCTGACTCCTGCACATAGTCGTAAAGTTCTTTGTAAAAGGCGTGACGTGTCATGGTCTGCACGCTGCCAACTATTATCAGTTTCATGCGTGCGCGGGTTATTGCCACGTTCATCCGTCGCAGGTCTGACAAGAATCCTATCTGTCCGTCGTCGTTAGAGCGCACGAGCGAAATAACTATTATGTCGCGCTCCTGCCCCTGAAATCCGTCAACAGTGTTAACCGTTACGCACTTGCGGTAGGGCTTGAAGAACTCATCCTTGCGCACCATGCGGCGCAACAGCTGCACCTGGGCGCGGTAAGGCGATATTACGCCCACGTCGATGTGCTCGTCGGCTATGCGCTGACGGCCAATCTTGGTAAAGTAGTTTTTAAGGGCATCGAGCGTAAGTTCGGCCTCAACCTTGTTTATTCTGCCGAAACTCTCGCCCACAAACTCCTCCTTTGCGTCGGTGTCGGATGTGTCTATCCATGTTATCGGGTTGTCGTAGTCAAGTATGCCGCGGTATTTCACCTCGGGAGCCGACTCCACCCTTCCGTCGTAAAACCAGTTGCTCGAGAAGCGCATTATCTGTTCGTTCATGCGATACTGCACCGTAAGCAGCGTAACCACTGAAGGTTTGCGTGCAACGATACGCTCCATGAGCGTAGTGCCCAGTCCGCCTTTAAGCGCCGCAAGGCTCTTTACCGTAGGCGGAAGCTGGCAGTGGTCGCCCGCAAACACCACTCTCGACGGCTATCCAGCAGGCGGCTTCGAGCGCTTGGGCTGCCTCGTCGATGAACAGCGTGCCGAATTTCTGACCTGACAGCAAGCGGTTAGCGCTGCCCGTAAGCGTACAGGCTATGACCTTTGCCTCGCCAAACAGCTGCGCGTTGATTCTCACTTCAAGCTCCACGGCACGGCTCTTCAGCCGGTCCATCTTCTGGTGCCAGCCGTTGTCGTGGCGCTTGCGTTCCTGTCGCAGCTTGCGTATGGCCTGGCGTATGCTCCAAAGTTGCGGATAGTCGGGATAAGCCTCGAAGCGCCGCTCATAAGTGAACGACAGCATCTTGTCGTTAACCTTGGTCGGATTGCCTATGCGCAGCACGCTTATGCCGCGGTCAACGAGCCGCTCGCTTATCCAGTCTACCGCCATATTGCTCTGTGCGCACACCAGCACCTGACTCTCGCGGCGCAGTGTCTCGTATATAGCCTCAACGAGCGTTGTTGTCTTTCCCGTGCCCGGAGGTCCGTGAACTATGGCTACGTCCTTGGCGCGCAGCACCTTGTTGACAGCTTCCTGCTGTGCCTTGTTGAGCCACGGAAAACTTATGGGGTCGAAACTCAGCTCGGCAGCCGACGCACCTGAATAGAACAGGTCGCGCAAATAAGCAAGACGATTGTCGCGGGCGCCTATCACACGGTCTAAAGCCTCGAACATAAGGCGATAGCTCGTCTCGTCGAAGAACAGCTGTACGCCGAGTCCTTCGGTGGCCTGCAGTTCCGCAATGGGCGCATTGTCGGGCACTGTAACCACAAGACGGTCGCCGTCGGCATAGCTGACAGTTCCGGTGAAATTAAAATAACGTATTGATTTCTTTCCTTCTGCCGCCTCGCCCATACGGAAAAAGCATACGGGACGGCCAAACTCAAAGTTGTGCTCAATGTCGGTGTCGGCAGTGCGCACAACTTCAACGGAAAGCTGATTGAGCGAATTGTAATAGCTGCGGACAAAACGCAGCGGATGCCATGCGTCGCCACGCTTCACCTTGCGCGCCAGTCCTGTTGTCTCGGTCTGACGGCGAAAGGCTTCTTTCTCGCTGTTATACTCTATCTCTAACAGCAGGCGTTGCTGGCGCAGGGCCTGAACGGGTGATGACTGATAGTTGTTCACAGATGCAAAGTTAATAAATTTCAGTCAACGGCAGGCTTTCTGCGCTCATATTTGCTGCAGAAACATATAAATGCCACAAGACCGAGCACCACGAAGGGCACGCCTACGAGGGCTGAATAGCGTGGAGTGGCGCCTGCCTCCATAGGCAAACCGCCGCAAAAAGCTCCGACAGCATTGCCAAAATTGAACGCCACCTGTATGGCTGCGCCGCCGAGAAGCTCGCCGCCGGGAGCAAACTTCAGTATCAAGAACTGCTGCGGACTGCTCAGGGCGAACAGGCAGCCTGTGCATATAACCATCAGCATGGCCGAAATCCATCCGTATTCGGCAAAGAAGAATATGAGCAGAAGCGCGGATATGGCTGTTATCTGGGTTACTGCCGCCACGTGACCGGGGCGGTGATGATCACAAAGGCGGCCACTGATAAGATTGCCTGCCACCATGCCGAAGCCTGCGGCTATCATAAGCGCCGACAAAGCGTCGTGAGGGAAACCGCCAACCGACGTAAGCAGCGGACTGACATAGCTGTACCAGCAGAATATGCCGCCGTTACCGAGCATCGTTGCGGCGAGTATCAGCCATGGAGCGCCATGACGAAGGAAGGCAAACTGATGCTTAAAGCCTTCGTTGGGCAAGGCTCCTACAGACGGAACCCACTTCCAGATGTAATAAATGACGATTATGCTTATAAACATAAGCAGGAAAAACGGGAAGCGCCATGATATATGGGAACTGAGAGCCGTGGCAAGGGGCACGCCGAACAGATTGGCTACGGTCATGCCGGCAACCATTATCGACACGGCACTGGTCTTGTGGGCCTCGTCGGCAAGCTTGACGGCAACGATTGACGCCACGCCGAAATAGGCTCCGTGGGGCAGTCCTGACACGAAACGGGCTATGACAAGCATAAGAAAACTTTGAGCCGCGGCAGAAAGTGCCGCTCCAAAGAGTATCAGACAAGCCAGAAACAGCAGCAGATGCTTAAGCGGATACTTGTGAAACACGACGAGCAGGGGCGCTCCGCAGCACACTCCAAGCGCATAGGCTGAGATGCAGTGGCCCGCAGTTGGGATGCTTACGCCAAAATAACGGGACACATCGGGCAGAATGCCCATCATAACAAACTCGGCAATGCCAAGGGCAAGGGTGCCGAAGGCAAGAGCTACAAGACTTTTTTTCATGTTGTTCTTTTTTGTTTTTATCCTGATAACAGGGTGCAAAGTTAATGCAACTTAAACAAACGGCAAAGCCACAGACAATCCATTTTGATGATATAGGCAAAAGTTTCTTCTAATATATCAGAAATTTAAACTTTTTTCGTCTGCCATACATACCCGTAACAATAATGAAAGCCATACCGTTAACGACATAAGACTTATGCACTCATTGGGTAAAAGCTGACTTAAAATCAACCTGAATCAGAAAAGAAAGGGAAAAGAAATCTTTGAAGTCAACCAAATTTAGGAATGAACAAACAAAAACCGGTAAGGCTACAGGCGTGATGAGTTGACAAATAAACTCGTCACAATTCAGCATGCTGGATTTCAATGGTTTACATGCTGATGTGACGAGTGATGAGTTTTTATCAAAAACTTTTATAGGATAGCAGTGACAGATATATATCAGAATAAATGGCCTTAACTTTATTTTGGCAGCAGACCGGCCTTACTGGTGATGATGACCGCCGTCACCGCGCGCCAATTCAGCCCTTATGCGACTGAGCGACTGCGGCGTTATGAACAGATAAGAGGCTATGTATTTCAGCGGAACATACTGCAGCAGGTCTGCTTTCTCGGCCAACAGCGTTTCGTATCTGTCGCGTGCCCGTGGCGCCCCACTGCCGAGAAGCCAGCGCTCAACCTCAAATATCTCTTTCTCATACAGCCTGCGGCCTATGCGCGCAGCCTCGACCGACGACATGAAAAAGTCCTCGGCGTCATCGCGACTTATGCCGTAAACAATACTGTCGCTCATCGACTCGAGCGTTATCATCGACGGTATGTTGCCCACAAAGCACCACGACGAGAACAGCAAGTCGCCCTTAGAGGCAAACCAAAGGGTTATGTCGTTGCCGTCGGAATTGATGTATGACGCACGCCAGATTCCTTTCTCTATTATGTAGATGTTGGTGTTGCGTCCGCCCTTGCGTACAAGTGTCTCTCCTTTCTGTATCTCCATGCGTGTCATTCGTGCCAAGAGCGACTCAACTTCATCCACTGTGAGTCCGCTTCTGCGGCACAGACACTCCTCAAATGTCTCCATAATCATCCTTATTAAACATCCAGTCAACCTTAATTGCCGTCAGACTGCACCGGCATCAACCGGCCATTGCGTAGCCTGATAACAGCACACAGCAGCCCCGACTTGTTCTGCCGGAGCTGCCTTCACCTTTTATTGACGGCCATGCAATGACACGTCATTCTTATAATCACTTACTGTTAACGGCCTCGCTCCCGGCAGTTATAACATTGTTGTTCGCTACAAAGGTAGCAAATCCTTTTCTATTTTTCAAATACATTATCAATATTAATACGCACGTAAGCAACTCCGCAACAGGCACCGCAAGCCATATACCATTCACTCCGGCCAGCTTAGGCATAAGCCAGAAGCACAGGAGCATGAGAACATATCCGCGCATAACGGTTATGAACATGGCCGAAGAGTCGCGCTCAACACTCTGATAATAGCCTATCGCCACTATGTTTACGGCAAACGGAACGAAGCCGAGAGCAAACAATGGCATGCCGCTTACGGCTATTGTGTTGGCAGCAAAGCCTGCGGGAATGAACAGCGAAATGATGTCAGCCGCAAAGAGCAGCGTTACAAGATAGAACACCACGGCGCTGCCCAATGCCGTTGAAAGGGCAAGGCGGAAGGCTGAACGCACACGCTGAGACAGGCGTGCGCCATAGTTATAGCTGAGTATGGGCTGAGCCGACTGCGCAATGGCGTTGTAGACCATAAATATTATGGGGAAGATATAGCACGCTATGCTGTAAGCTGCCACGCCGTCTTCGCCGAGATAGGCAATGAAAACGTAGTTGCCTGCAAACATCATCATCGCTATGGCTGCCTCGCACAGCAGCGACGGGAAGCCGAGACGGCAGATGTAACCCACATTGCGCGCCGTCATGCGCAGGCTGCGCAGATGTGTCTTTACACGACAAAACTTTATGGTGCGGCCCATAAAGAACATATACACAGCACCATTCCGGCTCCGGCTATATAGCCAAGACTCGTTGCAATGCCGGCTCCGATTACGCCCCAGCCGAACACAAAGATAAAGAGATAGTCGAATATGAGATTAAGCAGGGCGGGAACCACGTTGCACATCATGGCATAACGGGGCGATCCGTCAAGGCGTATGTAGAACATTCCGGCGCTCAGCATAGAACTGAATACAAAGAACGGCACAGCACCATAGATATATTCGACGGCCGGAGTGAGCAGACGCTCCGAACTGCCGAGCAGACGCGCCACGTCAGCTGCCCAAAACACAGATATCATGCTGAACGTAAGCACCACAAGACTCAGCGCGATGGCTGCCTGAGTTACATTGATACGGGCTGTCTTCGGCTTGCCGTGAGACAGATGAATAGACGCCACCACCGACGCGCCAACGCCGAACATCAGACCCAGACCGGTGTTAATAAGGAATAATGGCGCCACGATGTTTACTGCCGCCAGCGCATCGCTGCCGAGACCGCGGCCCACAAAGATTCCGTCGGTTATGACAAAAAGAGCCGACGACACCATGCCGAGCAATGTCGGCATGAGAAGTTTGCGGAACAGGCTTGACACCTTTGTCGTTCCAAAATTAATACTGTCTTTCATTTCACTTTACGATTTTATGTTGTTTCTAACGGTGCGCAAAAGTAAGTGTTTATAAATGAAAGGCAGTTAACAATTGGTAATTTCTGTGACTGGCGCATGAATAAAAGCGCCAAAAACTGCATTTTATAAACAAATGGTAATTAATTAACTGCTTCTGACAATAAAATAACATACATAAAACTGCCTTTCGACTGTTGACTGACGGCAATAAACAAACGCAGAAACAGTAATAACAAGGCGACAGAAGCGACAAGATATGCAAAAAAGATATGCGCAAAGCCTAAGAAACGCGACACGGCAAAAGGCCATGACACGCCAATATGCACACAACAGGCATGCCTCAAAGAAACGGCACATAGCAGCCTGCGCCGCTGCAATGTGACATTTTAGAACACGATTCAGGCTTAAGCCAACACGAAAAGGATGCGCATAAGACTTACTCGGCCATGCGCTCCTGATTGACTGCCTGACGGATATAGTCGTCGTCGAAGGTGAAAACGTGGTTAAAGATGCCAAACGACACGGCTCTCGACTTGCCGTCGACGTTGATTGTTCCGATAGAAAAAAGAAAATAGTTGTCGACATCAAGAAACTGATTGACGGCCATGTTGACCACGCCCGAAGCAAACACATTGGTGAACATGCCAAATATGCCCGACGAACCGGCACTCTGACTTATGGCTTGACTTATCTCTCCTGCCACGGCTTCACAATGCTGCTCGCGTGTAGGACAAGTTACGGTGAGCGCAAAGGCTATTATAACGGCAATGACTATACTGACAACGCGGCCTCCTATGTGACGGCGGCGCGGCTCGTATATTATTTCTTCAACATCGTCTGCAACTTTTCTGCGTCCTCCACCAACATCGCCGGCTGCCGAATATGCTGCGCCGCGTGACTCGTCTGTGCCGTTATTCTGTGAAGAATCGGCCTTAGGAGCAGACTTTTCTGCCTTTGCAGCCTGCTCATGAGGAAGCGGCGGCGGCACTGCACCGGGCTTTACCTTGCCCTCAATAACATCTTTAAGTTCCTTAACCTGCCATGCCGGGGTCCACTGTTCCATGCCCTCGGCCCATACAAGCGTCTCGGAAGAGAGGCCGAGGCCGACGAGTTCGTCGACCGAGAAAGGCCCCTGCTGCCTGTTATCTACATAAATGAAATATCTCATCTGTTGTCCTCCGTTTTATTTTTTCCATATTTGCGGCTCCACTGGTCGTATTTTTTAAACACCTTAAGAGCCTCCGAGTTGTACCAGCTGTAGCCGTTGCGGCGCTCATGGCCAATCTCGCTGACGTCAAACTTCATCACTCCGTCGCGGTCGCAGAAGAAGGGGCGGTTGCCGTCCAACGTATAGAAACGTGCCCACAGCGGCTTCGACTCCTCGCCGTCGGCACACTTAACCAGTCGCCAGTCTTTCTTGCCGTCGGCATTCTTAAAATATTCTCTCTTATACCCGTCGATTTCAGTGTTGCGAAACCATTCCACGGCAGCCTCAACGCTGTTGACGATGGCCTGCGAAGGCTTTGAGAGCGACATGAGGAAGAGCACGATGTCGTCAGACTCCTGTCCGCTGAGCGACGCAAGTTCAAAGGCGCGGGCGTTGGCGGGCTTCAGCGTCTTCTCGTCGTGCTGCGCACACCACACGGTTAGCTTGCCGTTCTGAACATACTGAGTCTTAAGTATGCAGTCGATGCCCTTGTCGAGCGCGGTCTTCGCCTTCTGTTTAACGCTGTCGGGGAAGAACGCGAAAGGAGCCTTGCCCAGACTGGCGTCGCGCATAATCTTCATTACATTTATCATGGCGTCGTCGTTATACGTGATGTGCGTGTAATAGCCTTTGTTGCGCGGATAAAACTGCGGCCATCCGCCGTTGTTGTATTGTGCGTCGCAAAGATACTGCATGCCCTTCATCACGGCATCCTTATATCGTGAGTTGCCGGTGGCATTATAAAGTTTCGACAGATAGATTATCTCGGTCGACGTGGCGCGGTTGTCAATGGTACTCTCCTTGACATTAGTCTTCTGTGCCTCCACTTTTTTCTTCTCGCTGTCTGAAAGCTTCTTTGCCATGTCGATGTTCTTAGGCCATCCGCCCGTGGTCTGCTGATATAGCAGCAGATTGTCGCCTATGCGTGTTGCCTCGGCTGTTGAGAAGAATTCAGGGTCGAGATGAGCAGCCCATGAAGTCCATGTCTTGTAGATTTTCTTCTGCGGTTTGCTGTTTTTCTGATTTGTTTTAGTACTACTTGTTTCAGTTGTCTGTCCTTGGGCATCTGTCATTGCAGTAAACGTAAACGCTGCGGTCAGAGCCATCATGATTATTTTTGTTTTCATATAATATAAAATGTTATACACTGGTGTACGTGCCGTCGTATTACGTGTATAGGCCACGCCGACAGCCTTATTTATTTAGATGTATCCTGCGGCAAAAGGTTTAGTTGCCGTAAGATATTTTAACCCTGACACGGCTGTTTTGGTTTACCGGCACAATGACTAACGATTTCCGGCATAACTGACTTAGCATAACACAACAAGAACAAACCGGCGCTCAGCGCAGCTTCAGTATGCTTCGGCGCTCGTCTTCGGGAAACTTCTCTATGGCATAGCGCAGCATGGTGCGCGGCATTTCAGCATAATGACTCATAACATAAGCCCTTAGACGCGGCAGGTCGCGCTTGCCTGCCTCACGCAACATCCACCCAACAGCCTTGTGCATAAGTTCATGGGGATGACGGATAAAGCGCAGCGCAAGGGCGTAAGCGTCGTCAAGGTCGCCGTTCTTGATGAAGGCATAAGTGGACACCATGGCTATACGGTTGTCCCAAAGCAGACTGCTTTCGGCCAATGTGTAGAGCAGACGGCGCGGTCTGCACGACAGATATCCGCCGACAATCTGTGGCGCGCTGAGGTCTACGAGGTCCCAGTTGTTTATGCGATTGGTCATTGAGAGATACAAGTTGACAAGTTCATGCTGCAATTCGTCATCGGCCTTCTTCATCTTCTCGACCATTATGAGCAGTGCGCAAAGCCTTATTTCGTGCCATTCCGACTGAAGCAGCTGCTTTATTGTGCCCACGTCGGCTGTCTTGTGGCTCTTAACCACGCCTCGCGTCACCGGCACCTTTATGCCAAGGAACTTGTCGCCGCAGCCATATTCGCCCTCACCTGTCTTAAAGAAGCGCTGCATCACCTCGCGCTGTGAGTCATCACGCAGCGCCATCATCTCGTCTGTTATTATCTCGTATTCTGTCTTTTCCATATTGGTTCACCTTATTTGCCTTGTTGCAAAGATAATGTATGGTGTGTGTATGGCAAAATGATAAGCATTGTTTTTTTGATTTAATATTGAATGAGTGATAATACTGGCTACGACTCCCGCAATACCACAAAATCAAAAAACTGCGTTTTTCATTTTACAGTGCACTCGGCTTGCACTATCTTTAAATAATATAGGCGGCGCCTCGGCAATCCAAAATCAAAAAACTACGTTTTTCATTTTGCAGTGCACTCGGCTTGCACTATCTTTCAATAAGACAGGCGGCGACTCGGCAATGCTAAATCAAAAAACTGCGTTTTTCATTTTGCAGTGCACTCGGCTTGCACTATCTTTGCACTGGCAAAGGAAATTTCAGGAAAAAGAATTATGATTAAAGCTTTATTTTTCGACATAGACGGAACACTCGTCAGCTTCAGCACACACGAGATACCACAAAGCACTATAGATGCTCTTGAACAGGCTAAGAGCAACGGCGTTAAGGTGTATATATCTACCGGAAGACCGGTGAAACTGATCAACAACCTGCATGCCATTGAACATCTTATCGACGGATATATCACCACTAACGGCGCATACAGCTTTATTGGCGACAAGGACGTGAGCATTGTCGACATTCCTCTCGACGACGCACGCACGCTGATACGACTTGCAGATGAGATGAATTTTGCCACTATGGTGGTGGGTGCTAAAGACCTTACGGTGCATAACCCTAACGAAATGGTGGACAAGGTGTTCAGAGAACTGCTCAACGTTAACGACCTCGGCGAGGACATCAGTCTCGAAACGGTGCTTAGCCAGCCTATACTTCAGCTCACACCGATAATCAACGAGGAACAGGAGAAACAGATTATGCCGCTCATGCCTCACTGCATAGCCGCAAGATGGTATCCGGCATTTGCCGACATCACTGCCAAAGGTGCCGACAAGGGCAAGGCTCTCGGACGCATGGCCGAATATCTGGGCATGGACATCAGCGAGACAATGGCCTTCGGCGACGGCGGAAACGACAAGTCTATAATACGTGCGGCAGGCATCGGCGTGGCGATGGGCAACGCGATAGACGACGTTAAGGCGGTGGCTTCTTACGTTACCGACCACGTTGACAACGACGGAGTGAGCAAGGCGCTGCGCCATTTCGGCATAATCTAATGCCCACAGGCATCATTTGTCATTAACAGGTCTTCATCTTTTTTCCGGCGCACGGTTATCTTTTTTGTCATTAATGCGGTTTTAAACTAAAAGAATAACTGCCGGACGCTGCGGCGGAAGAAAGATGAAGTTGTTTTTTCAGCAACAATTTGCGCGGCATATTTGTAAATTTTTCATCCATAATCATTGCCGCTTAACGCTCTCAGAATAGCCATGCTCATCACAACACTGCCGTTTGGCACGAAAAATGGCGAAAATTGAGCGTTTTCAGCAAAGCTTTGACTAACAGGCATTTAGGCCACTTATCCACACAAAGCGATAATGTTAACAAACATTACTCGGCCACTTACGGTGCAAAAGTCATAGGTTTACGACACGAAAGCGGTGCTTTTACCATGTTAAAACAGCCGTTTTAAGGCCTAAAAAGCATGATTCTGAACCATTTTTTCGGAATAAAAGCAAACGGATGTTAAAGAATTGGCATATCAACTGCCATTCATTTAACATCCGTTATACTTGTATTTTCCAGAATGAAAAATATTTTTGTCCTGACTTTTTACCGTCTCATGAACATTCAATATAATATGTCCGGCACACAATAGCCTGCATTTTTGACAACAAAAAAGCCGAAGGCATAAGCTCCGGCTTTCACATTTTAAATTATATGTAAGAAAAGTAAAATTATATTCATCAACAATTATCAGTCTTAACCTTAATGCAGCAACCGCCATCAGTCTGCGCTGCGCTTTGGCCAAAGGCTGTAGTCTACGGCGCGGGTGCTTTCTCTCCCCGGCTTCATCACGGCGCTGCCCTGCCCTTCTTCGGGCGAAGATGTGGCACGTGTGTAAAGAGTTACACCTATATAGACGGCAAGCGCAACCACTATACATGCCAAAACGGCGACAGCGATGCGCTGACTGCGGCCTGCAACGGGCAACGACATCACTGCCGACATGTCCGACGGACGCTCTGAGGCATTGCGTCTGGTGCAGGCTTCGGCTATCCGGGCGAGATGTTTGTCGCCTGTAAGACGTGCCATGTCGCCTACCACCATGCCGAACGAATAGATGTCGGCCTTGGCATCAGCCTTGGCACCGGGCAGAAGTTGCTCAGGGGCGATATATCCCGAAGAGCCTGCCGGACATTTCAGCACGCTGAAATAGTCGCTGTCTGACAGGCTGAAGTCTATCAGCTTTACGTTATGGCCGTTGTGCGTAACCATTATGTTCGACGGTTTCAGGTCGCGGTGTATTATCTGCTTGCTGTGCAGATAGCCCAGTGCGTCGGCCAGCTGTTCTGTTATCTTGCGCGCCAGGTCGGCTGTAAGCGCCTTACTGTCGATAAGGCTCTTAAGTGTGTCGCCGTCGATATATTCCATCACTATCGTAGTGCCCAGTCCTTCCACCTCTTCCATGCTTATCGTGCGGCAGATGTGCGGATGATCCATCTGCAGACCTATCTCAAACTCCTTGGCCAAGGCCTGGCGATAAACGGGAGTATAGGCGAAATCGGGCTTCAGACACTTCAGCGTGTAGCGCTTGCCGAAGCGTGTGGCAGTGAAAAGGCGCGTATGGCCCGACTTTGATACATAAAATTCGTTGATGTTGCTGAAGGCATTCTGCACCGGCATGCGCGCCACGCCGTCCATCTCGCCGTCGATGTCGCTCATATATCCGGAGGGGCTGTCGTTCAGTATGTCTGTATCTGATGAATTATTCATTTTTGTTGCTGATGACATTAATTATAGTAAGTCCGCCGTTACGGCCTGCCAAAAAAGGAGCCGTGCGGCCGTCGGGACGCTCGATGTAGGGCAGATACAGCGGCTGATCCTTGATAAAGCATCCCGTGATAAAGCTGTCGCCGGGCATCAGCTTGCTGTTCTGCGACGACTCTACCTCATATCGGCTGTCGCCAAGATAGCGCAGACGCACCAGCCGGTTGGGGCTCCAGCCTATCTCTACCTCCATGCCGGCATCGAGTTCGCTGCTTATAAGCTGCTTGGCGTTGAAGAACGACGAGTTGTAACGTGTACTCGTCTTGAGCCACGACACAAAGGCGTCGAAACTTAGATGGCCGAGATACTGGGCCAATATATTTAGTGTGTATATGCGTGGCTTGTGGCTGTCGTTGACATATCCCCAAAGTCTTTTGAGTGTCGACGGCGACACACTCTGCCCCGTCTTGTGTCCAAGACTCACCGAAAACTCCTCAAAGTCGGTAGTTGTGCTGAGAGTCTTGCCGTATTTTTGTTCTATAAGCAGTTTCAGCTCTTCTATTTCAGGTGTATTCATTGCCATAAATTTTAATTTAGGTTGGTAATGTCTGCTCTGCCTATTCCTCTACGATGGTGCCGAAGCGTTTCCAGCTCGCGTCGGCCTTATAGAAATTTTTGCGGCCTTTGGGCACGTGCAAGGTGCATGTAGGCAGAAAGTCGGGCGTGCTGGTCAGCGCGTTGCTGTTGCACACTGGCGGATATTGAGCGTCGATATAAAGATCCGTGAGCGGACAGCCGTCGAACACATAGTTGGAAATGAGCTCGGTGGCGGCTCCAAGTCTTACTGTCTTCAGCCGGCTGCACTTCTGGAACGTTGCCGTAGGTATAAGCCTAAGATTAGACGGCATAACCACTTCCTCTACGCTACTGTCGAAGAACACGGCCTGACCTATCTGCGTAAGATTGTCGGGCAGCGTAAAACGGGTTATGTGGCAGCCCTGGAAGGCGTAGTCACCGATTGACTTTACTGATGCAGGCAGCGTGTAGTCGCCCTGCTTGCCTATGGGGAACCACAATATTTCGGTCGCAGCGGCATCAAACAGCACGCCGTCTATACTACGGTAAGCTGTGTTTGCAGCCGACACATTGATGGCTGCGAGCGACGTGCAGCCCGAAGACGGACTGATGGATGCGGCAGATGCCGGAATAGTAATGGTCTTTATCGACGTGCAGTTCATAAAGGCGTCTTTCTCAATCTTCACGGCATCAGACGGCAGTGTAACACTGGTAAGACTGTTGCAGTCGGCAAATAGTCCGTAGCCCACCACATTATTCTCCGTATAGCGTGATGAGCCGTACACTCCGCCACCCTCAACTATGTGAGCATCGGCAAGGTTGACCTCGGCAAGCTGTCCGGGCGTGGCTGTGCCGTCGACGTCGCGGCCCATCATCTGGCGCAGGCAGCGCAGGTCGTCGCCATTCATCGGACCTGCAATCGACAGCGATGTGTAAGTGTATTTGCCGTCGCCCATCAGTTCTTCAAACTCTCCGGCCTCGGCAAGCAGCACGGCATTTGAGGTTACAAAGGTAAGTGGCTCGCCCACACTCTCGCCCTCATTGTTGGCGGCATAGGCCTTTATCTCATACGTTGCGTTCTGACGGAGTCCGTCTATGCGCACTCTCATCTTAATACCTTCGGCGCCTTCTGTCTCAGCCTCAACCTTCTGAGTGTTGCCGTCGGCCATGTCGGTTACGTAACATCCCGTGGCTGTTATGTCTTCGTTGCCGTCGTCGGTTATCTCATATTCAACGATAACGCTCACAGGACCTTGACTAAGCACCGCCGGAACGCCCACCGAGGGTCTGTCGTTGGGCACGGTTACAAAGGTCATAGTGTTGCCAGTAAGATTCACGCGGCCGTTGGAGCCTTGCAGACTGTAATAGTACATCGTGCCTGGCGTAAGACCCGCCACCTGCATCTGCACCTTGTTGCCTGTAGGAGTGAGCGTGCCTGTGGTCTGTTCTATTTGGTCAGACGTGCCGTATCTGAAGCTGAGTTCGGGCATATCGGTGCTGCCCTGCAGCTCAACCTCGCCTGTCAGCACGGCTTCGGTGCGCGTTATGCCCGACGCCTCGCCCGTGATAAGTTTCGGTTCAAAGTTGTCGGGCAGGTCTTCGCTGCTGCATGATGCGAGCGCTGCCATGCCTATTATGATTAGTAATGATAATACTATAGTCTTCATTTTTTGCCTAAATTAATGCCCACGCCTATACATCCCTGCCACTTACGGCCGGCTATGGTGACGGCAGATGCTGACACGTTGATCCGCCCGAACGACAGAATCGCGCCCAGCTCGGCGGCAAGTCCCTTGCGCGTCAGTCCCTCGTTGAGCGCAAGTCCGCCTCCTTCTATGTCTGCCAGCTCCCATGCCGTGGCTGTACGGCCGTAGCCAATGCCTTCAAACAGGCTAACCATGCGTCCGAGGCGGTGTATCGCTCCGGCCGTAACGGTGTATGACGAGTGGCGTGTCTGCCCTGTGTAGTATGGCTTTATGCTGCTTCCCGGGGTAAATCCCTCCTTGTCGCATGTAGTTACGGTGGAGCCTATGCTGCGCAGGTCGCTACTTGCATGAACGAAGAAGCCATGGCGGCGCATCAATGCCACCATGACACCCCACGAAGGTCCGTTCTCGTGCATAGCCACAGTAAACATGGCGTGAAACTTCAGCGGCAGTTTTGGCCGCCGTTTCTTCACGGCTATGGTGTCTACTATCGTCTTGGTGAGTACTATCGTGTCGTGCTGGAGAGCTACGGCAGGCTTTGGCGAGTTGATTACCATCTCGTAAGTCATGTGGCTTTCGAGCGGTTTCTCAAACATATAGTCGCGCATAACGCCCCATTCAGGATGTTTTATGGTTATTTTCTTTGTGCCTTTGGGCAGATAAAGCCATATCTCGCCAACCTTGTCCTTACGCAGGACAATGCCCAAAGGCGACGAAAAGGCGTATTCGGGTGTGGCTGTAACCTTCAGCAGGGCGCATGCCTCGTCGTTGAGGTCGCGCACAGGAGTGATGAAGGCACTCACATCGTTAGGCAAGACACGAAACCTGGCCACGCTGAACTGCTGGGCACGGGCCGTGGAAAAGTCCGCCATATAGAGCAGCAGCATTAATGCAAACGTCACTGCCATACGTATATGTAACCTCTTGCCTGTCATCTTGATATTTTTAAATGATATGTTGCAAGCCGTGGACAAACCTGTTGCCACAAGACTTTCTGTTGTTAAACTTGATATATTCAAACTTGTTTTATTCAAGATTGAAGTCTCTGATGTTCATCACCTCGTTGTTGTCATTGATGGTTTCGGCCGGCTGCCATGTGCGGACATGTATCAGCGGCATCGACTCGTTGCGGAAATCCCACAGCAAGAACAGATAGCCGTCGTCTGAATAGCGGTCGCTCTTGTATTGCTGACGCAGGCATACGCCGTAAATGCCGTCCATGGTGGGATGGCGCATTATGCGGAAATCAGAGAACTTAACGTTAATATTCTTATTGGCGGCAAAGGCCTTGCTGAGCCGCGAAATGTACTCTTTCTTGGTGCGTATGTTATATTCGACACGCGACGCCGGCATAAACTTGCCCTCGCTGCCGGCCTTGCTCTTCACAACATTGCCAACGATGATGAGAGCCTGCTCGCTGAACACTTGGCGCAGGAAGTCGATGTCCTTGGTGGTATAGGCAGTGCGGAAATGCTCGCAGTAGTTGAGTATAACGCGGCGGCGCTGCGCATCGTCAACAGAAAGCTTGCCCGACAGTATCTTTGCTGCCTCCTTATAGAACGGATTGCTGCGTGCCATCTGCTTCAGGTCGCCGTCAGACATCTTTACGGGAGCCTTTCCGGCTGACTTTGCGCCCTGTCCGCCGGCGTAAGAGCCTTGGTCAACAGCCTGATTCATTGTGCCGCTCTCCTCCTTCTCTACAGTTGCCGGTATGCCGGTGCCGGTGTTGAAGAACGTTACGTTGCCGTTGCGGTCGACAAATCCTTCACGATTGGTGTTGTTCTCACGAAACCGGAGCTGTCCGTTGCGGTAGCGCACGTCGAGCATACAGTTGTGCAACGGTATGACAAAGAGCTGGTTGCCGTCTTCATCTGCCACAGAGAAACTCTCGTATCCCCTGCCGTCAACATGTCCGACAAGTTCAAGCCCCTCATACAGTCCGTATCTTTTAACGCTTTCTTTGTCTGAAGACATTCCGAGGGCGGGCCGCAGTCCTAATGCCACAGCCACGCCCCCTAATATGAGAGCCAATATGGATAATATGTATATTGTCGCTTTCATTTTGGTTGACGACCGGCAAGTCTATTGCCAGCCTACAATCTCACCTCCTATTTCTATCTTTATCTGCTCAGGATTGCCTGATATTACGAAGTTGACAAGATGCTCCGTGCCGGGCTTAAACTGGAATGTACTTTCGTAAAGATAAGACACACCACCCATAACCACCTCTATCAGCGGCATGCGATTGGCCACACGCTGCGGTACGATGATGGCCGAATACATATAGCTGCTTATCTGTCTTGCCCTTATCGTTGCGCCGTTGCCTCTGACATACTTGGTTGCCACTCCGGCACTCAGGTCGATAGTCGAATTTGGCACAGTGTTATGGACATACACCTCAGCGTTGGTCGGCATCTCACCCTCAAAGTCTTCGCCCTTTATCAGGCGTATGGTGAGCTTGCTCATTATGTGCTTAAAAGACAGATTTACAGGAGAGTTTGACGCACTTACATTGCTTGTCTGCGCATAGAGGAAGTCGCTTGCCTCATATCCATCGGCTGTACTCTGGTCGGTCTGCACACTGAAGGGCAAATCCTCGATAGAGCTTATCGATGTCATGTAAGGATAGTATGCGTAAAAATTGAACGTGCCTTCATCCCAATACAGTGTCCGGCCTGCCGCCCATGTGTTTCCGTTGCACGTAAGAGCCTCGTTGCTAACCAGATTGCCGCCAATCTCCAACGGACTGTCGGTGCTGCTGACAAACAGACCAATCTTGTCGCCATTCTCAAAGCCGGTGTCAGTTACTCGTGTGCGCTGCGACGGATGCGTAACGGCAAACGTCATCGGTGTATGCTTTGCGTCTATCGGCGCGTCATCTTCCTGACTGCATCCCGCCATAAACAACGTGACGAGTGCCACACCTATATATATTATACGTTTTTTCATCGTCTTTATTATTTTAAATGTTCAATTTTTTATACGAAAATCATGTTATTCACGTTAGAATATGCTTCTGCAGGTACGTTTATCTGTGCCTACGCGCTTTCTTAATGCTCTTCAGCGGACTGCCTTTATGTATCTTCGGCGGCATCTGCTGTCCACGTCCTACGTTTATATATCCGCTGCCAATGCCTCTTGTGGCTGTGCCTGCATCACGCTTGTCGTTGGCAACAAAGTCCTCAAACGAGAATGTCTCGCCGGCATATTGTTTGATTCGCCTTACGATACTCTCACGGCTTATAGTGCTGTAATACGGAATATCGTTGTTCATACATGAGTTCTGCTCCGAACGGAACACTCCGCGGTTGTGCATGAATCCGCCTTCATAAATATCCACAATGTCGCTATAGCGGCTGTCAAATATAAGATGGCTCCATGGCACCTCGTGCATCTTGCCCGTAAGCGACAGGTTATCGTACCAGCCGAGCGACTTCGCCCAGTTGAAAGCATCAACATGACCGCAGCATGTGCAGTTGCAGAAGTCAATGAAGGCATTGTGATAAATGTATTCATCGCCAAGTTTGCCGAAGCCGTGACCACCTGCCTCATGCTGTATCACGCCACGCGTGTCGAGCGGATAGCCGTAAGTACTCTGCGGACAGAAGGCTATAGCCGAACCGTCTTCCCACATCTGCGTTATGCCGCCGTAATCGGTGCTGTTTGGAACGATGATTATCAGCGTCTGTTTCAGGTTGTCCTGATTTACGGTCGGAGCATTCAGCGCATAACTGAATATCTCATCGTAATCGGCACGCAGACCTACACCGCCCGTAAACGTAGTGTTGAAGCGGTTGTAACGTATTGTATTCACTGTGCCGACGCCTGTCTCTGTAGATACAGGGAAAGCAGTGTACACATTGAAGTAATTGCGGTAAGTCTTATATGGCTCTATTCCGAAGAAATACTCCATCTCTTGCTTTATGTTTGTCAGGTAGTCGCCGTCTGAAATGTTCTTCGCGTCGTATCCGTCACCGAGCAGAACAATGTTTATACCGCCATTGTTGCCGCGCGTAGCCTTCTGCAATGTCAGCCACTGGTCTTCGCCATATTCATAGTCATACTGGCTTACGGTGCATTTATGCGTATATTCCTTGCCTTTCAGTCTGAACACTATCTCACCTGTACGGTCGCCTGCCCCGTGCGCCATGCTCTTTATGGTGAGCGTAACCTCCGCCTTATCGCCCCCGCTTGTCTGCGACAGTTCACACCAGTCGGGCTTACTTGCCACCTCCCATTCGCCTTCAGCGTCGACAACAAGAGTCTGCTTGTGCTCCGTATTCAGCGCACATGCCACCGACGGACGGCACACCAGTTCGTGATGAGCAGCAATGCGCTTGAAGTCGCACCATCCCGTTGCTGCCTGATATTGGGCTATGGCACTCTCAGGAACCTCAAGCGTGAAGTTATCCTTGGCAACACCTTCAAAAGCCGTGCCTTCAACATAGGCAGGCATTTCTCCCTTACATACAATAGAACCTATGCCGTAGCACTCTTTAAAGGCGCCATCTCGCACACTTTCTATGCCTTCAGGAAAGACAATTCCTTCCAAAGAACTACAATAAGCAAAAGCCTCTTTGCCAATGCTCGCCACATCCTGCGGAATTTCGAGCGTTCCCATCAGACGCCAATTACCGTAAAAGGCATCTTCGCCTATATAAGTCAGTGAACTCGGCAATGACAATACGCCGGAAAAATCACATCCATAGAAAGAATAGTCATTGATGACATTCAGTTCTTTAGGTAATTTCAAATCACCGCGTAACGGAACATTTTCAAATGCACACTTTTCAATAGCCGATATTCCGTCATGTAGCTGTAGGTTACCATTAAATCCACTTTCTGAAAAACAATATTCAGGAATAATCTTCACACCCTGTGGAATTGTGATGTCGCCAGTCAGATTCTTACAATCTTGAAAAGCTCTTGTTCTAATTTCTTTCAATTTGTCGGGTAGATGCAGATTTCCATAGAATCCTGTACAATTATAAAATGTTGCCTCACCGATAAAATCCAATGATTCAGGGAGAATCAGTTCACATACAAATTTGCAGTTATCGAAAGGTCCGTAATACCAGCAACTTTCAAACCCATTTCCTAATTTCTTTAACGTTGAAGGCAGTGACAAGGTTCCATTGAAAGCACAATATCCGAATGCTCCTGTCTTTACTTCAGTAACACCCTCAGGAATTATCAACGAACCTGACAGATTTTTGCAATCAGCAAACGCACAACTGTTAATAATCTTCAAAGTGTCCGGCAATACAAGCCTGTTCAAACTGTTCTTTCCTGCCATGGCACCTTCAGGAATTTCATCCTCGTCATAAGTTCTTGGATATAAAGAACCAGCTTCATAATGCAATTTGACATCTGTGCGGGCTATCTTCACATTTTTTAAGTTGAGAGCCTGTAGTGATGTCATTTCGTCTCTCATAAAGTAGAAGTCAACTCCGTTTATCCTTCCCGTTATCTTAAGATTCTTCAGTTTTGTATAATCCTTGTTGGCTGCAATGATTGCGTCTTTAAGATGACCGGGAGTAGAGTTGATTATGACATACTCTTTTGCCGTAGCGTTATGACTTACAAGATCATTCTCCCATGGAGTGATGCTCTCGCTTACAAGAGTGAGGGCATATTGTCCGCTCGCAGACTTCTTATCGACACGTATTGTGAAGTTGCTCATCTTACCTGCCGTATATGTAAACGCCTCGTTCTTGCTGAACTTATAAGGTATGCCGCCTATGGTTATGCTGAACAGCGTTGTGCCTGCCGGTACGGTCTGGGGCACAACTATTGCGCGCCACTCGTCGCCTACGCGCGCCGGCATTGTAGATGTCTGCTCAATGCCGCCATTTGCCTTTACCGTTCCGTCGGCAAGGTTTATCACAGCCTCGCGTATCAGGTTAGTCGCAAGGACTATGCGCTCGGTCTGTTCCCATTCTCCGTCGGCAAAGCCTGTGCCCTTAACGAGAGTTACGCGGGCGTTGGCCATGCGGTGAGCCATGGGCAGACGTATAACCTTATCCGTAGGAGCAACGTCTGCCACCTTGCCCCAAAGGAAGTCGCTGGCCTCATATCCGCCCATCGTGCCGTCTTCCGATGGTTTGCTCTGGTCGCGCTCTACGGTGAACGGATAGGCGTCTATGCTCTCGGGACTGCCGAAGGGATAATATCCGTATATGTCCACGTGAGTGTGGTCGTCTTTCCAATAAATATCATAGGCCGAGTTCCATTTATAGGCAGCTTCGTCGAACGTATGGCGTACGTTGTCTGCCCTGTTGCCGTTCAACTGCAGTGTTCCCGGCGTGTTGCCGTTATAGTCGACAATATACACGCCCATCACGTCGCCGTCGG
>ERZ779913.34-NODE-34-length-68918-cov-9.70257_pt1 | contig 68918 bp, 64 predicted proteins | sample MGYA00511547_ERZ779913 | MGnify/ENA primary metagenome ERZ779913 (study PRJEB29588, sample SAMEA2149539) | human gut metagenome | biome: human gut; feature: human-associated habitat; material: faeces | place: Denmark | collected 2008/2010 ...
GATTTTTATGGCTAACGAAAAAAAGAAGGTGCATCGTGCATTACGACACACCCTCATTCTTGTTTGTAACGGTTGTGCATGTTTAGTCTGGAACTCATCGTAACCGGTTGTAAATCAGCTGAATGTGTCTTTTGCATTGGCGGATATTATTCCTGGCCCTCCTGCATCTTGCGTGTCAGGGCTTGGTTGGTAGAACCTTTGTGCTCTGAGTGCTTTAATACAACGGCATCGATGTAGAAGATTATTTCCTCTGCAAGGTTGGTTATGTGGTCGCCTGCACGTTCAAGGCGCAGGAATACGCCTTTGAAGTCGAGGCAGAACGCAGCTTTTTCCGGGTTCTTCGATATATAATCGGCCAATGCCGCAGTGCTGGCCGCGTTGATTTCGTCAACGAGGTTGTCCTTGTCGAAAATGCTGTTGGCAAGTGAAATGTCGTTGCCTTCGAGTGCGGCGTATGCCGTGTCCATCATGTCTATTACCGCTTCGCACATCTCTTTCAGGCGTGTAGCCTCCACAAGGCCGCTGTCTATAGGCTCGCCTTCTTGCCTGATGATGAAGCGCGCGATGTTCTCGGCAAAGTCGCCGATGCGTTCAAGGTCGGTATTGACTTTGAGCATTGCCACGATAAAGCGCATGTCCACCGCTACGGGGTTGTACAGCACGAGGAAATCTTCTATGTCGCAGTCAAGCTTCAGTTCGCTTGCGTTCACCTTTTTCTCCCTTACCACAACTTCCCATGCACGCTCCTTGTCGGCCGTAAGCAGCGCTTCGGTCACGGTTTTCATCTGTCCGCTGACAAGTTCCCACATCTGTAGCACTTCGTCGCGGACGGCGTTCAGTTCTTCTTCAACAAATTTAACCATATCTTTTTCTTGTTTATTTCTATGAGTTTAATGCTGTATGTACTTTTATCCGAACCTTCCCGTTATATAGTTTTGCGTCTGTTCTTTGCTCGGGTTTGTGAAGATTTTGTTGGTCCGGTCGAACTCTATCAGTTCTCCGAGGTAGAAAAAGGCCGTCTTGTCGCTGACGCGTGTCGCCTGTTGCATGTTGTGGGTGACAATGACTATTGTGTATTCGCTTTTCAGTTCGTGTATAAGTTCTTCCACCTTAGCCGTAGATATCGGGTCAAGGGCTGACGCAGGCTCGTCCATCAGCAGTACCGACGGGCTTACGGCCATGGCCCTTGCTATGCACAGACGCTGCTGCTGTCCGCCGGAAAGGGCGTAAGCCGACTTCTTGAGCTTGTCCTTTACCTCGTCCCACAGTGCCGCTCCGCGCAGCGAACGCTCAACCCGTTCGGCGATAAAGTTCTCGTCTTTCACTCCGTTCACACGCAGGCCGTAGGCAACATTCTCGTATATGCTCTTCGGAAACGGGTTGGGGCGCTGGAACACCATGCCCACATCCTTGCGCAGCTCGTCAACGTTGACGGAGCGTGCGTAGATGTCCTGTCCGTCGATGGTTATGCTGCCTTCCATGCGCGCACCGGGTATAAGGTCGTTCATGCGGTTGAACAACCGGAGGAATGTGGATTTACCGCAGCCTGACGGGCCGATGAAGGCCACTACCTCGTTGCTTTGTATATCCATTGTGATGCCCTTCAAGGCATGGAACTGCCCGTAATAGAAGTTTACGTCTTTTGCTTGTATCTTTATGTCAGCCATTTTCTAATTGGGGATTAAGTGTGAAGAATTAAGATTTTGAAATGCGTATTTTATTTGTTGAACAATGTGTCAGTTCGTCTTCAACTTGTTCTGGAAGTAGTTGCGCATCGCGTTTGCAAGCAGGTTTACTGCGAGTATGATTACTATCAGGACAAGAGCCGTGCCGTAAGCGATGGGTATCTGCAGTTCCATGTCTGTACCGCTGGTAGCCAATACGTAAAGGTGGTAGGGCAGAGCCATGCACTGGTCGAAGACGCTTTCAGGCAACTGCGGCAAGAAGTATGCTGCACATGTGAACAGGATAGGCGCCGTTTCGCCTGACACGCGGCCGAGAGCGAGGATAAGTCCGGTTATCACATTAGGCATTGCCATAGGCAGGATTACGCGCCTTATGGTCTGGAGCTTGGTCGCTCCAAGTGCAAGACTGCCTTCGCGGAATGTGTCGGGGATGGCCTTCAGAGCCTCTTCGGTAGTCCTGATTACAAGAGGCAAGGCGAGAAGTCCAAGCGTTAGCGAGCCTGCAAGGATGCTGTCACCGAAGCCGAAGAAGTTGACAAAAAGTGACATTCCGAAAAGACCGAACACTATTGACGGTATGCCCGCGAGATTGTTGGTCATCATTCGTATGAATCTTACAAGCTTTCCGCTCTTTGCATATTCGTGCATGTAGATGCCGCTCATTATTCCCAAAGGGAAAGCGAAGAGCGCACTGCCCACCATAAGGTAAAAAGTGCCGACGATGGCGGGCCATATTCCGCCGCTTTTCATGCCGTCGGCAGGAGGCGTAGTGATAAAGTCCCAATTGATGACGGCTGCCCCTTTTATGATTATGAAGGCAAGTATGACAAACAGTATTGTCACAATAACGCCGCTCAATAAGCGGAACAAGGCGAATGCCGACTTTTCGGCAAGCATCTTCCGGCGGTGGTTTGACTGGTTGCCCGTTCCTTTTTTGTCGGAGAACGGAACTCTGATTACCTTTTCATCAGGCGTTTCAGACGACTTACTGTTGTTTGGCATATTCGATATGTGTTTTTTATTTGCGCTTGTTATGTTGTGAAAGGCATGCCGCCATGCTGTGAGTAGAGCACTGGCGGATGTCTGCCTGTCTTTATCTCTGCTTGTTTTTCGAGGATATGTATTCAACGCTTGAGTTGATTATAAGCGTTATGAAGAATAGGACAACGCCTAGGAGGAACAGTGACTGGTAGTGTGGTCCTCCGGCAGGAGCCTCTCCCAGTTCGGCTGCAATGGTTGCCGGGATGGTTCGCAGGGGGTCGGTTATAGACAGAGGTATTACAGCTGCGTTTCCTGTTACCATCAATACGGCCATCGTTTCGCCGAAAGCGCGGCCTATGCCGAGCACCACAGCCGATGTTATACCTGAAACGGAGTAGGGCATTACGACCTTATAAATGGTCTGCCACCTGGTAGCTCCAAGTGCAAGACTTGCTTCACGTTGCGAGCGCGGGCAGTTCATCATTGCGTCCTGGCTTACCGTTATGATTGTAGGCAAGGCCATGATAGCCAACACTAATGCTCCTGCCAGTCCGCTTTCGCCTACAGGAAGGCCGAAGACATCCTGCAACAGAGGCACTATCACGATAAGTCCGAAGAAACCATAGACAACTGACGGTATGCCGTTAAGCAGCTCTATGACGGGTTTTAGCACTTTACGCATACGCTCGGATGCCACTTCTGACATGTATATGGACACCGCCAGGCCGAACGGAAGGGCGAATAATATTGCGAAAACCGTAACCCATACAGTGCCGAGAACCAATGGTACGAAGCCGAATTGCGGAGCTGGCGTTGCCGTTGGGAACCACTCCTTACCTGTAAAAACTTCTTTTATTGATATTTTATGGTCGCGGAGCTGTTTGCCGCTGAATTCTTTTTCGACAAACGATGACGGCACGAAGGCAATTATTCCCTTGTCGGCGTTTACCAGAGAGTCAATGCATACGCCTGCACGCTCATAGTTCTCTCCAAGTTGCGACGGCGAGAAGAGTTTTGGCAAATCGTCAAACCGTACCAATGTAATGGCTTCATCGTGTCCTCCAACTTCTTTCCAGTTGGTTACATCTTCGTCAAAAATCTCCTTTATCTGTTTTGCGTCAAGCTCGTAGACAGGGTTTTCCTTGTTTACCAACAGGCTGTAGCCTTCCTCAATGGTTTTCTGCGAGAACAAGCCAAAGCCCTCGGAGAAAAGGAAAATTACTATAAGCAGTATGATGAAGCTGCTTAAAAAGCCGCTGCATGTTATCACACCCGTAACAATCTTTTCCAGAAACTTTTTCATAATCTTTAATAACGTTGTTTTACTGGTTTGCGATGCAAAGTTAAGGCTTGGTCTTGACGAACATGTGACAAGGACGTTACAAAGGTGTGACAAGGTTGACGCACACCTGTAGGCAACCTTTTCGTAACACTTGTGTAATGCTTTTGAAATCGTTTTTGTGTTATTTCGCGCCGTGAACGGTTGGTTACCGTATATTGTTTGACAAATTTTAAGTATAAAGATATGAATTTAATCAGGATTACAACATTGTCGCTTTTGTCTGCGGTTGCCGTGTGTGCGTCGGCGCAGAAGATAAAAGGCAGTGACACAGTGCTGCCGGTTACCCAGGAAGCGGCCGAAGTTTACATGAATGAAAATCCGCAGGCGCGCGTGACAGTGACCGGCGGAGGTTCGGGCGTAGGCATCTCCGCACTTGTTGACGGTACAACCGACATAGCCATGTCGTCACGCTCAATCAAGTTCAATGAGCGCGTGAAGTTGAGCAAAAGCGGAAAACAGCTGCGTGAGGCCGTTGTCGCATACGACGCGTTGGCCGTCATCGTGCATCCGTCGAACCCCGTAACTCACCTTACACGCGAGCAGCTTGAGGCGATATTCAGGGGCAAAATAACCAACTGGAAGCAGGTGAAGGACTATTATACGGGCAAGTACGGGCCTGATATGAAGATAATAGTGTACTCGCGCGAGACTTCATCGGGTACGTATGAGTTCTTTAAGACGAGCGTGCTGCATGAGAAGAACTACATGGCCGGAGTGCTGTCAATGCCTGCAACGGGAGCCGTAATACAGTCGGTAAGCCAGACAAAGGGTGCGATAGGTTACGTCGGCATGGCCTACGTCAACAAGAACGTAAAGGCGGTGAAGGTGTCATACGACGGCAAACACTTTGTTTATCCTAACATGGACATGGGGCGTCGCCACGTTTATCCCATCATCCGTGAGCTGTATTATTACTACACGGCCGATAAGGCCGATGTGGTTGAGCCGTTTATCAATTTCCTTCTTTCCCCGAAAGGCCAGCAATTGGTTATGAAGAGCGGTTACGTACCGGCAAAATAGCATCAAGATTGTTTTTATAAAGATAACCCGTTTACTGCCAAACAGTTACGTGCAGCCATGCAAAAGAAGGTGCATCGTGCATTACGAAACACCCTCATCGGTTGAGTAAACCTAAATCAGAGCATGAAAGCCGGATAGGGCAGTGCCGGCGTGATGAGTTCACAATTCAACTCGTCACACTGCAATGTGCTGACTGTCAGATATTTACCAGCGATTGTGACGAGTGATGAGTTTTTAATAAAATTATTTTTAGTTTTCTCTATTGTTCAAATGCCTTATTCTGTATTGCGAAACGATACCTTTTGCGTTGCGAAAGGATGCCTTTTACATTGTAAAAAGCCGTCTTTTGCATTGCAAAAGGCCGCATATCATCTTGTAAAAGCATGCTTTTGGGCATCACCGGATTATCCATCGTGCCGTATTTCTCATTAAAATAGTTGTCAGCCTTTTGCCCGTCTTGCGTTATATTCAGGTGTATGCCGGCATGCTTTCACTATCCGCAGAATATTGCGGTGACGTAAAACTGCCGGCATACATTTTATCAAGTCTCGTGCATCAATACAGATGCAGAGCTATTCAATGTCTATAACCTGAAATTTCTTGTTGAAAGTTATTTCAATGCGGTTATTCAAGTCAATCTCATATCCGTCGTCGTCTTTTTCAATTTTAAGAATGATACATCCCGGATAATTCTTTTTGACGTATGCTCTTATCTGTGCCGGAACGATGCTTGCAGGCACGGCAGAGCGCTTGCAGCTTATTTCGGTCCAGTTGCCGTTCTTGTCAAACTCAATCTTCTCGCCGTTGGTAAATATCACGGTGTATTCTTTTGAGAAGAAGCCCGACTCAACCTTTGCCATAGCCACTTTCTTGTTGCCGAAATGACTGTTGAGCAGCTGATGCGCCTTTGCCGGAAGCTGGCTCACGTTTATAGGCTTTTCGTTGCCGGCTGTTGTGCTTACGGTGAATGCAATGAGCATTAGTATGGCCATTGCGGCTCTTTTGATGTATCCTTTCATAATATATATAGGGGCTTTATTTATTATTAAATGCAAACCTGTGTAGTCAGAAACTTATGTTTAACCTTTACTTGTAAGCTGTTGAAGTTAACAGACTCCGGCCGGCCATTATTATGTCCGTGCCGTTGTCTGTTAACTTCTGATATGTCAGGCGCCGTAGCGTCTTAATCCCATATTACTTTCTTTTTTAAACCTTATTGTGTTATATCTAATCAGCGTCTTTAATCAATGTCGATTACGGCAAAGTTCTTGTTGAACGTTATTTCAATGCCGTTAGCCAGACTTACTTCATATTCGTTCTTGTCTTTTTCAAGTTTCAGAACCTTTGTTCCGGGATAGTTGGCTTTCAGATAGCTTGCTATCTTTGCGGGGATGAGTCTTGCCGGTACAGCTGAGAGTTTGCAGTCAATCTCGGTCCAGTTGCCGTTCTTGTCAAATTCTATCTTCTCTCCGCTTGTGAATGTTATCTCGTAACTCTTGTCGAGCAGTCCTGTCTCCTGTTTAGCCAGTGCGACCTTCTTGCCTGCAAAGTTCTTTTTGATTATCTGCTGTGATGTTGCAGGGAGCTGAGTTACTGCTATTGGCTTATCGTTGTCGGCGAGAGCTTTGATTTGGAACGCGATCAGACAAACTAACACTACTACACATGTTTGGATAATTCTTTTCATAATCTTCTTCTTTTTAGGGTTTGTATTCATTGTTAATTCTTTTGTTTGATGCAAAGATGATAAGCGTTTCTGAAAAGAATCTGAAAAAACGGGTAATCATCTTTTGTTTAACTATTTTTTGCATTTGCTTATTTCAAATGCGTGTTTTCCGTTGTTGAATGTGTAATTTACGTCCATGCCGTATTGTGCGCAGATGGCTTTGACGATGGCAAGACCGAGTCCGGTTGATGATTTTTTGCCGGGCGAATGATAGAAGCGTTCAAATATCTTGTCGCTGTCAAGCTTGTCTGCCTGTCCGGTGTTCTCTATCTTTATGTACGTGCTGTCTGACGTAATGTTTATTTCGCCGCCTTGTATGTTATGCACAAAGGCGTTTTTTACGAGGTTGGTCATAAGCACCACTGCCAGCGACTCGTCCATGTCTATCACCGGTGCCTCTTCGCACATATTGTTTACGGTTATTTTCATGCGCGAATAGACGGGTTTCAGATTGTTCACCGCCTGAGCCGTAACCTCTTTAAGGCTGACAGGCTTGACAGACGCAAACTGTCCGTTGTCAATCTTGCACAACAGCAGCAGCGAGCGGTTGGTCTCAGTAAGCTCTTTCAGCGTGTGCAGTGTCTTTATTATCTCAGCCATCTGTTCCTCGGTAAGTCCCTCGTCATCGAGCAGCATCTCAAGTCGGTTGCGGCATATAGCCAGCGGAGTCTGCATCTCGTGCGACGCGTTGGCTATGAATAGCTTTTGCTGTTCATATTGTCTTTCGTTCCTTTCAATGCTCCTCATCACCGTCTCGTTGAGCTTTCTGAATTCAGTTATTCTTGTATTGTTTTCAAGCGGCTTTATATTTTTGCCTAGTTTATATGTGTCGAGCCATCCGAACAGCCTTTTCAGCGGCCGCATGCTGTGGCTTACAGTCCATATGTTGACGATGATGATGCCTGCGAGCAGGCCGAAGAACAGCACTATCAGCCAGATGAATATAGAGTTCTTCAGGTTTTGCTTGTCTATTGTAGGTGTGAACACCGTAAGCTCATGAAACTTGTCGTTGTTGTCTTTAAATATATAAGTTACTGCTCTTGTCTGTTCAAACTTGTTGTCGTCGGTGACATAAGTGTCCATGTCGCGGTATCTTATGTGCGAGTGGCTTTCGGCATACTCGTCCGACACGGCGTGTATGTAATAGTTGTTGCCCGATCCGTTGTGAGTGTCGGGCAGGGGCATTCCTGCCAGATAGTCGGTTATGAGCGATTCGGCATAGTTGGTCAGGCTGTCGTCGGTCTTGTTGTTTATCTCCTTTATTATGGCGAAATAGAAACATACCGCCCACAGCGCGATGGCGATGGCCTTGAGTACGGACAGACGGAAAGTAAGGACATTCTGCAGTTTCATACTTTTACGAGCTTATATCCAAAACCGTATATGGTCTTAATCTCTATGTCGGCGCCTGCCGTCTTCAGTTTTTTGCGCAGGTTCTTTATCTGTGCATATATGAAGTCGAAGTTGTCGGCCTGGTCTATGTCGTCGCCCCACACGCCTTCGGCAAGCGTCTGTTTCTCAATAAGGCGGTTGGCGCGGTTGATAAGATAGTGAAGAATTTCATATTCCTTTCGTCCCAGGTCAATGTCCTGTCCGTTCACCTCCACCTTGAACGTGTCGGGATGTATGGTTACGTTGCCGAATTTTATGTTGTTCTCGCCGTTCTGCGTGTGCCGTCTCATCACGCTCTTTATGCGTGCGTGCAGTTCGGCCAGATGGAAAGGTTTTGCGAGGTAGTCGTCGGCGCCGAGTTCAAGTCCTGTAACCTTGTCGTCTATCGAGTCTTTTGCCGATATAATTATCACGTTTTTCCGTTTGCCGCGTTCAACCAGTTCCCTCATCAGGTTTAGTCCGTTGCCGTCGGGCAGCATTATGTCCAGCAGAATGCAGTCGTATTCATAAATAAAAAGCTTAGTGTGAGCCGTGGCATAGTTGGCCGCAGTCTCCACCACATAGCGTTCCTTTTCGAGAGAGCGCACAATGATGTCCCTGAGGTCAGCATTGTCTTCAATTACGAGTATCTTCATATCCTACAAATTTATTTAGCCCCTTTGGGCATTAAACGAACATCGGGCGGCATCTTGCGACGCCGCCCGATATATGTTGACTGATTATTTCTCAATAAGGATTCTGGCGTCTACTGCCGTAACGTTGTCCTCGTCTGCCAGCAGCGGGTTGATGTCCAGTTCCTTTATCTCGGTGGCAAATCTCAGCAGGGTAGACAGCCGCACGATAATCTCGGCATACTTCTGCTCGTTGAGGCCCTTCTGTCCGCGCGTGCCTTTGATAATCTTGTAGGCGCGCAGAGAGCGTATCATCGAGTAAGCCTCTTCATAAGACAGAGGAGCAAGTCCGCTCGAAACGTCTTTCAGCACTTCAACAAATATGCCGCCCAGTCCGCACAGCACGATGTGGCCGAAGCGCGGTTCGTATTTTGCGCCGATAAACAGCTCTTTGCCTTTGATCATCTTCTGCACCATGATGGCTTTTGCGCCTTCAATCTTCATCATGCGGTCGAACTCCATTGCGAGATGCTCCGCACTTCTTACGTTGAGCGCAACGCCGCCCACGTCGCTCTTGTGTACAGGGCCTACTACCTTTGCCACAACGGGATAGCCGACTTTGTCGGCAAATGCTGTAAGCTCGCTCTTTGAGTCGCTAACCATTTCGGGCACCATAGGTATGCCGGCACATTCAAATATCTGATGTACAAGGTCGGGTGAGATGTAGCCGTTTTCCTTGATGCCTCCGATAATCTCTCTAATCCTCGGGATGTCAACGCCGAACAGTTCGATTTCTGGCGATGCCGGCTTCGGCGTCTTCATAATCTGCGTGAGAGCCGTTGCGAGCGTAACCTCGTCGCTGAAGTTTACGTGTCCTTTCTTCAGGAACTCTGCCACTTCAGGACCTGCGGTGTGCAGACAAGGCAGGATGGGGAATATAGGTTTCTTGCACTCTAACATCTTCTTGTGCAGCACGTCGTAAGCCTCATACAGCTGAACAAGGCCCGGTGTGCCGAAGATTACGAATATTGCGTCGATGTCTTTAAATTTCTTTTCGCAGTAGTCGATGGCTATGCCGAGATGTTCGGGTGTGCCTGTTGCGAGAATGTCGATAGGGTTAGACACTGAAGCACCAGGATAGAGCTTGCTCTTCAGCTCGTCGGCGTCAGGGCCTTCAATCTTCGGAACGTTGAGTCCGCCCTTTGACAGCGCGTCGGTAAGCATCACGCCGGGGCCTCCTGCGTGAGTAACGATGGCAAAGTTGCGGCCAGTGAGCGGCGGCAGTGTGAAGATACAGCCCACCGTTGTCAGTTCCTCTCTTGAGAAACAGCGCACTATGCCCGCCTTGCGGAACAGAGCCTCTACGGCAGAGTCGCTGCTGGCAATGGCTCCTGTGTGCGACGATGCTGCGCGGCTTCCGCTCTCGCTGCTGCCTGCCTTGATGGCTGCAATGCGGCATCCTTTGCGTATGAGCGATGAAGCGTGGAAGAGCAGCTTGTCGGGATTGCCCACGTTTTCGATGTACAGCAGTTTGACATGAGAGTCTCTTTCAGGGTCGAAATTCTCGTCCATGTATTGCAGCACGTCCTCAATGCCTATCTGTTTGCCGTTGCCGATGCTCCATACTGAGTTGAACGGCAGTCCCTTTGTGACGGCCGACTCAAGGATAAACACAGCCGTTGCGCCTGAACCGCTGATAAAGTCGACGCCTTTTTCGTGCAGTGTGGGTATAGGTTTGGTGAACACGCTGTGATGCCATGAGTTGAGCAGACCTATACAGTTAGGTCCTATGAGTGCTGCTCCGTAGCGTTCGCAGGTGTCGAGTATGTGTTGTTCAAGTTTTGCTCCCTCTTTAGTTTCCTCTCCGAAGCCGGCTGATATGATGATAAAGGCCTTTACGCCTTTTTCTTCAGCCAGTCGGTCAACTGTTTCGGGACACATGTGCGCAGGTATTACGAGTATTGCCAGGTCGGTAGGCGGCAGTTCGCTAATGTCGTGAAATGCCTTTACGCCTTGAATTTCGTCTTCTTTCGGGTTTACAATGCGCAGTACGCCCTTGTAACCTCCGTTAATAATGTTGCGCACAATGGCGCCGCCGGGTTTGTGAACGTTGTTTGAGCCGCCTATGACGACGATGCTCTCCGGGTGCAGAAGTTGCTGGTTAATCATGAGTTATTTATTTAGGGTTAAAAGGTTTTGGCCGCTTGCGCCACTGCGTTTCTGCGGTGGCGTGCAGGCGGCTGTTGTATGATATGTTATTTCTGTTCTCCGATAATCTGCTCGGCGTGATTCTTCACCTTAATCTCTTTAGGCGAGATTATGCGCTCAATCACTCCGTTCTCGTCGATTATGAATGTTGTGCGGAACGTGCCCATGTATGTGCGGCCGTACATCTTTTTTTCGCCCCACACGCCAAACTGCTCAACAAGAGTCTTATCTGTGTCGGCAATGAGGTGGAACGGAAGCTCGTTTTTCTCGATGAACTTCAGGTGTCTCTTCTCGTCGTCGATGCTTGCGCCTATCACTTCGTAGCCTGATTCCTTCAGCTTTGTGTAGTTGTCACGCAGGTTGCACGCCTCGGTGGTGCATCCCGATGTCATGTCTTTAGGATAAAAATACAGCACCAGTTTGCGGCCTTTAAAGTCGCTGAGCTTAATCTCGTTGCCGTTCTCGTCGTGCCCGAGTATTTCGGGCGCCTTGTCTCCAATATTCATATCTTGTTATGTTTAATTGTTTTGCTTTAACGTTGTTGTTTGTGGCTTGCGTGTCCGCGTCAGTCTTGTGCCTGTGCGGCATAGTGCGGCTTGTGACAACCACATTGCAAATATACAATAAGAAAATGAGAAACTGTCTAAAATAAAGCAATAATATTTCTTAATACTTGTCCTTGATTGTGTTTACGTTATGGTATAGTCTGTCAGTCTGTTGCTGTTATATTTGTCTTTTAGCTTATTTATCATGATAAGTTTTGCTGTTATGGATAACTTTTGCTAACTTTACAGCCGAAAAACAAACTAATTGAAATGAACAAAACAATTTTATTGTCTCTTGCTTTTATGGCGTTTCTGGCGCCTGACGCTTCGTGCCAGACCGTATTGAACGACAATACCGCCGTAAAGAGCGGATACGTGCGCCATCCTTGGGCAGGCAAGAGGGTGGGGTATATCGGCGACTCGATAACCGACCCGAAGAACAACAGCGATGACATCAAACAGAAATACTGGGCATATCTTCAGCAGTGGCTCGGCATAACTCCCTATGTCTACGGCATAAGCGGCCGCCAGTGGGACGACGTTCCGCGTCAGGCTGAGAAACTCAGCAAGGAACACGGCAATGAGGTTGACGCCGTTGTAGTGTTCATGGGCACCAACGACTTCAATGCCGGAGTGCCAATAGGCGAGTGGTATGTCGAGACAGAAGACACCGTTACCGCTGCCGTTCATGGTCAGAAGCAGGTGTATAAGCGCAAGAAACGCACCCCGGTGATGACAGGCGACACATTTAAGGGACGAATAAACATAGGCATAAGCAAGCTGAAAACGCTCTTCCCCGACAAGCAGATTGTGCTGTTGACGCCATTGCACAGGGCTTATGCCACATTCGGAGCCACCAACATACAGCCCGACGAGAGCTGGCAGAACATCTGCGGTGAGTATTTCGACGCTTATGTTGAGGCTGTAAAGGAAGCCGGAAACGTGTGGGGCGTGCCAGTGATTGACCTTAATTCGGTCAGCGGACTTAATCCTATGGTTGAGGCTCAGTTGCCTTATTTCCATGATAAGTCGACCGACCGCCTTCACCCTTCAACCGAAGGGCAGGAGCGTATGGCGGCAACGCTTATGTATCAGTTGATGACACTTCCTGTTAAATAGTATTTTATTTGTCGCGGCACAATGTTGTCGCTGCTATAGTTTATTGTAAATTCTCAAGTGAAAATATGTTAACGCAATGCTTTTTGCGTTAACATATTTGTTTGACTTTTTGCAATCTCACGCCCCAAAATACGTTTACGATTGAAAAACTCGTATTTCTTGCGCTGATTCTTATTGGCTTGATATTCAATGAGTTATGCAGTTTTGCTGTTTCGCCCTTCACTTCTGAAAGGTTGAAAACATATCCCAAAGGCCATAAATCACCATGTTTTGCTTCATAAACAAGCTTATTTCGCTTTATGAAAAGCCGTGTTTCGCATCGTAAAAGCATGCCTTTTGCATTGTAAAAGCACGCTTTTCGCATATTCAACGGCCTGTTTTCGGCTTTTAAAGGCATATCTTCTGCCATGTATTCTCTGTAATGCTGTTTCATGACGTGTTAAATTCAGTAGGCTAAAACAAACCGATATAATAATTAATGTTAATGCTTTGATGCGCAAAACGTTTGTCGTGCCAAAAAATATTGTTCTGATTTTTGAATATTAAACGTCAAAAAACATTAAATCGTTTTGTCAACTACGATTAAATCGTTACCTTTGTAGAAATATAAAAAACATCGAAGGCAGGTATTTAATATGCCGGTGAGTGGCTTGTGCTATGCGCCATTTGAGTTAATATGCCGTGCCGGATACAATATAAAACTTTGTTGATTATGAGAAAAACCGCTTTCCTCTTGCTTATGGCTCTTATGCTGATGCCTATTGCTATGTTTGGCGACAGCTATTCTATTTTATGGAAACAGGTAGACGAGGCAGTCCAAAAGGATTTGCCAAAGACACAGATACAGCTGCTTCAGACTATCGCCGACAAGGCAGAAGCCGGCAACGATTATGGTCAGTTGCTTAAGGCTGAAACACGGATGGCGTCGGTCTGGTATTCAATATCCGCCGACTCGCTTCCTTCTCAGCTTTCACGGTTGGAAGACAAGGCTGAGAAATACAGCAAGACAGACGGCGCGCTGTCGGCTGTTTATTATGCTGCGCTTGGCAAGATTTACAGTTCTTACTACAACGTTGGTATGTTCAGCGCTGTTGGTATTGACAATTCGGCAAAGAGTGCCGAATGTTATCGTAAGGCAATGGCTAATCCGTCATTGCTGGCTTCAAAGAAGGCTCTATGCTATAAGCCGTTTGTCGTTGAGGGACGCGACGGAAAATATTTTGAAGACGACCTTCTGAGTCTTATCGGATACACGGCAGAAGACTATGCGACGATGCACTCTTATTATGCCACAACATCCAACCGCACAGCCACTCTGCTCACTGCGCTGGCTATGGTCAAGCAGAACAATCAGCGCAACGGCGGTATTTATTTCCGCGAATTAAAGAAGTCGCGCTATGCCGTGTCGCTCGACTCGCTCATAAACATCTATTCTGATCTCAAAGCCTGCGGCGAAGTGGCTGTAGAACGCTATCTTTTCATGGAGAAGTGCAGCGATGTGAAGACCGAAGACCTCGTTACATACATCAATAACGCTGTTTGCCGTTGGGGCGAATGGCCGAGGATGAATGTGCTGCGCAACAAGTTGAAGGCACTTACAAATCCGCAGTTTGAAATAAGTCTCACCAATAACGTTGTGATGCCGGGTAAGAGCAACGTGATAAAGATGAATATAAGGAACATTGATGAGATAAAAGTAAAGATATCACGTCTTGCCGTTGACGGCGACACAGAGCTTGTTCCTACTGACGAAAACGGCTATAAGGCACTGCGAAAGAAGATTGTTCCGCTGACAGAGAACGTTCAGACAAAGCGCTATCCCGGTCAGCCTGAATACAAGATGATTAAAGATTCGCTTGTGCTCGGCGGTATGCCGATAGGCGTATATTTGGTGGAAATATCTGCCGACGATAATAGTCTTGATCCGCAGCGCCGCCTGTTGTATGTTACAGATATGTTTGTAGTTCATCATCAGCTGCCCGGCAACAAGCTGCGCCTTGCAGCCCTGAGCGCCACAACGGGTCAGCCTATGCCCGGCGCAACTATTGAGGTGCTGACAAACGCAAAGAAAACATATACGCTGACATGCGACGAAAAGGGCGAAACAACGCTGAGTCTGCTTGGCGACGGCATCAGAAAGCTGCGCGCATACACAGAGAGAGACAAGGCTGCGCCGCTTTTGAGCACATGGAGCAACTTCTCTTACTATTCACAGAAGAACGACCGCGATGTGCTTAACCTGTTTACCGACCGCACCATTTACCGTCCGGGACAGACTGTTCATGTGGCGGCAGTGGCATATAACATTAAAAACGGAACAGAAAGTAAGGTCATTGCAGGAAAGGCTTTCAAGCTTACAATGAAAGATGCCAACTATAAGACAGTGAGTGAAGCCAATGTAACTACCGACGAATATGGCACTGCAAGTGCTGAATTTGTGCTTCCGTCAGGCGGACTTACCGGGCGTTATACCATACAGTCTGATTTCGGCATCAATGCTTCTGTAGGTTTCAGCGTTGAAGAATACAAACGTCCTACGTTCCAGGTAGAGTTTCCAAAGATTAACCAAAGATATCAGAATGGCGACACTTTGGTGGTTACTGCCCATGCAAAGACTTATGCCGGCGTGCCTGTTCAGGGCGCAAAGGTAAGATATACGGTTAGGCGCAGCCAGTCGATGTGGTGGCGCTATTATGCGGGAGCTTACACTAACGGCTCCGGTACTGACGTGCTTACAAGCGGCGAAGCCGTTACCGATTCAGACGGTGCATTCAATATAGAGATGCCCATGGTGCTTCCTGCATGGGTTGAGACCGACGGCGGAATAGACGAGCGCACGTTTAACAGTATTGCACGTTTCTATACGATAACCGCCGATGCCGAGGTTACCGACCAGGCAGGCGAGACACGCAGCGGACAGCTTGCGCTTCCTCTTGGCAGCAAGCCGGCAGCGCTGAGCACCACATTGCCCGAGCGCATACTCCGCGACAGTCTGAAGACAATAAAGTTTGTTTATAAAAACATGGCAGGTGTTGACATCGACGACAACGTAAGATATTACATCGACGGCTCGTTCAATGCCTTTAACGCAAAGACCAACCGCGACGAGAACATCACATGGAACACGGCGTCGCAGCTTAAGTCGGGCCGCCACACTCTTGTGGCTATATGCGGCAACGACACTTTGAAGCAGGATTTCATCGTGTTCAGCCTTGACGACACAAAGCCGTGCGTCAAGACACACGACTGGTTCTATCTTTCAGACACCCGGTTCCCGTCAGACGGCCGTCCGGTTTACCTCCAGGTAGGCTCGTCAGACGCTGATACACACATCCTTTATACAGTTATTTCAGGCAACAGTGTCATAGCCAACGGCACGACCGACCTGAGCAACCAACTGTCAACACGCAGCATAACATATAAAGAAGAATATGGTGACGGACTGAAGATTAACCTTGTATGGGTGAAAGACGGCAAGGACTACAGTCATAGCATTTATATTACACGCCCTGTTCCCGATAAGCGACTGATGCTTAAGTGGACCACATTCCGCGACCGACTTACTCCGGGACAGAGCGAAGAGTGGACACTCAACGTTACAAAGCCCGACGGAACGGCCGCCGGCGCACAGCTCATGGCTACGCTTTATGACAGTTCGCTCGACCAGATAACTCCTTTCAACTGGTGGTTCTATTACTATGTCAGCATAAGCGAGCCATATACACAGTGGCGTTCGGTTTATCAGAACGGTTTGCATTTCTCGAGTTCGGCAGATATTAAACTTCTTGATGAGAACAGTTTTGACATGAACAAGTTTGATCTCGATGGATTCTTCTTGTCTGGTGTTGCATCTCGGCTTTATGGCGCGACTTCTGGCTTAAGACTGAACATGGCCGGAAGTGCCGTTAAAAAGCAGGCTGTGGCAGCAGATTTAGCCCAGTCTTCAGACAGCAATTCTTCTTCTACAGTTATGAGTAAGGAAGAACTTGCGGAACCTTCGGCTAGTGCTGAAAGCAGTTCAAGTCAAACTGGCTCTTCAAATAACGTTCAGTTGCGCGAGAATCTTAATGAGACGGCATTCTTCTATCCCGCACTCCAGACCGACGCAAAAGGCAATGTAAAGATTAAGTTTACGCTGCCCGAAAGCATAACGACATGGAAGTTTATGGGACTTGCTCACGACAAGGACGTAAACTACGGACTCATTGAAGGTGAAACTGTGGCGCGCAAGACCGTCATGGTGCAGCCCAATATGCCGCGCTTTGTACGTGTTGGAGACCGTGCATCGATTGCCGCGAGAATATTCAACACTTCAGAAAATAGCGCAGAAGGAACTGCCGTTATGCAGCTCGTTGACCCAGAGACCGACAAAACCGTGTTTGAACAGAGAAAGTCGTTTAAGGTTGCAGCCGGACAGACCACATCGGTATCGTTTGAATATTGTCCCGATGCCAACAGCTCGCTGCTTGTATGCAAGATATTTGCAAACGGACGCAACTTCAGTGACGGTGAGCAGCACTATCTTCCTGTACTGGCAGACGAGGAACTCGTAACCAATACTGTGCCGTTCACACTGCCGCAGCCGGGACAGAAGACAATAGACCTTGGCGGACTGTTCGCAAAGAACGGCAGAAACAGCAAACTGACTGTTGAATACACCAACAATCCCGCATGGCTTGTTCTTCAGGCTTTGCCTTACATCGGCACTGCCAATGAAAATAACGCCATAAGTCTTGCCACGGCATATTATGCAAACAGCATAAGCAACTACATCCTGAATAACGCTCCGCAGGTAAAGACAACGTTCGAGCAGTGGAAGCGTGAGGCCGGACAGACAAGTCTGATGAGCAGTCTGGAGAAGAATCAGGAACTTAAAGACATCGTGCTTAACGAGACTCCTTGGGTGGCAGACGCCGACAATGAGACAGAGCAGAAACGGCTTTTGGCCAACTATTTCGACAGCTCATCGCTCAGCAACAATATAAATGTGATGCTTGGCAAACTGCAAAAGCTGCAGAATCAGGCCGACGGCTCATGGTCGTGGTGGCAGGGCATGCCTTACGGTTCGCCGTCGCTCACTGCAAGCATCGTTGAACTGCTTACACGCCTGAACACTATGATAGGCACACAGGCAGAGACAAAGACCATGATAGACAAGGCAATGACTTATCTCGGACGCATCGTTTCTGATGAAGTTAATGAGATTAAGAAGGCTGAAAAAGAAGGCAAGCCATACGTCATACGCAACTATTCGGCACTGCAGTATCTGTATGTCTGCGCCCTCAGCAACAGACAACTTACATCGGCAGAACGCTCAGCGGCAGATTATCTGCTCGAATATCTTAAGACAAAGAACACATCACTTAACCTTTACGGCAAGGCTCTCATGGCTGTAGTATTGTCAAAGAACGGCGACAGCAAACTTGCAGGTGAATATCTGAAGAGTCTTGAAGAATATTCAGTGAAAACTGAGACTATGGGCCGCTATTACGACTCGCCGCGTTCAGACTACAGCTGGTTTGATTACCGCATACCTACACAGGTTGCTGCCATTGAGGCAATGAAACTTGTTGACGCCAAAAACTATTCAGCAGAAATCGACGAGATGAGACAGTGGCTCCTGCAGCAGAAGAGAGTGCAGGGCTGGAACACACCTGTCAACAGCGCAAACGCCGTTTATGCTTTCCTCAGCGGCAACATGTCGGTGCTCGACAAGAGCGAGAATGCTGTAATAAAGCTTGACGGAAAGCAGCTCGATATGTCGCCTGCAACAGCCGGACTGGGTTATGTCAAGTCGGCAACAAATGTCAGCAAGCCCGGCAAGCTGACTGTAAGCAAGACGTCAGAAGGAACGTCATGGGGCGCGGTTTACGCACAGTCGGTATGCAAGACTTCCGACGTAAGCGCATCTTCGGCAGGCTTTAAGGTTACAAGAGAAATACTTTCTGCCGACGGTTCAAAGCCGTCACGTCTGAAAGTAGGCTCGCGCATAAAGGTGCGCATAACCATAGTAGCCGACCGCGATTACGACTTTGTTCAGGTGAGCGACAAGCGCGCCGCATGCATGGAGCCGCTAAGACAGCTCAGCGGATATGCCGGCGGATACTACTGCACGCCGAAAGACAATGTTACGAACTATTATTTCGACCGTTTCAGCAAAGGAACGCACGTTATAGAGACAGAATATTATGTTGACCGTGAAGGCACTTACGAAACCGGCACATGCACAGTGCAGTGTGCTTACTCGCCTGAATATGCAGGGCGTGCAGTGTCTGAGGTTATTGTTATCGAATAAATGAAAGAGAATTGAATTATGAAAAGAAAGATAGTACTTACAGCCCTGGTAGCCGCCTTCGCACTCGACATGGCGGCACAGCGCATATCTGCAAAGCACGAGGTTATCGACTGCGGAAGCGTTCTTTATGAACAGCCCGTAACGGCGAAGTTTGAACTGCGCAACAAAGGCAACGAACTTATAATAGACACAGTGAGGACAAGTTGCGGATGCGCCACGGCAAGCTATCCGCGCACCAGCATCATGAAGGGCGACAACTTTACGGTTGAGGTTACTTATGATGCCCGTCAGCTCGGACATTTTGAAAAGGAGGTTGCCATATTCAGCAATGCCTCTGACAAACCTTTTTATCTTAAGATGAAAGGAGTTGTGGTCGACAAGCTCGTTGACTTCACAGGAAAATATGACTACACCATAGGCAGCGTTAGAACCGACAACAACAACATTGAGTTTGATGATGTCAACATAGGCGACATGCCTGTACAGAAGATACATATCATCAACAGCAGCAGCGAGAGCGTAAGCCCTGTTGTTATGCATCTGCCTTCGTTCCTCACGGCATCTGTATCGCCTACGACAATAGCTCCCGGTCATACCGGCGTGGCAACGATAACACTCAATTCATACAGGCTGCGCGATTATGGTCTTACACAGACGTCTGTATATCTCGGAATGTATCCTGGCGACAAGGTAAGCGCCGACAAGGAGATATCGGTTTCTGCCGTATTGCTTCCAAGTTTCAGAAACATGTCTGAGACGCAGAGGCTCAACGCACCGGTGATAAAACTCTCTTCAGAGACACTCGACCTCGGTACGTTCGGCGATAAAGACGACAAGAGCGGAACAATAATTATTGAAAATCACGGTAAGAGCAGGCTCGACATACGTTCAATGCAGATGTTTACAACAGGTCTGAAGGTAAGGCTGAACAAGTCGAAGCTTGATCCGGGTGAGTCGGCTAAACTCAAAATCACTGCTTACAAGAAGCAGCTGAAGAGCGCAAGAAGCAGACCGCGTGTGCTCATGATAACCAACGACCCGACCAAACCAAAGGTTGTTATACATGTTAAAGTGAAATAATATCGTTATGGAACATCCAGAAAACAGCAGTGAGTATAAGGGGCTTACGGTTAATTCCGGAGTAGAGCAGCCTTCGACAGTTAATCCTTATCTGAAGCGCGGACGCTATAAGCGCCACGAATACACCGTCGATGAGATGGTTGAAGGCATCCTTAAAGGCAACGTTACGGTGCTTAGTCAGGCCGTAACACTGATAGAGAGCATCAATCCCGACCACCAGCAGAAGGCGCAGGAGGTTATCGAGAAGTGTCTTCCCTATAGCGGCAAGTCGCTGCGCATAGGCATCAGCGGTGTGCCCGGTGCAGGAAAGAGCACTTCTATCGACCAGTTTGGCGTGCATGTGCTCGACCGCTTTGGCGGCAAGTTGGCCGTTTTGGCCATCGACCCCAGTTCTGAACGCTCCAAGGGAAGTATTCTTGGCGACAAGACCCGTATGGAAAAGCTCTCTTTGCGTGATGAAGCCTTCATACGTCCCAGTCCTACGGCCGGCTCTTTGGGAGGCGTGGCGCGCAAGACCCGCGAGACAATCATACTGTGCGAGGCTGCCGGTTACGACAAGATTTTTGTCGAGACGGTGGGCGTAGGACAGAGCGAGACGGCTTGCCACTCTATGGTTGACTTCTTCCTGCTTATCCAGCTTGCCGGCACAGGCGACGAACTTCAGGGCATAAAGCGAGGCATCATGGAGATAGCCGACGGCATAGTTATCAACAAGTGCGACGGCAACAATGTTGACAAGTGCCACATCGCCGCCACCAATTTCCGCAACGCCCTTCATTTCTTCCCGCCTTCTGACAGCGGATGGCAGCCCAAGGTGCTTTGCTACAGCGGCTTCTACGGCACCGGCATCAAGGAAGTGTGGGACATGATATACGAGTATTTCGACTTTGTAAAGCAAAACGGATATTTCACCTACCGCCGCAACGAGCAGAGCAAGTATTGGATGTATGAAACCATTAACGAGCATCTGCGCGGCAGCTTCTATAACAATCCGCTGATACAGCAGAAGCTGAAGGCATCAGAAGACGCCGTGCTGGGCGGAACAAAGACGAGCTTTGTGGCGGCTAAGGAGCTGCTCGACACATATTTCGGCACTAAATGACCTTAATGCTTATGCAATGGCAGACAATGATAAAGCAGTAAGAATGTTTTATTAAGGTCTTTATGCCTGTTTGTTTTTATTCATGACCGGCATTGTCCGGTCATGAATAATATTATAAGAAACATCAAGAGATGGTACAGATAGAAATCGACGACGGCAGCGGATTCTGTTTTGGAGTTACCACTGCCATAAGAAAGGCCGAAGAAGAACTTGCGGCCGGAAAGACATTATACTGCCTTGGTGACATCGTTCACAACGGAATGGAATGTGAGCGCCTGCGCAGCATGGGCCTCATAACCATTAACCACGACGAGCTGAAGGCTCTTCATGACGTTAAGGTGCTGCTGCGTGCCCACGGCGAACCGCCCGAGACCTACGAGATAGCGCGCCGGAACAACATCGAGATTATCGACGCCACTTGTCCCGTTGTGCTGCAGTTGCAGCGCCGAATCAAGCGCAAATACGACTCAAATCCCGATGCCCAGATTGTTATTTTCGGTAAGCCGGGCCATGCCGAGGTGCTCGGACTCGTAGGGCAGACCAACAGCAAGGCCGTTGTAATAGCCGGAATAGAAGACGCCAAGGCGCTCGACTTCAGCCGCGACATATATCTATATTCGCAGACAACGAAGTCGCTCGACGAGTTTCACCGCATAATCGACTACATTCAGGAGCACATATCGCCCGACGCAACATTCATGAGCTTCGACACGATATGCCGTCAGGTAGCCAACCGTATGCCTAACATCAGTTCGTTTGCCAAGCGCCACGACCTCATTCTCTTTGTCTGCGGCCGCAAGAGCAGCAACGGCAAGGTGCTATTCAACGAGTGCAAGAGCGTTAATCCGAACAGTTATCTTATTGAAGGTCCCGACGAGATTAAGCGCGAATGGATAGAAGGCATCGACACGATAGGCATCTGCGGAGCCACGAGTACGCCTAAATGGCTGATGGAGCGGTGCCGCGACAGGATAAAGAACGGCATTTAGGTGCATGCATTTATCAAGGTAAGCGCCCAAGTCCGCCATTCTGTTTATCATAATGGCGGCTGAATCAAAAATATTTTTGTAAAAAACTCATCACTCGTCACATTCTGTTTCAATAGATTGAATGTCAGAATGTTACAGTGTGATGAGTTGCTTTTCAAACTCATCACGCCCCGCTGGTTAGGCATAAACTATATGCTGCCAACCACTCGGTTGGGGTTTAAAACGAATTTTTTTATGTGAAAATATACTCTTGTGATGAGTTTAAGATACAACTCGTCACACTCTAACGTGTTGTCTTTCAGGAAGTTAAGACCCGATGTGACGAGTGATGAGTTTTTAATAAAATTATTTTTAGTTTTCTCTATTGTTATACCTCTTTGTGAAAGGTATCCTTTTAGGTTGTAAAAGGCCACATATTGCATTGTAAAAGGTGCCCTTTTGCAGTGTAATATGCGGCATATTAGAATGTGATGATTTTTCTTTGTGTATAGGCTAATTTATTGTAATACATAATGTTACCATTTGAATAAAATTATGAAGTAACAAATCAGACACAATATAGGTGATTTATGAGAATACAAAGTAACTGTTGTTTTAGGATATGCCAGACTTTTACAAGTAAGAATATAAATTTCACATCAAGATTTACATCAATGTCTATATTTTGAATTTTAATCGAAATATTGAATCATGTATCATACAATATAATGTATATTATAAATAGCAGATTCTAAAATGTAAATTTTTCATTTGATATATATTAGTGATTATCAATTATATACATATCATACCAATATCAAATACAGAAATATACCAATGTTAAATATCTAACCTATGAATAAAAAAATCGGTAAATATAACGATAGTTATAAAATTATTTATTATCTTTGTATGTGAATTCATAATAGATGCCCCAAAACCGGTGAGTTGGAGCAAACATTGTGCTTGATACCAATCACGCATAATGGCGTTTAAATTTATAATCAGCATCATAAGCTGATTATAGCTTTGATGCTGATTTTTTTTAATAGAAAACGATATGAGAAGATTAAAGATTTTTCTAATTATATTGATGGATATTGCATTTTCTAGCGGTAACGTCACAGGAGCCAACTACAGAGCAGTCTATGATTTTGAGTATACTAAGGATAGTATCAATTCAATCATAGAAAAAGACATTCTATATTTGGAAATATCTAAAAATAGTTCCTTTTGTTTCAGTTATTATACTTATTATACTGATTCCCTGAGAAACACGCCCGATGGACAAGCAATTTGGAGGAAACTTTTCTCTGCTGCTATAGCAAAAGACGGAACTAATGCTACATCTTTTCCTCATAAACGCAGCACATTTATGGTGACCAAATGTTATACATCGGACACCCTATGTATTAAAGATATGATTGACAACGACGTTTATGAATATATTGCCTCCAAAAATGAGTTCCATTGGCAGCTATGCGATTCAACAAAAACAATCAATGGCTTTGAGGCACACAAAGCCATTTGCAGTTATCATGGCAGAGATTGGACGGTCTGGTTCTCGTCCGACATACCCTTCAGCGATGGACCGTGGGTGTTCTGCGGACTTCCCGGACTTATCCTTGAAGCGCAGGATAAGGATAATCTGTTTTCTTTCCGCTTGGTAGGATTAATGTCCAATCAAGAGCCCAAAAAAAACTGGCTGGGAAACGGGAAAAAGACAGACAGGATTTCATTCTTAAAGAAAAAATATAAATATCTGGAAAATCTCACTTCAATTTTTAATGCAGAAATGGGAACAAACATTCCGGAAAATAAAAATGACACCCGCTATCTGGATGGATTAGAACCTGATTTCAAATCAAAATAATTCTATAATTTTGCTCTCGGTGATTATAGCGATTATTGTTTGTAATCCTTTGTAATTTAGCACTATAAAGTTACAACGATTTTCGCTAATCATCAAATTTACACGTATTTACAATTCATCGAACTCACGTTAAATAGTGTCCTATACTTTAATTTCAAAAAAACATATAATGAAATATATTTTTTTATGTCTATTATTTTTAGTAACTTCTAATGAGATATGGGCTCAGATTATAGAGGATAAAGAACCCGCCATCTTAGAAGTTCATTATATTAAAACTTCGGTAGCAGACACTTTGGAAAATCGAAGTTATACCGACCCTATGACTTTGAGGATAGGTAAAACTTCAGCTATGTTTTACCCAACTAAAATGATGTGGGCAGATTCACTATTACAGACGGATTATGCGCTTTACGAGAAACTCCACCGGGAAATGAATCCACTCGGACAGTCAGAGTACAAGCCGCTTGGAGGTATGGAACGTGAATACCTGTTTCGCAATATCAACGATGGCGAGACGATGGTCTACCGAGTAATTGCAGGAGAACATTATTCGTACACAGAACCCACAGAAATGCCGATATGGCAAATTCAGTCGGAAACGAAAGAACTCTTGGGGTATAGCTGTCAGCTTGCCTCGTGCGATTTTAGAGGACGCACATGGTATGCATGGTTTTCAACCGACATCCCCATCAATGAAGGACCTTGGAAATTGTTTGGATTGCCCGGTCTTGTCTTGGAAGCATGGGATAGTAAAAAGCATTATGCCTACAAGGCAGTCGGACTTTACACCAAAAATCTGCAGCCTGTGGGTATAAGGCTGTATATTAGTAGCAAACCTTATAGGTTAAAGTCCAGGCAAGAATTTCTCCAAAAAATGTATAAAGAATACATCATGGGTAATTTCGCATTCAAAATGAGTGCCTTGCATGGTAATGGTACACAGAGTGTTCCTTCAAAAGCACAATATGATTATCAAGAAAGGGACTATCCGCATAAGTAAACTTTAATTAGAACGTAACATCTTGATATGAGGCTACTATTAACAATCCTATTAGCAATGACAATATGGCTGGATTGCTTTGCGGGTAATCCAGTTACCGGTACTGTCGTCCAGGCTTCCGACCAATCTCCGATAGCGGGTGCCAATGTCCTTTTAAAAAATGCCGAAGGGAAGTTATTGGCCTACGGAGTGACTGATGCCAATGGACGGTTCTCCATTATGCCGCCCTCTACAAGTGAAAATCTTACCATTCATGTCGCCATAATGGGATACAGTACCTATTCAGCCCCTTTGGCGCTTGATGGAAATCCTCTCGTAATAAGGATGGAAGAAGGGTCTTTCCAATTACAGGAAGTAACCGTCAAAGCCGACCGTATCCGGGAGAGCGGGGACACGATAACCTATAACGTGGGCAGTTTTGCCCAAAAACAGGACCGGAGCATAGGTGATGTGCTGAAACGTATGCCCGGCATTGACGTGGCCAACAATGGGAAAATTCAATATCAAGGAATAGACATCAATAAGTTCTACATTGAGGGCAACGACCTTTTGGGCGGGAAATACGGCATCGCGACAAACGGCATCGCTTATGACGACATCGGTGCCGTGGAGGTCATGGAAAACCATCAGCCCATGCAGGTGTTACGCGGATTGAGTTTTTCAGACCAGGCAGCTATTAATCTGAAGATGAAGAACAGCGCGAAAGCGACTTTTCTTGTTCACGGCACATTGGGTGGCGGCTGGTCTGAACAGCCGCAAGGTGCGCTCTGGCAAGGTGACATCTTCACCATGATGGTCACAGGAAAGTACCAGATGATAACTACGTTTAAAGGGAACAACACCGGGCTGAATCTGTCAGATGAGCTTTTGGACTTCACTTCCGAGAAATCGGATGAGGAATTGGACGGGTACATATCTTTGTCCACGCCGGTTACCCCAAACTTACAACGGAACAGGAGCTACTTCAATCGTTCGTGGATGGTATCTTCCAGCCACCTCCTCAAGACAAAAAACGGAGGGGAGTTCAAAGCACAGATTGACTATAACCATGACCGTGTTTCTGCACAAGGAACAAGCACGACGACCTATTTCCTGGAATCAGGTGACAAGATTATTCTTGAAGACAAGAACTCTCTGTCGCACCGCAATGCCCTGACCGGGAAGTTTTCTTATGAAGTTAATGAAAAGACCTATTTCCTCAACAATACCTTGTCGGCTGATTTTTCATGGAATGATTTGACGCTGAACACCACAGGCTCTTTACCCACTACCCAGTCGGCCTGGATGCCGGAATATAGCGTAAGCAATCTGTTGAAAGTCATCAAGCGTTTCAACAACAACAAGCTGGTCACCTTTACCAGCCGCAATGAATGGAACTCCCTGCCCGAGAAGCTGACAGTCAACCATGAAGGGCAGGATTACGGACAAAAGATAAAACAACATTCTTTCTACACGGATGAGAGAGCCTCGTTGGGTTTTGTATTCAATAAGGTGCTCCTGTCTCTTGAAGCCGGCGTGTCCGGATATCTCAGGAATCTGGATACAAACCTGTTTGGGGTGGACAGGACGGATGTAACAGAGACTGAAGCGTTAACTACCGATTATTTGCGCGTTTTCGCCTCTCCGAAATTCGAGTGGAAATATAAGAAACTGGAACTCACTCTGAATCTTCCGGTCAACCTGTATTCCTATTTCTTTTCCGGAGCCATAGGCAACCGCACGGAGTTCTTCCTGTCGCCTTCATTGGCGGCAAGGTTCCGCATCACGCCACGAATGTCGCTCACTTTGCGTGGAAGTGCCCGACGCTCTCCCGCATCCTTGCACAATATCCATGACTCTTCCATACTTACCGATTACCGGTCATTCAGTTCCGGAGTGGATGACTACTACACTTCATCCGGACAATCTCTTTCCGCTTCCTACAGCTATCGAAATGCCCCAAGCGGAATATTCGTGATGGCCATGGGTAGTTATGGATGGAACAAATCAAAATTCGGGACGGTACAGAACGTGGTCGGTGATTATGTATTCTACTCCTATCAGTCCCAACCCTCAGACTCGCGCAATGCGATGGCTTTTTTCAACGCGAGCAAAACCCTTGACTTCATGCGAGGAGCCATCGGGGTGAAAGGTATTTACAGCAGAATGGAAAACAATCTGTTGTCGCAAGGGATTTCCACCGATTACCGCAATGATTCTTTCTCTCTGTCTCCTTCCATAAACGGAAACATATCTACCTGCCTAAACTGGAATTTCCGATTTACATGGGATAAATCCTGGTTGAAAATTTCAGATATGCCAGGTCGCAGTTCCAACAATTACATCTATTCAGGAAGTGTGACATTCACACCGTGCTCTTTGATAACCTGGACGGCAGGAGGTGAATATTACCGTAATCAGATAGAAGAAGGACGTTACAAGGAAATGTTCATGCTTGACACCAAATTGACTTTCAACTTAAGCAAACGGGTTGAACTTTCCGCTTCAGTCACCAACTTGCTCAATAAGAAAGAATATAGCTATACCTCATACGGCACTGTGTCCCAATATGAGCGTTCAAGCAAACTCCGTGGGCGTGAATTTTTGATTTCAATATACTTAAAGAAATAATGAGTATTTTCAATAAAAACAGATTAAAATGGGTTAAACAGCATGACTCAATGCAGTGCGGTGTATTCTGCCTCGCAATGAATTAGCGGTAGTTTGCCTATTACCTTATCCATATTCAAATGGGGAGTCTATAATAGAGCATATATTTATGACAGGTTCATAAATTATACACTAATCCATCATTTGAGAAATGAATAAATATAATCGTAAGTTTGTTTCAATCTATTTATGTCGTACCCTTTTGGGGTAAATACTCCATCAAATGCTCTACCTAAATAACAATCTTCGTAGAGATAGCTAATGGAAATGGGGTCTATTTGACTTCTAATTTCCCCAGTGGAAATTGCATTTTCGATAACGGATTTCCAAATTTGCAGTTCTTCTTCATACCATTGAGTGGTTTGTTCCTTAAAATTAGGTATGCAAGTTAATGCGGAATTTTCAATACGCATCAAAGCCTCATTGATGTTGACAATGCCTATGTCAAACATCTGTTCTTGTTCACGTTTCAGTGTTTCAATGAAATAATTATAAAACGAGCAAAGAGATAATTTATATGCATCAGGTACGGCTTTTATAGATGATGCATTAAATACGAAAGTATTAACTACCTCCTTAAACAGACCTTCCTTATTCTTGAAATAATAAATCATAGAGCCGCGGCTTATGCCTATTTCTTTCTCCATGACACTGAATGATACGCGATCATAAAGTCTGGTGGCAAACAATCTGAATGCTTCTCTTAGTATTTTCTGACGGCTTATTTCTCCTTTGTTCATAATGCAGAATCTTCTTAGATCCTATGCAAAGTTACAAAAATATAACGATATGAAGAAACTTATTGCGCATATATTATTTTTCTTGTGCAAAATGCTTCTTATACGGATTTTATCATTACCTTACGCTATAATAAACGTTATAATTTTAACTATTATGAAATCTGTAATTAATTCAATTTTCGCAAGTACTCAAATAATGTAATAAATAAAAAGTCAATTGTTTTTATGGTGGTAAATATAATTAAGTATAGAATAAAAAATTCTTGTACTTTATGGCCTGACAACAAAAATAACACAACATAAGTGATGACGGTCTACTTAAATAGATATATTATTTATGCTTTCGCTTTATCTTCAACATCATCTCCCTAATCATGTGCTTTATGGCGTCTGCCGGATAATATAAGAGCATTCGTGGACCGGCATAGCGCATTATTTGTCTTATCTGTTCGCGCTTTTCAGGTTTGTAGCAGTGAACCTTGCACAGGCGGCATGTTGGTTTATTGTCCTGAAACGGACAACGGGCAAGGCGCGATGTGGCATATTCAAGCAGTTCACGGCATTGCGGACACAGCTCTTTATTGCCCTCCTTATGGCGGCAATACAGGCGTATCATCAGTTCTACGGTGCGCTGTTCGTGGGTTGTTCGAGGGGTGAGTGGCATTGTTGTGGGGGATTGGGATTATGGGAGTAATGGGAGTAAAATGAGAGTGATGGGAGTAATGGGGAAGTTATGGCGGCTGCACAACTGTGAGCCGCCATGATGCTTCTGTGTATATTTCTTTTGTGGTGTTACCTTATCTTTATCTCACAGTTGTCCAGACTGTCTATTATTGCCAGCGACTCAACTCTCACGCCGGCATTGCGCAGATATTCGCCGCCGTGCTGAAAGGCTTTCTCTATGATGAAGCCCATGCCTGCCAGCGTGGCTCCTGCCTTGTTCACAAGGTCGATTATGCCTTTGGCGGCATTGCCGTTGGCCAGAAAGTCGTCGATAAACAACACGTGGTCGCCTTCGCGCAGAAAGTCCTTGCTAACGCAGATGTCATAATTGCGGTTCTTGGTGAACGAGTAGACCGTTGTGGTGAGCATGTTTTCCATCGTTACCGGCTTTTTCTTCTTGGCAAACACCACCGGCAGTTCAAGCAGATAGCCCGTCATTATGGCCGGGGCTATGCCGCTGGCCTCTATGGTTATAATCTTGTTGATGTCGGTAGATGCAAATCGTCTGACAAACTCCACAGCGATAGACTTCATCAATATAGGATCCATCTGATGGTTGATAAAGCTGTCAACCTTAAGGATGCCTCCCTCAAAACATTTTCCGTCGCGCATTATGCGCTCTTTCAGTGCTTTCATAATCCCGTGTTATGTTTTATCTGTCGGCTGCTGCCTCGTTAAACTTCTGCATGAGCCATGCCTTCTGCTCGGCAATGGTCATGTTGCTGTTGTCGAGTTCAATGGCGTCGTCAGCCTTGCGCAGCGGCGACACTTCGCGGTGAGAGTCTATATAGTCGCGTTCCTTAACGTTCTTCAGTATGTCGTCAAAGTCGGCCGGCATGCCTTTGGCTTTCAGTTCGTCGTAGCGTCTTTGCGCTCTTACTTCAGCCGATGCTGTTACGAATATCTTGAGTTCGGCGTCAGGAAAGACCACTGTGCCGATGTCTCTTCCGTCCATAATTATACCTTTCTCCTTGCCCATGGCCTGCTGTTGCGCAACGAGAGCCTCTCTGACAAACGGCAGTGCGGCTATAGGACTTACGTGTGACGACACCTCCATTGTGCGTATCTCCTTTTCAACAAGTTCGCCGTTGAGGTAAGTGTCGGGGCGTCCGGTCTCGCTGTTCAGCCTGAACGAAATGTTAATCTCGCCCATACGCTGTTTCAGTTCTTCAGTCATTATGCTTCCGTCGGCGTTGAACATTCCGTTGCGCATGGCAAACAATGTTACAGAGCGGTACATCGCTCCCGTGTCAACATAAATATATCCTATTTCGCGGGCCAGGTCTTTGGCCATAGTGCTTTTGCCGCATGACGAAAAACCGTCGATGGCTATAGTTATCTTTTTCATGTCTTGTTTATTTTGTTCTTGATATGCATTCCTTTTATTGATGTGTGCCGCTTGTGTCTTGGCTGTAAGCTTGTTACAGCGAATAAGTGACGTTTACGAGCAGCGAGCTTGACGACACGTGATATTTGCCGTAGCCTAACTGCAGCTTGAAGCGGTCGAGCTGCAGTCCGGCTCCGAACGACCAGCCCGCTCTGTGACTGCTCTCCTCGTCGGCTCCGCTGCTTATTGTCATCTGGTCGGCACGTCTGAAGTTGTATCCGGCAGCGAGATATATCTGCTGCGACAAGATAACGTCGGCGCCTATAACAAGATGATTTATCAGTCCGTAGTCCCAGTCGGTAAGTCCCACGAGCGTAGCCGACACCCTGAATGGCAGCGACGCAAACTTCTTGCTCACTCCTGCCTGCAGGTCAAATGGCATTTTCTCATAGTCCTCATTATAAGCATTGATTTGTCCGCCGAGGTTTTTGGCAACAAGCGACACCGACCAGTCGCGGTCAGGGTCATAATAGTTGAGGCCGAGGTCAATGCCCACAGCCATTGAGCTGTAGTCGCCTATATAAGAAGTGATGAATTTAGCCGTTATACCTCCCACCAGCCTGTCGTTAAGAATATAGCTGAGCACTCCGCTTATGGCAATGTCCTTGGCCGAGAATTCGCCCTGCTGAACGTTGTTCTCGTCAACCTCCTTCATCTTTCCGTAGTCCATATATTGCGCCATTACGGCCACCGAGGCTTTTTCCTTTATGATACGGTTGAACGATGCGCTCGCCGTGGTTGCGCCCGCCATGTAAGTCATGAAATTGAGGTTTATGCTCTTGTCGCTCACCGACGCCAGCAGTGCAGGGTTGCTGAACATCAGCGACGGGTCGTCTTCAATTATCGTAATGTTTTCGCCGCCGAGAGCTGCCGCATGGGCACTGACCGGAATTCTCAAGAAATTATATCCGGTCTGGCTTTCCTGTGCGCTTGCTGCAACGGCAAAAAGCATCATTAAAAACAAAAAAACGGTTTTTTTCATCGATTTCTGTTATTTTTACGGCAAAGATACACCTTTTTTCAAATATCTACGTTACTTTTGTAGAGTGAAAATATGGTGCCATGCACATTTGTTCTTGATAATAACGCTAAAAAAGTCAGATTAGTATGTGCAGGGCCAAAGGTATTAATTGTCATTAGTCAGGTGGAACTTAAAAAATCATATAAGGCCGACTTGGAACATCAGCGTGTATCAGGCTTTTTGCTTGGTCTGATAGTTGTGCTGTCGTTGTTTCTGGTTTGTCTTGAATTTACCACGTCAAGTCAGTCGACCGACGTCGCCGACGATATTCTTGACGATGTTTCGCAAGATATTGAGATGATGCCCGTGTTGCAGCAGAAGAACATGATAGCCGCGCCGCAGGCTGCTCCGAAGCGTGCCATGCCCGAAAAGATGAAGGTGGTGGACGAGCAGGTGGCCGACGTTGTTGAAAAACAAGACGGCACAGACACCAAAAACGATGCGCAGACAGGCGCTGCCGCAAGCGGCGAGTCTGCCGATGACCAGACCACGGCATTGTCGCCTGTGGCTGTTGACGAAGACGACAATCCTCTTAATTTCCAGGTGATAGAGCGTCTGCCCGAATTTCCAGGCGGCATGGTTGAGTTTATGAAATGGCTCACCAAGAATCTCTCTTATCCTGTGATTGCTCAGCAACAGAAGATACAGGGCAAGGTCCTTGTGTCGTTCATAATCAATAAAGACGGAACTATAAGCAGTCCGAAGGTGGTAAAGTCGGTCAGCCCGGAGCTCGACCGCGAGGCGCTGCGCGTAATACGCATAATGCCTAAATGGAAACCGGGCGAAGACCACGGTAAGCCATGCCGCACCTACTTCTGCATTCCCGTTGTGTTTAAGTTGTAATATTTATTCTGCAATCTTAAAAACCCTTATCACTATGTTAACGGCAAACGAAATACTACAAAAGATTAATTCGTATCTTGACAACATGCCTTACGAACGTAAGCCGCAGAGTCTTTATGAACCTGTTAAGTATGTTTTGTCGATGGGCGGCAAGCGCATACGCCCGTCGCTTATGCTCATGGCTTACAATCTGTATAAGGACGATCCCGAGAGCATATTGTCTCAGGCCTGTGGCCTTGAGATTTATCATAACTATACGCTGTTGCACGACGACCTTATGGACAACGCGGCAATGAGGCGCGGCCATCAGACCGTTCATCTTAAATGGAACGCCAACACGGCGGTTTTGTCAGGCGACAGCATGTATGTGCTTGCGTTCAGGCGCATGGCTCAGTGTGCCCCAGACAAGATGAAGCCCATGCTCGACATCTTTATTGAGACTGCTCTGCAGGTTGGCGAGGGACAGCAGTATGACATGGACTTCGAGAAGCGTAACGACGTAACCGAGGAAGAGTATATCGAGATGATACGCCTCAAGACAAGCGTGCTGCTTGCGTGTGCCCTGAAGATTGGAGCCGTGCTTGCAGGAGCATCTGAAAGCGATGCCGACAACCTGTATAAGTTTGGCGAGCAGATTGGTCTTGCCTTCCAGTTGCAGGACGATTATCTCGATGTTTACGGCGACCCGAAGGTGTTCGGTAAGGCAATAGGAGGCGACATATTGTGCAACAAGAAGACTTATATGCTCATCAATGCCTATAACAGGGCAGACGAGGCACGCCGCAAGGAACTTGTAAAGTGGATTACTGCCACTGATTTCAAGCCTGAAGAGAAGATAAAGGCCGTTACTGAAATATACAACGAGCTTGGCATTGACCGACTGGCAAAGGATAAGATAAAATACTATTTTGATCAGAGCCGCAAATATCTCGACCTTGTCAGCGTTGATGATGAGCGCAAGAGCGTGCTGCGCGCTTATGCCGACGCCATGATGGGCCGCAAGGCTTGATTTAAGACTGCTCTGAATTGTTTTCAGAAAGGTTTGCCCTTGCCTGATTGTACAGTTGAGGCCTTATTGCGAGTGTTGATTAATAATATATATGTGAGATAAAAAGAAATGCCATACAGACGACTACCGAAGACAGACGCAGCCCGTTTGAGAGCGTTGAAAACACTGCTTGACAACAACGAGATTTACACTGTGCGCAACAGATTTATAGACTGGAAAACCCTTAACAGGGCGCAGCCGGCCTATGACAAGCTGCTCACTGCTTCGGAACAGTATAAGGTGAGCTATGCAGCCCAGCTCAGAGGTGCAGGTAAAGGCGACAAACTGCAGCGCAATGCCACGATGTATGTCAGCCATTTTTTGCAGGTGCTGCTTATGGCCGTTGAGCGTGGAGAAATAAAAAAAGCAAATCTGAAGTTGTATGGACTTGACGAAACTTCAACGGCTCTGCCCAACATAAAGACTATTGCGGGTCTGATAAAGTGGGGCAAACTGGTGGTTGAGGGCGAGAAAGCCCGTATAAAGAAAGGCGGACGCCCGATATACAATCCTACAGTGGGCATGGTCAGCACTCATCTTGACATCTTTATTGAAAACAACGAGCAGCAGAAACGTCTGCAAGACCGAACCGCCAAGGCGCTTGAGGCGTTGAAGGCTGTACGCCCCGAAGTGGACAGCGTGCTGCTGGAGTTGTGGAATCAGATAGAGGACAAATTTAAGAATGAGCCGCCTGAGGTTAGGTTTGCCGAATGTCGCAAGTATGGCATAGTTTATTATTACCGCAGAAAGGAGGAACATCTCTATTGATTTAACGCCTTTGCGCTTTCAGAGAGTTTGTTTCCAATCTTATAAAAATATCCATAGACAATGAATTTCATTGACACACATACACATCTTGACGGCGAAGAGTTTGATGCCGACCGCGACGAGACAATAGCAAGAGCCAAGGCTGCCGGTGTGAGCAAGGTGTTTATCCCGGCTATCGACATGCCGTCTGTAAGCAGGGTGCTTGCTGTATGCGACAGTTATCCAGGCTATGCCTATCCTATGATAGGACTGCATCCCGAAGAAGTGAAGGCCGACTGGCAGGATGTTCTGAAGGAGATGAAGCCTGTGCTTGATGCCAACCGAGACAAGGTTATTGCCGTAGGCGAGGTGGGACTCGACTATTATTGGAGCCGTGAGTTTGAGCAGGAGCAGCTCGGTGCCTTTGAAGAGCAGGTAAGATGGTCGGTTGAATACCGTCTGCCGCTGATGATACACTGCCGTAAGGGACAAAACGAAATGGTGCGCCTGTTGCGCCGTTATGAGAAAGACCTGCCGGGAGGAGTGTTCCACTGCTTCACCGGCAACGAGAAAGAAGCCGCCGAACTGCTGTCGTTCGATAAATTTGTCCTCGGTATTGGCGGAGTGCTTACTTTCAAGAAGTCGCATCTGCCCGAAGTCTTGCCTACTATTCCGCTCGACAGGGTGGTGCTTGAAACCGACTCGCCGTATATGGCTCCTGTTCCTATGCGCGGAAAGCGTAACGAGAGCGCCTATGTGGCTTATGTATTGAAGCGCATGGCCGAATGTTATGGAGTGAGCGAGGAGCAGGTGGCTGAAGCAACCAATGACAATGTTAAGCGTGTGTTCTCAATATCATAAGTTTTGCCGTCGGACATTGTTGATGTCATGTTGCCGGTTCACGCGTTAATCTTCTTGTAACACAAACTTTCAGAAAGCTTGGATGAACACCGGAATTATTGTAGTTTGTAAAAACTAAAAATACAAAAAATGTCGGTGTCAAGCTAAAAAAGATGTGATTTTATGGTAGAAATAATCTGAAAAAAGATAATTTTGCAACTCGTAAACTAAATATTCAGCTAAAAGGAAAGATGCTCGAGTGGCTGAAGAGGCACGCCTGGAAAGCGTGTAAACGTTAAAAGCGTTTCGGGGGTTCGAATCCCCCTCTTTCCGCTAATGTTTTTTTTAATTCATAACAGATATGAATAATCTGATTGCAAAGATTGCAATAACAACGCTCCTCGTTTTTTCTATCAGCCATTCGGCTTTTGCCCAGAATGGTGAATTAACCGGGCAGATGAAGTCGAAAGCAGTGTCAACGCTTGCTGCCGACCAGCCTAAGTCGCACAAAACTCAGCCGGCAGCCGACCAGCCGGCGGCACCAAAGGCAGATGACAGCACTACAGCTGACTCGGCTGAACAGGCAGCACAGGCCGATTCGTTTGATGTTGACATGGCTGAAGAGCCTGATTCAACCATTATGCCGGTTGAGAGTGAAGGATTTCATAAGACGCTTAAAGTAAAGTATATTGAAGGCGACGCCGGATTTATGTCGTTTGTGGCACTGGTGCTGGTGCTTGGTCTTGCTTTCTGCATAGAGCGCATAATATATCTTACGCTCTCGGAGATTAACGCCAAGAAACTTATGGCCGATCTTGAGCCTCTTATCCTTAAAGGCGATATTGAGGGCGCAAAGACAATATGCCGCAACACCCGCGGACCTGTAGCCTCAATATGCTATCAGGGCCTTATGCGCATAGACGAGTCGATGGACGACGTTGAGCGCAGCATCACTTCTTACGGCTCTGTTCAGGCCGCCAATCTTGAAAAGGGATGCTCGTGGATAACGCTGTTTATAGCCATGGCCCCGTCGCTCGGATTCCTCGGTACGGTTATCGGTATGGTAATGGCGTTTGAGCAGATACAGATGGCGGGCGACATCAGTCCTACTATTGTTGCGGCTGGTATGAAGGTTGCGCTGATAACCACAATCTTCGGACTCATTGCAGCCCTGATAATGCAGGTGTTCTATAATTACATTCTTTCAAAGATAGAGCACATAACGAGTCAGATGGAAGAGTCGGCCATAACGCTGCTCGACATCATAATGAAATATAAGCTTACACGATGATGCATTTTTCCTTAAAAAACATGAGACAACTTTCGGCAGAGCAGATATCCACACGTGTGCTGTATGTTCTGATTGCTGTTATTGTACTCTTGTTCGGCGCGTTCTTTCTGATAGGATTCGACATTCCTTATGATGAAGATCCTACGTTTAACGCTCCGCTGTTTACCGATGCCGTGCTCATCTTTATCTATATACTTGTGCTGGCTACGGTGGGCATGACGGCTTATGCCGTGTACAGAAGCATCAGAGGACGCGACAAAACATCTGATACAATAAACAATATCCCGGCGGCAAAGATTGCCGGATTCACGGCCGGACTTACAGTTGTATGTCTGCTGCTGACTTTCCTGCTTGGCTCGTCAGAGCCGGTGATGGTCAACGGAGTGAAATATTCTGATGCCTTTTGGCTTAAAGCCACTGACATGTTTATCAACACGGCTTCTGTATTGCTGTTAGTTGCAGTATGCGGAGTGGTGTTCGGACTCTCTGGATACAGCAGAAAGATTAATCTGAAAAAATAAGGAGACGGCCTGCTGCTGATGCCATATTCGGCAGTCGCCGGCATTATGGATAACCATAAGAATGTGAACAAGGCTCAACAGGGCCGTCCATATTTCTTAATAAATTAAGTAAAAACATAGGTCAAAGAAAATGATTCTGAGACACGATAAACGTGAAGTACCTCAGTTGAACACCACGTCAACGGCTGACATATCGTTCATCCTGCTGGTGTTCTTCCTTATAATGACGTCTATGGACGTAGACAAGGGCCTGCAGCGCCAGTTGCCTCCGCCCGACAAGAACAACACGGAAGAGGTGGCAGACATAAGCAAGAGCAATATGCTCGACCTTCAGCTTACGTCTGAGAACCGTCTTGTAGTTGACGGAAAGCCGCTTGATATTGCGCAGTTGCGTTCGCGTGTCATGACGTTTGTAGGCAAGACTGCCGACCGCCAGCGCCACATCATCTCAGTTACCGTTGACAGAAAGACGAGTTATGACCTGTATTTCAACGTGCAGAACGAAATAATGGCGGCATATAACACGCTTCGCAACAGATATGCGCTTAAGACTTACGGGCGCGAATATGAGCGGTGTACGGCCAAACAGCGCGAGAAAGTCAGGGCATATTATCCTCAGCGCATATCTGAAACAACTGTGGCAGAAGCCGAAGGAGGTGAGAGATGAGTATGTTCAAACGCAGCCGTCGCACCGTGCCGATGCTCAACACGGCAGCATTGCCCGACCTTATATTCACGGTGCTGTTCTTCTTTATCACCGTTACTCACATGCGCCAGGTAACGCTGAAGGTGAAATATAGGGTGCCTGAGGGTACAGAACTTACTAAACTTACAAAGAAGTCGGCTATAACTCATATCTATATCGGCAAGCCGACAAAAGAAATGAGGGCACAGGCCGGAAACAAGACTCGTATACAGATTAACGACAAGTATGCTGACATACCTGCCGTAATTGATTATGTTACAGAGGAACGCCACCGTATGTCGCCCGAAGACGCCAAAATAATGAGTGTTTCGGTGAAGGCTGACCGCGAGACCGAAATGGGAATTATGAGCGATTTAAGGCAGGGCTTGCGTGAGGCCGGAGCACTCCGCGTTAATTATTCTGCGGTTGAAAAAAGCAAGAATTAATTTTTGCTTTTACAAAGATGTTATAATCTGTTATTAAGACGTAAAATTTTGCTTTAAATCTATTGCAGAAATGATAAATTTATCATATCTTTGCACAAATTAATCGGTCAGTTGGATTTTGAAAACAGCATGTCCTTGCGTCACAGATGCCGGCGTTTGCCATGGCAGACGGATGGCATAAAAACGAAGCGTTCTTATCCGGTGGCCAATATTTATGTTTGTTTAATCTATTAACTCAGAAAATGGCGCATCATAATTTAGATTCATTAGACAAAAAAATTCTACGGCTTATTGCCGAGGATGCTCGTATTCCATTCCTTGAGGTAGCTCGTTCGTGCAACGTAAGCGGCGCGGCCATACATCAGCGCATACAGAAACTTAATAGTCTCGGAGTATTGAAGGGCTCGCAGTTCATCATTGACCCTGAGAAGATTGGTTACGAAACTTGTGCTTATATTGGCTTGAACCTCAGAAATCCTGAAGATTTTGACAAGGCGGTTGAGGCTTTAAGAAACATACCTGAAGTGGTTGAATGTCATTATACTACAGGCGACTATGATATGTTCATAAAGATTTACGCATTCAACAATCACCATTTGCTCAATATCATTCACGATCGTCTGCAGCCTCTGGGATTGTCACGAAGCGAAACAATCATATCATTCAATTCGGCATTCGACCGTCAGCTGCCTATCGTTGACATACCGGTTGACGATGAGGAAGAAGATGATGTTACTGAATAAAAAAGTTAAGCCAAGGCATAAGTGCCTTGGTTTATTTTTTTATGATACCAATGACGTGTGTTAAGGCCTTATAGGCATTTGGGGCATACGCTTTATGATTTGATATTTATAAAAAAGTTGAAGCCAAAGAGAACCATACGTACTCTTTGGCTTCAACTTTTTTTATTGTCTGACGTAGTCTACAAATGAGTATTTGTAGGCATGTTTCTCGTCGATGTCGTGGTCTTCGCGTTTTTCTTCTTTCCAATCGTCAAACTCAGGAAAGAAAGTGTCGGCATCTGCCGGAGTATCTTCTATCTCTGTAAGGCACAGTCTGTCGGCCTTATTTATTGCTTGTTCATAAATGCTTGCTCCACCTATTATATATATGTCTTCGTCGGCAGAGCAGTTAGCCAGCGCTTCGTCGAGCGAAGTGTAGCAGTCGCATCCGGCAAAGTCGCGCTTTGTGCGGCTCAACACAATGTTGCGTCTGTTTGGCAGTGCCCCTTTCGGCAGCGACTCAAAGGTCTTTCGTCCCATTATTATTGTATGTCCTGTTGTAAGGGCCTTAAATCTTTTCAGGTCGTTAGGCAGCCAGTAAATCAGTTTGTTGTCTTTTCCTATCGCCCGGTTTTGTGCCACGGCGGCAATGATGGTTATTTGCATGAGATTATGGTAGTTAAAGTGGTTTTGATGGGGAGTTATGAAGTTAGGTAGTTAAGGAGTTAAGACATTTGCCATGTCTGTCTTAAAACCTCTTTGGTATTGTCTTAACTCCTTAACTACCTAACTCCATGACTCCTAAATAATTTTACACACTCACCTTTCCGGCAATGTGCGGCCAGGGATTATAGTTTTCGAGAGTGAAGTCTTCGTATTTAAAGTCGAAGATATCTTTGACATCAGGGTTGAGCTTCATTGTCGGCAGCGGACGGGGAGTGCGTGTCAGCTGAAGGTCAACCTGTTCGAGATGGTTAAGATAAATGTGGGTGTCGCCTGTTGTGTGGATAAAGTCACCCGGTTTAAGTCCTGTTACCTGCGCAACCATCATCAGCAGAAGGGCGTATGACGCAATGTTGAACGGCACACCGAGGAATGTATCGGCACTGCGCTGATAAAGTTGAAGACTGAGACGTCCGTCTGCTACATAAAACTGGAACAGACAATGGCATGGAGGCAGGTGCATCTGCTCAATGTCGGCCACGTTCCATGCACTCACAATCATGCGCCTTGAGTCAGGATTGTTCTTAATCTGATTAATCACGTTCTTAATCTGGTCGATGTGTCCGCCGTTATGGTCGGGCCATGAGCGCCACTGGTGGCCATAAACAGGACCGAGTTCGCCGTTCTCGTCGGCCCATTCGTTCCATATCCTCACCCCGTGTTCCTGAAGATATTTCACGTTAGTGTCGCCTTTTAAGAACCACAGAAGTTCGTAGATTATAGATTTCAGATGGAGCTTCTTGGTTGTAAGAAGCGGAAAGCCATCGTCAAGATTAAAGCGCATCTGATTGCCGAATATGCTTATTGTGCCCGTCCCAGTGCGGTCGTGCTTCTTTACGCCTTCGGTCTTGATGCGTCTTAGCAGTTCGAGATATTGTTTCATCGTATTTTATTAGTTTTTATTATTTCGTTGTATTCGTCCGGCACGTGAGAGCTTTTTACCTTCCATTCAGCCGGATAAAGGTTGTTGGCCCTGTTGCCTATGTTCTTTTCAAAGCCAAGCGGCACGCCTTTGAACGTAACCAAAACATATCCGCGCGGTGTGTCGGCAGGTAAGGTTACAGCCTCTTTGCGCAGAAAACTCATTGCCTGCGCATAAGTCAGTTCTGCCTTTGCAAAGGCATCCTTGTTAAGTGCCCTCGAAAGGGCGAGAGCCTGTGCCGGTATGATGTCTTTACCTTTGCTTTCGCCTAAAGTAATTCCGGCAGATAATATCTTGAGTGATTTGTTTGCTGCGTCATAAACATCGCGCCATGCCTTGGGTATGGCTGATGTGATGTTGTCGTTGGTAACAAAGTCGAATTTGTCAGATTTTTCAATCCATTCAGTGTTGCATTTAGCCGCATCTTTCTTGCCGTTGCGCTGTCTGTCTTTCTTCGCCTTCTTGTCCTTTTTAGGATTATCGTTGCCGCCATATTCGCCTTCTTTTCGCATCACGGCCATGAATATTCCTTCACCGCGAGTAAGTCCGGGCAGGAAACGATAAACAGGTTTGTCAAATCCTTTGAGCAGCGAGCCGGTTATGTTCCAGCTTTCGTCAACGTCAACGGGCAACAGTTCTGCGCCCAGTTCTTCAGTTATAAATCTTATGTTTTCTTCGTCTTCCTTGGTGTTGAACGTGCATGTTGAGTAAATCAGCAGACCGCCTGGCTTCAGGCACTGCCATACATCGCTCACAATTTCGCGCTGAAGTCGCCAGCACTTATCCACATTCTGCACGCTCCATTCGCTTATCGCCGTGTCGTCCTTTCTGAACATTCCTTCGCCAGAGCATGGAACATCAGTAAGTATTACGTCGAAAAGGAGGCGACTCTTGCCGAAGTCGCGCGGATAATTGTTTGTAACAATCACGTCCTCGTGTCCGAATTTCTGCATGTTTTCCGCCAGAATCTGTGCGCGTGTCCTCATCGGCTCGTTGCTTATCAGCAGACTTCCTTCAGGCAGCGCAGCCCTTGCCACGGTTGACTTGCCGCCAGGTGCGGCACAAAGGTCGAGCATTGTAACCGGCTTGTCGGCAACATACTGGCGCATAACGCGGTCGAGAAACATCGATGATGCTTCCTGGACATAATATTTTCCGGCGTGGAGCAGGGGATCAAACGTGAAGTTAGGACGAGAGTTGAGATAATATCCGTTGTCACACCATCCGACTTTTCCGTCAGAAAGATTTTCGGCCGGCATATCTCCGTCACATTTAAAGGGGTTGAGCCTTATGCTTACCGGCGGCTCCTCGGCCAGTCCGTTGCTTATTATGCCCCACAAGTCGTTGCCCGTGAGCGTTTTGGTATAGTTTATAAAATCTTCCGGCAGTGTCATTTGTTAGACGATTTGGATAATGTCGGCAAAGTTACAAATAATTTTAAAGTTTTGATTTAAAATAAAGTTTTTATTTAAAAACTTGTCAGATTAGAATTATTAACTTATCTTTGCAAAAAGAAACTTAATTTTTATTATTCAAATTATCATTAAACTATTTTATTATGAGAATTAGCTCCATTTTATTGCTCTTTGCAATGGCTTTAGTGTCTGTAGGTGTGCAGGCGCAGGAGGAAGAGGACAACAATCTTTTTAATCACCTTTCTGTTGGAGTAACAGCCGGAACACCCGGTGTCGGCATAGATGTAGCCATGCCGGCGTGCGATTTTGTTCAGCTTCGTGCCGGTATTTCAGTGTTTCCTAAAATTAAGTTTGATACAGACCTCAGCATAAGTTCTTATGCAGATACGTATCCTGATGAAAGCGATCTTTTTCCGTCATCAGTAGGAATAGAGGCAAAGACAGGCTTCGTCAACGGAAAGTTTCTTGTAGATTTATATCCTTTTGGCGGCAGTTTCCATATAACAGCCGGTGCCTATTTCGGCGGTTCGAGCATCGTAAAGGCTTATAACACGGAGGACGGTCTGCTGAAAGACGTTGCCGACTATAACGCCCGTGTGCCTGAGAGCGAGCGCATAGGCTACGAGTTGGGCAACTATCTGCTTACGCCTGACGAGAACGGTAATATTAATGCCGAAATCAAGACGTCGTCGTTTAAGCCTTATGTAGGTTTGGGCTTCGGCCGTGCAGTGCCACGCAACCGTATAGGATTTATGTTCGAACTCGGCTGTATGTTCTGGGGTTCGCCTAAATTGTATTGTAACGGCGAGCAGCTAACAGAAGAAGATTTTGGAGGCGATGAAGGCGGAGTGATAAAGACACTCAGCAAGATAAACATTTATCCTGTTATCAATTTCCGTCTCTGCGGCAGAATATTGTAGTCTGCAATACATTGTTTTAAGATACGGCAATTATACTTTTTGTAAAATAACTCTGTTATCAAACATTTTAGGGCATTTGATTTTGTGGCAAAATACAGCCGTGAAATTAAATGCCCTAAAATTTATAACATTTTTGCCGCATTTTGCTTTGCATTTAAATATTTATAATGCGATTTCTGCCGTTCGCTTAACCAAAATATATGAGTTTGCTTTCAGACTATTAGTGGCCGAGTTACGCATCGAAAACGGGCCACTTTTGCATGAAAAGTGGCCCGTTTTTGAAGGCTAAATCATCGGTTTTTTATTAGTAAAGCGCCGAGTTGGTGTGGCTGTTTAAAAATATGGCTTAATAATTGCTGCTTCTTGCTTGACGGGATGCGTTTAAAATTTATGTGTTATGTGTAATAAATTATGTCATAAAATAAAATTAAGAGATGGTGAATGACATATTCTTCTGAAATTTTTTGTCATGTCTGCAACCTTTTTATCATTTGATACGTCTAATGAATAGAATAAAAAATGAAAACGAAATATGAGAAAGTTATTTATAATTTTAGCCATGGCAGCCGCATTTACGGTTCCTGTTCAGGCTCAGAAGTCTTTATACAGGCATAATCCTCAGGTGGTTAACAGCCATGCTGCCGCTGACACAAGTGAGGTGGTGGCCTATTCGGACACTACAGGTGCGGCACGAGATACGGCAGTTGCGCAGCAGACTGCTCAAGACGACAGTGATTCAGTTCATGTAACTACGTTAGATGATGTTTCAGATCCCTTCAAACTTATTGCCTATCTTGCCGATTTAGGCGGCTTTGGCGGTGTTGTGATAGCCATATTCTTTGTACTGTTGGGGCTTATCATCATGCTTTCTCCATTTATATTTGTGGCACTTATTATATATATGATATTTAAAAACCGCAACAAACGTTACCGTCTGGCAGAAAAGGCAATGGAGAACGGGCAACCCATACCCGACTACCTGTTGAAGAAAGACGATTTCAGCAATGAGGCTCTATGGAGGAAAGGTGTCAAGAACGGATGCCTTGGCATAGGTCTTGTGGTCTTCTTCTATGTTATCGGTGCCAATCCGCTCACCGGTATCGGATGGCTCGTGTTCTTCTATGGTCTCGGACAGTGTATAATCTCGCGCACTACGGGACGTGACAAACGCCAAAAATGGAACGACAGTTATACGGACGATATAAAGGACGAGTCGGCCGACGATAAAGAAAAGTAATATTCAGGGTTACAGGTGAAACAGCTTAGCGACATATCGTTGGTTACCCGCGTGGCCGTATTCCACGACAAGAAGGCATTTGATGCGCTTGTGGTGAAATATCAGTCGGCCGTCAGAAGGTTCTTCCTGAGTCAGACTCTGGGCGACGAACAGCTCAGCGACGACTTGGCGCAGGACACTTTCATCAAGGCGTACACCAGCATAGGGCGTTTCAGGGGACTTTCGGGCTTCTCAACATGGCTTTACCGCATAGCCTACAACGTGCTTTATGACTACAGAAGGTCGCACAAGATTACTGACGACGTAGACTCTTTGGCGACCGAACGCAGTGCTGCACGGACAGACAAGGCTTTGGGCATGGATATATATGGGGCGCTTAAGATACTGAAAGCCGACGAGAGGCTCTGCCTTACGCTGCAACTTATTGACGGATTGCCTGTTGACAAGATTTCAGAGATAACATCGCTGCCTGTTGGAACAGTGAAGTCGCATCTCTCAAGAAGTAAACATAAACTTGCAAATTATTTAAAGGATAATGGATATGACAGATAATAATGACGATATTCTGGTAAAAAAATTCTTCAGCGAAAACCGCATTGATGTGCCCGACAACGGATTCTCAAAGCGTGTCATGCGCCGTCTGCCCAACCGCACACGGCGTATCAGCCGTTTGTGGACAGTTATATGCGTTGTTATAGGTCTGCTGATATTTGTCCACAACAAAGGCCTTACGGTTCTTGTCTCTTGTTTCGACAGCATATTGTCAGGCATGTTGGCGCATCACGAACAGCTTAACAATCCTTATGTACTGCTTTCCATGGTCGCAGGCTGTGCCCTTTTGTGGGGCATTGGCCTTGCCGTTCGCGAAAGATAGGCATTCAAAGTTCTGCGCATATCGTTGCGTAAGCAGTTTGTCATGTCTGCAACAAATTTGTCATGTCTGCAAGTAAGATAAAGAGGCTGACTTATGTTGATGTGTTGAAATGTATTTGGGGGTATATAAAACAACAATCCCCGGAACTTAAAGTGCCGTTCCGGGGATTGTTGTTATTCCATGTCAATAACGAAGCCGTCGTCGCCTGAGCCGTTATATTCAGGCTCTTTTGCCTTTGGCGGATTCTTCAGGTTGCCTTTTTCGTCGAACATTCCGTAAGTTGTTCTTAGCACGATGAACTCTGTGCGGCGGTTCAGCTGGTTGCATATCTCCTGTTTATCCTTGTCGAGCTTCTTTATAAATTCTTCTGTCAGCACGTCGCCCTCCTTCAGCCACGGATATTTTTCCGTAAGTTTTTTGCGTATGGTCTTCGGTTTCTCCTTTCCGTAGCCCACAGGCGACAGCCTGTCTTTGGCTATTCCGTGCTGAATGAGATAGTTAACCACGGCCTCGGCTCTTTTCTGCGACAGCGTCTTGTTGTATTCTGCGCTGCCCTTATAGTCGCAGTGGGCGCTAAGCTCTATTGTTACGTTGGGATTCTCGTTGAGCAATTTTATTAATTCATCGAGCGCTTTTGTTGATTCAGGGCGCAGCGAATACTTGTCAAAGTCGTAGAAAATGTTGTCTATCAGCACCGGCACACGTATGGATGCGAGCGGAAACTGAAGTACATATTCCTCCGATTCGGTAACGGGCTTTACCCTCAGTTCCTCCTTATGGTTGAGGAAACCCTTGCATGTGGCAAGCATCATATAGTCGACATTGGGATTGATAACCTGCGTGAAAGAGCCGTCGCCCTTAACGCTCAGCTTTAGGTTGGTGCCGTCGCTGCCCACCATATACACCAGTGCGTCGGGCAGTTCGTATCCGTCCATTTCGTAAACCCAGCCCTTCACGGTCTGTATTATTTCAGGTTTCTCAAAACTGTAAATGTGGTCCCAGCCTCTGCCGTCGCCTCTGTTTGACGAGAAATAGCCCCGGTTGTGAGGCCCTTCAAACGTCATGCCGAAGTCGTCGCCCTGCGAGTTGAGCGGGTATCCAGGATGTTCCAGCACAAATTTCTTTGTGCTCTTGTCAACCTTTGCTATGTAGATGTCGAGTCCGCCGAGGCCTTTGTGTCCGTCGGACGAGAAATACAGGTCGCCGTTTGGTCTGAACGTCGGAAACATCTCGTTGCCCGGCGTGTTGACAGGCTCGCCGAGATTCTCAACACCTCCTAGTCCGTTAGTAGTTATCCTTACTCTCCAGATGTCGTATCCGCCTTTGCCTCCCGGCATGTCTGATGTGAAATAGAGCCATTGTCCGTCGGGCGATACGGCGGGATGGGCATAACTCGAGAGCGTGTCGCGTGTTATTTCCAATGGTGATGCCTTGCTCCATGCGGCGTCAGAGCGGTTGGAGGTTACTATGGTTGCGTATCTTGGATAGTTGGGGTCGGTGGTGCATTGAGTGAGATACATCTGACTTTGGTCGGGCGTGAAGCAGCATGCGCCCTCGTCAAACTCGGTGTTCAGTCCCGAAACAATAGCTTCGGGCTTGCCCCATTTGCCTTTGTCGTCTTTTTGCGACACAAATATGTCGCCGGCCTTGGTGCCGGTTATGCCGCTCAGCTCGTCGCCTTCGGCCTCGTTTCTTGTAGAAGTGAAATACAGTTGGTCGTATTCATCGCCGAAGAGCATTGGCGAATAGTCGGCACGGCGCGAATTGAACACGTCCATCTTCTTTACTATATATCTCGAGCCGGCATTCTTTTCTTCCTGTGCAGTCTGTGCCGAAAGCAGTCCGCTTTTTGCCAGTTCATTGTCCGGCAGCGAGTCGAGCACCATCTGAAATTCCTTGGCGGCTTCTTTATAGCTGCCGTTCTTCATCAGTATTCGTGCAAAGGCAAGATGCGTGTTTATGTCGGCCTTGTTGTATCTTATTGCGTTGCGGTATGCGGCAATGGCTTTTTGTGTGGAGTTTATGCGGTCATAGCATCCGGCAAGTTTGAGGGCGCGTTCGCCTCTCTTGTCCTTATCCTTGGGCGATGTCTTGTTATATGCCGTCTTAAATTCGGCTGCGGCGTCATAATATTCACCAAGGGCAAGATATTTCTCGCCCTTTTTCATGAAGTGGTCTGCACCGCACGATGCTGTAATAAGCACCGTGGCACAGATTATTATGAGTGTGTAGAGTTTTCCTTTCATCACAAAACCTTAGTTATTATATATAAAACCGTATTCCTGGTATATAAAATCTTTGTTGTTTATATAATAACACAAAAAGGCCTGATTTATTGTTTAAAAGGCAGTCTGAATGTGCATCCCTCTTTCCAGCGGCTGCATCCGTATGCCGTTTTGCCCTTTATTATGTGTCCTTGTCCGCATATCGGGCATGCTGAACCTACAATAGAGTCGTCGGCAGCAAGTTGAGTGGTGGCAGGCGCATGCTGGCCGGCTTGTACTTTTACGTTACTTGCTGTAGCCTCAGGTTGCTTTTCAGCGGTCTTTACAGTTTTGCTTTCAGGCTTTTTCCTTGGTTTCGACGTTTTCTTCTGCGACTTTTTCTTCATGTCCTCGTCGCTCATTATCGTTACGTGGCGGTTGCTGTTGTCGGCCAGAACGTCGTTGACTATTGTCGTAATCTGTTCTTTCAGTTCGTTGATAAACTGTCCGGCATCATATTTTTTATGTTCAATGTCGCGCAGTTTCTTCTCCCATATACCCGTAAGCTCACAACTCTTTAGCAGTTCTTCCTTTATGGTGCCTATAAGTTCGATGCCGGTGGGGGTGGCAACGATGTTTTTTCGCTCGCGCTTTATGTAGCGTCTCTTGAACAATGTCTCAATGATGTTTGCTCTCGATGACGGGCGGCCTATTCCGTTCTCCTTCAGTGCTGCCCGCAGTTCCTCGTCCTCTACAAACTTACCAGCTGTTTCCATTGCCCTAAGCAGTGTGGCTTCGGTGTAATATTTTGGCGGAGTGGTCCACTTTTCGGTCAAGGTAGGCGTGTGCTCACCCGACTCTCCTTTGGTAAATGCCGGCAGAGTACGTTCTTCGTCTGTATTCTTCGCATTGTCGTTGTCGGCATTTTGTGCGTCCTTGTCATAAAGCACGCGCCATCCCGGATCAAGTATCTGCTTGCCGCTCACCTTAAAGTCAACATCCTCAACCTTGCCCATAACCGTGGTTGTTGAGAATTTGCAGTCGGGATAGAACACACTTATGAAACGGCGTGCAATAAGGTCGTAGACATTGCGCTCCAAATCGGTGAGGTTAGATGCCGGCACACCTGTTGGTATGATGGCATGGTGGTCGGTAACTTTGGATGAATCGAACACCTTTTTGCTCTTCGGGAGCTTTACGTTTGCAAGCGGAAGAGTGAATGTTTCATATCCTCTTAAGCCTTTGAGCGTGGCGGGACACTTTGGATAAATGTCGTCGCTTAGATACTGAGTGTCGACACGAGGATAAGTGGTAAGCTTCTTTTCGTAGAGCGACTGTATGGTGTTGAGCGTCAGTTCGGCGCTCATTGAGAATTTCTTGTTGCAGTCAACCTGCAGTGATGTAAGGTCATAGAGATGTGGTGGGGCTTCTTTGCCGGCCTTTTTCTGCACGTCGGTTACGATGAATGGTTTGCCTGCAATCTTGTCGAACGATTTTTCGCCTTCTTCCTTGCTCGTAAACTTGCCCGATGTGGCAGTGAACAGTGTTTCGCGGTATATCGTTGACAGCACCCAGTAAGGCTCCGGCTCAAAGTTGTCTATCTCTTTCTGTCGGTTTACTATCAGTGCAAGGGTAGGCGTCTGCACTCGTCCTATTGACAGCACCTGTCTGTTCTGTCCGTATTTCAGCGTATAGAGCCTTGTTGCGTTCATGCCGAGAATCCAGTCGCCGATGGCACGGCTCAGTCCGGCAAGGTAAAGAGGCTGATATTCGTTCTGGTCTTTCAGCGTCTGAAAGCCCTCTTTTATGGCTTCGTCTGTCATAGAAGATATCCACAGACGTCTCACTGGGCATTTGGCTTGAGCCTTCTGCATCACCCATCTTTGTATCAGTTCACCTTCCTGTCCGGCATCTCCGCAGTTGATTATGCTGTCTGCAGCCTGCATAAGCTTTTCTATAACAGAAAATTGTTTGCGAATGCCTTCGTCATCTATTAGCTTAATGCCAAATCGCTTGGGAATCATAGGCAAAGCACTCAGACTCCATCTTTTCCAATAAGGAGTATAGTCATCGGGCTCTTTTAGGGTGCATAGATGTCCAAAAGTCCATGTAACCTGATAACCGTTGCCCTCCATGAATCCGTCGCACGATTTTGTCGCGCCCAATATTCTTGCTATGTCTTTTGCTACGCTTGGCTTTTCTGCAATGCAGACAATCATATATTATGCTTTTATATAATGTAAGTTTTGTTTTATATGAGATGTTATAGTGATGCCGTTTCGGCCGACGGTCAGAGCCGTCCTGCCGTCGGTGGAAATCAGTAGCCCAGATCTTCTCCGACAAGCACCACCGTGTGGCGTCCAGCAGGATGCGAATTGCGCATAAAGTGGATATAGTTGCAGATGCTTTCGGGTGAGTTGCAGTTATGGCATATACCGTCTATCTGGCACGGTGTCTTTATGTCAAATCGTGCCGCGTTAATCGGGCTTGCCGTTGAGCGTGCCCTTGCCAACGCGCTCTGCACGTCCTGTGCCACTTTGTTGAGGCCTACGACAAATATAACGTGCTTAGGTCCGAAGGTTATGGCTGCCACGCGGTTGCCGTTGCCGTCGATGTTGACTATCACGCCGTCTTCACTGATGGCATTGACGCTAGACAGATAATAGTCGCACGAAAAGGCTTCATGGTAAATCTGTTGTGCCTCGTCACGCGTCTTTGCCTCGTCGCGGTCAAAAATCTTCAGGTCTCTTTCATGAAGTGCCTTTGTAAGCCCCATGTCTCTTATTGTCATTGAGCCACCCCATGTAACACTGCTTCCGTCGGGAATCATTGCCGACACAGCTTTGATTGCCTCTGCTGAAGTGGCGCAGTAGCATGCTTCAAAATTACGGCGTTTAAGGTTCTTGATTATCTTTGCAGCGAGTTTCTCGTTGCGTATCTCTTTAGGTGTCATAATGTTTCTGTTTTTATATGTTTGATGTTAAACAGGTCTGCAAAATTAATAAAATTGATTCATACATCGTAGACTTTTAAGCATTGTTTATAAAAAACTTTCCACCTATTATATATAAAATTGCTCCGGATAAACTTCACAAATGATGTTATTTACTTGATTTTGAATGTTTCTGAATCAAGTTCGGACATGTTTTTATTTAACATGATGTAAACTTGTAACTGTCTGACTGTCAGTATGCTTTTGGCCAACTGTACTTGGCGTGTCAAAAGGTTGATGTTCTTTATCCGCAAAGGTACGATTTAGTGAAAGACAATGGAATTAGTGTTCCGTCAGTATAAAAGTATCGGTAATTTGTTATTTACCTGATGTGTCATTATGCCTGATATAATGCCTTGTCTGCAATGTCTGTTTTGCAGTCTGATGTATTGTGCCTTAAAAGGCGGTGTCTTTGCACTATTCCTGATACAGTTTGTTGTTGAAAGTTGCTTGTTATTCACTTTAAAATTATTACCTTTGCGGTGGCTAAACGGGCCTCCACACAACGACTGAAATATTTTGGCCAAATCGTATGGCGGCTGCGTTATTTGCGTGGTGAGGCCCCTGCATGCCGTTTAGTAGTCGCCGCGTGCTGAAAAATTTATATAATAGATATGAAAATAGGACTTTTTATTCCTTGCTATGTTGATGCGTTGTATCCTGAAGTGGCTGTAGCATCCTATAAGCTGCTTAAGCATCTGAATGTAGATGTAACGTATCCGCTAAAGCAGACTTGTTGTGGTCAGCCTATGGCCAACGCAGGCTTTGAGAGCAAAGCAGTGCCCTTGGCTGAGCATTTTGAGGACATCTTCAAGGGTTTTGATTATGTAGTGGCTCCGTCGGCCAGTTGTGCGGCTTTTGTAAAGCTGAATTATCCGAGATTGCTACAAGGAAAGCATTTTTGTGAAACATCCGACAAGATAATGGATATCTGCGAGTTTCTGCATGATGTTCTTAAGGTAAAATCGCTTCCGGGTAAATTTCATCATAAGGTAAGCCTTCACAATTCTTGCCATGGAGTGCGTGAACTTGGACTTTCATCGCCCAGCGAGCGCCATATTCCGAAATATTCAAAGCTTAAGGATCTGCTTTCACTTGTTGAGGGCGTAACTGTGTGTGAGCCGGAACGTGTGGACGAGTGCTGCGGATTCGGAGGAATGTTCTCGGTTGAGGAGCCGGAAGTCTCGACACAGATGGGTATCGACAAACTTGAGCGTCACATGGCTACTGGAGCAGAATATATAACAGGTCCCGACAGTTCATGCCTTATGCACCTGCAGGGCGTGGCCAAGCGACAGAAGAAGGACATAAAGTTTATTCACATCGTACAAATTTTAGCGGCAGGACTATGAGCACATTACACAGAAAAGCAGCACAGATGTTCTTGAAGAACGGAGAGAATGCAAAGTGGCATGACGCCACATTCTGGTCACTGCGCGACAAACGCGACAGCATGGCCATGGGACTGGAGGAATGGGAACAGCTGCGCGAGACGGCAAGTGCCATAAAGCGCCACACTGTTACGCATCTTGACAAATATCTTGAGCAGTTTACTGAAAATGCCGAGAAGAACGGCGTGAAAGTGCATTGGGCTAAAGATGCGGCTGAATTTAACAATATCGTTCTTGAAATACTTAATTCGCACAATGTCAAAAAACTTGTTAAGAGCAAGTCAATGCTGACAGAGGAGTGCGAGATGAACCCGTTCTTGGAGCAGCACGGCATTGATGTCGTTGAAACAGACCTTGGCGAGCGCATTCTTCAGCTTATGAAACAGAAGCCGAGTCACATCGTTGTGCCGGCTATACATATCACCCAGGAAGAAGTAGGACATCTGTTTGAGTGTGTGCTTGGAAGCGAGAAGGGCAACTATGACCCTACATATCTTACTTATCAGGCCCGTATGAGTCTGCGCAATGAGTTTATGACTGCTGATGCAGGCATGACAGGTGCCAACTTTGGTGTGGCTGAAACTGGCGACATCGTTGTATGCACTAATGAGGGTAACGCTGACATGTCAACATCAGTGCCTAAGCTTCACATAGCTGCGATGGGTCTTGAGAAGGTTATTCCCGATTACCGCTCATTGGCCGTATTCCAGCGCCTGCTGTGTCGTGCGGCTACAGGTCAGCCTACAACAGCTTTCACGTCACACTTCCGCAAGGCACGTCCGGGAGCTGAGATGCACATAATATTGGTTGATAACGGACGCAGCGACATCATAGCAAACACCGAACATTGGGAAACTCTGAAGTGCATACGTTGCGGTTCATGTATGAACACCTGTCCGGTTTACCGCCGCAGCGGAGGCTATTCATACACATATTTCATTCCGGGTCCTATCGGAATCAACCTCGGAATGTTGAAGGACTCAACCAAATACTCTGACAACGTAAGTGCATGTTCACTCTGCTGTTCGTGCGACAACGTGTGCCCTGTGAAGGTTAATCTGTCAGAGCAGATTTACAGATGGCGTCAGAATCTTGACTCTTTAGGTAAGGCTGATCCTATGAAGAAGACAATGTCTGAAGGTATGGAATATCTTTTCGGTCATCCTTCACTTTACAATACTTCACTCAAATTTGCACCGCTGGTAAATCATCTGCCGCGATTGCTGATGTATAACAAACTTAACGGATGGGGTGTAGGACATGAGATGCCTGTATTCCCTCATGAATCGTTCCAGACTATGTGGAAGAAAGGAGAAGTGAAATGAGTACGAAAGAAGAAATATTGTCAAAATACAGACGTAACATGAAGGTTACCGGGCAATATGACATGCCCGATTTCAGCAAACTGAAGGGTGTCGAATACAGCAATCCGCTGGTGCAGTTTGTTGACATGAGCGAGAATGTTGGCAGCCATGTTGTTGAGTTGTCTGACGGCGACGACGTAAATAGTATTATCAAGGGGCTGTATCCCGATGCTAAGGTGTTTGCGAGCAATCTGCCTGAAATAACTATTGCTGACCGTAACCCAGACACTGTTGAAAAGGCTCAAGACCTCAACGGCACTGATGTAGGCATTGTAAGGGGAGAAATTGGCGTGGCTGAGAACGGATGTATATGGATTCCGCAGACAATGAAGGAGAAGGCTATATGCTTTATCTCAGAGTATCTTGTAATATTGCTGAGCCGCAAGAACATCGTCAGCAACATGCACGAGGCTTACGCCCGCATACAGTTTACTGACTATGGCTATGGTTCGTTCATATCTGGTCCGTCAAAGACTGCCGATATTGCTCAGGCTCTTGTAATGGGAGCGCAGGCTGCGCGCGGCGTAACCGTAATTCTTACAGACTAAAGTTCAGTTGACTACAATACATAAATTAAGCCCAAACCGGCAGTTAATCTTTTAGAAGATGTAACATAATAGCCGGTTTGGGCTTAAATTTTTTATTCTTTATATTATCTGTTACGTCAGAGTTCAAAGAACATCTTTTGTGTAACGGAGCATCCGATTCCTTCTTTGAAGTCGCAAAGGCCGTTGTTTGGTATTCCGTCTTCTGTTGATGGCCCTATGTCGAGTATTCTGAATCCTTTGTTGTGGTAATATTCAAAGACTTTGTATGACAGGAAGTTCATTGTTCTGAGATTGGAATATTCTTTTATGTCGCCCCAATAGATTACCTGTGCCACACCATCTGTAACTTTAAATACCTGTGCCGCGGCAACATCAATGCCGTTATGAGATACTACGAAGAAGTCGGCGTCTATTATTTTCACGGTGTCAGTAACATTCTGAAGGCTCATTCTGAGCGGATAGCCGTGTTCTTTGCGGTTGATGCTTATCACGCTATAGGCTCGTTCAACGTCTGCATTGCTGTTACTGTCGAGGTGAGTTATAATGAAGTCTTCATTCATAGCCTTGTGCAGGTTCTTGCGTGCGCTGCGGTCGATGAAGTCTTCGTAATGCGGAAATCTCGAAAGATCGAAATGATAGTTGAGGTCTATGTTTGTAAGACGACCGTTTCTGAACATGACATTTGACCATTTTGAAAGTTGTGTATGGTCGTAGACCGACGGCTGGAGCGTGATTTTTATTTTCATCCCAAGGCCTTTGCCCCAATCTTTCAGCAATGCCACAGCTTCGTCCATATAGGCTATGCGTTGTGGTGTCTTCATGTTGAACCCGCCGTATGGAGCAGAGAACGGGCTGTAAAGGCAACCGTTTTTCTCGCCAAGAACGATGGAGAATCTTGTCTTGTTGTCCTTGATCAGCAGGTAATGAATGCCGTTGGTCTTGCCTTTGTTGAGTTCTGAAAACTCAGACTTGTTGTAGACGTGTGCAAAAAATCCCGCTTGTCCGTATTCCTCGGCTGTAACTTCGTATAATTGCATTCGTTGAGTAGACTTAAAAGTTATTGAGAAGTTCTATTACATAGTCCTGGTCGTTATCATCGAGCGCAGGACTCATAGGCAGACTCAATTCCTGTCTGTGTATCTGTTCCGTTACAGGCAGCGACAAAGAAGCCCATGCCTCATAGCATTTTTGTTTGTGTGGGGCAATGGGGTAGTGTACTTCTGTCTGCACGCCATGGTCGCTTAGATATGTCTTCAGTTCGTCGCGCTTTTCACAAAGAATGGGGAAAATGTGGAAAACACTGTTTTTCCAATAGTTTTCCGACGGCACCTTGATACTTTTATTATCAATTTTCTGTATGTAGCGCAGCGCCTTGTTTCTTCTCATTTGGTTGTCTTCGTCAAGATATTTCAGCTTGACATCAAGCACGGCTGCCTGTATTTCGTCAATACGGCTGTTGCGTCCAATGTGGTCAAATACATATTTCTTGGCAGAGCCGTAATTTCCTAACGAGCGTATCATGCCGGCAAGTTCGCTGTCGTTTGTCGTTACAGCGCCTGCATCTCCCAATGCACCGAGGTTCTTTGTGGGATAGAAACTATGTCCTGCTGCATCGCCCAGTGCTCCTGTATGTATGCCATTATAGCTGCAGCCGTGGCCCTGTGCGTTGTCTTCAATAAGTTTCAGGTTATATTTTCTGCACAGTTCGCCAATCTTATCGGTGTATGCGCAGCGTCCGTAAAGATGCACAATCATTATAGCCTTTGTGCGTTCGGTTATGGCCTGTTCGATCAGTCTGTCGTTTATCTGAAGCGTTTCTATGTCAGGCTCTACCAACACCGGCACCAGTTTGTTTTCCGTAACGGCGAGTATCGACGCAATGTATGTGTTGGCAGGAACAATAACCTCGTCTCCTTCCGTCATCACGCCCATCTCTACATATGCCCTCAGGATAAGCGTAAGCGCATCGAGTCCGTTGCCGCATCCTACACAGTGCGTTGTGCCTATATATGCAGCAAAGTCTTTTTCAAATCGTTCTGTCTCTTTTCCGCGCAGATACCAGCCGCTGTTGACAACTCTTCTGACAGCCTCTTCTATTTCAGCTGAATATCTTGTGGTGTTTTTGGTTAAGTCAGAGTATTTTACAATTCTGTTCATCTTTACTTTTTTAGCTTACATATTACAGTTCCTGAGGATTGTTTTTGACATACTCCAGATAGTCGTTATAGTCGCGTATATAGTCTTCTTCCTCAAACCTTTCAGAAGCAAGCACAAGGCAGACTGCTCCCGATGAGAAGTCGTCGAGTGTACGCCAGATGTTTACATCGATTAAAAGTCCCTGATATGGATGGTTAAGAAGAAACGTCTTCTTTTCTTTTCCATTGTCGAGTGTAACGCTGAAACTGCCGCTTATGGCAACCAAGAACTCTTTGCACTCTTTGTGTGCATGTCCGCCGCGGCTTTCTCCTGCCGGTACGTCATATACCCAGTAAGTGCGTTTGATGCTGAACGGAATGTGGTTTTCACCTTCTGTTACAGTAAGGTTGCCTCTTGGGTCGATTATTTTTGGAATGTCAATTATTTTGTTCATAGCTTAAATATTTTCTTTTTAGGTAAAGGCTCGTATATCTTACAAAATATCTTTCTGTCATATAGGCTGCTCCAATTGTTATGGCTACGCAAATCAGGCATGTCAATGTGTATCCAACGTCAATACCGATTTTCATCAGTATGTTTTTCACAATGTCGATGACAATCTTGTGTATCATGAATATTTCCATTGTCAGCCTGCTCAGCCATAATACGGTCTTGCTTTTGAGTATATCAGCAATTAGCCCTCCTGTCTCGTTTGAAACAGCCATGACATAAATAAATATCGGCATGGGCAGCCAAAACAGACTTGTGCAGCGCCATCTTTGCGGAGTTATCTGATATACGGCGTATATTCCTATCATCATTATTATTACGGCGCATCCGATAATTCCGGATCGAAATTTGCCGTATGATTTCATCTTCCTAATAACTGTTCTTGTAAAATCAGATACGTATAATCTGTACAAAATTATGCCGATTGCAAAGTCGATAATTCTCAGTATGGGCGAAACATACAGCAAACTGTTTACCTGTTGTTCTGGTATTATAACCTGAATACATGCGTATGCTGCTGCAACGGCTGCAATTCCATATGAAAGATTCAGTATCGTAGCTTTTGTTATGCACCTGACAAGTAGCGGAAATATGAGATAAAAGAACATTATGTCGGATAGAAACCATGATACGCCATTGAAGGCAAAGTGGGTTTCAGGCTTAGGTATCCAACTTTGGAGCAACGTAATGTTTAATGCAAGATTGCCTATGTCGGGAAGAATTCCGGCTTTTACCCCTATTAATATTGTAGCCAGCAAAGTTGCAATGTGAAGCGGATAAATCTTGGATAGTTGCCTAAATAAAAATCTCTTCTGATTAAACCTGTTTTCTGTTACCTCTTTTCCGTGAGCGTGGCACAATACAAAACCGCTGAGCATAAAGAAGAAAGAGACACCACAATCACCTCCAAAACAAAATTCTTCTGTATCAGTCCATGTAAAATGCGACATGAATATCAGAAATATGAATATTATTCTGCAGCCTTGTAATGTCTCTATCATCCTTTTTCTAAGCCTCTGCTATTTTATTACGGTTGCTGCAAGACGTTTTGCCTTGTCTCTCAGCGCCGTTGTGTCTGCGTCTGTGTCACCATAGCACAGTACTACGCCCATACGTCTGTTTACATGTTGCTCTTGTTTTCCGAAGATACGCAGGCGTGTGTAGTCCTCTTTCAGTACATCCAGCATATTGTATTCTGGTTCGTGATGAGCTTCTTCTTTTGCAAGTACAACAGCGCTTGCGCCTGCATGTTCAAGATGTATGGCAGGTATTGGCAAGCCCATTACGGCACGGAAGTGCAGCTCAAACTCGTTTAAGTTAAGAGTGTGTCCGAGTGTAACCATACCGGTGTCGTGCGGACGTGGTGACAATTCTGAGAATATCACGCCTTTGTCATGACTTAAGAAGAACTCTACGCCCCATATTCCGGCACCTGTTAGTGCGCTGGTAACGGCTTCTGCCATGTGCTGTGCTTCTTTCAGGTCGGCTTCGCTGAGCGCAAACGGTTGCCAGCTTTCACGGTAGTCACCATTTTTCTGTACGTGTCCAATAGGAGGACAGAACAGTGTCGGACCGTTTTTCTGAGTAACTGTGAGCAGTGTGAACTCACTGTCAAAGTGAATAAATTCCTCGATAATTATTTCTTTTACGTCTCCGCGACTGCCTTCCATTGCGGCATTGAAGGCTGCCTCAAGTTCATCTGCAGATTTGACAACGCTCTGTCCGTGGCCTGAAGATGACATCAAAGGTTTGATTACGCATGGGAAACCAATCTCTTTAGAATGTTCTTTCAGCTCGTCAAGTGTCTTTGCGTAGAAATATTTAGCTGTTTTTAGTCCAAGTTCCTTAGCTGCAAGGTCTCGTATTGCCTTACGGTTCATCGTAAAGTTAACGGCACGTGCACTCGGAACAACTTGTATTCCTTCTTTTTCAAAGTCGAAAAGTCTTTCTGTACGTATAGCCTCTATCTCAGGGACGATGATGTCAGGTTGATGTTTTTTCACCACTTTATCGAGTGCATCGCCGTCAAGCATGCTGAACACTTCGCATTCGTCAGCCACCTGCATTGCAGGAGCATTAGCATAGCGGTCGCATGCGATTACATATTGTCCGGCACGTTTTGCCGCGATAACAAATTCCTTGCCCAGTTCTCCTGAGCCTAATAACAGTATTTTCTTCATTATTACTACTTAATTAGTTGTTTCACCATTTGCCATTCAGGCGATACGGCCATTCTTCTTACATTGGCTTCAATAATTTTTCTCATGGTTTCGGTGCTTACGCTGTGTTCTTTGGCTATGTCCTCGAGCGGTTTTACATCGTTGCCGAACAGACCATAGTATTGCTGAAGCATGGTTTCGTCGTCAGCATAGATAAGATGCATTATGTGTTTAACGTAATGCTCTATTTTCTCACTCACGCAGTTAGGCTCCTTTCCGAGTCGTATAAGAAAATCTTGAAGCTCTTGTGACAATGCGTCCATTTTAATGTAAGTTTTGAATCGTCGTAGATATAAATTTTTATATTGCAAACGTCAGGAAACGAATGTTTTTCAATTCATTTCCTGACATTGTCTTCTGTATTATCTGTTTGAATACATTTGTTCATAATATTTTTGGTAATCGCCGCTTGTAACCTCTTTAACCCAGTCTTGGTTTTCAAGGTTCCATTTTATTGTCTTTACTATTCCGTCGGCAAATTTAGTTTCGGGATACCAGCCAAGTTCATTCTTTATCTTTGTCGGATCTATTGCATAGCGCTGATCATGCCCCAGTCGGTCTTTTACAAAAGTGATTAAGCTGTCGTTAATCCAGTCTATTGCAATCTCTCCGTTTGCGTCTTTCACCTGTTTTTTCAGTATCTTGCGCAGTCCTTTGTCCTTAGCCATCATGTCGTGTATGGTCTTTATCGTAAGTTTTACGATGTCGATGTTTGTCATCTCATTGTGTCCTCCCACGTTATACACTTCGCCTTCCTTACCTTCTCTTACCACAAGGTCGATGGCTTTACAGTGGTCTTCAACGTATAGCCAGTCTCTAACGTTGTCTCCTTTTCCGTACACTGGCAGCTGTTTTCCTTCGAGAATATTGTTGATTATCAGCGGTATAAGTTTCTCAGGGAAGTGATATGGCCCATAGTTGTTAGAGCACCTTGTTATAGTTACGGGCATGTGATAAGTGTCATGATATGCCATGACAAACATGTCGGCACTTGTCTTTGATGCACTGTAAGGGCTATGAGGACAGAGCGGAGTGGTCTCGGTGAAGTATCCTTCTTTGCCAAGTGAGCCGTAAACTTCGTCGGTGCTTACCTGATGGAAACGTTTTCCCTCTTTCCATAGAGGATATCCTGTTTCGTCCTTTCCTGTTACCCATGCTCTTCTTGCTGCGTCGAGCAAGTTTTGAGTGCCGAGAATGTTGGTTTCAAGGAACAGCTGAGGATTCTCAATACTGCGGTCAACATGGCTTTCGGCTGCAAAGTTTACTACATAGTCGATGTTGTTTTCTGAAAACAGTTTGTCGGCCAGCTCTCTGTCGCGTATGTCGCCATGAACGAATATGCATCTCTTGCCGTCGACATCGTCTTTTATTGTGCCGTAGTTGCCAGCGTAGGTCAACAGGTCGAGCACTATTATCTTAATGTCTTCTTCCTTGTATTTTTTATAAAGAAGATACTTAATAAAGTTTGAGCCGATAAATCCGGCAGCTCCGGTAACAAGATAGGTTTTCATATTATTGATTTTTATTGTTAATGCTCTTTATTTAAGATAACTCGGTTTTTATCTAAAAATTGTGTCCGTCGCATTTTCTTGGGTCAGATAATGTTACAACTTCAAGATCCTTAAATGTGCTTCCGTCTATCGTGAGCCTTACGAGAGTGCGGTCTTTGTGCCATCCCTGCAGTCCGGCTGCGCCCGGATTTATGTGCAGCAGGTTGAGCGTTTTGTCGTATTTCACTTTAAGAATGTGCGAATGTCCGCTGATAAAAAGTTGTGGCGGCATGGCATATATAGAAACTCTGATGCTGGAGTCGTAGTTTCCGGGATAGCCGCCGATATGCTTCATAAGCACTTCGGTGTCTTCACATTTCCAACGTAATGTTTCTCTGAACATTCTTCTGAGGTCGCCTCCGTCACAGTTGCCGTAGACAGCTCTCAACGTGCGAAATTCGGCCAACTTTTGTGCTACTTCAAGTGAGCCTATGTCGCCTGCGTGCCATATCTCATCGCAGGGTTCGAAATATTTCAGATATTTGTCGTCCCAATATGCGTGTGTGTCGCTAATGATTCCTATGCGTTTCATTAATTTATGGCTTATTATTATTGTTGTTATTTGCCGTCAGCACGTGATACGAATGTTATTTCAGGTCAAGACTCTTAATAATAAATTCTTTCAGAAAGTCGACAGTTCCGTCGATGCCAAGCAAACTTGAGTTTATACACAAGTCGTAAGATGTGCTGTGTCCCCATGTTTTACCTGTATAGTAGTTGTAGTATGACGAGCGGCTGTCTTCTTTGCTTTCAATAATCTTTTTTGCTTCTTCTTCGTTGCAGTTGTGACGTTTGCATATACGTTTTATGCGTTCGTCAAGATTTGCTGTGATAAAGACGCTGACCATATCATTGAAATCGCGCAGAACATAGTCGGCACACCTTCCTACAAATACGCATGAGTGAGTTTCTGCAGCTTTGCGTATTGCATCGCTTTGAAATTGGAAAAGGCTCTCCTGGGACAGTTTGTTGTTATAGAAGCAATTATCGGATATATATGGAACATGCATATGGAACAACGATTTGAAGAATCCTTTTTTCTCGTCATTCTGTTCGAAAAACTTCTCACTGAATCCACTTTCCTTGGCAGCAAGGTTCAGCAGCTCGCGGTCATAAAATTTGCATCCGAATTCGTCAGCAAGTTTTTTTGCGATAATGAGTCCGCCGCTTCCGAGTTGTCTTCCTACGCTAATTATTATTTTCTTCTTTGTTTCCATAAGCTAAGGCATTATGTTGTTTTTTGAATTTTCTCATATATTTCATCATCATGATTATAGCCATGATAGAGGCTATAGTGTCTGCTGTCGGCAGTGACATCCACACACCATCAAGTTTGAAGATTCGTGGTAATATTATTAGTAGCGGCAGCAGAAACAGCATCTGTCTTGACAATGACAGAAATATGCTTATCTTGGCTTTGCCGATACTTTGGAAAAAGTTTGTTATTACCATCTGACATCCAACAAACGGGAAGGCAAGCATGTTTATCTTTATGGCCCTCATTGCTTTTTCTATCAGTTCAGGGTCGGTTGTAAACAGGCGTGCGCACTGATACGGGAATATGTGTACAATCAGAAATCCGGTTGTTGTTATGGCTGTTCCTGCAATTATGGCACATTTGAGCACTCTTATAAGTCTGTCGAATTTTTGGGCGCCATAATTATATCCTGCGATTGGAAGCATACCTTGGTTAAGTCCCATGGTTACCATGATAAATACGAAGGCTACTTTGTTTGCAATTCCATATGCGCCTACTGCCATGTCGCCTCCATATTTGTAAAGACTCGTGTTGATGAATATCACTACGATACAGGCGCACACGTTCATGGCAAATGGTGACATGCCGATGCCGGCAATATTTTTCAGGATGTTGCTTCTGAGTTTATATATTCCTTTCTTAAAGTGGACAATCTCTTTAGGGTTGCGGAACAGCCACAGCTGCCATGCCAGTGAAACCATCTGTGAAATGACTGTTGCGTATGCCGCTCCTTGAATACCAAGATTCATTGGCCATATGAATATCGGAGCAAGAATGGTGTTGAGCACAACTGACGACATTGTGGCAAACATGGCGTGGCGGGGCTTGCCCACAGCACGCAATACTGCATTCATGCCGAAGAATGTCTGTGAAAATACGTTTCCTGCCAACACTACAAACATGTATTCACGGGCATAAGGTATTGTGTTTTCACTAGCGCCGAAGAAGTAAAGTATCGGGTCTAGAAATATCAGTGATATCCCTCCAAACAGAATTCCGACAATGATGTTCAGCACAATACTGTTGCCGAAGATGAGTTCTGCTTTACGATAGTCTTTTTGTCCAAGTTTTACGGATATACACGTTGAAGAACCTATTCCAACGGCTGCTCCAAATGCAGCTGAAAGGTTCATTAGAGGAAATGTGATGGCCAGTCCTGAAATTGCCAGCGGGCCTACACCCTGACCGATGAAAATACTGTCGATCATGTTATAAAGCGAAGCTGCCGTCATCGCTATGATGGCAGGAAGGGCATACTGCATGAGCAGTTTGCCTACCGGTTTTGTACCCAGTTCCAGTGTTGCTTGTTTATTATCCATAGCGTAATACCAATCTTATTATGTGCAAAGTTACTGCTTGTTGGCTTAATTACAAAGTAAAATGTTGCAAAAAGCAGTTTTTATTTGTTCCTTCGTTATGTTTTTGTCGTTTTTGATGCTATATTTACATCTTTGTACTTAAGTATTGTTTACTTTTCAGTGTATAGCTCAAAAACATGAAAATAAAACTCTATAGTTTTTGCGTTTACGCTTAAAAGAGCTAACTTTGCATATTCATTGAAAATGTGGAATATGAAAAAATATATACTTATTTTCATGCTTTCAGCGTTTGCCGTAATTTCGTTTGCTTTTGGCACGGACAGGGTGAAGAAAATAAAATATCCTGGCGGTAAAACTTACATGTATCGTGTGGCGCTTACTGATAAAAACGGCACACCATACACTCTTGACCATCCCGAAGAATTTTTGTCGTCAAAGTCTATAGCCCGACGGACACGCCAGCATTTGTCTGTCGATTCTACTGATCTTCCGATAAACCCTGCTTATATTACAGCTATTAATTCTGAAGATGTTCAAGTTGTCGGTCATAGCAAATGGAACAACACACTGCTTGTGCGCAGTAAAATTCCCGAACTTGTCAAAAGACTTTCTTCGCTGTCATGCGTGAAAAGTATATCTCTAGTATGGACATCTCCCGATTCAATCAATTCTGTTTCACCAAGGATGAAGTATCACACTGATTTCAACCGCTGGGACACTGTGGCGCAGAGCTATTATGGCGTTACGCGCGAACAGGTTGAGATGATTGGCGGTGTGCGCATGCATAATCATGGCTTTACGGGTAAAGGTATCACCATAGCCATACTTGACGCCGGATTTATGAATGCCGACCTTATTCCGTGTATGCAGAATGTCAACATTGTCGGGTGGGCTGATTTTGTGGTTCCAAAGTCAAAAAGCGTGTTCAAGGAAATGGAGCACGGCACAAAAGTATTGTCTGTCATGGCCGTCAGAGAGCCTTATGTGTTTGTTGGCACAGCTCCGGATGCTTCTTATTGGCTGTTGAGATGTGAGGATGAATTGACAGAGAGTCCGGCTGAGGAAGACTATTGGGCTGAAGCCGCTGAGTTTGCCGACAGCGTAGGAGTTGATATCATCAGTAGTTCTCTTGGCTTTCATGATTTTGATGACAGTTCGTATAATTATAAATATTCACAGCTTGACGGTCATACATCCTTTATTTCTGCCACGGCATCAATGTTGGCGTCAAAGGGAATGATTCTTGTCAACAGTGCCGGAAACGACGGAATGTCATCTTGGAAAAAAATAAATGTGCCTGCTGATGCCGACGATATTTTGACTGTCGGTGCGGTTAGTCCTAACCGTCGTAATGCTTCGTTCAGCAGCATAGGACCTACTGCCGACGACCGTGTCAAGCCCGACATTATGGCTTTGGGCAGTCCTGCTTCTGTGATTACCGGTCGTGGTACAATTATAAAAGATATGGGAACGTCTTTTTCTGCTCCTATAGTGTCGGGTATGGTGGCTTGTCTTTGGCAGGCTTTGCGCGACAAGACAGCACTTGAGATTATTGATATAGTAAGACGCTGTGCTGACAATTATTCAACACCCGACAATATCTATGGTTATGGCATTCCTGATTTTTGGCGTGCCTATGCCGCTACAAAACTGCAAAATCATTCAAAATGATACACACCATATCGCTTCTGGAACTCAACAGAATGGTCAGGGATGTAATTGAACTTGGCATGCCTGACGCTTATTGGGTTGAGGCTGAGTTGGCAGATGTGCGCGAGTCGGCCGGTCATTGCTATATGGAGTTGGTGCAGAAGGATGAATTTGGCAGTACGCCTGTAGCCCGTGCTTCGGCTAAGTGCTGGCGCAGCACATGGGCGCTTGTGCGTCCTCATTTTGAGCGTGTTACCGGCGAGCGTATTCATGCCGGCATGAAAGTGCTATTACAGGTGCATGCGCAGTTTCATGAGAATTACGGATTTTCGTGGATTGTGTCCGACATCGACCCTACCTTTACGTTAGGCGACATGGCACGCAAGCGGATGGAAATTATACGAAAACTCAAGGCTGAGGGCGTTTTCGACCTTAACCGCGAACTCTCCATTCCGCTTTTTGCACAGCGTATAGCCGTAATTTCAAGTGCCACGGCGGCAGGTTATGGCGACTTTTGTAATCAGTTGAGCAACAACGTATATGGTTTCGACTTTATTGTCGAACTTTTTCCCGCTGTCATGCAGGGCGAGCAGGTGGAGCAGAGCATTATAGATGCGCTCAACCGCATCAACGAATGTGCAGAACTGTTTGATTGTGTTGTTATTATACGTGGCGGAGGAGCAACAAGCGACCTTTCAGGGTTCGACACTCTTTCACTTGCCGAGAACGTTGCCAACTTTCCTCTTCCTGTCATAACCGGTATAGGTCATGAGCGCGACGAGTCGGTGCTGGATATGGTTGCCAACACAAGGGTGAAGACTCCTACAGCGGCTGCGGCTTTTCTTATAGATAATCTGAAGCATGTGCTCGACCGTATCAATGCGGCACAAGACCGCATAGCATCAGCCGTAAGGCGGCGTATTGATTATGAGTCGATGCGTCTTGGACATCTTTCGGTAAACATACCTACACTCTCATCACTGTTCATAACCAGACGTCAGTCTGCGTTGTCGTCGCTTTACAGCCGACTTTGTGCAGCAGCTTCTTCAGGCCTGGCTTTGCGCCGCTCGCGTCTCGAATCCATCGGTGCCTCTCTTGCCCCTTTGGCTTCACGCCGTATTCTTGTTGAGAGTCATCGTGTGCAACTTTTAGAGCAGCGCGCGGCAGCATCAGATCCGGCTCTGCTTTTGCGGCGCGGTTATTCAATCACGCTCCATAACGGCCGTGCCGTCACAGATGCTTCTGTATTGGATAAAGGCGACGTGATAGAAACACGCTTTGCCGATGGTTCGGCAGTGTCGGTTGTACGTTCGTCAGAATCTTCTAAAGCACGTGACACAAATGATCGTAAATAAAAACAAACAGATAAAACACAAATTATAAAAGAATATGCCTAAAGAAATTAAATATGAAGAGGCTGTAAGGCAGCTTGAAGACATTGTAGCCAAGATGGAGAACAACGAGCTTGATGTTGACAGTCTGAGCCAACAATTGAAGACAGCTCAGAAACTTATAAAAATGTGTAAGGACAAATTGAGCCGGGCTGACAGCGATATTAAGAAAATACTTCAGGACGAAGGCAACGACTGACCGGCCATGAAAAGGCTGTTATGCGGCATAAATCTGACGTTTTTAATAAATTAAGCTATAAAAATTGCTGATTAGTAATATTATTATTATTTTTGCCGTTGGTAAGTCGGTGGATGACTTTACACTTGGTTAATTCCGACGGCTTTTCTTTATTGAGTAAAATTTATTGTGTACTTTAAAAATAATAAAATTATGAAAAATCTGGATTGGGCGAAATTGCCTTTCGGTTACATTCCGACAGACTATAATGTGCGTTGCTATTATCGCGACGGCAAGTGGGGCGAGATTGAAGTTTGCTCCGACGAATATATAAAGATGCACATGGCTGCTACGTGTCTTCACTACGGTCAGGAAGCATTTGAGGGACTCAAGGCTTACCGTTGTCCTGACGGAAAGGTTCGCGTCTTCCGTATGGACGAGAATGCTGCACGTCTTCAGAGCACATGCCGCGGCATCCTTATGCCTGAAGTACCGACAGAGCTTTTTGAGGAAATGGTTACCAAGGTAGTACGTCTCAACCAGGAATATATTCCTACTTATGAGAGTGGTGCAACTCTTTACATCCGTCCGCTGCTTGTAGGTATGTCTGCACAGGTGGGTGTTCATCCTGCTACAGAGTATCTTTTCATGATATTTGTTACTCCTGTAGGTCCTTATTTCAAGGGCGGATTTGCAACTAATCCTTATGTTATAATCCGTGAGTTCGACCGTTCGGCTCCTCTCGGCACTGGTATCTATAAGGTAGGCGGCAACTATGCTGCTTCTCTGCGCGCCAACAAGATGGCTCACGACCTTGGATATGCTTGCGAATTCTATCTCGACGCAAAGGAAAAGAAATATATGGACGAGTGTGGTGCTGCCAATTTCTTCGGTATAAAAGACAACACATACGTTACTCCTAAGTCTACCAGTATTCTGCCGAGTATCACCAACAAGAGCCTCATGCAGCTTGCTGAAGATATGGGCATGAAGGTTGAGCGCCGTCAGATACCTGAGGAAGAACTGGCTACATTCGAGGAGGCTGGAGCCTGCGGTACAGCTGCCGTTATCAGTCCTATTTCTAAGATTGACGACCTTGAGAACAAGAAGAGCTATGTAATAAGCAAGGACGGCAAACCGGGACCTGTCAGCACAAAGCTTTACAACAAGCTGCGCGGCATACAGTATGGCACAGAGCCTGACATCCACAACTGGACTAAGGTGGTGATTGAATAATTTTAATTCATAATTTATAAATTACAAATCCATAATCCGTAGTTCATAATTCATAATTGGCTATTTTTTTGATTATCAATAGTCTGTCTATTGACAAATAATTATGATTTATGAATTATGGATTATGAATTAACTTAAGATGAGCAAAGGAAAATTGGCTAAGTTCGCCGACATGGCGAAATATGAGAATGTTTTTCAATATCCCTATTCGGTTGTCGAGAACGTACCTTTTGACATGAAGGGCCATTGGCGCGACATGTATTTCCACAATGACAACCCTATCGTGCTTGAGCTTGGATGCGGCAAGGGCGAATACACAGTAGAACTGGCAAAGTTATATCCCGACGTTAATTTTATCGGTGTCGACATCAAGGGCGCGCGTATGTGGACAGGAGCAACGCAGGCTCTTAACGACGGACTGAAGAATGTGGCTTTCCTTCGTACAAACATCGAGATTATCGACCGTTTCTTCGGTCATGACGAGGTGCAGGAGATTTGGCTCACGTTCAGTGATCCTCAGATGAAGAATGTGCGTAAGCGCCTTACAAGTACATATTTCATGGAGCGTTATCGCCGTTTCCTCGTTGACGGAGGCATCGTTCATGTCAAGACAGACAGCAATTTCCTCTTTACTTATACTACTTATATGGTTGAGCGCAACTCTTTCCCGTTGCTGTTCTCCACTACAGACCTTTATCATGCCGAAGGACTTGATGCCGACACAATGCGCATACTTTCAATTCAGACATATTATGAAAGTCAGTGGATTGAGCGCGGACTCAACATCAAGTATATGAAGTTCCGTCTGCCGGCAGACGGCGATATGGAAGAGCCGGACGTAGAAATACCCGTAGACGACTACCGCAGCTATAAGCGCACGCGCCGCAGCGGTGTTGATATGCGCAAGTAAGGGCTTAACTTTTTATTATTAATGTCAATGATATGCCTGTAAGATAGTGTTACAGGCATTAATTTTTTTATTATAAAAATGAATGTAGAGCTTAAAGAGAACGGCGGACTTCCCGCCCGAATATTGTGGACACTTGCCATTGTGGCAGGTGTGTCTGTTGCCAACATTTATTACAATCAGCCTCTGCTTAACGTGATAGGGCATGACCTTGGCGTGAGCGAATTCAGTTCCAATCTCATAGCAATGATAACCCAGGTTGGCTATGCCGTCGGACTGCTTTGCATCGTCCCTCTTGGAGATTTGTGCAGGCGTAAGAACATAGTGCTTGTCAACTTCTGTGTTCTTGTGTTTTCGCTTCTTGTCATAGCCTGTTCAGCCAATATATATGTTATATGGGCAGCGTCGTTTCTAACAGGTGTCGGCTCAATGATTCCGCAGATATTCGTGCCCATAGCTTCACAGTTCTCCCGTCTGGAGCATAAAGGACGCAATGTGGGTATTGTCATTTCGGGTCTGCTTACCGGTATACTTGCTTCGCGTGTTGTCAGTGGTGTGGTAGGCGACTTTCTCGGATGGCGTGCAATGTATTTCATTGCTTCAGGTTTAATGCTTGTCTGTGCCTTTGTCGTAATGAAGGTTTTGCCGGACATACGTCCCACATTCAAGGGCTCTTACGCAAAGCTTATGGCTTCGCTCTTCTCTCTTGTGCGTGATTATCCTGCGTTGCGCATCTATTCAGTAAGAGCCGGACTGGCTTTCGGTTCGTTTCTTTCGCTTTGGGCCTGTCTTTCGTTCAAAATGGCTCAGGCGCCGTTTTATGCCGACAGTGATATAGTGGGACTACTCGGCCTTTGCGGAATAGCCGGCGCGCTCACCGCCTCGTCAGTCGGAAAGCATGTCAAGACCGTTGGGGTGCGCCGTTTTAATTTCATCGGTTGTCTACTCATGCTGTTGGCATGGGCATCTGTGCTGTTCTTTGGTGATACTTATGCGGGCATAATAGCAGGCGTTATAATCATCGACATCGGCATGCAGTGCATACAGCTCAGCAATCAGGCTAGTATGTTTGAGGTATGTCCCGGAGCGTCAAACCGTGTCAACACCATATTCATGACAACATACTTTGCAGGAGGCTCTCTCGGCACATTTCTTGCCGGAACGGGCTGGCATACAGCTTCGTGGGCAGGAGTTGTAACCGTAGGAGCATGTCTTACGCTTGCGTCTCTTGCAGTAACGCTGTTTACCCGTCGCTGATTCAGCGGCGGTTTTTTGTTTCTATATCACTACTGTCCAAAGAAATTTTCCCATAGAGTCAACTGACCATCATCGGAGTTTTTCATCGGACGTTTTGGTTTAAC
>ERZ779913.46-NODE-46-length-63789-cov-3.12147_pt1 | contig 63789 bp, 39 predicted proteins | sample MGYA00511547_ERZ779913 | MGnify/ENA primary metagenome ERZ779913 (study PRJEB29588, sample SAMEA2149539) | human gut metagenome | biome: human gut; feature: human-associated habitat; material: faeces | place: Denmark | collected 2008/2010 ...
CGTCTCCTCAATGCGTCCGGCCATTAGTTCCTCCTGCGGCAGTTTCAGGTAACGCACGTCAATATCTTTCAGGAAACGACTCGGATTACAGAACTCCATCTTGCCATACTTGAAACGGCTCTTGGCGTACGACAGGTAGCAGTGGTCTTCTGCCCGGGTGACGGCTACATAAAACAGGCGGCGTTCTTCCTCCAACGCCCGATAAGATGCCGACGACAGCGGACTGGGAAACAGATTCTCTTCCATCCCCACCACAAACACATTGCGGAACTCCAGTCCCTTGGCTGAATGGATGGTCATCAGCGTCACCTTCGACTGTGTTTCTCCCTTGTCTTCATCCTGGTCGGTCAGCAAGGCAATCTCCGACAAGTAATCGGTCAGCAACAGATGGGGATTCCCCTCCTCCTGTCGTCCCTCACAGAAGTCTCGCATACCATTCATCAATTCCTCGATGTTTTCCTGCCGGCTCAAGTTCTCCGGCGAGCGGTCCTGGTAAATCTCCGCCATGATACCCGAACGACGTACCAGTTCCATGCCCACCGTATAGGCATCCTTTTCCTGAGCCATCGTCACGAACTCCGCAATCAAATCGCGGAAACCCTGCAACTTGGTGTGGGTACCCTTGTTCAAGGTCAGTCCATAGCTCAGCGGTTCGCACAACACCTTCCACAAACTTACCTGATAACGGGTGGCCGCCTCCACCAACTTCCCTAATGTAGTATTCCCGATACCCCGTGCCGGATAATTGATGACCCGCTTGAAAGCCTCTTCATCGTTCGGATTCACCACCAATCGGAAATAAGCCACAACGTCTTTCACTTCCTTGCGCTGGTAGAACGACAGTCCCCCATAAATACGGTACGGAATGCCACGCTTTCGCAACGCCTCTTCAAAAATACGGCTCTGGGCATTCGTACGGTACAGAATGGCACAATCGTGATAAGCATAGTCTTCCTTTGCATGCAACTGCACAATCTTATTGGCCACAATCTCTCCTTCTTCCACGTCGCTGTAGGCCGCAAACACGCCGATAGGCTCTCCTTTATCTTTTTCCGAGAACACCTCTTTCCGAATCTGGTCGCGGTTTTTCGCAATCAGGCTGTTGGCCGCATTGACGATGGTCTGCGTGGAACGGTAATTCTGCTCCAACTTGAACAAACGAGCATTCTTATACGTATGAGTAAAGTTCAGGATATTATCGATATTAGCTCCACGGAAGGAATAGATGCTCTGTGCATCATCGCCCACCACGCACACGAACTGCTGTTTCTGCGTAAGCTGGAGCACAATGCTGTGCTGGGCAAAGTTCGTATCCTGGTACTCGTCCACCAAAATATAACGGAAACGGGCCGCATACTTGTCGCAGATGTCAGGACGCGTGTGGAACAGCAAATAGGTGTACAGCAGCAAATCGTCGAAATCCATGGCATCACTCTGCCGGCAGCGGTTCCAGTAACGCGCATAAATTTCCCGCACCAACGGCACTTTCGCTGCCTGGTCCGCCTCCACCAGTTCGGCATTCGCCGCGTATGCCTCCGGCAGCACCAAGTGATTTTTGGCCTGACTGATGCGTCCCTGTACCATACCCGGCTTGTATACCTTGTCGTCCAGGTTCATTTCCTTGATAATGGTCTTCACCAAGCTCTTGGAATCCGTCGCGTCGTAAATCGTGAAATTGGACGTAAAGCCCAGCGCTTCAGCCTCCGCCCGCAGGATACGAGAAAAGATAGAATGGAAAGTCCCCATCCAAAGATATCGGGCACGCTCCGGCCCCACCTGACGGGCGATACGCTCCTTCATCTCGCGGGCCGCCTTGTTGGTAAAGGTCAATGCCAGGATGGACCACGGTTCATATCCGTTGTCCAGCAGATAAGCTATCTTGTAGGTCAGCACGCGCGTCTTTCCAGAACCGGCTCCGGCAATTACCAGGGAGGGTCCTTCATTGTACATCACCGCCTCGCGTTGACTGTCATTCAGTTCATTCAAATAATCTGTCATACAGGTTTAAATATTTCCGTCGCAAAGATAGCACAAATCCGGCAGTGTCCTATTACATTTTCTCACCTCAGCCAAAACATTTTCCTCATTCTGTTGTTATATGATAGGAGTAAATACAATTACCACATCGTATTAAGGTTATAAGAGAAAGGGAGGCTCAACGGTTGTCCAACCAGCTGAGCCTCCCTCTTTTCTATCTGTTATTTTATTTCGACATCAGTTCTTAAAGCTATGAATCGGAGCCGGAATCCGTCCGCCACGGTTCACGAAAGCCTCACAGCTGTAACGGTTGACTGGCATTACCGGAGCATATCCCAGCAAGCCGCCGAATTCCACTGTATCGCCCACTTCCTTGCCTACAACCGGAATCACGCGCACCGCTGTGGTCTTCTGGTTCACCATTCCAATGGCTGCCTCATCAGCAATTATACCCGAAATCGTAGCGGCAGAAGTACTTCCCGGAATGGCAATCATATCCAAGCCCACAGAGCAAACACAAGTCATGGCTTCCAGTTTCTCAATGGTCAAAGCACCAGCTTCTACGGCATCAATCATTCCCTGGTCTTCACTGACCGGAATAAAGGCACCGCTCAGTCCGCCCACATACGAAGAAGCCATTACGCCACCTTTTTTCACCTGGTCGTTCAGCAAAGCCAAAGCAGCCGTGGTGCCCGGAGCTCCCGGATAATCCAATCCTATTTCCTGCAAGATTTCAGCCACACTATCGCCCACCGCCGGCGTCGGAGCCAATGAAAGGTCGATGATACCGAACGGTACGTTCAAACGGCGTGAAGCTTCCTGTGCTACCAACTGTCCCACACGGGTAATCTTGAAAGCCGTACGCTTGATAGTTTCACAAAGCACTTCAAAACTTTTTCCGCGAATCTGTTCCAAGGCATATTTTACCACGCCCGGACCGCTGACACCGACATTAATTACCGCATCCGGTTCGGAAACCCCGTGGAAAGCACCTGCCATAAACGGATTGTCGTCAGGAGCGTTGCAGAGCACCACCAGTTTGGCACAACCCAACGAGTCGCGTTCCTTGGTCATTTCGGCCGTTTCCTTGATGATTTCACCCATCAGTCTCACCGCATCCATGTTGATACCCGTCTTGGTAGAACCTACATTCACGGAACTACAGATACGCTCCGTACAAGCCAGCGCTTTCGGAATAGAACGAATCAGCAATTCATCGCTGCGGCTCATTCCTTTAGAAACAATCGCAGAATAACCGCCAATAAAATTGACCCCCAGTTCTCCGGCCACCTTGTCCAAAGTTTTGGCAATCTGCACATAATCATCCGGCGTCTTGCAGGCCGTTCCCCCCACCAATGCAATCGGTGTGATGGAAATTCGCTTGTTCACGATAGGAATACCAAATTCCTTGGAAATGTCCTCTCCCGTTCTGACCAGGTCTTTTGCCAGTCCGGTAATCTTATTGTATATATTCTGACAAAGCACCTCCAGGTTGCTGTCCGCACAATCCAACAGGTTGATACCCATCGTAATGGTACGCACATCCAGGTTTTCCTGCTCAATCATCTTGTTGGTTTCAAGAACCTCTGTTATATTGATCATACCGTTTCTCCTTTTCGTTAGATACGATGCATTTTGTCAAAGATTTCCTCACGCTGGCACTTAATCTGTACACCAATCTTCGTACCGACTTCCGTCAGTTCTGTCACAACCTGTTCAAAAGGTTTTTCCAGCTTGGTCATGTCCACAATCATCATCATCGTGAAATATTCCTGCACAATAGTCTGTGAGATATCCAGAATATTCACTTTGTTTTCTGCCAAATAGGTACATACCTGAGCAATAATACCCACGGTATCCTTTCCTACGACTGTAATAATAGCTTTGTTCACCATTGTCTTTTTAAATTTTTTGTTTATGTTTCGCAAAGGTAGAAAAAAGCTTCAATATGTCACTCTCTCAGAAAGATATTTTTCTGAAAATATCTATTGATATTAAAAGAACGACATTTTGAAACACATTGCAGACCTATGCCTCCTCTCAGAGCCCTTTTGCCTTTGCCTCGTTCCAGATGGCATCCATCTCTTCCAGCGACATATCATTCAGATTCTTTCCTTCCTTGATGGTATGTGCTTCCAAATAATTGAAACGGCGGATAAACTTCTGATTGGTCCGCTCCAACGCATTGTCCGGATTGATTTTATAGAGCCGGGCTGCATTGATCAAGCTGAACATCACGTCACCGAACTCGGCCTCTGCCTTGTCTTTGTCCATCTGACCTACTTCTGCCTCAAACTCTCCGATTTCTTCTTTTACCTTGTTCCACACCTGCTCACGTTCTTCCCAATCGAAGCCTACGTTGCGGGCCTTGTCCTGAATACGATAGGCCTTAATCAAGGAAGGAAGAGCCTCGGGCACACCGCTCAAGACCGACTTATTGCCGTCCTTTTCCTTCAGTTTGATTTGCTCCCAGTTCTCAGACACCTGCTCTGCGGTTTCTGCCTTCACTTCTCCAAACACGTGCGGATGACGGAATATCAGTTTGTCGCACAACTTGTCGCACACGTCCTTGATGTCAAAGTCGCCGGTCTCACTGCCAATCTTGGCATAGAACACCACATGGAGCAACACGTCGCCCAATTCCTTGCAGATGTTTTTCTTGTCGTCCTTCATCAGGGCATCACAGAGTTCATACACTTCTTCAATGGTGTTCGGACGCAGACTCTCGTTGGTCTGTTTACGGTCCCACGGGCATTTCACCCTCAACTCGTCCAACACGTCGAGCAGACGTCCGAACGCTTCCAGTTTTTCTTCTCTTGTATGCATGATTAAATTCTTTCCGTTTTTGCCCTGCAAAGGTACGACAAAAAAACAAAATCTGCGATATATTCTATTTCATCACTTCTTCATCAATTCCACCTGCCAGTTTACTTCCAGCGGATTGTTCGCCATCCGCCAGATGATGGGCAGCGACGGGTTGTCCCATATCCACATCTCTCCACCTTCGTAACGGTCGACCACGTGGAGCAACGGACGTCCGGCATTCTTCTCCGACGCATCTTCCGCCCGGTCATAGATTGTGTGGTTAAAATCCATGCTTCCGGTCTCCTTCAACTGCTTCAATGCCTTCTGTGACACTACATATACAGTTTCCGCATCCGATAACTGCAAGTGATTTCCATCTTCCGGCTGCAAAAAGCACAACTGGCTTCCACTTTCCAAGGCCTTCGGTGTCATGGTATAACTGCCCGACTGCCAGTGCATGTTGCGTTCTATACCCCAATTCATCTGCAAGCGGTCACCCTGTTCACAGAAAACCACCTGATAACGGCGGGTCTGTCCGTGCAACTTAAACACGAACTTCAATGTGTCTGACACTACGGTCTGTGCCGGCAGCATGCCCGTACCCAACAGGCATGCCGCAAAAAAACCGATAAGATATTTCTTTTTCATACGCATTCTTTATTTATCCAGTCCCATTTCCTTTCCCCAGTTTCCGGGTTTCTTTCCCATTTTCAATACCAGTTCACCACCGGCAATGACATCCTTGTGACGCAACGTAGAATACGGATAATCTTTTCCATTCAATGTCACGCTCTGAATGTAGCAGTTCTTGTCAGAAAGTCCCTTCGCTATAATCTTGAAATCTTTACCGCCTGCAAGATGGAAGGTAGCAGAATCCAGCAACGGTGTGTGAATCAAATAGTAGTCCTGTCCGGCATTGGGATACAAACCTACCATGTGGAAAGCCAGCCAAGATGACATAGCTCCTGAATCGTCATTACCCGGCAATCCAATCGGACCGTCATTGTAATTTTTCGCAATGATTTCGCGGACGCGGTCGCTCGTACGCCACGGTTTCCCGAGCCAGTGATACAGACAAGAAGTCAGGAACGAAGGTTCATTATTGACATTGAAGAAACCTTTGTCAAAGAAAATATCCAAGCGCTTTTCAAATGCTTCAGCTCCCCCACATTTTTCAATCAGGCCCGGTACGTCGTGCGGGATACTCAAGGAATATTCCCAGGAACTGGCTTCATAGAAGAACATACTCCACCACTTAGTGTACCACGGCCCTTCGAAAATGACCGGTGTATATTTGAATTTCGGCTGCCAACGGGTAGAATGACCGATAGGAATGGAATCCAGCCAGTTGCCTTCCTTGTCGCGCGGCATGATGAACCCTTTGGCTCCTGCATGCTCATAATCGCTGCGCCACAGATTCTTCCAATTCTCAGACTGTTTCATATATTGCTGATACAAGTCTTCTTTACCCAGTCCCTTAGCCACCTGTGCAATGGCATAATCACAATAAGAATATTCAATAGTACGGTTACCGGCCCGGTCAATACCGTGAGGAATATAACCCAGTTCCAGATAAGGAATCAATCCTCCGCGTCCTTCAGCTTCTTCATTGTCGCCAGGAGGAACTGTGGCATCCTTCAGCATAGCCTGTAAGCCCAGTTCGTAATCAATCCCTTTCAATCCTTTCGCAAAGGCATCGGCAATCACGATTTCCGCATTGGAACCTCCTTGTGTACGTCCGTTGCTGTTTCCGCTACGAGAATCCGGCATATAACCGTCACGTTTGTAAATATTAATCAGAGAACGTACGATATCCACCTGACGTTGTGGGTCAATCAAGGTAATCAACGGGAAAGAACTACGATACGTATCCCAAATGGCATAAAAGTCATCATAGTAGGGTTCCGGATCACTCCAAAGTGGGTTTTCCCCTGAACGGTCCACCGGCATCAGCATAGTGTGATACAAAGCAGTATAGAACATTCGTTTCTTCGCATCCGGAGTAGACGGATCGATTTCTATTTTCTGGAACAGATCTTCCCACTGCGCCAACACGCCATTATGCACCTCTTCGAACGACCAGTGAGGAATTTCTGAATGGGCATTGAACTTAGCCTTTTGGCTGCTCAGGAAAGAGATGCCCACTTTCAGCTGTACCACCTTGTCAGATTTCGCAAAGCGCAACAAAGCACCAGTCTTTTCGGCTGAATCATACTGCGACTGTGCATCAGTGATGCGGTTACCCTTCCAAGTGAGTGACTGCACAAACGGACGGTCGGTTTCCGCATAGAAATATACCGTATACGCCTTTCCATTGTTCCATCCGCCACGAATACGGGTGTAACCCGCCACTTCATGGTCTGACAGCACCTGTATTTCAGAACCAATAAACTGCTGTGCTTCCCGTTCATCTGGAATTGGGCTTTCCCCTAAAAAGAAACCTGCATCCACAGCCAACGACTTCAAGGAATCTTCCGGATACGTGAAACGATAGAAAGAAGCCCGGTTCGAAGTAGTGATTTCCGTACGAATACCACTCTGTTTGAAACGGGTATCATAGTATCCCAGCTGAATCGTTTCATAGTCACGGTAATCAATATGGCTTACCCGGTCCATACCGTCACCAAACGGCATCACCAGCACATTACCATATTTCGGTCCGCCACCTGTACCACTGACGTGCACCTGCGCAAAACCGTCCACCCGTTCCGGCATCGGCAACCACCCGCTGTTGGGCGAAGGCGTACAATCCGGTGAAGGTTTCACCATTCCAAACGGACACGACGGCCCGATAAATACACGCCCCAGTCCTTCCGATCCGATGCGAGGGTCGACGTATGAAGCGTAATCATATTTATATATTCCTTTACTTTCGGCTACTACGCGTTCCCAAAGTTCTGGCTGGTCAATATTGACCAAATCCGGTTGAGCCTGAATCGCTTTTTTATATGCGTCCTCAGTTCCATTCTGTATGGCAGCCATAATAAGAATGCCATTCTTACGACAATAATTTGTAAATTCCTTGGTAATTTTCTCCGGATCTATTTCCACATAGGCCGGTTTACAAACTTCCTGCCATTTCTTAAGCCCTGCGATATCAGAAGCATTGACTTTGATTTTCATCTCAGGAGCCAGTTTCACAAACTCGGGAATCATCTGTGCATCAGCAAACCAGAAAAAGCTTTGCTGTTCAAATCCTTTTTGGCGTACCAGTTGCACCAGTTCTCCCACAGGAGTTCCCTTTTTCACATCAAAAAAGACTTTTGCTTTTCCCTTCAGCGTATCCAGCATCGTTTCAATGCGAGGGAGCTTCACCCCTCGATAGGATGGACTGAACCATGATCCAGCATCCAAACGATCTATTTCAGCTGAAACAGCCGCCTGAATGGGGCCGTGTCCGTCGGTCGTCCGGTCCAAGGTTTCATCATGCAAATTATACAAAACGCCGTCCTTACTTTTCCTTACATCCAGTTCTACCCAGGTAGCTCCATGTTCAAGTGCTTTCAGCGCAGAAGGAACTGTATTTTCCGGAGCCAGATAATTAGCCCCACGATGCACTACTACTTCAATCGTTTTCATAGTAGAAGTGCCTTTTCCTGACAGTTTAGCATTACTTGTACCTGCCAAAAAAATTACAATAACAAAGGCAAACAGCCTGAAAAGTGTGTTCATGCTCTCCAAAATTTATTTTAAGATTCCAAATTGACCGCTAAATTACAAAATTTCATTTCATCTACTCTAAAATCATTGAAAATAAATGAAAGTGATTTCTTAAATATAAAAAGCTTCGTGCACCTGAGAAAACGAGGTCTCCACCTGCCTTCTCTATACACGAAGCTTTCGGCTTTTTTAAAAACAATTACTACAATACAGAACCCTCAGATCAATATCCTGCATTCTGTGTCCAGTTTGTATTACTGTTCAACACATCCTGACTCAAAGGGAAAATACGTCTGGTCAATTGAGCGTTGTCCGGATTGATATATTTGAATCCCCATGCCCGTTCATAATCTCCAAAACGAATCAAGTCATTACGACGCCAATGCTCATCCAAAAATTCACGTCCACGTTCATCCAGAATTTCCTGCAACGAAGGATTATGATCAATGTCTAATGAACCGTCACGATTAGGAGAAACGTACGTACGAATCTGGTTGAACAAACTCTTCGGCGTATCCCCTAAAGTAGCAGCCCCTCCACGAGTAATCGCTTCACATTTTGTCAGAATAATATCCGCATAACGGAAAATTGGAATGTCATTGTCCTGATTACGTTCGTACACATTGTAATCGTTCGGATCCGGATAGAATTTAATGGAACGATAACCTTGTCGCGTACCGTCAGCTCCCACATCCAGGTCTCCATCTTCACGAATCAAAGTGATATGTTTCGTAAAAACCACCTGTTTGCCTTCATACATGTGAGGCGTATTGGTTACCTCTCCTGTCACCGGATCATACTCATACACCGGAGTCGTTTCCTTTGAAGGGTCACCCACTACCACATCGTTACGACGGTCGCCCGGTAAACAGAACAAGTCAGCAAATTCCGGATTCATTGCAAAGTTGCCACCACAGCTGGGGGTCAGTACGGTGGTATAAAAGCCACTGGCTCCCCCATATCGCCATGTACGGTAACGTGCATAACACATTCCTTGGTTAAGAGTGGCTTCATAAGGAACCGCATAAATAAAGTCTTTAATCTGAGGCCCGTTGTTGTACATGAATTTTTCTTTGTAATCATCGTTCAGATTAAATAAGCCAGACTGAATGATCCGGTCGCATGCCGCAATGCAATCGTCTAACTTTTCATTGGATGCATTCGGATTCCAGGAGGCACTGGTCACATCTTGTGTATAGACATTCCAGTTGATATACAATTTAGCCAACAACGCGTCCACCATCCAACAGGTAGGTGTACCATAAGTAGACTCATTTACCTCACTCGGACATTTATCACGCACATCCAGCAGCTCAGATTCAATCCAGCGAGCCACGTCTGCACGCGGAGAACGATTGATGGTCTTTGAGCCTTGTGTCAGCTTGTAGTCCACAATCGGCGTATCACCAAAATTATCCATCAAAAGGAAAGTATAAAACGCACGTGCCGCACGCACTGTACTGGACGTTTCCGGATTGGTTTCTCCCAAGTCCTGCAACAACTGATTGCAATTGGTGATGCCGGCCAAGAGATCACTACATACATTCAACTGGTTATTATTGGCAGAAGCTTCCCAGGAATGAGTGGAACAATTGGAATACTGACGTCCGTCCAGCCATCCACCATTGAAACAAACCGCTGAATATTCATCGGAACTCAAAGAAAGCAGCTCATCGTAACGTCGGTTCAGGGGTGCACGGAAAGCGTAGTAGGCATTGCTGACTCTCGCTTCAAGCGCAATGTCCGAATCAATCGGATATTCTGTATATTGAGATTTAATATCTACATCCAAATCATTACAACTGATTGTGGTAAGTGCCGCCAAGGCACAAGTAAGCATTATCTTCGTTTTCATATAAGTTATTCTCCTTTTTTAAATTAGAAGTTCATATTTACGCCCACCATAAAACTTCTGGTTCTTGGATAGTTGCTATTGCGCATATCCATACCGGGCTCCAATCCTCCCAGATTTACTTCAGGGTCAATACCTTTATAACCGGTAATAGTGAACACATTGTTACAAGTGGCATACACACGCAGATTGTTCACATAATTGCCAAGCTTTCCGAAATTATACCCTAACGTCAACGTAGACAAACGCAGGTAAGAACCATTCTCCAAGTAGCGGGTAGAAGGAGCTTGCGCACGCGAATCATTAGCATGTTGTTCCGTAGCGACATCGGCCAGAATATTTTTACCAAAACTGCTCAACAAGGAAGGATCGCTATAAGAAGCACGAATCGCATTGAAAATCTTATTGCCTGCCACACCTTGGAAGAATGCACTCAATGACCATTTCTTCCATGTAAATTCATTGTTCCATCCATAAGTCAGCTTGGGCTGTGCAGAACCTGCCATCCTACGGTCTCCATCATCCGGAGCATCAGTCGTACCTACCAGATTGCCGTTCTCATCATAGTCATTGAATACAGACATGCCATTCTCATCGTATCCAGCCCACTCCCACAAATAGAACTGACCGATAGGAGCCCCTTCCATCAGGCGCTGTACATGCTGATTAGAATAACTGTTAATGTTCGGATCGGCCATTTCAATGTATTTCACTGAATATTCTGAATTAGACAAAGACTCTACTTTATTCTTATTGTGTGATAAATTCAGCGTCGTACTCCAAGTAAAATCTTTTGTCTGCACGGGAACCGCATTGATGGTAATTTCAAAACCCTTGTTACTGATGTCTCCCACATTGGCCCACATTTCACTGTAAGGATAAAGCAAAGTGGAAACTTTATAGTTATAAATCAAATCACTGGTACGTTTGTCATAATACTCAATCGTACCTGTCAACCGGTTCTTGAAGAAACCAAAATCCAAACCGACATTCAACATACCTGTCTTTTCCCACTTCAAATCCGGATTGGCATTACGTGTGGCTCCTAACACACGATAATTTCCTCCGGCAGAAGGTGTAAACCAACCGGTAGAACCATATACCTGACGTGCATAGAAAGCATCAAATCCCAATGAGTTACCGCTGACTCCATAACCGACACGCAACTTCAAATCGTCAAAGACATTCTGATCTTTCATAAAATCTTCCTCAATGATTCGCCAAGAAGCAGAGACAGAAGGGAAAGTACCCCAGCGATTGTTTACACCAAAAGCAGAAGAACCGTCACGACGTACCGTAGCTTGCAGCAAATATTTACTCTTATAGCTGTAGTTCACACGTCCGTAATATGAAATCATACGCAGAGTAGACAACAAATAGCTACTATTCAGACTGCTGATGTCATCCAATGAGATATTATTGGCCAAGGACATATTATAATATGACAAATCATCATTATAGAAATTATAGGCCACCAAACCAAAACCATCATTGTTGTCCGACTGTTCCCAAGAGTATCCCAGCATGACACCAACCTTATGCGCCTCGTTGAAAGTGTGGTCCCAATTGATATAGGTCTCCATCTGTTTCTTGATGTTTTCTACCGTACTGCGGTCAGCCTGACCGTTACGAGAAGCATAATCTACAATCTGTGACTTTGAAGAATGATAATTATTATAGATGTACTGTTCGTTCTGGTAAGACAGGTTTAAGTTCCAGTCGAGTCCGTCAAGAATATGTACGGTAGCCTTAGCCACTCCCTGCAACAGTTTTTGTGTAGTCTTATAACGGTCTTCATTGATGAGTGAAGCCGGATTATAATATTGTGAGGTAGTTCTACCATACCAGGAACCATCTTCGTTTGTCACTGGATTCAACGGCAAATAATAGTTCATGGCATCCAGTGCACTTCTTCCTTCATTGCTTGTAGGACCGTTTTCGCTGTTTGTCACACTGGCATTCAAACTGATAGAGAAATCGAGCCGGTCATTAAAGGCCTTGCTCTGCAAGAAAGAACGGGCAGTCAGACGATCCATCCCCGTACCGCGAACCGTTCCCTGACGATCCAGATAATTTAAAGACGCATTATAAGAAGTCTTTTCATTACCACCATTAATTGAAATATTATGATTGTGACTGAAACCCGTGCGAAGCACTTCACTCTGCCAGTCTGTATTAGCCGGATGATTCACATCGTAATAACTGGACAAGTCCAAATCATTTGCATCTGCATAAGCCAGCACTTCATCGGCCGTCATCATGTCCAATGTTTTCATGGTCTTATCCCATGCCACATATCCGCTATAGCTTACATTGGTTTTGCCATTCTTATTTCCTTTCTTGGTAGTTACGATAATCACCCCATTGGCAGCCTTTGAACCATAGATAGCAGTAGCAGAAGCATCACGCAACACATCAATGCTCTCAATGTCTTCCGGTGCCACCAGCGACAAGCTCACGCCCGGCACCCCGTCAATCACATAATAAGGTTCCATCGCCTCACCGCTACGAAGTGAAGAAGCACCACGCAAGGAAATGGAAGCCGCACCGTTCGGGTCACTCGTATTGGCGATAGTCAATCCAGGCACTTTTCCTTGAAGCAACTGAGCCGGAGAAGTATACACCCCCACATTCAAGTCTTCCGCTTTCACCGTAGTGATGGAACTGGTCACATCTTTACGCGTCATGCTACCATAACCAACCACCACTACCTCATCCAGTGTCTCGGTGTCTTCATTCAAAGTGACATTCAACACTTTCGAATCGACCTTTATTTCCTGAGTGGCAAAACCAATAAAAGAAAACACCAGTGTTTTTCCCTTCGGCACATTTACTGTATATTTCCCGTCAATGTCTGTCACCGTACCGTTCGTAGTTCCTTTTTCAAGCACATTTACCCCGATCAAAGGCTCACCAGCTTTATCGGTTACCACACCTCTCACCTGGTTCTGAGCAAATGCCAAGGTACTACTCAATAAAAACAACACAAAGCACAAGCCTTGCATCCATGTTCTTTTCCTCTCTGATTGTACATTAAGCATAATACAAATTTTTAGTTAGAAATATCTTTTTTCGACGGCAAAAGTAAATTGTCCTTGTTACAGAAATATTTCTCAACTATTAAGATTGTATTTACTACACTTCTCGAACAAACAGAATCAACGAGACAAAAATCTTTTCATTCTCTAATGAAAAGGTACAATAAAAATACTGCCTATTCCACCACTTCTATATCTTCATTTTTCAGGTCAATCCGGAAATTCACGCACGGTTCCCCGTTCAAAAATTTCTGAAACAAAGTAGAAAGATCCCGCACATATTCCACCGCCGGTGAAGATGATGCAGAGGTCTGCGCACGGTCAAACAAATAACGATAGGCAGCCAGACGTGATGCCGGAATATCCCTCAAGGCAAGCTGGTCGGCATAACGCAAGCGATAAAGGTCGAGAATCATGTCTTCCATGCACCATTGCGTCCACTCGGCCTCCGCCGATTTATCTTCTCCAGCCACTTCCTGCAACAAACGGGCTCCCGTAAACTTCAAGTAAGGCTTCCAGCTATCCGGCAAATCGCGCGGAATGAAACGCACACGTACCAAGTCACGGAACTGGTAATCGCAGAATTCACGATACGTACGGGAAGAAAGAATTTCCTTGTTCCACACTGGCAGATGAGCTTTCAAGGAATCGGAACGATATTCAGCCTGATACAAGGGAAACAGCTGATTGAATCCTGCCACTGAATCGAGCGTCACAGTATTCACCCGAAAGTCGTCGCTGTTTTCAATGGTCAGAATCTTATAGGCCGGTATGTAGGTAGCCAATGAAGGAATCTGTATATTATACAACTTCTTTCCATCCTTCCCTTCCCAAATACCTGTATCGTTCACGTGCATGTGTCCGGCAAAATGCAGACGGATACCCGCCTCCAGAAAAGCTTCGCTCACCTCTGATTCCGGCACACGGTCCAAATCGAAACGACGGTTGCCCCATATCTTCTTCACATAGTCCGACACGCCGTCGTTGAAATCTACTAACGGATAATGTGAAAAAGCGACCAGCGTTTTATGCAAGCGCTTGGCTTCGGCTACGACCTTCCGTACCCACGGCAATAAAAAAGGTTTATGTGCCAATACATTATTATATCCTATACTGGAACCTTGATACACCATCTTACCCTCTTTCATCCCTTTCGGCAGATAAGCACCGCCATCGATGGCCAGCAGCCAGAGTCCGTCTATCGGCTCTACCAGATAACTGGCATCCATTGCAGTCAGTGAGTCACACAGAGTGTAGGTTCTTTTTTCCAATCTCCCTTCTTTCTGCGCTTCTTTATAACTGTATTTCTCATACGCATAAGAAGTGAAAGGAGTTTCCCAGTACCGATATTCTTTCCTCGGGAAAAAACCGAATGTCGCGTAACACTTCATCTGGTCGGCATAACCGGCACACGAATCTTCCCGCGTCACGCGACTGCCATCCGCAGCCAGATAATTCACATTCTTCTGTTTCAACCCAAACGGAAGCGCCGGATCATGATTGCCGGTGGTCACAAAAAAGCGCATCCCTTTCCGACGGGCATAGTCGTCGAGAATTTCTTTCATTTTCTGCTGGTTGAAGAACTGCCCGTTGTCGGTCAGATCACCCGACAATACTACCAACTGGATGTTTCTTCGGGCTACGTCGTCCAACGCGGTCAGAAAGGCATAATAATTTTCATTGAACAAACGGGTGGACTGCACCTGTACCTCCATGGAACGTACTCGTTCCGGATGTCCGTCAATATCCTGAATATGTGCGTCCGAAATAAACGCAATCTGTGTCTGTGCGTTGCCCGTCAGCGTCATTCCTCCCAAAACTGCTGCAAGCAACAAGGAATAAATCTTATTCATAAAAGCATGATTGAAAATCAAGCACAAAGATACGAATTTTATTGAATGTAAAACCGCTGCCACATTCTTTTCCGCATCCCTATATTTTCTTTCAAATGCCTGCAAGAATTCTCTGTACCACTGTGTGGGATTTGTATCCCACAGTGTGAAATATATATCCCACACTGTGGTTTTTGTATTTCACAGTGTGAAACAGAGAATTTGCCGTTTGAATCTGCTTTTTACATAAGGGCATTTGAAAAAATGCCTCCTTCCTATCCGCTTTCTACCAGATTATTATCTGTTCAGCGTACTGAAACAAAGTCCACCACCTGTCCGAAAGGCAACCGCAGAATTTCAAATCAGTGGCAAGAAACGGACAAAGGGATTTTTTTGTACCTTTGCAGGCAAATTGAAAAAGAAACAACGAATGGAATTAAAAGAACACTTCACCGACCGAATTTTCAAACTGATCTCGGAAACAGCCGATGAGCTGGGACTGGAATGTTATGTGGTGGGAGGATACGTGAGAGACCTCTTCCTGCACCGGTCTTCCAAGGACATCGACGTAGTGGTAGTGGGAAGCGGAATTGAAATCGCACAGGCTTTCGGGAAGAAGCTGGGGCGAGGTGCTCATATATCTGTATTCAAGAACTTTGGTACGGCACAAGTTAAATTCAAGGACACGGAAGTGGAGTTCGTGGGGGCACGGAAAGAATCGTACAGCCACGACAGCCGCAAACCCGTGGTGGAAGACGGTACGCTGGAAGACGACCAGAATCGGAGGGACTTTACCATCAATGCCATGGCGGTCTGCCTGAACAAGGCGCGCTATGGAGAACTGGTGGACCCGTTCGGGGGACTGGATGACCTGAAGGAACGGACCATCCGCACGCCGCTCGACCCGGACATCACTTTCAGCGACGACCCGCTGCGCATGATGCGCTGCATCCGTTTTGCTACGCAGCTGAATTTCTACATCGACGACGAGACTTTTGCGGCATTGGAACGCAACAAGGACCGCATCAAGATTATCTCCCGCGAACGCATCGCCGACGAACTGAACAAGATTCTCTTGTCGCCGGTTCCGTCGAAAGGGTTTATCGACCTGGACCGCTGCGGCCTGCTGGAACTGATTTTCCCAGAGCTGGTAGCCCTGCAAGGGGTGGAAGTACGCAACGGACGCGGACACAAGGATAATTTCTACCATACCTTGGAAGTAGTGGACAACATCTCCAAAGTGACCAACGACCTGTGGCTGCGCTGGGCGACCTTGCTCCACGACATCGGCAAACCGAGAACGAAACGCTGGGAACCCAAGGCAGGATGGACTTTCCACAACCATAACTTCATCGGGGAAAAGATGATTCCGGAAATTTTCCGCAAGATGAAACTTCCGATGAACGAGAAGATGAAATACGTGCAGAAGCTCGTGGGACTGCATATGCGTCCCATCGTCATTGCCGACGAGGAAGTGACCGACTCGGCCGTACGCCGCCTGCTGTTTGAGGCCGGCGAAGACATCGACGACCTGATGATGCTCTGCGAGGCCGACATCACCTCGAAGAACGAAGCCCGCAAGCAGCGCTTCCTGGACAATTTCAAGCTGGTGCGCCAGAAACTGAAGGACTTGGAAGAGAAAGACCGTATCCGGAACTTCCAGCCGCCGGTGGACGGAGCGGAAATCATGCACGTGTTCAACCTCCAGCCTTGCCGTGAAATCGGCAGCCTGAAAAGCTCCATCAAGGACGCCATCCTCGACGGGGTGATTCCGAACGAACACGATGCGGCCTTCGAGTTTATGCTGAAAAAAGCGGAACAGATGGGCCTGAAACCGGTCAACCTGCCCGAAAAGAAATAATCTGCCGTCTCTCACGATGCCTGTATGCATGCTGCTGCCAGGGGTCGTGAGGGGCTTTTTTCTCCTTTTATCCTCCTCCCTTTCTTAAACTAAGGAATAATCCGTAAGTTTCCAATACTAAAATAGCAGTATAAATTACAGTTTACCAAAATATAGCGCTACAATATATTGTAAGCTGCATTTCAAAGGAAGAAGTTTCCCAAATTTAGAAACTTGTCTAAATTTCCATTTTTTATTTTCCTCCCAAACGTCTATCTTTGTTCCACTTTTCCGAAGGTAACTTAACCGTTTCAAAAGGGAATGCCGTGCAAATCGGCGACAGTACCTGCTGCTGTGATTCTTGTAAAAGCCGTGACATGCGCTGCAAGCCACTGTGAGCCCGCTCATGGGAAGGCGTCTACGGCGAGAGATCAGTCAGAAGACCTGCCCGGGAAAGTCTAATTTTATGTCTCACTCTTTAATTTACAGAAAATGAATCTGACAGAAATCCGTATCATCAAGCGCGACGGAAAGCAGGAGAACTTTTCGGCCGCAAAAATCACCAATGCCATCGGCAAAGCATTCAAGGCAACCGGCATCGACTTCCAGGAGGAGGAAATAGAAGCCATCACCCGGCAGGTGGTGTCGCATTTCACCCAACAGACCATCGGGGTGGAAGATATTCAGGACCTCGTGGAAAACGAACTGATGAAAGTGCAGCCGGAAGTGGCCAAGAAATACATCATCTACCGCCAGTGGCGCAACACCGAACGGGAACGCAAGACGCACATCAAACACATCATGGACGGCATCGTGGCCATCGACAAGAACGATGTGAACCTGAGCAACGCCAACATGTCGAGCCATACACCGGCCGGACAGATGATGACGTTCGCTTCTGAAATCACCAAGGATTATACCTACAAATATTTGCTGCCCAAGCAGTATGCCGAGGCACATCAGTTGGGCGACATCCATATTCACGACTTGGATTATTATCCCACTAAAACGACGACTTGTATCCAGTACGACCTGGACGACTTGTTTGAACGGGGTTTCCATACCAAAAACGGCAGCATCCGTACGCCGCAGTCCATCCAAAGCTATGCTACCTTGGCCACCATCATCTTCCAGACCAACCAGAACGAACAGCATGGGGGACAGGCTATTCCGGCCTTCGACTTTTTCATGGCCAAAGGGGTACTGAAGAGTTTCCAGAAAATCCTGGCTACACACCTCAGCCTGTTGTTCGACCTCAAAGGAATAGAAACCGACGAAAAGGAAATTCTTCAGGGGATACGCACGCATTTCCAGAGCATCGAAGCCGGAGAAGAAACGCGTGCTACTTATCTCCACTTTTTAGCAAACCAAGGACTTATGCTGACACAGGAGGAACTGGCTTACGTGCTGCGCAAGACGCTGGTCCAGACCCGCAAAGACACGCACCAGGCCATGGAAGGCTTCATCCATAACCTGAACACCATGCATTCCCGCGGAGGGAACCAGGTGGTTTTCAGTTCCATCAATTACGGTACCGACACCTCGGCCGAGGGAAGAATGGTCATCCAGGAATTGCTGAAAGCTACCATCGAAGGCTTGGGCAATCACGGAGAAGTACCGGTGTTCCCCATCCAGATTTTCAAGGTCAAAAACGGGGTGACTTACTCGGATGCCGACTACCAGTTGGCCATGCAGGACTTTGAAGCGGCCCTGGAAGGGAAGGTGACTTTCGAATGTCCGAACTTCGACCTCTTCCTGCAAGCTTGCCGTACCACGGCCAAGGCGTTGTTCCCGAACTTCATGTTTCTGGACACCCCGTTCAACACGCACGAGAAATGGCGGGCCGACGACCCAAAACGCTACCGCTACGAGCTGGCGACCATGGGATGCCGTACCCGTGTGTTCGAGAACCTGCACGGAGAAAAAACCTCACTGGGACGAGGAAACCTCTCCTTTACGACCATGAATCTGCCGCGACTGGCCATCGAAGCACATCGCAAAGCGGAAGCTTTTGTGGACGAGACTCCGGAAAACCGCCTGGAAAAAGCAAAGGAGTTCTTCCTCCAATCGGTTCACTCCATGGCGGAATTCATTGCCGAACAATTATACACCCGCTACCAATACCAGCGTACGGCCCTCGCCCGGCAGTTCCCGTTCATGATGGGCAACAACGTATGGAAAGGCGGCGCACAGCGTCATCCGAATGAGGAGGGGGGCGAGGTGCTGAACCAGGGTACCTTGGGCATCGGCTTCATCGGAGGGCACAACGCCATGGTGGCACTCTACGGACAAGGGCACGGACATAATCCGAAAGCCTGGGAAACGCTCTATGCGGCCGTAGAAGAAATGAACAAGGTGGCAGAGTCTTATAAACAGAAATACGGTTTGAACTATTCCGTACTGGCTACGCCGGCAGAAGGACTTTCCGGCCGTTTCACCCGGATGGACAAACGGAAATACGGTATCATCGAAGGAGTGAATGACCGCGACTACTACGTCAATTCGTTCCATGTGGACGTGAAAGAGCCGATTACGATTGTGGAGAAAATCAAGCGGGAAGCTCCTTTCCATGCCTTGACCAGAGGCGGACACATCACCTATGTGGAACTGGACGGAGAAGCGCAGAAGAACGTGAAGGCCATCGCCAAGATTGTCAAGGTAATGCACGATGAACAGATTGGCTACGGCTCCATCAATCATCCGGTAGACACCTGCCACGACTGCGGTTACAAGGGGGTTATCTACAGCCGCTGTCCGGTATGCAACGGGGAAAACATCCTGCGCATGCGCCGCATCACGGGTTACCTGACGGGCGACCTCAACAGCTGGAACTCGGCCAAACGGGCGGAAGAGCGTGACCGTGTAAAGCATGCATAACCCCTTTTACGAGTGATGTTACATTATTTATATACATATCCAGAAACCATTGTCGACGGGGAGGGCATCCGGTACTCCATCTACCTGGCCGGATGCAGCCACCGTTGCAAGGGCTGCCACAATCCGGAATCCTGGAACCCCCAAGCTGGGAAACCGCTCACGCCGGAAGTGCTGGAGCAGATGATTCAGGAAATCAATGCCAATCCGTTGCTCGACGGGGTGACTTTCTCAGGAGGCGATCCCTTCTACAACCCGAAAGAGTTTCTCCCGGTACTGAAAACCATCAGTCAGCGTACGGGTATGCACATTTGGTGTTACACGGGCTACACTTATGAACAGCTTCTTCAGGATCCGGAACGAAAAGAACTCCTTCCCTACATCCATGTGCTGGTGGACGGCCCTTTCATCGAGTCGCTCTATTCCCCTTTTTTAGATTTCTGTGGAAGCAGCAACCAACGGATTCTGAAACTCAAATAATGGATTACCTACGTTTTTGACAAATGCCGTACTTTTAGTTCATAAATTCGTAACTAAAAGTACGGCATTCATTCTGTCATTTTCCACCTATTTTAGGCCCGTTATCGTACACAAAATTCACCGTTTTCGCACACGGGGTTTCGTTTCCGCACACAAAGACCCAAATAGAACAACTCTTGATTTATATCATGAAAACAACTATTTAGTAAAAAAACAAGATACTACTTCTTGCAGTCAATGAAAAAAGATTTACCTTTGCAGTGTGGTTGTGAAACCAATAGGTAAAAAGAAAAAGAAATTACTAAGGTATTAGAGAAACGAAAGGTAAAAAGCAATTCATTTAAGGTATTAGCTAGACTATTAAGGTATTAGATTATTTATTAAGTATCAAGGTATTAGATTTTAAAGGTAAAAGTTTTCAGGAATTAGGTTTGAGAAGGTATTGGAATATCTTCTGGTAAAAAGAAAAGGTAGAAAGGATAACAGGACACAAAAATTAAGAAGATGAAAAGAACCCTTAAATGGGGGTTCTTTAGGAAGGCAGCGGAGGTTCTGATGAGCTCTCGCTTTTTTTGTATCTATACGTCAGCTATCGGAAGAATAAACATTCGCTTCCATCCCTCATAGCCACAACGCTTCGCCCTACACTCCCGATTTTCATGATTCAACGTAAAAACCTGAGGGATTCGTTGATTATGCATAAATTTCAGCAAGCCCGAACAAAAAGAAGGCCTTACTCTTTGCTCCATTCACACAAATAAGAAAGTATCCACAAAAAAACAGCGGAATGACTGCCAGAGCCCTCCCGCTGTATAAAGTTATCTCACATAATGAAGAATTATCGCTGGGGAATATCCACCAAATCCTCCTGCTTTCCTTTCAGGTATTTTGAGAAGAAATCCACCATACGCCAGTAGAAATATTCATCCATGTCGCCGAAACCGTGGCGCTGTCCCGGCAGAATCAACATCTCGAAACGCTTGTTGGCCCGAATCAGAGCATTGACTACGCGAATGGTGTTTCCCGGATGCACGTTGTTGTCAATGTCTCCGTGTACCAGCATCAGGTGTCCCTTCAACTGCTTCACGATTTGCGGATTGGTAGCAATCTTATACGCAAAAGTCGTATCTCCCTTCTCTGAGATTTCTTCCTTCACGCCGTGATGAGTCTCGCTCCACCAGCGGTTGTAGATACGGTTATCATGATTACCTGCACATGATACGGCAGCCTTGTAGAAATCCGGATATTGACAGATGGCCGCAGTCGACATGAATCCTCCTCCGGAATGTCCGTGGATACCTACCCGCGTAATATCAATGAAAGGATAACGCGCTGCCAGCTGCTCCACAGCTGCCTTATGGTCAGCCAGCGGATAATCACGCATGTTCCCGTAACCGTAGTTGTGATACCATTTGGAACGGCTAGGGTGACCACCACGCTGCCCCACGGTTATCACGATAAATCCGGCCTGAGCCAAGCGGTCGGTACGTACACTCATCCGACGGAACGGATAATCCACGGCTTCGACCTGCGGACCCGGATAGACATAGTCAATAATCGGATAAACCTTGGTAGAATCGAAATCAAACGGCTTGTACATCACGCCATACAAATCGGTCACTCCATCGGCTGCCTTTACCTTAAACGGTTCCGGGAACTGGTAACCGGCTGCTTTCAAAGAAGAGAAATCACTTTCCTGTATGGTCATCACCTTGTTGCCGTTACGATCCAGCAATTCCGCACAAGGAATGGTGTTGGCCCGTGAATAATTGTCTACGAAGAAACGGGCCTCATCGTCCATCTCTACGGCATGGAAGAATTCTCCGTGAGTCAGCTGTTTCAATCCGCTGCCGTTCACATTGACCTTATAGAAATGTTCGTAATACGGATTCTCGCCTTTCTCACGTCCGTTGGCTACAAAATAGACGGTGCGGGTAGCCTCATCCACTTTCACCACACGCTCTACGTGCCAAGGGCCTTCCGTGATACGGTTCTTCAGATTTCCCTTGTCATCGTATAAATAAAGGTGAGCCCAGCCGTCGCGCTCACTCCACTGGATAAACTCTTTTCCTCCGTTCAACACATGGATAGGACGGGTTTCCTGATAAGTATTCATCCGTTCCTTAACCACCGGCACAATGGAATCTTCTCCCAAAGTATAGGTACATACATCAATGCGGTGTAAGTCACGGCTACTGCGGGTCAGGAAGAAACGCTGGTTATCGCCCTGCCAAATACGCGGAACCAATTCCTTGTCACGCTGTTTCTGTTCCAGCGGTTTTCCCTCCAGGTCAATTGACTGGTTTTTCCAGGCTGCCGTACGGATTTCTTTCCGCGTACCTGCCTGCACATCGAACAAATACAAATGATATTCCGGCATACCGGTCTCTCCCGGCATCTCATACTTATAGGTCTCCAAAGTAGGACGCGGTTCCGCTATAGAATTGATCACCCACAACGGTTTCACATTCCGCTGATCTGCAATGATAGTCGCAAAATACTTGGAGTCGGGTGACCAGTATCCCCATGCGCCCCGACGCTTGCCATTACACAACGTGTCCGTATTCAGCGTACTGTAAGGAATGCCATACCCGAAATCCGGTGTTCCATCGGTTGTCAGACGCACCTCCACAATGGTACTGTCTTTCTCGTTCTTCCGAGCCTTCTGGTAATCGTCAATGCTCATGTAATACAAATCACAATCCTTGGCATAAATCACCCGCTGTCCGTCCGGCGAAACGGACGCCCAGTCCACTTCCTCCGGTTCTTTCTTCTTGTCCTTCAGGTATGTCAGCTTCTGAGTGGGATAGTCGTACGAGAAATAGAACGTAGAGTCAGCTTTTGACACCACCTTGAACGTAAAGGTACGTCCGTCTTCTCCCGCCTTCAAATCGGCAATAGGCAACTGATGTGCCTCAAACGGGTCCTGCACAATCTCCGTCAATTGCGAAGCCAGACGGTCCCGGTCGAACAACAAGTCCTTGCGTTTGGCGGTAGGATTGACTACATACCAGAACTTTCCTTCGCTGGTCTTATACTCAAACCAAAAGTTCGTTCCCTGCTGGAACCAGTGCGGGTCGACCATGGTCGAAAACAACATCTTGTCGAGTTTACTCTTGGTAAACTTCTCCGCCTGCAGATAACCGGGCAAACGCTCTTCCGCGTCCCCTCCAGAAATTGCCGTCAGGCAAAAACCGCCACACAAGATAGCGGCCAATAGGATTTTCTTCCTCATTCCTTTTATTCAATTAGATGGATTATACAAAAAAGACACAAAGTACAGAGAAACACTTCTCTGTGTCCTTGTGTCTTTATTTCATTTGATAGTTTCGCTAAAACAAGAACCTCAACACATCGTTGAAGTTCGCCCAGATGAGCAAGCCGAACAGCAGGACCATTCCCACCATCTGCGCATACTCCAAAAACTTGTCGCTCGGCTTCCGACGGGCAATAATCTCGTACAACAGGAACAAGACATGACCACCGTCGAGTGCCGGTATCGGCAGAATGTTCATGAAGGCCAGGATGATAGACAAGAAGGCCGTCATTTCCCAAAAACGCTGCCAGTCCCATACTTTGGGGAAGATACTACCAATGGTAGCAAAACCTCCCACACTCTTGGCGCCTTCTTTCGTGAACACATATTTCATGTCGTTCACATACCCCTTCAGAGTATTCACTCCTAAGGCAATTCCAGCCGGGAAAGATTCAAAGAAACCGTAGGTCAGTGTTCGCTGCTTGTAGTCCACCATACCTCCTATGGCCGCTACCTTAAACTGGTCGTCTGTCGTGACCTGGACCGTATCCCGTACTCCCGCACGCGAATACACCAGTGTAAACTCACCCGATGTCTTTTTATCCAGTTCAGCTTTGGCCTTCAAAGCCGCCATATTATCCAGGAACTCGTTCCAGGAAGTCATCGGTTTCCCGTCGAATGCCAGCAAGGAGTCTCCTTTCTGCACCCCCGCCTTGGCGAAACCTCCGCCCGCCAATACTGAATCGACCACATTCGGATAGAACACGTCCACGAACATCGGGTCCTCCTTCGCTACATCCAGCAAGCTCAATTCCGGCAACAGAATCTTCTTTTCCTGTCCCTCCCGCAATACGGTGACCTCACGGGCCTCCACGATACTGCGAATCATGTCCATGTTGAAACGGGTCAGTTCCTTGCCGTCGGCACTCTTCAGGATATCCCCGTCGCGGAATCCGATTTCCTGTGCATGCTCGTTGAACTTCATACCCATGGTCATGTCACTCAACGCCGTATAACGGTCGCCCCAAGTGAAGAGAATCATGGAATAGATGAACAAAGCCAGCAGGAAGTTCATCAAGACCCCTCCAATCATGACCAGCAGACGCTGCCAGGCCGGTTTGGAACGGAATTCCCACGGCTGGGCAGGCTGTTTCATCTGTTCGGTATCCATCGACTCGTCAATCATTCCCGAAATCTTGCAATATCCGCCTAACGGCAGCCATCCTACTCCATATTCCGTGTCACTGTTCTTCGGTTTGTATTTGAACAGCGAGAACCAAGGGTCAAAGAATATATAAAACTTCTCCACCCGAATCTTGAACAGACGGGCGAAGAAAAAATGTCCCCCCTCATGAATAATCACCAGCAACGACAAGCTGAGAATCAACTGAAGGGCACGAATCAAAAATGTTTCCATTTCTACTTAACTTCTTTCTTTATTTATATGATTACACTTCTTATTTCATTCCGTTAATCACCAGTTCTGCCGCAATACGACGGGTCTCTGCATCCGTGGCTACATAATCACCATAGGTAGGTGTCTGGATGAAAGGTACGCGGGTCATCGCCTTTTCAATCACGTCACTCATTCCCAAGAATGAAATCTGGTCTTTCAAGAAGGCCGCCACCACCACCTCATTGGCCGCATTCACGATGCAAGGCATGTTTCCTCCCTGGTGTAAGGCTTCGTAGGCCAATGCCAGGTTACGGAAACGCTGCGTGTCCGGCTTTTCGAAAGTCAACGTATTGTATTTGGCGAAATCCAGCCGTTCGCCCGAAAGATGCTCCCGCTTCGGATACGAAAACGCATACTGGATGGGCAGACGCATATCGGGTACCCCCAGCTGGGCTTTTACTGCCCCGTCTTCAAATTCCACCATGGAATGAATCACCGACTGCGGATGTACCACCACCTCAATCTGTACAGGAGTCACTCCAAACAACCATTTGGCTTCAATCACCTCAAAGCCTTTGTTCATCATCGACGCAGAATCAATCGTGATTTTCGCGCCCATCGACCAGTTGGGATGCTTCAGGGCCTGCTCCTTGGTCACCGTCTGCAACTGTTCCATGGTAAACGTACGGAACGGACCTCCCGAAGCCGTCAGAATCACCTTGTGTACGGGATTGTTAATTTCCAAACACTGGAAAATGGCCGAATGTTCAGAATCCACCGGCAAAATCGGCGTCTTATATTGCTGCGCCAACCCGGTAATCAGTTCGCCGGCAACCACCAACGTTTCCTTGTTGGCCAACGCAATCGTTTTTCCAGCCTTGATGGCATTGATGGTCGGTTTCAATCCCGCATATCCCACCATGGCCGTCAAGACGATGTCGATAGGCTGCGACTCGACCACCTGACACAACGCCTCGGCTCCGGCATACACCTTCACCGGCTCGTCAGCCAATGCTTCCTTCAACGCCGCATACTTATCCTCATTCGCAATAACCACCACTTCCGGATGGAACTTGCGTGCCTGTTCAGCCAGCAATTCCACCTTGTTGTTGGCTGTAAGTGCATACACCTCATACAAATCCGGATGCTCCCCAATGACCTGAAGAGCCTGCGTTCCGATGGACCCGGTAGAACCTAATATGGCAATCTGTTTTTTCATAACTTTAAAATACAACATATTTCGCCGGATCAATCGGAGTCCCCTCGTGCCACAGTTCAAAATGCACGTATGACACATGTTTGCCTTCATCCTCCGTTCCGGCCAATGCGATAACTTCTCCTCCTTTTACGCGGTCGCCTTCCTTCTTCCTCGGAGTGCCGCAATGCTTATAAATGGAAATAAAATTCTGCTCATGCTGAATCTGAATCAGGAAACCTTTGTCGGCCGTCTGCACCACCGTCCTCACCTTGCCGTCCATAGCCGCCACGATGCTTTCATCCATCGCAGCCGCCATATCCACACCGTAATGCCGGCGCGACGGTGCAAAATCCTTCATCACGATGCCCTTTGTGGGACGGAAGAACAACAAATCGGGCAACTTATGATCTTCTTCGGCAGCCGATTCAGCTTTCTGCCGCGCCTCGTATTTCCGACGGAAATCATCTTCCTCCTTCGAACGGTTCATCAGCTCATTCGTGCGGATGGTAGTCAGCGAGTCGATAGACTGTACCGTATCCACACTGACTTTTCCACTGAAGATATCCTGTATGTTCATGATGTACCGGTTCTGACGGTCGAGCGCCTCCACCAGCGAATCTGCCTTCAAGGCATTGGTCACGACCTGCGAACGAACCTCACTGTTCATGTATCCCGGCAGGTAGTTCCGCAAAGGGGTAAACACAAGGATAATAGCTGCCAGCAGGAAAATTACCGTACAGGCCGCCAGCAATACAGAAAAGCCGTTCAGTTTCGACACATGGATACCCACCACCTCCTCCAAGGTGTTTTCGTTGATAATCGTCAGTTTATACTTAAACTTGATGTTCTTCCAAAATGCCTTACGACCTTTCTTTCTCATACTCTCACTGTGTTAGTTAGTCCAACAATCCGTCGGGAATATCCACGGTCATCACTTTCTGTACCCTGTCTATATCCAGAATAAATTCCTCATGCGCCGGAAGAAGCAGTTCCTCCCCTTCCTTCTCGATGACGAACAGCACATTCATCGTCGTATCGTCCACATCCACCACTTCGCCCAAATCGCCGTGATGCACATCGTGCACCTTGAAGCCGACGAAGAAATTCCACGACGTGATTTCCTCCTGCTCGTCCATATACTTTACCGGAAAATACACTTCCACATTGGTAAAGCTACGGGCCTTTTCCGCTGTATCCACGCCCTCAAATTTCACCAGGGCCACGTTATCGGAGCGGAAACGATACTCCTCGATGAAGAACGGAACCAGGATTCCGTCCAACAACAAAATCAAGTAGTCACAATCCACACGGTCGAAGATGTCGTCGGTAAACGTAAACGAGACTTCACCTTTCACCCCATGCGGCTTGTTGATGATTCCGATCTTAAAAACTTCTTCTTTTCTGATCATACCTTATTCTATACGGGTGATACGTGCTCCCAGCGCACTCAGTCGCTGTTCGATATGCTGGTACCCCCGGTCAATCTGCTCAATGTTGTGAATGTGACTGATGCCTTTCGCACCCAGTGCGGCTATCAGCAAGGCAATACCGGCACGGATATCCGGAGAAGTCATGTTGCCTCCCCGCAGACAGAAGTTACGGTCGTGCCCGATGACTACGGCCCGGTGCGGGTCGCACAAGATGATCTGCGCTCCCATGTCAATCAGCTTGTCCACGAAGAACAAACGGCTTTCAAACATCTTCTGATGAATCAGCACACTCCCCTTGGCCTGCGTAGCCACCACCAGCATCACACTCAGCAAGTCGGGAGTCAGTCCCGGCCACGGTGCGTCGGCAATCGTCATAATAGAACCGTCCAGGAAGGAATCAATCTGATAGTGCTCCTGGGCCGGTATATAAATGTCGTCGCCCCGTTGTTCCAGGTGAATACCCAACCGACGGAAGCTGTCGGGAATAATACCCAAGTTCTCATACGACACATTCTTGATGGTAATTTCACTGGCCGTCATAGCCGCCATACCGATGAAACTTCCCACCTCAATCATGTCCGGCAATACCGTATGCGTGCAACCTTTCAGGCTCTTCACTCCTTCGATGGTCAGCAAGTTGGAAGCGATGCCCGAAATCTTGGCCCCCATCCGGTTCAACATCCGGCACAGCTGCTGCACATAAGGCTCACAGGCTGCATTGTAGATGGTAGTCACTCCTTCAGCCAGTACTGCCGCCATGATAATGTTGGCCGTACCCGTCACAGAAGCCTCATCCAGCAACATGTACGTACCTTTCAGCTTGTCGGCGGTAATGCAGAACCGTCCTTTTACGGCATCATAATCGAACGAAGCCCCTAATTTCTGGATACCCAGGAAATGCGTGTCCAACCGACGGCGGCCAATCTTGTCACCTCCCGGTTTGGAAATCATGGCCTTGCCGAAACGGGAAATCAGCGGTCCCACCAGCATGACAGACCCCCGCAGTTTGGAGCAGCGGCCCAGAAATTCGTCACTTTCCAGATAAGCCAAATTCACGCTGTCGGCCTGGAAAGAAAACGTGTCACTTCCCGTCTTGGCCACCTTTACCCCCATATCCCGGAGCAACTGAATCAGATTATTGACATCCAGGATGTTCGGAATGTTCGAGATGGTCACTTCCTCGTCGGTCAGCAAAGTGGCACAAAGCACCTGCAACACCTCGTTTTTAGCACCTTGAGGCACAATCTCCCCCTGCAGCTTGTGTCCTCCTTCGATTACAAATGAAGCCATAGTATCCGGTTTTTAGTTAATATTTCTTCTTCTGCTGGTTGTTGTTCATCTGACGGCGACGCGGACCGAAAGAACGCTGTTCTACCAAATGTAAGTCATCGGCCGACAACTTGATGCGTCCGTCGGACAATTCGCACAAATCATCCAGAATCTTCTGGTCTTCCACCCCATCCTTGTTGAAGTTGATGTAGTCCTTCTTCATGTGGTTGGCGATGTACTTGATCAACTGGTTTTTCTCCTCACCTTCGGGATAATCCACCGCAATCTTGATCAAATCCTGAATAAACCGCCCATAATGACGGTAACGGATGACATTCGGCGAATAAGGAATCCGGTCCGGCTTCACTTCCAGACTTTCCTTCTTGACAATCTCCACCGGATAGTCAATATCCAGTTTAAAGTCGGACATGATGGCCAGATGGTCCCACAGCTTATGGCGGAAGTCCTCCACGTCGCGCAACTGGGGGAACATCCCTCCCATAATGTTCACGATGGTATTGGCACACCGCTGACGCTCTGCACGGTCTTCGATGGTCAACGCATAGTCCACCATGTTCTGCACACTTCTTCCATATTCCGGAAGCGGTAATTTTCGTTGCTGGGTATTATACTCCATATAAAACTTATTATTCAATCATTCAATTTCTACTTTTCGCTGCATCCAGCCCTACGAATCCTTGGCTTACAGCAGCTTCTTCGGTTTGGAGGCTACAAATTCCTTCAGATAGAAAGGTTCGAAATAGGCCACATCCTTGAAATCCTGCGTAGCCATTGCTTTTTCGGCCAGCGGGAACATCCATTTGGCCAACGGATGCACGTTGTCCAGGAAATGGGCATTGGGATGCGTCAGTTTCTCCTTGCATTTGTCCGCTCCGTTGCCAAAGAAATACACCGGATGTTTTTCCAAAAACTCCGCATACGAGTTTTCGTCCACAATGTCCGCACTGATTTCACGCTGCACCTTCAATGCACGGTTGTACACCGCCGCATACACTTCCATCCGGCGGGCATCAATCATCGGGCAGAGCAAGGCATCTTCCGGCAGGTCATGCGCCAGCAATACCGGCACACACATTACCTCCAGCGTAGGAAGCCCGATCAACGGAATGTTCCGTCCGTAGCAAATTCCCTTCGCCATGGATACCCCGATACGCAGTCCCGTATAGGAACCCGGGCCACAGCTCACCGCTACCGCATCCACCGGAATGGCATGACTGTCGGCAAACGACAAAGCTTCATCCACAAACACACCCAGCACCGTCGCATGTGAGGGGCCGTTAAAATCTTCTTTCGAGAAAATGGAAGCTCCGTCCTGGCTCACTGCCACAGAGCAGACTTCCGTCGACGTTTCAATATGTAAAATGCACGACATAATTAAATTCAATACAATTATATTAGTCTGCAAATATACACTTTTCTTCTCACTCTCTCACGAAAAAAGGCGCAGAAAGTGACGAACCCTCTCCCGAAAGGCAAACCAGCCTGGCAAATTTCCTCCTCCCGATCTGTAAAATGTTATTTCCCTAAGAGATTTCTTCCAAACCCCAAGGAATATTCTCTGTTTCACACTGCAGGATTTGTATTCCACAGTGTGAAATATATATCCCACAGTGTGGTTTTTGTATCCCACACTGTGGGACAGAGAATATACAAGCCATTTTAGGAAAAGGCACGAGCAGAAAAACACTTTTACAAAAGAAGCTACAGGGTTTTATCTGCATGCAAAACAGGGATTTTCATACGTTTTTTACACAGCCGCTTACGCTTTATACAGATTTTTCCTACCTTTGCATTCATAATGATTAAAAAACAAAAGGAGTTATGATACAGTCAATGACCGGATACGGCAAAGCAACCACCGCCTTCGGAGACAAAAAAATCAACGTAGAAATCAAATCGTTGAACAGCAAAGCAATGGACTTGTCCACACGCATCGCTCCATTGTATCGTGAAAAAGAAATGGAAATCCGCAACCTGATTACCCAGACCTTGGAACGCGGAAAAGTGGATTTCTGTATATGGGTGGAAAAAGACGCCGCCGAATCGGCCACTCCCATCAATACCGCTCTCGTAGAAAACTATTACAACCAGATAAAGACCATTTCTGAAACTTGCCATATTCCGTTGCCGGAAGACTGGTTTGCTACCCTGCTGCGCATGCCCGACGTGCTGACGCGCGTAGACGTACAGGAACTGTCGGACGAAGAATGGGCCGTGGCCAAACAGACCATTGAAGAGGCCTTGCAGCACTTGGTGGATTTCCGCAAACAGGAAGGTGCCGCCCTCGAAAAGAAGTTCACGGAAAAGCTGGACAACATCGAACGGTTGCTCAAATCCATTGAACCTTACGAAAAGGAACGTGTGAGCAAAATCCGGGAACGCATCACCGACGCGCTGGAAAAGACCTTGAGCATTGACTACGACAAGAACCGTCTGGAACAGGAACTGATTTACTACATCGAGAAACTGGACATCAACGAAGAAAAGCAGCGTCTGGCCAACCACCTGAAATATTTCCGCGAAACCATGGCGGGCGGACACGGACAGGGCAAGAAGTTAGGCTTCATCGCACAGGAAATGGGCCGCGAAATCAATACTACCGGCAGCAAGTCGAACCATGCCGAGATGCAGAACCTCGTGGTACAGATGAAAGACGAACTGGAACAAATCAAGGAACAAGTGTTGAACGTAATGTAAAAACATATGGCAGGCAAACTTATCATATTTTCAGCCCCTTCCGGCTCCGGCAAGTCTACCATCATCAATTACTTGCTGACACAGAACCTGAACTTGGCATTCTCTATCTCTGCCACCAGCCGCGCTCCCCGTGGCACGGAACAGAACGGCGTGGAATATTTCTTCCTGACTCCGGAAGAATTCAAGCAGCGCATTGCCAATAACGAGTTTCTGGAATACGAAGAAGTATACAAGGACCGTTTCTACGGTACCCTGAAAGCACAGGTAGAAAAACAGCTCGCCGCCGGACAGAACGTGATTTTCGACGTCGATGTGGTAGGCGGATGCAACATCAAAAAATTCTATGGCGACCGGGCCCTGTCGGTCTTCACCCAACCCCCTTCTATCGAAGAGCTCCGCAAGCGACTGACGGGTCGGGGAACCGATGCCCCCGAAGTCATCGAGAGCCGTCTGGCAAAAGCCTCCTTCGAACTGGGGTATGCCGATAAATTCGACGTAGTGATTGTCAACGACGACCTGGAAAAGGCCAAAACGGAAGCCTTGCAGACCATCCGCAATTTTCTCCAACACTAAATCCGTCCGACTATGCCAAAAAACCCTAAAAAAATCTTGCGCTGGATGACGCTGCTCTGCATCGTCATCGGACATTGCCGTAGGCGTAGTAGCCGTAGCCAAAGAAGAATACATCATTGCCGTCGCCATGTTACTGGTGGCTGTATGGCAGATTCTCAACTACATCCAATGGAAGAAAAGTCTCAGATAAAAACCGGACTTTTCGGAGGCTCCTTCAACCCGATTCACATGGGGCACCTGGCACTGGCCAATTACCTGTGTGAATACGGAGGACTGGAGGAAGTGTGGTTCCTGGTCACCCCTCAAAATCCGTTCAAGCAGAACGAGGCGCTGCTCGACGACCATCTCCGACTGGAAATGGTAGAGGCTGCCGTGGCCGGATACCCCCGTTTCCGAGCTTCCGATTTTGAATTCCAGCTTCCACGTCCTTCCTACACCATCCATACCCTTGACAAACTGGCCGAGAGCTATCCCGACCGGGAATTTCACCTGATTATCGGAGCCGACAACTGGCAGGCCTTCGACCGCTGGCGCTCGCCCGAGGAAATCATCCGTCGTCACCACATCCTGGTCTATCCGCGTCGGGGATATCCATTAGAGGAGGGCACTCCTCTACCCCCTCATGTCCGGGTCGTACAGACTCCCCTCATCGAAATCAGTTCCACTTTCATCCGCCAAGGTATCCGCGAAGGTAAAGACCTGCGCTACTTCCTGCATCCGGAAGTGTTCAGGATCATTCAGGAAAAAGGACTCTACCGCTAATCATTTCTTTTTGTGCAACACTACCAGCACGACCTCGCTTGGAGTAAAGAGACGCACATCTCTACGTGACGTACCTAATCCGTTGGTAATAATCACCGGAATGCCCGCACTGTTGTGCTTCAGTCCCGTCAGGAAGCGGTTGCCGTATTTGGAGAAATGTGCCGGTGTCCACCGGTGAAACAGGCTGACCTGCCCTCCGTGCGTATGTCCCGCCAACGCCAAATCGGTGTGTGACACATCCACATCCTCCACATAATCAGGCGTATGTACCAGCATCAACACAAAATCTTCTTCCCGCAAGGCCAAGGTAGGCGACACCCCGTTCTGCTTCAAATCGAACGGATTGCGGATGCCGCACAGCAAGATATATTCCTTTCCCCGCCACAGGGTATCCACTTTGTGTTCCAACAAATGTACGCCTGTTTCCCGCATGGCCTGTCGTGCCAGCGAATCAGCTTCACCCCGTTCGTGGTTACCCATCACGGCATACGTCCCACAGGGTGTCTCCACGGTCTTCAAGGCCTGGAAAAGCTGGTCCACATCTCCTCCGTTCCGTCCTCGGTAATCTCCACCCAAGAGCAATACATCGGCATCCAGCGACCGGAGAGCGCGGCACATACCCGGCAACCGACGGGCGGTAAAGCGGCTTTCGTAATGAAAGTCGGAGGCAAAAGCTACCCGGAAACCGTCGAAAGAATCGGGCAACTGGGCACTATAAAAATCATACTGTTTGACACGCCCTACTCCTTTGTATTTGGAAAAGGAGGCCGTGGCACAAGAAGAAAGCAGAAGGCTCATCAGCAGCAAGCCACCTGCCAGCAAGTTCAGTCGTTTCATCATTTTGAGCTACATATAACTATCCAGTCGTGACAAAGGTCGTAAAAAAATGCCTAACTTTGCCGAACGAAAACTAAAATTCCCAATTTCATGACACACGTCAAAACCAATTCCATAAAAGCATGGCTGCTGGCTGCCCGTCCGAAGACCTTGACCGGAGCGGCCATTCCTGTCATGCTGGGCTGTGCCCTGGCTTTTATTTACGGGCACTTTCAAACCGTACCTGCCGTACTGTGCTTTCTGTTTGCCTTCCTGATGCAGATTGACGCCAACTTCATCAACGACTTGTTCGATTTCCTAAAAGGCAGCGACCGCGAGGACCGGCTGGGTCCAGAACGTGCCTGCGCTCAAGGATGGATCAGCCCGAAGGCCATGAAGGCCGGCATTGCCTGCACCACTGTACTGGCTGGACTCGTCGGGCTCTGCTTGTTGTATTACGGAGGACTGGAAATGATTCCAGTGGGACTCGCCTGCATGATTTTTGCCTTCCTCTATACCGCCGGACCGTATCCGCTGGCTTACCACGGATGGGGCGACCTGATGGTACTCGTGTTCTTCGGCTTTGTGCCCGTGGGATGTACCTACTATGTCATGGCACACGACTGGAACACGGCCGTCACACTCACCTCACTGGCTTGCGGACTGGTCATCGACACCCTGCTGATGATCAACAATTTCCGCGACCGGGAACAGGATGCCCTCAGCGGCAAGAAAACCATCGTGGTACGAATCGGTGCGAAAGCCGGACTGGTGCTTTACTTTCTGTTAGGACTGGCAGCCTGCTGGTGCTGCTTCTATTTCCTGAGTTTAGGAAAGATTTACGCCGTGCTGCTCCCGCAGCTGTACCTCATTCCGCACATCCTGACCACCTTCCACATGGCCCGTATCTACCGTGGGAAAGCCTTGAACGGCATTTTAGGAGAGACTTCACGCAACATGTTCATTTTTGGATTATTACTTACACTTGGATTGATTCTTTAATTTATGATTCGGAAAGTACGCAAAGAAGATGCTCCGGCCATTACCGCCATCTACAACCATTACATTACGCACACCACCATCACCTTTGAACTGGAACCGGTGAGCGAAGAAGAGATGTGGAACCGCATCCAGAACATCAGTAGCAAATATCCGTATTTCGTATACGAAACAGAAGGGCAGATTGCCGGTTACTGCTATGTACACGGATGGAAAGAGAAGGCGGCTTACAACCAAAGTGTGGAGACCACCATTTACCTGGCACCTTCCTCTACGGGAAAGGGACTGGGTACCGAATTGATGCAACACCTGATAGAAGAATGCCGCCGCTGCGGACTACATGCCTTGATTGCCTGCATCACCGAAGGCAACGAGGCCAGCTACGCCCTACACGAAAAGCTGGGCTTTGAAAAGGTATCCAGCTTCCGCGAGGTGGGCCGCAAATTCGGCAAATGGCTGGGAATCGTAGACTACGAACTGATTCTCTGAGCCTTTCGTTCTGCCAAAAAGAAACAGGGCGGTATCCGGCAAACCGGACACCGCCCTGCATTGTATTGATCGGGAATTCCTCACTTCAACGTAATCGCATACTTGCTCAGGTCCTTTTCATCGGAACTGCCTCCAATCCATACCTGATATTTTCCCGGACAGAACTGGATGCTGTGAGTGGTTTCATTCCACCACTCCAGGTCTTTCTTTGACAAGGTAATACGTACATTTGCAGTCTTCCCAGCCGGGACAAACACCCGCTTAAAGGCTTTTAAGGTCTTGACCGGACCTCCTTCGTCGCCCACCTTATTCAGATAAACCTGTACCACTTCTTCTCCATCGCGACTACCAACATTTGAAACCGGTACGGTTACCGTCAAATTGTCGTCACTGCCTATCGTCTGTGCATTGAAAGCAGCTGTACCATACTTAAAGGTAGTATAGCTCAACCCATACCCAAAGGGGAAGAGCGGCTTTTCGGTCATGAAACGATAGGTACGTCCCTTCATATTGTAGTCCTCAAAATCGGGCAACTGCTCCGTATTCCGGTAGAAAGTGACCGGCAAGCGTCCGGCCGGATTGTAATCGCCAAACAAGACCTCAGCCACGGCCTTACCGCCCTGCTGCCCCGGATACCAAGCCTGCAAGATCGCCTCACAGGTTTCCGTTTCCGGTACCAGACCGATAGGAGAACCGGAGCAGTTCACCAAAATGACCTTCTTTCCAGCCCGATGCAGCGCAGCCAGCAATTCCCGCTGTACTTCCGGCAATTCAATGCTGGTACGGTCACCTTTCTTGAATCCCGGCAAATCTACGCCCATCTCTTCTCCTTCCAGACTCGGAGAAATACCTCCCACAAAGACTACCACATCGGCATTCCGCACGGCCTGTACCGACCGAACCACATCGACTTTCTGCTTAAAGCCCAGGTCGAAATTCAACTGTGCGTCACTCTGCAGATATTCAAACTGCAATTCGATGTCGTATTTCTTTCCGGCTTCTACCGGCAAAGCACAAGACTGCTTGTTCCCTCCGTGTACATTATGATACTTCATCACCTCTTTCTGATTGACCAGCAATCTTCCCTTGCCATAACTATACACATCCAGCACAATCTCTCCTGATGCCTTGGGCACATACGTGGCATTGTACGTAGCCGAAAAATCCGTCAGGTTTACCCCTGGTGCAAACACCGTAGCTCCCGACGTACAGAAATTGAACGGTGTCATCACCCGTGTTTCTACGTCCACTTTGCCCTCGTGGTTCACATTGTTCCAATAACGGGCCGTGAAGCCTGGTCGGCCTTCCGACTTACATTCACTGAACACACTTTCCAACACTTCATCGCCTACCCACGGACAACCCTGTTCATAAATCAGCTTATCGTCCTTTCCAAGTGCCGACCGGATTCCCTCCAGAATAGTCACCGTATGGGAAGGTACTCCATTATAGTTTCCCCACATCATGACCGAGTCTTTGGCATTGGGACCCATGACAGCGACGGTCAATCCACCGCGCTTCAACGGAAGTACCTGGTTCTTGTTCATCAAGAGCGTCATGGACTCCCGAGCCATCCGCAGCGCCAAGGAATCGTGTGCTGCAGAAGCCACGACCGAGAAAGGAATCTTAGTCCAGGACACTTTATCCGGATCGTCCATCTCGCCCAAGTCGAAACGGGCCTTCAGCAACCGCTTAACCGACTTATCAATCACCTTCTCATCGATTTGTTTCTTCCGGGCGGCTTCTACCAGTGATTCATACGTAGAACCACATTCCAAATCCGTACCACTCAGTACCGCAGCCGATGCAGCCGAAGGCGCATCCTTATGCGTGCGGTGTCCTTTTTCATCAAAAAAGTCATTGATGGCCCAGCAGTCGCTCAAGATGATGCCATCGAATCCCCATTCCTTCCGTAGAATCTGCGTCAGCAGCCGGTTGCTGCCGCAGCAAGGTTCTCCTTCAAAACGGTTGTAGGCACACATCACCTCTTTCACCCCGGCATCCTGTACCAGGGCCTTGAAAGCCGGCAAATAAGTCTCATACAAATCCCGAAGCGGCAAGTTTTCCACATCAAAAGAATGACGGTTCCACTCCGGTCCGGAATGTACTGCAAAATGTTTGGCACAAGCATACAGCTTGTCATACTTGCCGTCACTTTCTCCTTGCAAACCTTTGACCACCATCACGCCCATCTTACTTGTCAGATAAGGGTCTTCACCGTAGGTTTCAATACCTCTTCCCCAGCGCGGATCACGGTAAATGTTTACCGTCGGCGTCCACATGGTCAGTCCCTGGTATCTCTTGTAACTGTCATGTTGCACGTAATAGGTATTTTTTGCCCGCGCCTCATCCGACACGGCCGTAAACACCTTGTATACCAACGAATCATCAAAAGAGGCTGCCATGCCTATCGGCTGAGGGAACACCGTAGCCAGTCCGGCACGAGCCACCCCATGCAGCGCTTCATTCCACCAGTTATACGGTTTAATACCCAACCGCTCCACCGGCTTCGACACATCCATCATTAAAGAGACTTTTTCTTCCAAAGTCAGCTCCTGCAAAAGCAAGTCGGCACGCTGATCTGAAGATAAAGACGAATCCCGAAAATCGGGACGGGCACAGCCTAAAAAAGCTAAACCCAATAACCAAACACCATACCTCATAGATTTATTTATTAGCAGTTTCCCATAGCTTTGTTTCAGCACATTTAATATCTGCCCACAAGTTACCACATTTTAGCTTAAAATCACCTTTTTCAAGACGCCATTTTCCATCGTAACCCACAAAAGCCAAGTCACTGCCTTTTATTTTCATCGTCACTGTCTTGGTCTCGCCCGGATTCAACGATACTTTTTCAAAATTGCGCAAGCGGAGGTTATCCGGAGTGCTGCTGGCTACCAAATCCTTGGAGAACAACAACACAGCTTCTTTACCAGCTACCTTGCCGGAGTTCGTGACATCGACTGAAACCGTCAGCTCATCGTCTGCCGTAAAGGAAACCTTATCTACCTTCAGATTGCTGTACGTATAAGTTGTATAACTCAATCCAAAGCCAAACGGCCATTGTACATCCATCACGGAATCATAATTATAGTTTCCGCCCATCTGCCCCATGTTCTCACAAGGTTTATAGTCGTAAGTAGCAATGGCATTGATATATTTCGGATAAGTGAAAGGCATCTTTGCACTGAAGTTGGCATCGCCCGCCATCAAGTTAGCCAGGGCATCGCCTCCATAGTTGCTCGGCAGCAGCACGTCAATCACGCCCTGTGCCAAAGGTTCGATGTCACTGAGGATACGAGGACGTCCTTCATTCAATACCAGCACAATCGGTTTGCCGGTCTTGGCCAGCGCTTTTACCAAGTCGCGCTGATTAGCCGAAAGCGTCAAATCCGTCAGGTTACCTGGAGTCTCGCAATAAGAATTCTCGCCGATGCAAGCCACAATGACATCCACATTGGCAGCTGCCGCCACGGCTTTCTCAATCTCCGGTTTGTTCTCTGCCCACCAGTTGTCGTTCTGATTCGTCACGGCATTTGGATCTGAGCTTGCATAAGTGACTCCCGGCTCATATACCACATTTGACTTTCCATATTTATTGCACAAAGCCTCATAAATGGTATTATACGCTCCGGCACACTCATCGGCTTTATTACCTTGCCAGCTGTATGACCAACCTCCATTCAGACAACGCATGGAATTGGCATTAGGACCTGTCAACAGAATCTTCTTACCGACTTTGACAGGCAATACATTCTGTTCATTTTTCAACAAGACTTCCGATTCTTCTGCAGCCTGAAGCGCCACCTTGGCAAATTCGGCAGAGCCAAACTTATCGTATTTCTTGATATCCCAGTAAGGATTGTCAAACAAGCCCAAACGGTATTTCAAACGCAGTACACGAGCCACCGCATCATTGATTCGGCTCATCGGAACTTCTCCTTCTTCCACCAGTTCTTTCAAATAGGTACAGAAGCTCACTTCATAAGGCACCATTGACATATCAATACCGGCATTGATGGCAATCTTGATGGCTTCCTTCTTGGTAGCCGCAATGTGGTCACGGGTACAAAGATTATTGATGTCGGCCCAGTCGGTTACAATCATACCATCCCAGTTCAATCCTTCTTTCAACCACTCGGTCAGCAGTTCACGGTTGGCATGGAAAGGCATTCCATTGTCCACGCTCGAATTGACCATCACGCTCAACGCCCCATTGCGGATAGCAGCAAGGAACGGAGCAAAATGCTTTTCACGCAGATCGCTGCGAGAAATAGAAGAAGGCGTACGGTCTTTTCCGGATACCGGTACTCCATAACCCATGTAATGCTTCAGGCAGGCAGCCACATGATACTCGCCGATGTGGTTCGGGTCTGTTCCCTGAAATCCTTCTACAGCAGCCTTTCCCATTTCGGCATTCACATAGCAGTCTTCTCCGTAATTTTCCCACATTCTGGGCCAGCGAGGATCACGTCCCAAATCGACTACCGGCGCATACGTCCAAGGAATACATCCAGCTTTTGTTTCGTATGCGGAAATCTCTGCTCCCCGCTTCGTCAGTTCCCGATTGAAGGAAGCTCCCATGTTGATTCCCTGAGGAAACATGGTGCCGTCGAGGGTATACGTCGTACCATGAATCTGATCGACTCCATAAATACAAGGAATACCGATTTCTTTCATGGAAACTTCCTGTATGCGTTTGATCATCTTCGCCCAGGTCTCTTTTTTCTGTGCTACGCTCAGAGGCACATTCAAAATAGATCCGACCTTGTATTTGCCTATCACCGTATCCAGCTGTGCCTCACTGAGTGTAAAGCCATTTTTCTGGCTTGCCTTAAAATCAGTTACCACGTCCACGGTAAGCTCACACATCTGACCAATCTTTTCTTCCAGGGTCATCTTGTCCAACCATTTCTGGATATTGGCTTCAATGGTTTTGTCTGCCGGAATGGCCGGCTTTATGCTGTGTACGTTGTCTGCCATACACATCCCAGTGCCAATCACTGAGGCTAAAATCACATTTCTTATTAAATTCATGGTATCTATAATTTTGGTTTCTTTTCTTTCAAAAGGTCTTTGCCTTAGTTCAATTCAAACTCTACCACTCCCCTGATGTCTTGGGAAGAACTTCCGATATAAGCCTTGAACTTACCCGGTTCGGCCACCCAGTCATGGAGTTGGTCATCGAAGAATGTCAAATCCTCTTTATCGACGGTAAATACAATCTCTCTTTCCTCACCGGGCTGAAGAGCGACTTTATAGAAGTCTTTCAATTCTTTTACCGGACGCAACACACGACATTTTTCATCGCCGATGTACAACTGTACGGTTTCCTTTCCAGCGACATCCCCTACGTTCTTCACGCTACATCTAATTTCCAACACGTCATCGTCTTTCATCTCACAAGCTGAAATGACAGGTTTGCCATATTCAAACTGCGTATAACTCAATCCATAACCAAATGGGAACAGCGGTTGGATATGTTTCGTATCATACCAGCGATAGCCCACCAGGATGTCTTCCTTGTATTCCTGACGGATACTGTCGCCCGGATAACTGAGTTCTCCATAATAATGTGCCGGACAATCTTCCAGCTTGGCCGGATAAGAGAACGGCAGCTTTCCACTCGGAGTCACCTCGCCCAACAGCACATCGGCAAGTGCCTTGCCCCCAATAGAGCCCAGATACCAAGACTGTACCAATGAGGGTACCTCCTTCAACCAAGGCATGGCTACTGCATTTCCGCTGGTCAATACCACTACGAGCTTCTTGTTGGCTTTCAACAGCCCTTCAATCAAACGATCTTGTCCATAAGGCAATTCGTAGGCGCGACGGTCTTCTCCTTCACAATCCTGCTGGTAGTTCTTGTTTAGACCTCCCATAAAGATGACCAAATCGGCTTTACGAGCTTCTTCAATGGCGGCATTGTAAAGCGAATCTGCAACCGACTGAGAAATGACATCTGCCCGATCGAACATCGGTCGGCTTGCCATGTATCCTTGAGAGAAAGTCACGCAATCGCTGCCAAGCTTGTCAACCAAGGCTTCCAGTGGAGTAATCACCATCTTCGGTTTCAATTCTGAAGAACCACCTCCTGCCATCAAGTTACGGACAGCGTTGTCGCCGACCACCAAGATGTGTTTATACTGACCCTGCTTCAAAGGTAATAAAGATTCTCCTTTAAATGCGGCTTTATTCTTCAATAATACGATGCCTTCTGTAGCTATCTCATAAGCGGTTTCATAGTGAGAGTCATTTGACATGGCGCCAAATTTACCGTCTTCATTCATAGCCGTACGGAAAATCAGTCGCAACACCCGAGAAGCCTTATCATCGACTACACTCATAGGCACCTTACCCTCTTTCACCATGTTCAAGTAAGCGCTACCCAGATAATAACTATCATATCCCTGGTTGGAATTGGAAGTCAAACCATTGGTATAGGTACCCAGTTCCAGATCCAGTCCGTTCATGGCTGCCTCATACGTATCGTGCGCAGCTCCCCAATCGGTCACGACACATCCGTCGAAATTCCATTCTCCTTTCAGAATATCGTTGTTCAACAACTTGTTATGTGCCGCATGTGTACCTCTTACTTTATTATAGGCTCCCATGATGCTCCAAACTTTTCCTTCAGTCACCGCAGCCTTAAAAGCCGGAAGATAAATCTCATACAAGGCCCGGTCGCTGACCTGTACGTCAATGTGATTCCGCCAGTGTTCCTGATTGTTCAAGGCATAATGTTTCACGCAGGCTGCTACCCCGTTTTCCTGTACTCCCTGGATATAAGGTACACACATCCGGGATGCCAAATAAGGATCTTCACCCATGTATTCAAAGTTTCGTCCGTTCAGCGGAGTCCGGTAAATATTCACACCCGGACCCAGCAACACATTTTTATGACGAAAGCGGGCTTCTTCTCCGATAGCCAATCCATATTTCTTCGACAAAGAAGGATTCCAAGTAGAAGCCAGACAAGTCAGCGCCGGAAAAGCGGTACAGCTGTCGTTGGTCCAGCCGGCATAATCCCAGCTGTTCCAACAAATTTCCGCACGTACTCCATGAGGACCGTCGGAGTACATCAGTCCCGGAATGCCCAAACGGGCACATCCCGGTGTACTGAACCGTCCGTCGGCGTAACTCAAACGGGTCTTTTCTTCCAAAGTCATTCGGCTCAAAGCATCTTTCACACGAAGTTCCAACGGTTTCCGGGCATCCAGATACACCGGAGTCTCTCCTACTACCACTTTCTTGCCACTACCCGACATCAAAGTATGCATCAACTCTTTCTTAGGAAGTCCCTGCGGAGTGAACGCACCAAAACTATCTTTGTAATCCCACATAGACCACGCGATATGCAGACTGTCAAATACGGAAATCACATCCTTGAACCATCTCAAAGCATCGGCCTTGGGCGCTTTCTCATACACCCCGAATTCACCGCAATACAGATTGAGTCCTTTTTCATCGGCCACCTGCTTTGCCTTTGACAGGTAAGCAGCCAGCATCGCCTTGTCCCAGACCATTCCACGGAAACGTTTCGTTACTTTCTGGTCAGCTTCAGACAACGCATCAAATTCTTGCTTGGTAACCAGTTCACCCGGATAATGCACGGTGCCCTGGTAGTTGCCAAATTCCGTCCAACTGGCCCGATAATGGGTCAACAAGAACGGCTCATAAAAATGGCAGCTCAGCAAAATATATTCATCACCCTCGGGTACTTTCAAGAACGGGAAAGTATACACTCCCTGCCACATGTTGGAACCGATGACAATGACTCTTTCTTTTTCCACTTTTCGGATTACCTGATAAGTCTTCTCCACCAGTTTGTTCCAGTCCTCATGCTTGGGAGCGGTAGGTTCATTCATAATTTCATAAGCCACGTCGGAAGTAGGATATCCTTTCAACTCCTGCACCAGTTCTACCCAAAGCTGAAGGAAATGTTTCTGGGCTTCCGCACTTTCCCACAACATATTCTTCTTGCCATCATGACCGGCATTGAAATAATGCGAACGTACAATATGCAAGTCTACAATCACCTTCAAATCGTTCTGCAACGCCCATTGAATACCTTTGTGCAGATAGGAGAAAGCCTCTTTATTCTTTTCACCGTTTTCGTACCACAGCACCTCTTCATCAATCGGCAAGCGCACATGATCAAATCCCGCCCGGGCAATCCGGTTAAAATCTGTCTCATTCATTCCCTCCTGTATGGAAGGGCCGTTCGGAATCCGCTGCGACAACCAGTGGCTCAGGTTGATGCCTCGCTTAATCTCAAAAGCCTTCTGCGAAGAGGCATAACCTCCTACAGAGAATACGACCAGCAATATCAAAATCAATAACTTTTTCATACACTCAATCTTTAAAATGGATACTCTGTCTTTGCCCCTTCCATGATGCCTTCAACGATAGGTTCTGAATAATTATTCAGCTGCATCTGGTACCATCTGTTGAACAAGCCGAAATATTCTTTTCCTTCCACAAACGGTCCGTCGTACAAAGGATTATAGAAAGTACCATTGTCCCACACAATCGGAACAATTCCGTTTCTTTTCGCCGCGGAAGTGACATAAGTCATATAATACCGCTTTGTATCGGCCAAATCGTTTACATTTCCATCCGATTTATCTTTCGGAGGCGTAACTACACCATATTCACCCATTACTACCGGATAACCTTTATCAACCCATTCCTGTTTGATCTTACCAAACAACCAATCTACATAATCTTCCTGCTCATTTGAGGCCCCCGTATTATACTGGATATAATCTTTTCCCCAATAGTACACCGTCTCTGTATAATCCGCAAAATCCATATAAGAGAAACCAGCCGGACGATAAAAATGGAATTCGATGGCAATTCTGTTTTCCACTACATCGGTTGGGAAAGTCAAATGACCGTTTGCATAATCAGAGAAGGCATAATCCGGATTGGTGGCATACGTTTGAATAATCAAATTACGGTAATAGTTTTTTCCACCCGTAGAACGAACAGCATCTACAAAGCACTGGTTGAAATTATTCTGTGCCTGCAAGTTGTCGGCCGTAGGAGCCTGCCAGTTTATTTCTACCTCATTGGTACCAGAAAATATCAGGTGTTCGTCATAATCTTTAAAGAAAGTGGCAATGGCATGCCACAGATTTCTTTCTTTCATCAATACCGTTTCTGCTTCTTCTACCAGCGGATGGCTTTCCAGCCAGTCTTCATGATGGGTATTCAAAATCACATACATGCCGTTGTCGATGCAGTAATCTACTACTTGTTTGACACGATCCAGCCATTCGGTCTTGACTTCGGCCATGGTATTCTGATCGGTCACATGCGGATACCATCTGACAGGAATGCGCACGGCATTGAATCCGGCATTTTTCACCGCATCAATCATATCTTTCGTCACTGCCGGATTTCCCCATGAGGTTTCTGCATCCATGTGGTTGGCCATTCCTTCGTTATAACTTTCCAGTGAGTTTCCTAAGTTCCATCCCACCTTGATTTTCTTGAACAAAGCAAAGGCATCACTCTCCATACCTGTCTGATCGGGTTGACTACCGTCTATCAAGGCAGCCGTAGTGAAACTAATCTTCACCTCACCCACCGCATTGTTATAGTGATCGACCAAAGCTCCCTGCGGAATAGTCAACGTATATTGTGTATTCCACTGCAATTTCGGAACGGCCACTTTGAGCGTTCTGACCGTTGCAGAGACATGAGTAATCTGGGTAGCTGGCTCCAAAGTAAACTTATCCCAATTTGAAGCCAGGGATACCGCTTTATCAAATGTGAATGTAATGGTAGATAATTCCGGATCTACCTCCGTGGCCCCATCGACCGGATCACTCTCTATCACCTTTGCTGAAGAAACACCACCAGCTTCATTTTCAGAATCTGTACATCCATACAGGCTCCCCAGCAATAATATCAAACTCAGAAATAAAAATTTACACTTCATATTCTTACAATAGAAAAACAGGATGTGCAGGAATGTACCCAGATACTGACACAGCATTTCAATCATCTTTCCATTCTGCACATCCATCTTATCATTCAAACTCTATGTTATTTTTCAACCCACACACTATGAGTCCAAGTGACTCTATCCAAAGCTACACCGGTACCTGTGACAATCATGGCATCTCCACTGTCTTTATTAAACCAAGGTAAATAATCAGACTTAATATCGAAAGTGAGTTCCGTCAAGCCTGCCACGTCTCTTGCAGCATTTGTATCTCCACTTCCACTGACATCATTGATATCAAGGATAGAAGACCAGTTACTATCATAGACCTTAATCATATTACCGTCAGCACTATCCAAGAGATGGAAATAGAAAGTCATCTTATCGCCCACCTGCATTTCGCTGGTGAACCACTCTGCCTTCAGATTCAGTCCACCTCCCCAAGTCAGAGTTACTGGGGAATCACCGCCATCCCATACAGTAGTTTCTTCTTCAACCCATTCACCAGCCGGCTTCTCCTTGAAGCTCATAACAGGTGAAGTCAGGTTTTGCCCGCCTGTGGTTACCAGTGTCAAAGCTTCTGAACAAGTAGGTACTTCTTCAGGTACATTGACACGCAATACATTGTCAGACTTCCGGATGAAGTCAATTGCTTTCACGACATGATTACCCGGGAAAATGATTGAACTAATACGGTCTAAATATGTACCGCTCAGTTCCAGTTCTTCGCCTGCCTGCACTTCCGCAGGAGTATATGCTTCAATCGTAGGGATGACAATCACCATATCCAAACCGGCAGTCACAGTCTGGCCTTCGGCCTCTACAGTCACCTTACCGGTAGATTCTCCCAGCGTAGCCGGCAGTTTTACCTGTATCTGGTTCTCATTGGTTACCTGAATATCCGTCACCCGGTTTTCACCCAAAAACGTCACAGCCTCTACCTTGTCCAAACCGGTGCCCACAATAGTCACGGTTTCTCCAGGGACCGCATGCGTAGGACTAAATACGACTACTGAAAGGCTTTCACCCCCTTCTTCCTTGGCCTCATCAGAGCAGGCAAACAAGCCCACTGCCATGATTCCTCCTATAATTAAACTTAGATAACGATTTACTTTCTTCATAATACAATCATTTTATATTTACCATCCCGGATTTTGAGTTAACTTAGGATTCTTCTGAATTTCAGACTGTGGAATCGGGAACAAATAATACTTATCATCCCATCCACGTGCGATGGTTTTTCTGGAAAGCATCACATCGCCATTCACCAGTTTCAGGTCTGCTCCCTGTACGGAGGCAAATGCGGAATTACCAATCTTCCACCGACGTACATCCCAGAAACGATGATCCTCAAATGCCAGTTCCACCATTCTTTCTCTACGGTAGCGCTCCATAAATCCAGCAGAACCTGTAAATTCAGGCATCTGAATATCTGAACGGTTTCTCAATACATTGATGGCCTCATTGGCACTCATACCCAGATCGCCTTTTGCATCTGCATCGCCATAATAATTATACATGGCTTCTGCATAATCCAGATACATTTCAGCCAAGCGGAATACAATCCAAGTATGTCTCTGTGTAGACGGGTTGTTGTAAGTAGTCACGCAGTTGCCATCTACATACTTACGCAAATAATATCCCGTAGTGGTGGCATTATATTTAGGTGCACCATTAAATCCGCCCTCATACGTCTCGATGGTAATCTTCTGTGCACTGTTGGTAGGCCATTGGTCGCCATTTTTCACAATCGTCATGGCAAAACGCGGATCCAGTCCCTCATAAGGATTCTCTTTTGTGACATTGATATCTCCAGGATGACGTTGCCCAAAGGTCTCTCCATTGTCCTTATACTCATAAACATCTACCAATGATTGGGTTGGACAGTTACCTGAACTTCCGTTTTCCACGCCTACCGGATAATTGTTTCTCTCAAACGTATTCGACTCACCTCGGTTGATACCTAATATCAGTTCTGAGTTCGTATTTGCATTATGTCCCCACAACGTGGAATAACTGCTCAACGTAATTCCCCATTCGCCTGCACGATCCAGCAAATCCCTACATGCCACAGCAGCTTCATGCCACAATTCCTGATTGTTATCTTTGTTAAACAAAGGAGAAGCAGCATACAACAAGGTTCTGGCTTTCAAAGCCATGGCAGCCCCACGAGTAGCACGGCCAATCTCTGCACCCGGTTCATTCCGATAGCTAATCGGCAAATATTCTGCAATTTCATCACACTCTTTTACAATAAACTTGAAAACATCCTGTACCGGAGTTCGGGTCACATTATTCGCTTCTTCGTTCGTCAAAGATTTAAGAACCAATGGCACATCGCCATAAGCTCTGGCAAGCTCGAAATAGTAATAAGCCCGTAAGAAACGAAGTTCGTAAGGGTAAAGGCCGAACTGTAAAACCATGTTCGGATAGTTACTATCGTATTCGTAATCGCTTAAATCAACTTTATCGATTTTTTCCAGATATATATGCACTTCTGCAATGGCTCTGTACGCCCGCTGCCAGGTTGTTGAGAAAGGATTGGCAGCACTCCAACCTCCGTTATAGAATTTATGTATATCGGAAAGAGAGTTGGCAAAATCAGCCTCATCAGTAGCTGAAGCCTTAATTGCTCCTCCATAGATTGAATCAAAATCATTGAACATCTGTGCATAGACATCAGAAACCATTCGTTTCACCCCGTCCGTTGGATTTTCATATACCCAATCTTCACCAGTAACCGTAGCTTCATTATAGTTCAAATCCACGCAACCGGCCAGACTCATTGCGCCTGCGAGGCCTATTAAAAATAATCCTTTGAATTTCATTATCATGATGTTTTTAAATTAAAATGTAACAGATAAGCCCACATTCACTGATTTCAGAATCGGGTATCTCGTAGAAAGAACTTCCGCATCCATTGCTCCCACATTATCAAATGTAAGCAGGTTCTCACCTTGCAGGAAAAGCTTTGCACCCGCAATATGCGCATGCTGCAACCACTGATTCGGCAACTTGTAGTACAACTCACAATATCTCATTTTCAGATAGCTGACATTTTTATACCACACCGTGCTATTCTGTACGTTGTTCTGTGTTTCCTGAGAAGCCAATCGAGGATAGATTGCCTGGTCTCCAACCACATCCCAGCAATGATTGTAGTACTCCGTTGACAGGTTGTTATTATCAGCAAGCACCTTCCATACACCATCCACTCCTTTGAGGTCTTTAATCTGGTTGTTTGATCCCTGGAAAGTGAAGTTCAATCCGAAACCTTGGTATTCCAGTCCAAAATTAAATGAATAGTTCATGGCCGGAACTGAATAACCTTTTCCCAAGCCCACCATATCAAACTCATTAATCACATTGTCGCCATTCTGATCTTTATATTTGATATCACCAGGTTTTACACTTGAGAATTCCTGTTTGGGACTTGCATCAATGTCGTTCTGGTCTTTGAAAAAGCCGATACTTTCCAATCCCCAGGCCTCATCTACGCCATGTCCGATTTTTGAAAGATTCGGATAAGCCGGATTCTCAATCACATTGGCTATCTCATTATGAGAAAGAGTGAAGAAGGCACCTGCATTCAAACAGAACTTGTCGGACAGTTTTTTCGCATAGCGCGCCCCTACTTCCAAACCATAGCTGGTCACTTTACCTACATCATCGTAAGCAGACTGAATACCTGCTACCCATGAGTTCTGGTCCTGAGCAGAAACCAAGATGTGACTACGCTGCTGATAATAGAGGTCTAACGTAAAGTCAAGGGCATTGAAGAAACGCATATCAGTTCCGACATTCAGTTTGGCGGCAGTTTCCTGTGAGAAGTTCGTAGTAGGGAAAGAAGTCATAAACATACCCCAGCTCTCTGCATTTGCTTCACCATAGAAGAAATTACCGTTGTTCGTACTCCAGTTTTCCAACCAAAGACCAATGCCCGGTACATAATCGTAATGCTGGATACCCGCAGAAGCACGTACCTTACCTACGTTCAGCACCTTTGCTTTTGAATCATTGGCAAAGATGTATCCTAAACCTAAAGTCGGTGAGAACGCCCATTTGGCAGGGTAGCTACGGTTTGAACCGTTGGCAGCCAAAGTCAGGTCGAACAAATATTTATTGTCTAAATCGTAGTGTGCCGTACCGGTCCAGTTGGTACGATAAAACGTATTGCCTTGCCCATCTGAAATATCACTGCTCGCATCATAGATGACCGCAGCAGAGAAATGATCATTATCAAGGAAAGAATTCTGATAGTAAAGTCCCAATGAAGCTTTTCCTCTACGCCACTGGCTGTCTACCCAGTGTGAGAAAGTCAGGTTGTTTTCCTTGTTACCCATCACGACTTCCTGCACATGGTCTTTATCACCGATTGCTCCGGTATAGTATTCATATGCATATTGGTGACCTTTGTATCTGGACTCTTTCGTAATAGACGAATTGTCATATCCGATACTGGCTCTGAAACTCAATCCTTTCACCCAGAAATCCAAATCCTGTACCAAAGTCGCATCAGCCCACAACTGGCGCTGATGAGATTTAAGGAAACCAGACTCCTGAATCTTGGCTGCAATGTTACCGTCACCATAGGCTTCATTACCTCCCCAATAACCGGAAGAGGTACGGAGCGGGAACGCACTCATCGGAGTACGATACACATACCATGTAGCTCCGTTTGCATCCACGTCGTTAGGCTGGGAGGTTTCAATAAAAATTCCCAGCACATTGGCAGAAATGCGGGTAGTTGGCGATAAGGTAAAATCCACATTGGCACGAATGTTAGCCTTTGAATATTTTAATTGAGATGAATACTCTGCCTGTTTGGTATTTTTCAACAAACCCTTATTCTGAGTATAATCCATCATCGTGTAATACTTCACCTTATCACTACCTCCTGATATAGACAGGTTAGCCCGGTCTTCTGAGCCTCTGTTCTTGAAAGCTTCATTCTTCCAGTTTACATTCGGATAAAAATAAGGATCGGTACCATTCTTAATCAGTTCCAGTTCCTGGTCTGAATACGTAGGAGTCAATCCGTCATTCAGACGTCCCTGGTTCAAGGCGGAAGCATATCCGTATCCGTCCATCATCTCAGCGAATTCCGGGTCAAAGGTAAATTTATGGCTATACCCTACCTTTATCTGCGTTTTTCCTTCCATTCCTCTTTTCGTCTTTACCAAGATGGCTCCATTGACACCTTTATGTCCCAATAAAGCTACTGCAGCCGCATCCTTCAACACCGTCACACTTTCCACCTCTTCTACAGTCAGACGATTAATCGGACGTTCATATCCATCCACCAAAATCAAAATACGGTTTTTATCACCCAATAAATTGCTCGTATCATCGTTGTAAGTCTGTACGCCTCGGATATTAAAAATCGCTCCAAAATCTTCATCTCCGGCAAAACCTCCATTGTTGATTGTAGTAAGTCCCAGCAATTTACCATACAAGGCTTCGGCCAGACTTACGGCGGAAGTCTGTTGCAATTCCTCTGCCGTAATTGTCATTGTGGATGCCGTACTCAATAATTCGCTATGCTGGATACCATAGCCAAGATCCACTTTCTGTTTATCTAGATCCGGCAATTGTACCTGTGCCTGCGCAGAAATTCCCCCTGCCATCAAAAGCAACATGAGGCCTGACTTCATTATATATTTATTCATAATCTACGTATTTATTATTTATTATCTTATATACATTACCAACCGGGATTTTGGAACAATCCATATCCTTTGTTTATCTCAGTTCTTGGGAATGGAGATAAGAACCACTTATTTGTCCAGAAACCAGGTTCCCACCATCTACGTGCTCCAACAGTAATGACTTGCTTGTCATAAATGAAGTTAGGATAAGGCTCACCAGCTTTCAAGGTTGTATCATCACGCGTATCTTTCTGTCCATCTGCAGTTTTACGCCAGATAACCAGTTCATGCAACGGAGAAGTAAATTTATCAACGCATTTTCTACGGATGATATCGTACAGACGTTCATCTTCCAAACCAAATTCACATGCACGTTCACGCAAGATTTCCTGAATCAGGTTATCCTTGTTTGTCGTAAGATGCAACTCCGGATTCATAACCTCAATTTTCCCCAATCCGACACGGTCACGTACGATATTGACCTGATCGCAGGCTTTCTGCAAGTTGCCGGTTTCAGCCAAAGCTTCTGCATAAATCAAATACATATCTGCCATACGCATATAAGCGTAGTTGGCTGGAAGGTTTGTCATTTTCCAGAAGTCACGTACCCATTTAAACAGAGCCATACCACTGGCAAAACGGATACGCCATTCGTTCAGGGTTGTATTCTGGTCAATGTCTCCTCCTTGCCATATACCTACAGACGACAATCCCTGATAGTCCTCACGCAACTTCGGACGGTTCACCAACATAGTCTCGTACAAACGAGGATCACGGTCAGCGAAAATGTCTATATTATTAGGATTATTCGTATTGTAGACCCCTTCTTTATACGGGTAATTACGTCCGTCGGCCATCGGGAACATTTCCATATATTCCAATGTAGGATTCAAGTGTCCCTGATGAGCCACATTACCGATACCATACGTCTGGTCACCCCATTCTTCCATCAAATACGTACTGTGGATTTCCAACAATTTTTCCTTGTTTCCACGATTCCAGTAACCGGCACGATAAGCTTCCGAATAACCCTGTTCATCTCGTGTAGCAGGTTCAATCAGTCCATAATAATTGCCATTTTCCTGATTTACTCTAAAGAAATCTTCACAAGCCTTCAGGCAAGTTTCCCACAAATCCTGACGTTTGCCACCATACCACACAGCCAAGATATCCTGCCGGTCTTCTTTACGGGTGAACTGCATATAAGGCTCATCATCATTGAACAACGGAGAAGCCGCATAAAGATAAAGTTTGGCACGCAACGCCATGGCGGCAGCCTTGGTGATTCGACCAGCTTCATTGTTCACATCCTCCAGAACCCACGGGAAGCCCGGTTCATCAATCGCCTTCAACAGCAAGCTGTCAATAAAATTCACTGTCTGTTCTACGGTAGCACGGCCGCCATCATACGATTCACCAGTCTGATAAGCATGGTCTATCAAAGGCAGTCCTCCGAAGTTCTTCAATCCATCCAAGTAGCGAGTAGCCATGATGACGTAAGTTTCACCTCTTAACCGGCTTTTCTCTTCATCCGACATATCCGGCACACGGTCTATGTTCTCAATAATCTGCCAGCCCTTACGAATAGCTTCATAAATTGAGCGTTTATTATCGCTACCTGAGTTAAAGGCAAATTTATCTTTAATCTGTCCATCCTGATAACCTTCTGTGGCATTACCTGGATAATACCACAAATAAGCCCCCGACCATGAGCTGTATGCATGGAAGATATCAGACAATGTTTCATTCGGACTAGACTGCAGCTGATCCTTTACAAAAAACGGACAACTCATGTGGTTATACAGATTCCAAAGGAAATAGCGTGTATACTCCGCTTTACTGAAGATAGTATCCAAAGATACATCTACGCCCGGCGCTTTCTCCAAAAAGGAGTTTCCTACATTGAAATCATCCACGCATGATACCAAAGTATTACCTCCTAAGGTAAATCCTACTAAACCTATAATAAAATATCTAAGTTTTTTCATGGTATATTAAATATTAAGTTTTACACCAAAGTTAATAATACGTGTCATCGGGTATTTGATGAATGTACCATATTCACCACCGGCACTTTCCGGGTCATTTCCTTTAAACGGAGTGAATGTCAACAGGTTATATCCTGACACATAAACTCTGACACTGGAAATACGCGGCAAGAACGGAATGTTACGGATGTTATAACCGATTTCAATGTTCTTCAATCTCAGGAAAGAAGTATCTACCAACCAGACTCTGGAATCAAGCGTATTGTGTGCCTGATTGGAGAATGTCAGTCTCGGCAATATGGCATCCCGGTTATCTTCGCGCCAGCTGTTATCATACACCCATTGCAGAAGTCCACAGTTGTTGGTATCACCAAACTGAGGACGATAATACCAGTAAAGCTGACGGTTTACGTGAGTGGCACCTGTCCACAACATAGAAATATCAAAGTTCTTATAAGTCAAACTCATGTTGACAGAAGCATTGTATTCAGGGATATCTGTATAACCAATGGCATGCATATCATCAGAATCAATTAAGCCATCGCCTGTCAAGTCGACATACACGCAGTCACCTGCTTTCAAAGCTGCATTCTGATTCGGCATATCTACCCCATATTGTGCTTTATAGCGTGCTTCCGTTTCACCCGGTACATAGAATTCAAAGAATTCGTATCCGAAAGGCTGGCCAACCGGATGCCCAGTACGGTACAAATGAGGATAATTCTGTTTTACTTCAGCCTGTTCTATAATCTTATTACGAGCGAAAGTCAATGACGGAGAGATTGAGTAAGTCACTTCACCCACTCTGTCAGTCCAGTTCAAAGTAAGCTCATAACCATGATTCTTTACACGACCATAGTTGATAGAACTGGCATTCATACCCAATACAGAAGGCAACATGGCTGAGTTGCTCACCAAAATGTTCTTTCGGTCTTCAAAGAAGAAATCCAATCCCAAGCTCAAACGGTCATTAAAGAATTTTGCATCAAGACCAATATTTTTCTTTACAGCTGTTTCCCAAGTTACATCCGGATTTCCGACAGAGGTCTCAAATGCCCCAGGCATCCAAGTACTGTTATTGGTACCAAAGTTTGCAGAACCCCATCCTGCTCCATTAGGATATCCATCAAAGATTTTATAACTGCCCGGCAGATAGAGGAAACGTGAAGTTCCAATCTTATCGTTACCTACCGTACCGATAGAAGCACGTATCTTCAAATAGGAAATCACATTCTTCAACGGTTCCCAGAATTTTTCAGCTGAAGGAATCCATCCGACAGATGCAGAAGGGAAGAATCCGTAACGTTTTCCAGGAGCAAAGTTCTCAGAACCGTTATATCCCATGTTCACATCAACCATGTATTTGGAAGCATAGTTATAAGTGATACGTCCCACCAAACCTACATATCCAGACGGGATAGATACATAAAGGTCTCCAGAAACATCCTGATTAGGATAATAGCTCTTTGACTGGTTGTAAAGCAGCAATGCACCTACATCGTGATTTCCAAAAGAACGAGAGTAGTTCAAACTGGCTTCTGCATACCAGTCACGGTCACCCCACTTATTTTCAGCATAAGGCAAAATATAGGTGGTTCCACTTTTCACCAGTACCGGCTGCTGAACACCGTTTTCATCTTCACGCAAAGTAACTTTATACGTAACGCCCGTACCAAAATCATTCTTACGGTCTTTCTGCTGCGTATATTCTGAGTTATATGATCCTTTAATCTTAAAAGACAAACCCTTGGTAATGAAATCCAGGTTCAAATTGTACTGCAAGTCCAGGTTGAGCACGTTCTTGCTCTCCTTCACATATCCCAAATCATAGAAACGAGCCAAACCATCGCTGTTGTTTGTCAGTTCACCACCTACAATGGCCGGGTCTGCCACCAATCGACGTCCCTCTTCGTCAATACCATATCCAGCCATTGGAAGAGCGTCATGCAAGTAACGGAACAAATCGCTTTCTCCGTCACCAATCGTGTTACGGTTTTCCAGACGTCCACCGATATTAATAGCCAATGAACTATATTTAGAGAGTTCCAAATCCAAGTTTGCACGATAATTATAACGTTTATATTTAAAGTTCTCTTCCGGGTCGGCATTAAAGGTTTTGAAAAGTCCGTCCTGGTCAAATGCACCTATTGAAATAAAATATTTTGCTTTTTTTGATCCACCTGAGATTGACACGTTATATTGTGTCTGCCAGGCACTGTTTTTCATGATGTAATCCAGCCAGTTGGTGTCTGGATAAACTTTCAGCATGTCTCTATCCTTAAAATGCTGAATGGCGGTCTGACTGTAACGCACAGCGTCAGGACTGATGCCATCTCCCAGCTGAGCATTATTATAAGCCGTGGCATAAGTATAAGAATTTGTCATGTCCAAAAACTGAGTTATCTGCTGCAGACCAGCGGATGCAGAAACTGAGATAGAAGCCTTACCTTCTTCTCCACGTTTAGTAGTCACCAGAATCACACCATTTGCACCACGTACACCATACACTGCAGTAGCAGATGCATCCTTCAAAATTGAAATATCCTGCACCTCATTAGGGTCCAACTGACTAAACGGACGTTCTACACCATCCACCAGCACCAACGGTTCCGCACTGTTCAAGGAGCCTACGCCTCGTACACGGATTACAGGATCATCACCACCCGGGATACCTGAATATTGAACGGACTGCACACCCGGCAACTTACCAGCCAATGCATTACCCAAGGAAGCTGACGGGGATTTCAACAACTCCTTACTGTTGACGTTGGATACTGCTCCCGTCACCGTCACCTTTTTCTGTACGCCATAAGCCACAACGACAACTTCATCCAAACTCTGCGTATCCGACGTCATTGTCACTTGCATATTAGCTTTCGGTTTCAGTTCCAAGGTCTTATACCCCACATAAGAAAACACAAGAACTGCATCAGGCGAAACAGACGACAAGACAAACTGCCCGTCAAGGTCTGTAATCGTACCGGTGCCTGTTCCTTTAACCTGTACAGATACTCCAATCAAGGTTTCCCCCGATTCATCTTCTACGACACCTTTCACATTAATCGCTTGTGCGAAAGACATCACTGGTATATAGCATAGAAATGCCAATATATACCAAAATTTTAAGACTACATGTTTCATAATATCAGTTATTTATTGTGCAACTATTAGTTTTCTTTTTTACTTCCATCACTACATTGAGCATATCCCTACCGAGCATTCTCTACTTGATGATACCGAAGCCTTGATTCAAACTTGTCAGCCACCGTTACAGACGGTGAATCGAAATCGTCCGCCAAAACCACATTACCTGGATAATGTACGACTCCTGCATATTCTCCTCCTGCAGTCCAACTTGCCAGACGATAAGTAAGTAAAAATGGATGGTAATAATGAAAACTTTTAATAAGGTTCTTGTCATACTCAGATAAATGCAAATCTTTTACGGCCCGATAATTTTGCCACAGATTTGAACAACCACCAAAGTCCAGACAGAATTCCATTCACGAAGTATGTTCTTCATGTTTTTCATTAAGATTTATTGTTTACAATCAGGTTACTTACATTCATGCAGATTAAGTTTCGTTGACAATACTCCCTTTTTCTGCACTGGCAAAAATAAATACATATATAATAAGGCATGTTTGAAAACTAACAAAAGGATGTTTGATTTCTATCATTTTACACATACAACTGATTATCAGTATTATACAAATTGTAAACAAGAAGAAAAGGGAATGAATTCAAACCTCCTTTTTCTTTGTACCGATGAAGAAAGACAGCTAAAATTTAAGCTACAAGTCCCTTCTTTGCAGTTTAAAAATATGTTAGCAAACCATGTGTACTCAAAATAAAATTAAAATCCATACCCTGAAGACATTTCCCGTCGGGGCTGTAAGACGCCTCTCCAGCCGAAGGCCAGAATATCAACAAATCTCCCCAAAAGCTTTCCTCAAACCTTAACCTGCAGCACAGAAAGAAAACCGCTGGAAGACACCTCGGAGAAAAAAGAATGTATGTTTGAAAATTAACAGAAGGATGTTGGATTTCTATCGGAACGAACCATCCTTTCTGACTTCTTTCACTGATTAAGAAGCAGTTACAAAACACTATTTATCCTGCTCTCCTTTATTGTTTCCCGTAATGACTTTGCTCGGTGAAACCCCATAATATTTCTTAAATACAGTGCTGAAATAACGTACGTCGGGGTAACCACACTGAATGGCTACCGCAGTAACAGAAAGACAACCTCCCTCCAACAATGATTTAGCTTGTTTCATTCGCATTTCCCTTATCAAATCATTGGGAGCCATACCCAATAGTTTACGGGTCTTTTCATAAAGCAAAGTTCTGCTCAAGGCTACCGCATTGCATAAGTCATTGACAGTAAACTCTGAATTAGAGATATTTCCCTGAATTACCTGTGTAATCTTTTGCAAAAACAAGGTATCAATGTCGCCCTGCAAAGCCTTTGTGTCCATATGGGGAATGCTTTCCAGCTTCTTCATACTCATCTTCGACAAATAATAAGAATGCAGTTTACGACGGTTGACAAAGACGTTACGTATCTTCAGTTCCAAAATCTCCATGTCAAAAGGCTTCGTAATATAGTCGTCAGCTCCCACACTCAATCCCAAAGTTTGTGTTTCCTTGTCGGTATTGGCGGTCAGCAGAATCACAGGTATGTGTGAGGTCTCTATATGATTCTTAAGCTGCTTGCAAAATGTATCTCCCCGCATTCCGGGCATCATGACATCACTGATAACCAAATCGACACTCTGCTTCTGCAATATTTCCATGCCCTCTTCTGCCGAACCTGCCCCCACTACATTATAAGATGCAGACAGGGCATGAAACAAATATTCACGCAGTTCCTGAGTATCCTCTACCACCAAAATAGTTTCCTTATTCGATGAATAAGAAGCAGACCTCAAAGGCATTCCCGGTTGTTTTTCCCCGAATTCCACAGAAGATTCATCCGACTGCCGGCCTTTCTTTACCAAAGGCAAGGAAAGATAAAACGTGGAACCTACATTCAACGTACTCTTAAAAGAAAGCTTCCCACCTATTTTCTTTACCAGACTATATGTAAAAAATAATCCGACACCGCTACCCGGTATGCTCTTGTCTATCGCATTCGCCCCGCGGTGGAAAAACCGAAAAATCTTTTTGGCAGACACAGGAGAAATGCCGATACCCGTATCCTCTACTTCTATGACCGCATAGTTCCCCGCCAGCCGCAAAGTAACGGTCACGCCTCCTTCAAAAGTATATTTCAACGCATTCGACAGCAAATTGTCCAAAATCCGATTCAACAATCCGGGCTCCACATTAACCAGACAACTTTCAGGACAATTGTTCACCTTAAAATAAAGTCCCTTTTCTTCTGCCAGCTGATGATAATCATAATCCAACAAACCTACATATTGCTTCAAGTCAACAATATTCGGTTTGAACAAATCATCTTTCTGCACATTCAGCTTATTCAAATCCATCAATTGGTTGACAATATTCCAAAGATGTCTCACACTGTTTCGGGCCGTAGCCAACAAATATACCTGTTCATCCCTTTCATCCGGCTTGTCTATCAACTTGCTGAGTTTGTCCAAAGGTGCCGCCACCAAAGTCAACGGCGTTTTAATGTCATGCGCCACGTTAATGAAGAAATTAATTTTTTCTTCAAAATGCAGTCTCTCCACATAACTCTTATAAGTCATAATCCCCCAATAAATAAACCCACAAAGTACCAATGCATACACAAGCAACATATACCAACGTAACCATACCACTTGCTCCACCACAATCCGGACGCTACGTTCTATAGTCGTACCCGACTCTGGGTCCTCTCCTTTTATCTGAAGCGTATAGGTTCCTGGCGCAAGATTTGTCAAACGAATGGCATGTCGTGGATCCAAGAAATTCCATTCCTCTGAACTACCCACCAAACGCCAACGAAATTGAGAGGCATATTGATTATACAAGTCATCCGTACTAATCGATAAAGCAAACGAACGGGTCTTATATGGAATTCGCAACTCTTTCACTTGATTCAAAGGAACGTCTAGAATATCCGGATGGGAAACCATGGTAACCTCTTCCGAACCAACCTTCAAGTCTGTAAAACAGATTTTACGAATCACGGAATGCAGAGAGGCCGACAAAGGAGAAAAGACAAGCGCTCCATAATATCCGCCGAACGCAAAACTCCCGTTAAGGAGCAAACACGAAGCCCCTGGAAAGAACTCATTGAAGAACAATCCCTCATGGCGTCTTAAGGAGGAAACCATTTTATCTGATTTTGTATCAAACACAAACAATCCGGCATTTTCCGTAGAGACCCACAAACGCTGCAGGCTATCTGCCTGTATGGCCATAATATAATTCGACGGCAATCCTTCACGAGTAGTATAGGGCACAAGATTCTTACCTGCCAACTGATAGCACAGCAATCCTCCTCCGTCGGTACCAATCCATATTTCTTTTTGCCGGGCTACATAAGCCACACAATTTATATAGGTAGAACCTCTCCATTGCGCAAAAGAAGAAGCAGAACTAAATATAGGTTCAACAGCTTCTGTTTTTATGTTCATCAGATAAACGCCATCTACCGTCCCAACCAGCAAACTATCCGTGGCAATGGGAAGTAAGGCGGTTACTTTATTCAGCTTGTAAAAATGCTTTTCAAACTTCTCCCCCTGTATCGTCAACTTGGTCAAATTAAAGTTCATACCCCCCAGCCAGATATTTCCCAATGAATCTTTACAAGAAGCAAACACACAATCTTTCTCTTCATTTCCCGACAAAGAAGGAAAGAAATCAAAATGTCCTGTCCGAGGATTCAAACGGTAAACGCCCGAATTATATCCTCCACACCACACAAATCCTTCATCGTCCAATGCTACAGAAAGAAAACCGGCCTGCTTGTCTAAAAATTTCCGGAACGTATTATCCAGATAATTATAACATCCAATGTAGAAATTGAAAGCCATCCAGATATCTCCATTCTTCCCGGCACAAACCCCATGAACAAAGTTTGCGGAACTTACCTTTTCTTCCTCATCCTTCACCAACACAAAATTCGAACCTTTCCGCAAGAGGGTCACTCCTCCCAAATAACTCGTCACCCATATATTACCTTCATCCACCAGAATATCATACACACTGGAAGTACGCAACGACAAGGTACCCGCCGGCACCACATCGGAAGCAAACAACTGATACTCTTTTTGAGCCATACCGACTTTATAAACCCCCATTCCATCACAACCTATCAGCATGTATTTGTCATCCAATTTCCGGATGGATCGTACAATGGCACTTTGAAACGGACCTTGCACCTGTGACAAGTGACCTCGCTCATAAAACCACAGTCCGCTTCCTTCACAGCCCATCCATACACAATCCTTCGAAGCGTCCATATATAAGGTTTCTACAGTCTGCTTATCCATCCCTGGAATGTGTTTGGAAATTTTCAGGTCATGAGTCAAGGTAAAAACGCCTCCTACTCCCCCCACCAGCAAAAAATTATTGCCACAAGATTGCCCACACCTGATTTCAAAACCATCCAGTCCTTTGCATAATATACGCTTGGTTTTCATATCAATGCACAATATTCCATTGGAAGTGCAGGCATACAATTTAGTACCTATTTGCAAAAGTGCATTCAGGGTCGGATAGATATGATAATCTGACAACGATACAAACAATTGAAAGCAATCACTCTCCGTATTATACAAATACATCTGGCCACTGTCTGTATAAGCCCACAAATGACCTGCCCCATCTGTATACACCGATATTTTCTGCCCGTCGCCCAGGGCGCGTATGTCATCATGAAAAAGGTTATAATGTTTGAAGGAATAGCCATTATACATATCTATTCCTTGCCGGGTAGACATCCAGATAAAATCTCCCCATTTCAATATCTTGAATACCGTATTGCTGGACAAGCCTTCTGAAGAATCAAAACCATACGAATAATATTTAGAGATTGCAACAGCCTTCACAAAGCCTGCATGCATCAATAAAAAAGCTAAAACTACGAAATTACAATAAATGTATCTCTTCATGTTCTCCATAAGCCATAAAAAGGAATTCCACCTCTACAATCAAGTATTAGATAATTATGTACTTCATGTAAATAAACCCAAAGGGCTTCCATCTTAAGCCGTTCAAAGCCTTGCAAATATAACAAAAATTAAAATAACTGATTCACTTTTTCTCTTTTTCAATTTAGGGACATCTATCTAGGAAACAAACTGATTCTCACACCGGCATTTTTCTATCTATTCCACATTCTTTATCCAGCCACACAAATTCATAAGAATATTTTATTTGTAAGCACCAGATTTAAAATCTTATGCAAAAAGGCTCACTACTTAATCAAAAAAATAATTACATTTGCACAATAGAAGCATAAAAAAGAAACCTAAAATTAATATGCTATGAGAAAAAATCTAGTAAAAGTATGGACAATCTGCCTGCTAACAGCAGGATGGATGATGGCCTGTGCGCCACAAGAAACCCAGACGGGTGACCTGAATGTCATTCCACTTCCACAAGAAGTGACGGAAAATCCGTCATCAGCGCCTTTCGTGATTAAATCTTCCACCACCATCGTCTACGACGAAGGCAATGAAAAGCTGGCAAGCACCGCCCGACTTTTGGCTAATTATATCAAAGAGGTAACCGGAACAGAAGTCAAAACAGGTACAAAAGCTGGGAAAAACTGTATCATACTGAAAATCGACCCCTCCATCATTCAGAAAGAAGGATATAAGCTGAAAGTGACGAGTGATGCCGTCACCGTAATCGGGGCTACCGAGGCTGGAGTATTCTACGGATGCCAGACCATCCATAAAGCACTTCCCATCACAAAAGGCAAGGCATTAGCCTCACTGCCGGCAGGGGAGGTAAATGACTATCCACTATATAACTATCGTGGATTCATGATTGATGTAGGACGTCATTTTTTCCCGAAAGAATATCTGAAAGAACTGATTGATGTCATGGCCATGCACAACATCAACTATTTCCATTGGCACCTGACTGAGGACCAAGGCTGGCGCATTGAAATCAAGAAATATCCCAAACTCACGGAAATAGGTTCGTACCGTAAAGAAACGATTACTGCCCCCGGTTCCGGTCAGTTCGACGGAACTCCGGTAAGCGGTTTCTACACACAGGAAGATGCCAAAGAAATCGTGGCCTACGCAGCTGAACGCTTCATCACAGTTATCCCCGAGATAGATATGCCGGGACACATGTTGGCCGCATTGGCTTCGTATCCGGAACTGGGATGTACCGGTGGCCCGTATGAAACAGCTACCAAGTTCGGAGTGTTCAAGGAAGTACTTTGCGGAGGAAATCCTCGTACATTGCAATTTGCCAAAGATGTGGTGAACGAACTGATGGATATCTTCCCGGACGCTCCTTATATCCATATCGGAGGAGACGAATGTCCAAAAGCAGAATGGGAAAAATGTCCAAAATGTCAGGCCAAAATCAAAGAACTGGGACTGCGCGACACGAAAGAGCACAGCAAGGAAAACCAGCTCCAAGTGTATTTCATGAACGAAGTGGAAAAGGAAATTGCCAAACGGGGCAAGAAAATGCTGGCATGGAACGAGATTTTAGAAGGCAATCCGAATCCGGAAACAACTACCGTCATGGCATGGACGGGTGTAAAGGCTTCCATCAAAGCCGCACAGCTGGGACATCCAACCATTGTCTGCCCCATCAGCCACTTGTACTTCAGCAATCCTGGATATAACCGTCTAAAAGGTATCAGCAGTGTGGCACGGGTATACAACTTTGAACCGGCATCCGACGAATTGACTCCGGAAGAAAAGAAAAACATTATCGGCGTACAGGGATGTATCTGGACCGAATGGACCAAAGACAGCGTAAAGATGGAATGGCAGATGATGCCACGCATCGCCGCATTGAGCGAATTACAATGGAGCAATCCGGCAAAGAAAGACCTGAATGGATTCCTGAAACGACTCCGCCACCAGCTGGATTTGTACCAATTGTACGGATATAATTATAAAAAGGATATCGAGGATGTCACCATCGATGTTGAACCGAAAGGAGAAGGCGGAGCAGCTTCTATCCAACTGAAAACATTCGACAATGCACCGGTTTACTACACATTGGACGGTTCCGACCCTTCGGCTACTTCACAACAGTATACTCAGCCATTTACGGTAGACCAGACAACAACCATCAAGGCAAAGGCTATCCGTAACGGTCGTGAAAGTGATGTAACAGCAGAAAACCTCACGTATAACTTGGCTACCATGCATCCTATTACCCTGAAATGTACACCCGACGAAAAGTTCACTTACAAGGGTGCCAACTTACTGGTTGATGGTATGCAAGGAGACGACAATTATCGTTCGGGACGCTATATCGGTATTTATGGACAGGATTTTGATGCCACCATCGACTTGCAGGAACCGAAAGAAATATCTTCTGTCTCAGTCGGTACCTACCTGGTTCCGGGTGACTATATCTTCGGACTGACAGGATTGGAAGTGTATGGTTCTGAAGATGGAAAGACTTACACCAAGATAGGTTCGATATCCATTCCGACACTGGAAAAAGGCAGTAAGAACAATGTACTGAAACGCGATACCGTCAGCTTCAACAAGACAAAAGCACGCTATGTGCACATTATCGGAAAGAATACTCCGGTACTCCCGAAATGGCATCCGGGGGCAGGCAAGCAAACTTACTTGTTCCTCGATGAAATCGCCATCAATTAGTTGAATCAGACAGCTCAGAAAACGCCTTTGCGTTCTCTCCAAAACGTAAGTACGTTTCAAGTAAAACGCAAGTACATTTTGGAACAAACGCAAAGGCGTTTAACTTCAAATGAGGTGTACTGAAAATAGTTGTCAGTTTTAAGATTAATTCCTGACTAAGTTGAC